>OHOR01000522.1_pt1 | contig 16662 bp, 9 predicted proteins | sample 1569911 | NCBI WGS metagenome assembly OHOR01 (sample SAMEA3879517, study PRJEB24766) | human gut metagenome | biome: human-associated habitat; feature: feces | place: USA | collected 1985/1987
TATAGGAAAAAGAGATTCTGCTTTATTATGTTTGAAATATATTGTAGCTAATAATGACTCCAGTTTAATGGCGACTGTTTATAATAATATTGCAAATATATATTATAATGATTCTTGCTATGATGAGGCTTTGAAATATATTCATCGTTCAATAGATTGGCAGAATACGCCGGAGGAGTTTTTTTATAATGATGTTCTACTAGGACAGCTTTATTTGGGTAAATTGAATGCTGATTCGGCGATATTATGTTTTGAGAAAAGTAAAAAGAGTGATAATCTGTATACAAGTGTAACCTCTTACCTAGGACTTGGTGAGGCTTATGAGTTAAAAGGAAAGTATGATATGTCGATAAAGTATTATAAAAAAGCAATGCTTTATAAAGATTCATTGGAACAAAATGAAAAGAGAATAGAAGTTCTGAGGCTTGATAAAATATATAAGACAGAAAAGATTAAAGAAGAAAACTACATTTTAAGGTTGTCTCAATTGAAACGCAAGCAAATTGCGTATGGTTTTATTGCATTATTGTTTTTATCAATAGGGGTGTTTGTTTGGGTATATTATAAAATGAAATTAGAAAGAGAGGCTAAAATAAAAAAGCAAATGATTATTTTAAATCAAGAAAAAACTAGATGCTATCAATTGGAACTTGAACGTTTACAAGTAAGCATTCGGCCTCGTGCGTGTTTTTTTCCCCTCTTTTCCTTCCTACCTTTGTGGCTTCATTATAATCTTAATCCATTATGTGTTCAGTATTAGAATTTTCTAGCGAAAGTGATAAACTACGTACTCTCTTTTCCGAGTCTAACCATTTTGATTCTGTTCTTTTCATATTTGATGGCGGCCGTCGTTATAAAGTTTCGTCTTCCAGCCTTGGTATCCATTCCCCTCAGGACCTACTTCTCCCTTTAGGTCTTGGCCTTTTCCGCAGCAGTCCTTTTTGGTCTTATTACCTTTATCCCCAAGGTTGTAATTTCCATAAAGGTATTGACGGTCTTTGTGGCGAGGTCATCCGACACACAGGTTCCTGCGTGTCAGAGCAGAGCTGTCATATTTTTCCCGACCGCTCCCGTAGCAGGTTGCATATCCTTTATCGGTGCGACGACGAATACCGTCTGGAATGCCGTCGTCTGAATCGCGGTTCTTTCCTCTTGAAAAAGGAGGAACGGAAGAAGGATTTTCTTCAAATTTCCTGGAATCGCCTGAATGAGCTGCTTACTGTTAAAAAGTATCGGAAAACAGTTGAAAAGTAATTCCCCATTCTATAAGCCGTGCAGTTTTATTTTGATAACTTTGCCACATAATAAAAAGTGGATGTACAGTGAAAGAACCGGTTATTACCCTTACTTTGGAAGAGTACGAAGAGTTGCGCAAGGAACATGAATGCCTTGAAAAGGAGCATGCGGAACTTCAGAGAAAATACGAAGCCTCTTTGCAGGAGTATTCCCGCCAGGTCGAAGAAATCTCGGCCTGTACAGCCGTCATTGCCGATCTGAGATGGAAATTGGCTGACTTGACACGCCGTTTATGGGGTAAATCCAGTGAAAAACGTCATCTTCCCGAAGATGCCGGCCAGCTGAGCATCTGTTTCGAGTCTCCGTCCGATGTCAATGACCCGGTAGCGGAAGAACAGAAAACCGCTGGGAAATCCGTCACATCGGAGAATGGCTACAATCGTTTCCGTAAAAGCTTCACGAAAAAGATCACTCCCCACGCCCGTAAGCCCATCGACCCGTCCCTTCCCCGTGAGGAGATTATCATTCCCATGCCGGAAGGCCTTTCGTTGGAGGGAGCGACGAAGCTGGGAGAGGAAGTGAGCGAACAGTATGCTGTCAGTCCCGCCCGATTCTATGTGAAACGCATCATCCGTCCTAAATACCGGCTCGCCGACGGTCGTATCATAACCGCTCCCATGCCCGTAATGGCACATCCCCACAGCAATGCCTCGGAAAGTGTACTGGCCCACATTGCTACCGCCAAATATTACGACCACCTGCCTCTGCACAGACAGCTGGATATCTTTGAGCGTGAAGGAATCCATCTGAGTCCTTCCACCGTAAGTAACTGGATGATGGCTGCCGCACAGCGTCTGGAACCAATCTATAATGAACTTCGTGAACTGGTCAAGGACAGCTATTACGTCATGGCCGATGAGACACCCCATCCCGTACTTGAAAGCGACCGGCCCGGTGCTCTTCACCGCGGGTATATGTGGAACTTCTATCTGCCCCGGTTCCATACCCCCTTCTTTGAATATCACAAGGGCCGTGGCAGCAGCGGAATAGACACACTGCTGGCAGGACAGGTCCGGGTGGTACAGAGTGACGGCTTTGCAGTATATGACAAGTTCGACACGCTACCCGGAAAGTTGCATCTGTGCTGCTGGGCACACGTCAGGCGCAACTTTGTGGAAGCGGAAGGAAATGACCCTCCCAGAGCAAGGCATGCACTTGGACAAATAGGCGGACTGTATGCCGTGGAGGAGAAAATCAGAATGGAACATCTGGAAGGGGAGGCGGTGGTAAAGCTTCGCCGGGAAAAATCGTACCCTATTATCAAAGAACTGGAAAAATGGTGCAAGGAGGAATATGGACATACGGTCGATAAATCGCCTATTGCCAAGGCCATGTTCTATATGTACACACGCTTTGAACAACTGTCCGGATATGTCAATGACGCACAGTTCTGCATTGACAATAATCCGGTGGAGCGTTCTATAAGGCCGTTGACTTTAAACAGAAAAAATACGCTCTTCTCCGGATCACATGAGGCAGCACATGCAGCGGCAATTTTCTTTTCACTGATGGGATGCTGTAGGGAAAATAAGGTGAACCCAAAACTATGGATGCAGGACGTGCTGATTAGGGTACAGGAGAAAGAAAGAGAAGAGAAAAACGATTACACCGATTTACTGCCATTTAATTGGAAAGGATAAACAGGAAAGCTATAATAAAGTCAAAAGCCAGACATGCTTCGTCTGGCTTTTGACTTTATTATAACTTGGAGAGAAACACGCACGAGGCCGAATGCTTACGGAAGAATACGTCATTCCGACTGCCGGTTATTCCAACCCTTCCAGCATTCTCTTTAAAACAACTGTAGCAGAAATTTCCCGGTTGGCCGCTTCAGGAATAACCAACGAAGTAGGCGCTTCAATCACCTCATCGGTCACAATCATGTTTCTTCTCACCGGCAGACAATGCATAAAGAAAGCATCGTTTGTCACTGCCATGTGCGCCGCATCTACCGTCCAGTTCATATCCTTGCTCAGGATCTTTCCATAGTCGGCAGGACGGGTGACACCGGGACATGCCCAGTTCTTGGCATAGATAAAGTCAGCCCCTTCAAAGGCTTTCATCTGGTTGTATTCCACCTTCGCTCCACGGACAAACTTCGGGTCCAGCTCATAGCCTTCGGGATGAGTGATGACAAAATCCACATCGGCCTCGTTCATCCAGTCGGCAAACGAGTTGGGAACGGCCTGAGGCAATGCACGCGGATGCGGCGCCCAAGTCAAGACCACCTTGGGACGGTCTTTCTTCTTATACTCCTCGATAGTAATCAGGTCGGCGAAAGCCTGCAACGGATGACCGGTAGCGGCTTCCATGGAGAATACAGGCTTGCCGGAATACTTGATGAACTGATTCAGAATCTTTTCGGTATAATCATCCTCGCGGTTCTCAAAATGAGCGAACGAACGCACACCGATGATATCACAATAAGAAGCCATCACCGGAATAGCCTCCAGTAAATGTTCACTCTTGTCGCCATCCATAATGACACCGCGCTCGGTCTCCAGCTTCCATGCACCTTGATTCACATCGAGCACAATCACATCCATGCCCAAGTTACGGGCTGCCTTCTGGGTGCTCAAACGGGTACGCAGACTGTTGTTGAAGAAAATCAGCAGGCAAGTCTTATGCTTTCCCAGGGTTTCATATTTGTAGCGGTCTTTCTTGATTTCGAAAGCTTCGGCAAGGGCACTCTTCAAGTCGCCCAAATCGTGTACGTTTGTAAAGTATCTCATAATTTTTTCATTTATAGTATTATTGTCTTATTTGTCCATCCCCCTGAATAATCCACTTGTATGTGTTCAGTTCCTCCAGTCCCATCGGACCACGGGCGTGAAGCTTCTGCGTGCTGATACCTATTTCCGCTCCCAGTCCGAACTCACCTCCATCGGTGAACGAAGTAGGCACATTCACATAGACACAAGCCGCATCCACCATCTTCATAAAATAATCGGCCGCCCGGTCATTCTCCGTCACAATACATTCACTATGTCCCGAACCATAGATAGAAATGTGGGCCACAGCCGCCTGTATGGTCATAGTCGCCGTCACTGCCATTTTGTAGTCCAGAAACTCTGTTCCGAAAGTATCCGTAGAAGCATGTTTCAGCAAGTGGGAAGGGTAAGAAGTCTTCAGATAATTGTAACACAAGTCATCGGCATAGATTTCCACGTTGTCCTGCTGCAAGCCGCTACAAAGAGTGGAAAGGTCGGTCAGCCGGTTCACATCTATAATCAGACAGTCCAAGGCATTGCACACGCTGACACGGCGTGTCTTGGCGTTGCGGATAATGGCGGCTCCTTTCGCCACATCACCCTCCTTGTCAAAATAAACGTGACACACACCGGCTCCTGTCTCGATAACGGGAATCGTGGCGTTCTGCCGCACATAGTCTATCAGCCCCTTGCCGCCGCGGGGGATAATCAGATCCACATAGCCGCGGGCATGGAGCAGCGCGTCGGCCGAATCATGTCCTGCCGGCAACAATGCCACCAGATAAGGAGACAAGTGGGCTACATCCAGCAAGGTATTCCGGATAATCTCCACTAGGATACGGTTGGAGAAATCGGCATCACTTCCCCCTTTTAATATACAGGCGTTGCCGGATTTGAAACAAAGTGTAAACACATCCAAAGTCACATTAGGACGAGCTTCATAAATAATGCCTATCACCCCGAAAGGCACACTTACCTTGGTCAGCTTCATGCCATTGGGACGCACGGCCTGGCTCAGTATCCTTCCCGATGGAGAAGGCAGCGTGGCTACCTGCCGTATGCCTCCGGCTATAGCGCGAATACGTTCCGCTGTCAGTTTGAGACGGTCATATTTGGGATTCGACGGATCCATCGCCGCCAGATCCTTGGCGTTCTCTTCCAGAATCCGGTCCGTAGCAGCCTCCACCCTGTCGGCCAATGCATACAAGGTGTCATTGATGATCTCCTCCTTGCAGAAAGCAAGAGATCCTTTTGCCTGCCGCACCTGTTTAAAAATATCTTTTATCTGTTCCATAGTCACTTCATTTTATCTAAATCATTACCACACCGCATCAGTCCAAATACAAATAATCATAGTGTACCATAGGTTTCTGTCCATGTTTCCCCTGCAATGCACGCGCTTCTGCCGAATCAAATCCGATGCGTCCCACTCCTATCTGCCTGCCCCGGTGGTCTATGATTTTCACTATATCATCTTTTTCAAATTCCCCTTCTATGCGGACCACTCCCACAGGAAGCAGGCTTACCGCCTTCTGTCCTTTCAACACTTTCACGGCCTGTTCGTTCAAATGCAACTCGCCTTTGGCAAAGCCTTCGCTATGGGCAATCCACTTTTTCACGCTGGATACTCCGCCTTCTGCCGGAATAAAGCGCGTACAAACCGTCTCTGTCGGATGTTGCAGCAAATCGACCAGAATATGGTCTTTCTTGCCGTTGGCTATAATGACGGTAATGCCCTCATCGGCCACCTTGCGGGCAATGGTAGTCTTGGTCAGCATACCGCCCCGGCCGAATCCCGATTTCTCCGTCTGTATATAGTCCGAAAGATCCTTTCCCTGCTCCACCTCCCGTATCACCTGCGTACCGGGGGTAGAAGGAGAACCATTGTATATGCCGTCAATATTGCTCAGTATGATTAACGCCTGCATATCCATCATGGAAGCGATCATTCCCGAAAGCTCGTCATTGTCTGTAAACATCAGTTCGGTGACCGAAATGGTATCATTCTCATTTACGATAGGTATGACACCGTTCTCCAGCATCACCATCATGCAGTTGCGCTGGTTCAGGTAATGACGGCGCGTGCCGAAACTTTCTTTCGTAGTCAGCACCTGCCCGACGGGAATACCGTGTTCGCGAAACAGCTCATAGTACCGGTTGATCAGTTTTGCCTGGCCCACCGCCGAGAAAAGCTGCCTTTGCTCCACGCTATCCAATTTCTTGGAAGGCTTGATCTCGCTGCGTCCCGAAGCTACCGCCCCGGATGAAATCAGAATGACTTCCACCCCGGCTTTGCGCAATTCCGCCACCTGGTCTACCAATGCCGACATACGCGTCACATCCAGCGTACCGTCTTTACGCGCCAACACATTACTACCGATCTTTACTGCTATTCTTGTAAACTGAACTGCCATTTCTCTTGTTATTTTAGAAACACAAATATAGATATTAAAATCAATCTGTAAAGTCAAATAAGCCAAAAATTAACCTTTATCGTATTTGTGTGCATGTATTTTAATTCTCATCTTTGCAAAATGAAAATATATAACGATAATATTCAATAGGCAAACGTATGGTTAAAGCTATTTTTTTCGATATTGACGGTACACTGGTTTCTTTTGAAACACATAAGATTCCTGCTTCGACCCAAGAAGCATTAAAGACACTTCGTGATAAAGGCATTAAAATATTTATTGCTACCGGACGCCCACAATGTTTAATAAACAACCTGGGTGACTTAGAGTTTGACGGGTATATCACCGTAAACGGAAGCTATTGTTTTACCGCCGGCCACCAGCCCATTTATAAAGGTTGCATCCCGCAAGAAGACATTGAACGGCTTATCACTTTTCAACAGAAATATCCGGTACCTTTCGTTTTTGCATACGGCAATGAAATGTTCGTCACTGAAGTGAATGACAGAGTACAGGCTGTTTCCGATCTGATTGAAATTCCTGTTCCCCCTGTCGCCTCCATAGAAGAAGCCCGTGGAAAAGACATCCTGCAAATAATGGGGTACTTTACGGCCGAAGAGGAAAAAGAAACAGATATATTCGGCAAAGTGCTGACCCATTGCGAGCCAATGCGCTGGTATCCATTGTTTGCCGACATCATTGCACGGGGCAACAGTAAAAGTACGGGAATAGACAAAGTGCTGGCATATTTTGACATTGACCTGAAAGACACCATGGCTTTCGGTGACGGCGGCAATGATATCCCCATGCTGAAACACGTAGCCACAGGGATAGCTATGGGAAACGCCGAACCTCATGTAAAAGCTGTGGCCGACTATGTGACCACCTCCGTAGATGAAGACGGAATAGCCAATGCGTTGAAACATTTCGGATTAATCTAAAGAAGGTTCGATAAAAGGAAAATGAATGCAGAGAGTATCCTCATGAGAGATCCCAAACTAAGGTTTTTCATGTCGTTTATTAATTTAAGAGATGCAAAGATATTCATTTACTTCTTATTAATTCGTTTCTTGTTTTGATTTCTTGACCCATTTTTCCAGAAAACTCTTTATCTTTACGCAAAATATTTATTAATTGCGAATCTATGAAGAAAACCAATTCTATCCTTTGCGCATTTGTATTGGCAGGCTCGCTCTTCGGCTGTTCCACAACACAGCAGAAGACAGGCGAAACTGACTACACGCAGTATGTTAACACGTTCATCGGAGCAGCAGACAACGGACATACCTTTCCCGGTGCCTGCCGTCCTTTCGGCATGATCCAGACAAGCCCCGTAACCGGAGCTGTCGGCTGGAGATATTGCTCGGAATATGTGTACACCGACTCCCTGATATGGGGATTTACCCAGACACACCTTAATGGAACAGGGTGTATGGACCTGGGAGACATCCTGGTGATGCCGGTTACCGGAACACGCGCCCGTGCCTGGGACGCTTATCGCAGCCACTTCCCCAAAGACAAGGAAGCAGCGACTCCCGGATACTACACCGTAGAGCTGGCCGACCCCGGCGTGAAGGCCGAACTGACCGCCTCTCCCCATGCCGCCCTGCACCGTTATACCTATCATAACGCCGACTCGGCATCTGTATTGATTGACCTTCAGCACGGACCTGCGTGGAACGAAAACCAATACCATTCGCAAGTACAAAGTTGCGAAACCAATTGGGAAGATGCACAAACCTTGACCGGACATGTACGCAACAGCGTATGGGTGAACCAGGATTACTTTTTTGTTATGAAGTTCAATCGTCCCGTCATAGATACCCTGTATCTGCCCATGGCCGAAACTGAAAAAGGGAAACGCATCATCGCTACTTTTGACATGAAGCCGGGAGAGGAACTGCTGATGAAAGTAGCCATGTCCACCACCGGCGTGGATGGAGCCAAGAAGAATATGGAAGCGGAAATAGCCGACTGGAATTTTGAAGGAGTGAAGCAAGCAGCCCACAACGAATGGAACAATTATCTGAGCCGCATTGAAGTAACCGGTACGGATGACGAGAAGACCAACTTCTATACCAGCTTCTACCATGCCCTGATACAGCCCAACCAAATCTCGGACGTAGACGGATGGTACCGTAATGCAGCCGATTCCATCGTTAAAGCCGGTAACGGAGCTTTTTATTCCACTTTCTCCTTATGGGACACTTATCGTGCCGCCCATCCGTTTTACACCTTAATGGTTCCTGAAAAAGTAGACGGATTCGTCAATTCATTGGTAGAACAGGCTGAAGTACAGGGCTTCCTGCCTATCTGGGGACTTTGGGGAAAAGAGACATATACCATGATTGGCAACCACGGTGTTTCAGTTATCGCCGAAGCGTACCGCAAAGGGTTCCGGGGTTTTGACGCCGAACGTGCCTTCAATGCTATCAAAAATACCCAGACCGTATCTCATAAACTGAAATCCGATTGGGAAACTTATATGAAATACGGTTATTTCCCTACAGACTTGATTAAGACAGAATCAGTATCCTCCACACTGGAATCGGTATATGACGATTATGCCGCAGCCGATATGGCCCAACGTATGGGTAAAGAGGAAGATGCCGCTTATTTTGCCAAACGTGCCGATTTTTATAAGAACCTGTTTGATAAAGAAACGCAGTTCATGCGTCCCCGTAATGCTGACGGAAGTTGGAAATCTCCCTTCAACCCTAGTCAGGTTGCCCACATGGAAAGTACCGGTGGAGACTATACCGAAGGTAATGCATGGCAGTACACCTGGCATGTGCAACATGATGTGCCGGGGCTTATTGAGTTATTCGGCGGAGAACAGGCATTCTTAAACAAATTGGATTCTTTGTTCACCTTGAAACTGGAAACCACCCAGGCAGATGTTACCGGCTTGATCGGTCAATATGCACACGGCAACGAACCCAGCCATCACATTACTTATTTATATACGTTGGCAGGCCGCCCCGAACGTACCCAGGAACTGATCCGTGAAATCTTTGATACGCAATATCGTCCCGAACCCGACGGACTCTGTGGCAATGACGACTGCGGACAGATGTCAGCATGGTATATGTTCTCGGCTATGGGGTTCTATCCGGTAGATCCGGTAAGTGGCAATTATGTCTTCGGCGCTCCGCAGCTGCCTGAAATCGTTTTGAATCTGGCCGACGGAAAGACTTTCACGATCATTGCCGAAGGATTGTCAAAGGAACACAAGTACATTGACTGCATCACACTGAACGGTGAACCCTATACAAAGAATTATATCTCGCATGAAGATATTTTGAAGGGTGGGACTTTGGTGTATAAGATGAAATAAGGAATCTACCTCATTACAGGAAGAGGGTATAACAGCCGGCTCCGGCTATATACCCTCTTCCTGTTTTCTGCTCCTGATGCTTTCCAAAGGATCATAATGCTCCAGGTATCATGTCCTTATCCATGAAACATGATCATTATCTGCATAACTTCTGCTTTAGATATCTTGTAACTGCCACATTAAATTATTGCCATGAACCATGTCAAGTCAGAGCATGGTACAATGGGCAACACAAAAATACAACTCTCATATTTGCTCAATCCAAACTTTATTGCGTTACATGTTTTATGTAACATAAAAACTGCAATGAAGAATATTCCTACTAATCCATTTTTAATAACCGGTTACCAAGGCCCCGACTATTTCTGTGACCGCGAAAAAGAAACAGCTTCTTTAATGTCAGCATTAAAGAATGGCAGAAATATTACATTAATCAGTCCACGCCGTATGGGAAAGACAGAACTAATAAAGAATGTATTTTACTATATTCAAAAAGAAAATAAATCTGCCGCCTGTTTTTATCTGGATATATTTTCAACCCAGAATCTTCAGGAGTTTGTATCTCTACTGGGACGAAGTGTGTTGGGAAAATCAGATACCTTATCACAGAGTACCTTAAAATCGCTATTCTCATTCTTTAAGAGTTGCCGTCCGGTCATCAGTACCGATGAAATTACAGGGATGCCATCTGTAACACTCGACTTTATTCCGGAACGTTCAGAAGAAACCTTGAAAGAGATTTTCACCTGCCTAAACCAATCGGGAGTAGAATGTTACATAGCCATTGATGAATTCCAACAAATAATGGAATATCCGGAGAAAGGAGTGGAAGGCCTGTTGAGATCGTATATCCAGTTCACCCCGAATGTGCATTTCATCTTTTCGGGCAGCAAAAAGCATTTGATGGAGTCTATCTTCTTTTCCATCAAAAGGCCTTTTTACCAATCTACGCAGAAACTTTTCCTGGCCCCTATTCCCTATACCCCTTACCGGGAGTTTGCCAAGAAACTGTTTGATGGAAGAAAGAAAACTTTGCAGGAAGATATCTTCCATGAAATTTATCAATCGGTAAAAGGGCATACGTGGTATATGCAATATCTTTTAAACAGATTGTATTCATTGCCACAGCAGACTCCGACGATAGAACTGTTGCATACACTCATGCAGGAAATCATACAGGAGGAAGAATATACTTATCAAACCTATTTCCAGTTTTTAACTTCCAATCAGATTCAGTTGCTGAAAGCTATAGCCAAAGAGGAAATTGTAAGTGAGATTAACAGTGCCACATTCATAAAGAAATATGATTTAAAAGGAGCCAGCAGCATAAATGTAGCATTAAAGTCTTCAATTAATAAGGAGTCTGTCTTAAAAGAGCAGCAAGGATATATAGTATACGATCGTTTTTTTGCAATTTGGCTCAAAGGACTAGTATGAATAATTGAAATCTCCATCACTATGAACTATGAATACAAAAGGAATTCTTATTGCAATTCTGGCATTGGGAAGCATAACGTTTACCAATGCCCAACAGCCTGCCGGCTATTTCTTCAAGGAATTTACTTCAGGAAAAGTTTCATTGAAATTCACTTCTGAAATTATATTCAAAAGATAAGCAACAACCTGTCAAAGAGTTCATTGAAACAGAAAAGGTCAAGATACCCCCAAAAAGATATACTAAAAGTCTTGAAACGGTTTCAATAAAAAGAGGCGTCCGAAAAGTTGAATCTAGTTTCTTCAGGTTCTTATAAAAAGCAGAGCAAGCCCCCACTATTCAGTGAAAGACTTGCTCACAGCTTAAAGTTTACTCCTTATTATTTTCGATCAAAGCATCTTATTACTCTTTATTATCCGTCGTATAGCCTGGAGTTTGTTTCAATTCTTTGTTATTGGTCAAAGTATTAGCATCAATCGGCCATAACAATCGGCTGGAATTTGCAGTAGAATACTTCTCTGTATACCCTAAAGTACGGATATCATACCACCGTTTTCCTTCATACATTAATTCACGGAGCCGTTCTTTCAAAACAGCTTCCACCGGATTTTCATCACCGGCTACAAAAGGATTATTGGTGTAAAAATCACCTTTGTCATTAGGATAAGCTACAGTAGCCTTATTAGCCTCAAAATACTCTTTACCATAAGCACGTTCACGCACCGCATTGATTTCCGCTGCAATATCTTCCCCCAACAATGCCTTGGCCTCCGCCAATAACAACAAACAATCTGCATAGCGGTAGATGGGATAGTCATCCAACCAGCTACGTGTAGAGCTACCAGCTATCATCGTTCCTTGGAATTTATAAGGAATAGGAGCTACATATACCAAATTACCATCAGCATCCTTCTGATAAACAGCCTTTATAGAGCCTGCCTTGCGTGTATCCCCCTTCAAGAATACTTTATTATAGAAATCTTTCTTAATCTGAAGTCTAATCAAACCATTCATTTCAGCATCTTTAGTATCAGCATACGAAACCCCATCTTCATTAAAATAAATGCCTGAGGTCATGTAAGCCTGTTGAGGAACCAAAGTCATTCTATAAGAATCCTTCCACATATCATATTCATCTTGTCCGTTATGGATGGTGAAAATGATTTCTTCGTTCTTCTTATTATTATAAGCAAAAACATCGGTAAAATTGCTTTCCAAACCTATTCCCGGACAGTTTTTAACTTCCTGCAAAGCCGATTTTGCCATGTTATAATCAGTTGCTCCACCGTCCATCTGCTTACCGCTCCACAAATAAACTTCACCTTTCAACATTTTAGTTGCCCCCAATGACCAATAATGCTTCCCATATTTATAAGAATAATCATTGCCAAATGCTGCTTCTGAAGCAGATATATCATTCTTGATTTGTTCCATTACAGCACTTGCAGGAGAAGCCGGTTTCAGGATGTTAGCCAAATCAATGGTAGAACCACTGGTATAATCCAAATGTAAAATTACATCTCCCCATGAACGGAGCAGATGAAAATACAAGAAAGCACGCATACCATAAGCCTCACCCAAATAATAGTTCTTCGACACCTCTGGCAACAGTTGGGTTTCTGTTGTTTTGGCAATCATCAAGTTTATTTGATTAATAACCCCATACAAGTCAGCAAAGTTACTTAGTCCCACATTTTCCGCATTCAGCGAATTATAAGGAAATCTTTCCATTCCTTGAGTCGCTTCACCACCAAATGGATCATCACCATAAATATCCGCACGAGGTTCACCTAAAATAAAGAGATTATATGTCCGTTCCCTAAGTTGAGCATGCAAACCTACATTAAATGCACTGAAATGAGTGTCACTTTTCCAGTAATTGGGATCAGTAATAGTACTTTCTGATTCCAAATCCAAAGAATTGCATCCTGTTGCCATCGGCAACAGGGTCATACCAGCTAATACATATATAAATATCTTTTTCATAATTATCTTCCTATTTTAATCTTAATTTATTTAGAATGTTACAGATAATCCGAACAATACAGTTCTAGGAGTAGGATAACGTCCGTTATCAATACCGCGACCATAGGTAGTACTTACCACCGGTTCGGGAGAAACGCCTTCATAACCGGTAATATAGAATAAGTTCTGTCCGGTTACATAGACAGAGGCATCGGTCATGTGTACTTTGCTAATCAGTGATTTGGGCAATTGATAACTCAACGTAATTTCACGTAAAGCCAAATAATCTCCTTTCTCATAAAAACGTGAGCTATTACTATCAGCCGCAGTATTACTATCGTTGGAACGGGTTATGTTCTTTTTGCTTAACTGATCTGCATAATAGAACTTGGGCAAATCCGAATTAGGGTTTGCTTCGCTCCAAGTATCTTTCACCTTATCGATAACATTGAAACTACCCTGATATTGTCCCAATGAACGAGCAGCCAAATCATTGTATAATGTATGACCTAAAGCATAGTCAAAACGAGCATACAATGAAATACCTTTATAACCAAACGTTGTAGAGAAACCACCTGTAATATTCGGGAAAATATTACCAACCACGTAGCGATCATACCCATTGATGACATCATCACCATTCATATCTTCCCAACATACATCACCCGGTTCAATGGGTTGCCATCCTGTTGATTCTTTGTAAGGTTTATTAGTTAACGGATTAATTTGATCGGCCAAGCCCGGACCATACAGATTCGCAACTTCATCAATACGCATATTAGCATGCTGTTTCACATCATCCCAATCTTTGAAAATATGTTGCTGTTTATAGGCTACCAATTCACCCAACTTACCTCCTTCTTGACGACCTGCAATCCATTTTGTCGGGAATTTACCATCTGCACCTACTTTTCCAGCAGCGACTTCGTATCCACCAACCCGATTTTTGTCTACACCATTATAAGGCAGGCTAATTATCTTATTAGCTACAGAAGAAATATTGGCATTCATATCCCAAGTAAAGCCACCTTTATTAATGATGTTAGCCCTGACTTCCGCCTCAAAACCATAGTTACGCAACGTTCCTTGATTAGTTACAATATCAGAAAATCCGGTATATCCCGGCAATGCTTGTTTCGTCAGCAAATCTTTTGTATCACGGCTGTAATAATCCAAAATAAAAGATAACCTATTCTGCAAGAAGCCAATATCCAAACCCACCTCAAATGTCTGACTCTGTTCCCAACGGAGATTAGTATTTAACAGTTTGGAATTGTAAAGTCCAGTTGCGCCACCATAGTTTTTAGATTCCACTTGTGCATACTCCCCATACACTTCATAGTTACCAATACCGTTTACATTACCATTCACACCATAACTTACACGAGGCTTTAGGTTAGAAATAACTCCTGATACTTTTGAGTCTTTCCAAAAGTCCTCTTCCATAACATTCCAACCGACAGACACGCCTGGGAAAAATCCCCAACGATTATCTTTCAAACGAGAAATACCATCATAACGCGCTGTAAAAGACAACAGATATTTCATGTTATAGTTATAATTAATACGACCAAATCCAGACAATATGCGATAAGCTGTTTTCTCAGTTCTAGTAAAAGTACGATTAGAACCAACATTCAATGTCGGCACATCATCTGTAGGAGAGCCCTGTGTCTTAGCTTCAAAGTCAAACTGATTGTAGGTATAGTATTCACCACCAATCATCGCTTCCAAGTTATGTTTTTCTGCAAAAGTACCAGTATAAGTCAAAGAAGCATTCAATTGAACCTGCTGATATTTTTGCACCCACGCTTCTGCCTGACGGGTTGTTTCCGGTGTAGTAGTGGTCTGGGTCTGATAAGCTTTATTGAATTTTTCACGCTGGTAATCATAATTCAATAAAGAAGCATTTCCATTCAATACCAATTGTTTGGGAAGAATATCCAAAGTAAAACCGATATTATAAGTAGCGCGTGTAGTACTGTTCTTCTGGGTAAGTTTATCTCTGTAATAAGCAGGGTTACCATCACCTGTTCCAAATCCGGCTGCCGGAGTACCATCTTCATTCCAAGGATTCCAAGTAGGGCGCTGAGAACGAGTACGGTAGAAGAATTCGTAAGAACCAATCCACAGTTCCGGACGAGTAGACCAAACATAAGAAACACCAGCTTTCACATTCAAAATAGGCAATATTTTATATGAGGCGTTGAATGAGCCACTGAATCGTTGAAAACCTGTTCCCTTAATCATACCATCTTCATTATAGTATCCCAAACTACTGGCAAAAGTACTTTTATCATTACCGCCTGTAATATTAAGATAATGATCTTGTGTAATGGCACTACTACTGAACACCTCATCATCCAGTTGGCCTGAATAATCTTTGAATAAAATTTGCTTTCCTTCATAAAATGGATCGTCCATCACAGACCATCCCTCATTTTTCAAATGAGCATTATCATCTGTCAAATACTGGATATCAAACAAGCTGTTTCCAATGCCATATCCTTGCTGAGTATCCACATTAGTACGTCCGGTTCTCAAATATCCCAAACGGTTATAATAGATATAATCCTCTGCATTACAGAATTCATACCCTTTGCGAGTAAAGTTCTTACCTATTTTAAATTTATAGTTAATCGAAGTTTTACCTTCCTTTCCACTCTTGGTTTCTATCAAAATAACACCACCATTTGCACGAGCTCCGTAAATAGCTGTAGAAGCAGCATCTTTTAATATCTGAATAGATTCGATATCAGATGGATTAACATCCGACATACTATTACGCACAATACCATCAACAACCACTAAAGCATTACTATTTTCGCCAGTAATTGTCGCCCCACCACGAAGAGTTATATCAGGATTAGTACCTGGTTGACCAGTCGTATTTACAACACGCAACCCTGTTACTGAACCTTGTAAAGACTGACCTGCATTACTGTAAGCCGCATTCTTCAATACACTATTGTCCAATTTCGAAATTGCTGTAGTCAAAGCAGCGCGTTTCTGCGAACCGCCGTAACCGGTAATCACCACTTCATCCAATACTTCCGTATCATCTTTCAAAATGATATTCAACGACTGTCCTACATACTTAATCTCCTGAGTTTTGTAACCGACGAATGAAATCTGAATTACATCTCCATTCTTTACATTGGTTAAAGTGAAATTGCCATCAAAATCAGTAATAGTACCATTGGTCGTTCCCTTTACTATTACAGATGCACCAATAACAGTTTCACCTGTACCATCTTTCACCACACCGGTACAAGTTTCACTCTGCTGTGTGATTTCTACATCGGTTATGCCTGAGACAGGCACTGCATAAGCTGCTCCAGTTGTTGTTCCCATCAGGAATAGCAGCATACTGACTGACTTTAGCCGTTTTAACATAGCTGTGATTTTTTTTAATTATTTATTGAAAATCATATAATCCTTTTTGGCAAAGTTCTTTTGGAACTATGATAATATATAAATATCTGGAAATCACTATATTAAAAT
>OHOR01000533.1_pt1 | contig 16369 bp, 16 predicted proteins | sample 1569911 | NCBI WGS metagenome assembly OHOR01 (sample SAMEA3879517, study PRJEB24766) | human gut metagenome | biome: human-associated habitat; feature: feces | place: USA | collected 1985/1987
TTTTCGTTTCTTTGTGCCGTGTCAATGCGGCGTTGTTTCGTCGCCCCAATGCGGCATCGTTCCGTCGCGTCGGCGGCGCTCTTCAGTTTCGATCGCAGCGTTGTTACGTCGCGTCGGCGATGCTCTTTGTTTTGGCCGTTTGGGTGTGGGGGCTTCGCGCCGTGCTGTCCTCCGTATTGCAGCCGCAAGCGCAATAGAAGATTTCCATAAAAAGGCAGAAAGATTTGGCTATATGTAATTCTTGCAGTAATTTTGCATTGAAGCAAAGACAAAGGGGTGCCGTTTCATTTGAAACGCGCTGAGATTATACCCTCTGACCTGATGCAGGCTGTGCTGCCGTAGGAATTGTATGCTTTTTAATAAGTAGTAGGTGGCCAGGATTGTTATAGAAGTGTTTCAAATAACAGCAAAGCGAAATGAAGCATGGTTTCACCTCGTGGCTCTTGTGGCAGGTCTTCGGTATATTCCCAGCAGCTCATTGGTATGTTCTCGGTAGCTTATTGGTAGGTTCTCGGCAGCTTATTGGTAGGTTTCCAGAATGTTTTCCCTCACCTTTTTATTTGACTTCCTTGATTGTTTAATGGCGGCGCGTTGGCCTCTGTGTTTGCGTGCCCTAAATATAAATGCATTATGATAGTGAACGTCAATAACAAAGCGGTTGAAACGTCGGCCAGCACGTTGAGCCAGCTTGTGGAAGAATTGCATTTGCCAGAGAATGGTGTGGCCGTCGGTGTCGACAACCGTATGGTGCCACGCGCCACGTGGCATGAGTATCAACTTTCGGAAGGTATGAACCTTGTGATTATCAAGGCGGCCTGCGGCGGTTGATAAAGGGGAGATTATACAAACAATAGAAACATATATACAATATATATATATCCAAAAGAATATGTCTGATTTAATGATAGCAGGGCAACGTTTTACGTCCCGTTTATTTTTAGGCACTGGCAAGTTCAATGCCAATGAATTGATGTCGAAGGCCATTGAAGCCTCCGGTACACAGATGGTTACGGTGGCCATGAAGCGCGTGGAACTCGATGACGAGCACGATGACTTGTTGGCCCATGTCAAATTCCCTGGTATTCAGTTGCTGCCCAACACCAGCGGTGTGCGTGATGCCGAAGAAGCCGTGTTTGCCGCTCAGATGGCGCGTGAGGCTTTCGGCACCAATTGGCTGAAACTGGAGATTCATCCTGATCCGCGTTATTTGTTGCCCGATTCCATTGAGACGTTGAAGGCCACAGAGAAATTGGTGAAGGAAGGCTTTGTGGTGTTGCCTTATTGCCAGGCCGACCCGACGCTCTGTAAGCGTCTGGAAGAAGCCGGCGCAGCTGCCGTCATGCCTTTGGGTGCTCCCATCGGTACGAATTTAGGTTTGCGCACGCGTGACTTCATTCAGATCATCATCGAACAGGCTGGCGTTCCTGTCGTGGTGGATGCCGGCATCGGGGCTCCCAGTCATGCGGCAGAAGCCATGGAAATGGGTGCTTCTGCATGTTTGGTGAATACGGCGATTGCCGTGAGCGGCAATCCGATTGAGATGGCTCGCGCCTTCAAGTTGGCAGTAGAGGCAGGTCGTTCAGCTTTTGAGGCTGGACTTCCCGCACAGGGCGCTTCTTTGGAAGCAGAAGCCAGTTCTCCGCTGACCGCTTTCCTTGACGAATAAAACATTCTTGGCGGGAAGGATTTCCTTGAGGATAGTTTTTCCCCTGAGGAAAAAGTCTTTCATGGCGAATAATATCTCCCCCACAGTCTTGCGGAGGAGGTAGGTCTTCACACGACTTATCCTTTCACCATTACTTATAGTTGCTTAGTAAAAATATCCATGTTCTCAGAAGAACTCGAAAAATATGATTGGGACGAGGTCACCGCGTGTATCAATGCCAAGACAGAGGCAGATGTGCGCCGCGCACTCACCCCAGGCCGCCGTTGCACGGTAGACGACTTTATGGCGTTGATTTCGCCGGCTGCCGAACCTTATTTGGAAACCATGGCGCGTTTGAGCCGCCGATATACAGAAGAGCGTTTTGGACGTACCGTGTCCATGTTCATTCCGCTGTATATCACCAACTCCTGCACCAATTCCTGCGTGTATTGCGGTTTCCACGTTGCCAACAAGATGAAGCGTACGATTTTGACGGAAGAAGAAATCGTCAATGAATACAAGGCCATCAAGAAGTTGGCACCCTTTGAGAATCTGTTGCTCGTGACGGGAGAGAATCCAGCGAAGGCTGGTGTGCCTTACCTGGCGAAAGCCCTTGACCTGGCGAAGCCCTATTTCTCCAATTTGAAGATTGAGGTGATGCCGCTCGCGGCAGAAGAATACGCCGAATTGCGCAAGCACGGCATGAACGGCGTGATTTGTTTTCAGGAAACCTATCACAAGGCCAACTACAACATTTACCATCCGCGCGGCATGAAGGCCAACTTCGAATGGCGCGTCAACGGTTTCGACCGTATGGGACAGGCTGGCGTTCACAGCATCGGCATGGGCGTTCTCATCGGTTTGGAGAAAGAATGGCGTACCGACATCACCATGATGGCCTATCATCTGCGCTATCTTCAGCAGAAATACTGGCGCACCAAATACAGCGTCAATTTCCCGCGTATGCGTCCGTCGGAGAACGGCGGTTTCGTTCCCAATTGCGTGATGACCGACCGCGAGCTGGCACAGGTGACTTTTGCCATGCGCATCTTCGACCATGACGTCGACATCTCCTATTCAACGCGTGAGCCGGCCAATATCCGCGACCACATGGCCACCTTGGGTGTGACCACCATGTCGGCAGAAAGCAAGACAGAGCCAGGAGGCTATTACACCTACCCGCAGGCTCTGGAGCAATTCCACGTGAGCGACGACCGCACGGCCGCTGAAGTGGAGAAAGCCTTGCGTGCCGTTGGCCGCGAACCAGTTTGGAAAGACTGGGACGCATGTTTCGACAGAAAATAAAAAACTCTAAGGGTCATCTGAATACAGGATGGCCCTTATTACTTATCCCTTAGTATTTAAACAACTATGAATCAAGATAGATACGCCCGGCAGATTGGTTTGTCGGAGATTGGCCCAGAAGGTCAAGAGAAACTGCGTAAGGCCCGTGTGTTGCTCGTTGGCGTCGGCGGTCTCGGTGCCCCCATCAGTTTGTATCTGGCCGGTGCCGGCATCGGATGTCTTGGCATTGTCGATGACGACGTTGTCAGCGCGAGCAACCTTCACCGCCAGGTGCTTTACAGCGAAAGTCAAGTCGGCGCGTCAAAAGTCGAGTGCGCGGCAGAACGTCTGCAAGCCCTCAATCCCGAGATAGAGGTGAAACCCTATGCCGTTCGTTTTTCCGAAGACAATGCAGAAGCCATCTTGAAAGACTACGATTTGGTGGTGGACGGTTGCGACAACTATGCCACCCGCTACGTCATTGACGATGCGGCACGCAAGTTAGGCAAGCCCTATGTCTATGGCGCCGTCAGCGGCTATGAAGGACAAGTCTCCGTGTTTGGTGTCGGAGAATCCCCGTTGCACTATCGCGACCTTTATCCCGTCTCTCCGCAACCTCCCGCCGACAAGAGCGTGGTTGGCATGTCGCCCGCCGTTGTCGGTGGCGTCATGGCCCACGAAGTCCTGAAGCTGGTTTGCGGCTATGGCCAGTTGCTCTCCCATCGGATATGGAGCGTCAATCTCCTGACGATGGACACCTTCACGTTGGAGTTTTGACAATCAGAGACAAACAACGGGCATTAGTAATGGTGAAAAAATATATAAGCAGGAAATCAAGGGCAAACATAGCCTTTGGCTTCCTGCTTGTTTTGTATTCCAAAAGTTGGATAGAATGCAAGAAAATGCTTACCTTTGCTGCCAAAATCATTATTAACCAAAAACACCAAATGAAGAAATTCTACTCTTTATTTCTGTTTGTGGTCGCTGCGCTGTTTGGAGTAACAGCCCAGGCACAAGTGGAAATCGTTACGAGCGTTGAATCTCCAATCACAACGCTTGAAACACTCAAGACTGGTTCGAAGGTCATGTTTTATGAATGTGGTGAGAAAGCTCGCCGCGGTTATTTAAAAGAAGGTGACAACCAGTCTCTCTGGATCAGCCGCGAATTTGCCCTTGGCAAAACCTCGAGTGCCGACTATGTCTGGACCCTCATCAGCGTTGACCGCTTTGAAGACGGCATCACCGTGAAACTCAAATCGCCACGTGGCAACTATCTCCCCAACTTCCTTTATCAGAACAGCAAACCCAAATGGCCCGGCATGACCTGCCTGTCGGAAGACTCCATCGCCGAGTACACCATCGTTTCCGCCGGAACGGCCGACAGCCTCTTCTACATCCGTGACGAAAACAACGTGTTTTTCAACGCCCAGGGATTCCTCACTGGAAACAACTATGGTAAGTTCGTCGGATGGAACGCAGAAGGAGAAAACTCACTCTACACCATCCACACCATCCAGACGGAAGCCAAGACTTCCATCCCCACCACCCTTTACCTTTGTGACGTTGACGGCGTGGAAATCGAAACCCGCGAGATGAACTCCATCATCGGCTCGGAAATCACGGCCCCTGTGATTGCCAACTACGATTTCGTCCGTGCTGCCAACTACGATGACGACACCCCCATTACCCTTCCTTACAAGGTGGAGTCATATCCAGAAGAAGGTGTGCTCAACATCCTGTTGGAATACGAAAAATATCCTTTCGTTCAGATCATTCTTGAAGACGAGAACGGAGAAACGCTCAAGGCTTGGGATAAATATTTGCAGAAGGGAACACATTTCCATGCTTCCGACTATCCGCTCAACCAGATGGGTTACGAACTCGTTCCTGGAGCATACGACGACTATGAGATTACGGGAGACACCGAAATCCATGTCGTTTATCGCAAGAGCAACACCGCCGGTCTGCCTTTCAAGCCGACCACCATCAATGGTGACGCCTTTGCTGCTGACACCCATTATTATCTCATGAGCGTTCGTGGCGGATACATCTACCACAAGACCGGAGAAGATGCCGTGAAGATTGTCAACAGCATCGACTCAGACAACATCGATGCCTATTTGTGGGCCTTCACCGGCAACATCGCCGATGGCATCACCATCTACAACAAGGCCGACGGCGCAGGCGTGACGCTCTTTGCAGAAAGCAGTGCCAACAAAACGCAAATCAAGTTCGGTTCGAAAGAAGACATCTCAGCCGTTGAAGGTGCCATCACCCTCTTCAACATCGCATACAACGGCGATGGTTTCGCCTTCTCCGCACAAAACGATCCGACAGCCTGCTTCAACCGCTTGGGCGGCGCAACGGCAGAAAACCTCTGCTTCTGGACCCACGCCAAAAGTCCCAACGACGCTGGTAGCCGCATCACGTTCAGAGAACTCACTGCCGACGACATCAACAATTATGCCTTTGCCAACTGCCAGGTTCTGCTCAATACAGAAAACTGCGTAGGCGGTTACACCACAGCGCAGCTGGCCAACCTCAAGGCCGCCGTTGAAGCCAAGAACTTGACCGCTGCCAGAGCCGCTGCCACCGCCTTGGAAGGCGAAGAGACCATCGCCCTCGACACCAACAAGTCATACTACATCGTAAGCGCCTTTAAGAACTTCATATTGAATCAGCCCGGCAAGACGTTTGCCGTTTCTGCCGATGCCACCGACTCATTGAATTGGGGCGCTATGGACGAAGAACAGATGAAGGACGACCACTACAAGTGGGAACTCTATGCCACTTCCGACTCCACCTACGTGCTTGGCAACGTTGCCGCAGGACGTGCCATTGCCAGCTTCCGTTACGGCAAGATGGCAGTGCTCGAAGGCGCTGCCCCTGTTGACTCAACATCCACCGATGAAGTCGCCGTTGGCAAAGCTGCCGCCTTCCAGTTTGTCAAGGCTCCAGTAGAGATTGCTCCCGCAGCATTCTATTTCGTACACAACTACGGTGCGTCTTTCATCACGTTGGCCGCCGACCCTGTTAACAGTTCGTATGTTGCAGGCGGTAAGATTTCAACGTTCAACACCCGCGAATTTGGTTACAACAACGCTTGGCGCTTGAAAGAAGCTGGCTCGTTTACCAATGGCATCGACCAGAACGAAACCGTTGAACCCAAGGCTGCCGCCATCTATGATTTGAGCGGTCGTCGTGTTCAGAAAGTCCAGAAGGGAATTTACATCCAGAATGGTAAGAAAATATTCGTGAAATAACCCACCAAATGAAAAGGCTCGCAGCAGAAAAGTTGCGAGCCTTTTTTGTGCCTTCTTTCAAGGAAGAAGGGCACGGATTGGCTTGATTTAGTGGGTTCTTAGCATTGTTTAGACCTACAATTGGCCGATAATGTCAATCAGTTAGCCTCAGACTTGTGCAATTGGACAAAAAAACCTATCTTTGCAGATGAACAATTGTGCTTTTTCGGGAGCATTGCGCTCGAGAAGCCAAGAACACCCCTAATACATCTGATTACAACGCCCGCAAAAGCGGTTAACTCAAATACATTTGAATGGGAAGAATAAAAAGATTCAAAAAGCCCAGACTCCACAGTGAAGGAAGATCCACATTGCAGATAGGTTTTGTGGGCCTGTTGCTCGTCAACGTACTGGTATATTATGGTTTCCATAACATCTCGATGATACCATTTTATGTTGTGGCCAGTATCAGTGTCGTGCTATATGCCATTGTGGTCAATTTCTTCAGATGTCCCATCCGTATCTTCGACGGAGAAACCAAAAATATAGCAGTGGCTGCGGCCGACGGAAAAGTCGTAGTGATTGAAGAAGTGGACGAAAACGAATATTTCCACGACCGCCGCATCATGGTTTCCATCTTCATGTCCGTCACCAACGTGCATGCCAACTGGTATCCCGTTGAAGGCATTGTCAAGAAAGTGGAGCACCACAACGGAAATTTCCACAAAGCCTGGCTTCCAAAGGCCAGCACCGAAAACGAGCGTTCCACCATCGTGATTGAAACGCCGCAGGGTCAGGAAGTTCTGGTACGTCAGGTTGCCGGAGCCGTTGCGCGTCGCATCGTGACCTATGCACAATGCGATGAAGAGTGTTACATCGATGAGCATTTGGGCTTCATCAAATTCGGTTCACGCGTGGATGTCTATCTGCCGCTTGATTCAGAAATCCTGGTCAAGTTGGGGCAGGCAACAGTTGGCAACCAGACCATTGTTGCCCGCTTGAGCGGAAAGTAAAAGAAATATCAGAGGGGTGTATCAAAAGCAGTAAGCGGATGATGCACCCTTCGTTGCTAAGCATAAAAATAAGTAGGTGTTCAGAATTAGTTTATATTGAATTGTCGTATTATTTTGTTCCTACAGCTGTCTTGAAGAAGGAGCGTAGCGGGCTACGTGACTGATGAAAGACAGTTGTAGGGGCAAAAGAATGCGGCAAGGCAATATTAAACTGGCTTATCCCTACATGGATAGTATAAACCAATTTTGAACACCTACTTAAAACAGACCACCATTACTTATCAACCCAAAAGTCATGAAGAAGCACATTCCCAATACGATTACCAGTTGCAACCTCATCTGCGGTTGCATCGCCATTTACTTTGCCATGCAGTCGGCCTACGACTTTGCATTCTATTTCATCATCGGCGGCGCCGTCTTCGATTTCTTCGATGGATTTGCTGCCCGCCTTTTGGGTGTCTCTTCCCCCATCGGCAAAGAGTTAGACTCCCTGGCCGACGACGTCACCTTCGGTGTCGCCCCGTCCGCCGTGTTGTTCTCCCTCCTGCGCGAAACCCTGTCTGTGGCCTTGCCCGGTAGCGCGTTGCTTCCCTATCTGCCGTTTGCCGCCTTCATCATGGCCGCCTTTTCGGCCTTGCGCTTGGCCAAGTTCAATTTAGACGAGCGCCAGAGCACCTCCTTCATCGGTTTGCCCACACCTGCCAACACCCTCTTCTGGGCTGCACTGGCCGTTGGCGCACACGACTGGCTGGTGGCCACCCCGTGGAGCAGTTGGGCCTTGTTGGCTGGCATTTTGCTCTCCTCGTGGCTCCTCGTCGCAGAAATTCCCATGTTCGCCCTCAAGTTTAAACACTTCGGATTGAAAGGCAACGAGTTGCGCTACGGATTCATCCTCCTCAGCATCGTCTGTCTCGCCTTGTGTGGCTGGACAGCCTTCTCCTTCATCATTGTGCTCTACGTCTTGGTGTCCATCATCGACAACGCCATCAAAAGCAAGGCAAAAGCCGTCTGAGCCATGTCCAGCATTTCCTTGCCAGGGGCGCGAGGAAACAAGCGGCATCCAGAGAAAAAAGTTTCGGATGAAGGGTAGGGTGGAATGGTAAAGCATAGGCCATCGGCCAGCCCTTGCCCGATAATTCGTTCGGCCGTCCGATAATCCAGTCCCTGTTAAAAATGTAGATATTAATATGCCAGGATGTATTTTTGCCTTAGTAGTAGGCTTCATTTTCATAATCCTCTCATTCGTCCTCAACGTCTTCAAAATGTTTTGGACCGTCCGCAAGACCGCCCGCCAGTTCATGAACGGCGACCCATCCGGCCAGACAAACAGCAGCGGCGGTTTCTTCAGAGACAAAGCAAAAAGTTCCGCCAACGGTCCGTCCTCTTCCTCCACCGCCAAAGAACGGAAGGAAGAAGAACACCGCGACAAAAACGGACGCTTCTTCGAGCGCGATGAGGGAGAGTATGTTGACTACGAGGAAGTGAAAGACTGACGGCCTCGACGCCGCCATCCGTTGCCAGCACTTCGCTCGCGAAGGCCGCATAATCCATTGCTGGGTTTTCAAGTAACTCGCGAAGGCGGTGCATAAAAAGCAGGAAATGGCTTTGCTATCCGCTCAGATTCAACTAACTTTGCACCGCAAACCTGTGGGCTTGCCCAATTCTCCATATAGCTAATAAAATAATTATTCAAATAATATGATCAAATCACAAGACATTAAGAAGGGAACTTGCATCCGTATGGATGGCAAACTTTATTTCTGCATTGACTTCCTCCACGTAAAGCCAGGTAAGGGCAACACGATTATGCGTACCACTTTGAAGGACGTTGTTTCCGGCCGTGTGTTGGAACGTCGTTTCAACATTGGTGAAGCGCTCGAAGATGTACGTGTAGAACGTCGTCCTTTCCAGTATTCGTATGCCGATGGCGACCAGTATCACTTCCTCAACCAGGAAACTTGGGACGACGTGGTGATTGAAAAAGACCTGATCACTGGCGTTGACTTCATGAAGGAAGGTGATGTTGTTGAAGTTGTCAGCGATGCTTCAACGGAAACCATTCTCTATGCTGAAATGCCAGTGAAGACCAAGCTCAAGATTGTTTACACCGAGCCAGGTCTCAAGGGCGACACCGCCACCAACACGTTGAAGCCTGCCAAGCTTGAAACTGGTGCTGAAGTTCGTGTTCCTCTCTTCATCAACGAAGGAGAAATGATTGAAGTTGACACGCGTGACGGTTCTTACGTAAACCGCGTAAAGGCTTAATCTCCATTGCAGAACACATGCTTCTCTTTGGAAACCATTTCCCTCAGAGAGCATTGAAAAGATGTTCCTTAATAAACAAAGGCGTTGCACACCCCATGCGGGTTTTGCAACGCCTTTTTTCTGTGCATGCAGCCAGCTGGCGTTGATGACCGCTTACTGGAAAAAGCGCTGACAAGCGGAAAAACATTGCTTCCGCTTCAGCCCCTATGCCTTTTGGCGAACGCCATCCCGTGTGCATTCGTCTCTGCTCCCAGACGCGTTCGCCTCTGCTCCCGCATTCGCTGACAAACATAAGTGTGCAAAAACTGGAAATGTAAAATGTTGGCGGCAGCACCCTCGCAGCGGAGATTTGCGTTGACCCACACAATCGCCTGTTGCGGCGCCAGCATTGTAGCTCACTTTGCTCGCAAAGTGAGGGCCACGGATATGTAGCGAACATGACCAGCGCTCTGGGGCATGACTTTGTTGGATTTTCAGTTTGTGTTTGGCCGCCATAATATTCGCCCCCCTCACTTTGCGAGCAAAGTGAGCTACAGTGCTTCGCCCCAGACCTTCGCCCATAAAAAAAGCAGCCAGACAAATCCGGCTGCTTCCTATAATTCTCGTAATATCATTCTCATAAAAAAACGGTTGACACTCATTGAGTATCAACCGTTCTTCGTACCCAGAGCCGGGGTCGAACCGGCACGGGTTGCCCCACTGGTGTTTGAGACCAGCGCGTCTACCGATTCCGCCATCTGGGCTTTTGCATATCAAGCCTCTTGGGCTCGTTTGCGGTGCAAAGGTACGGATATAATTTGGAATAGCCAAGAAAAAGGCCGATTTTCTGATTTTTTTTGTTCTTTAATCCTTCGGAGGCCCTGAGAATGGGATTTTATCGCTACATTAGCAGTCCGATAATACTGAGCGCGTCCGTAGCGGAGGCAACATCCCCTTGCGGGCGCCGAAAAACAAAAAACTCACAACCATGAACAAACAGCATAATTATTGCATCATTCTCGCGGGAGGCATCGGACGCCGCCTGTGGCCTGTCAGCAAGCAGGCAAAGCCTAAACAATTTGTCGACATTTTCGGCGTCGGGCGCACCCTCTTGCAGCAGACCTTCGATCGCTTTGCCCGCATCATGGATAAAAACCACATCATCGTCTCCACCTATAAGGAATACGTGCCGCTGGTCAAAGAGCAGTTGCCAGAACTCCCCGACAGCTGCATCCTCGCTGAGCCCGTGCAGCTCTCAACGGCCCCCGCCGCCGCCTGGGCCTCCTGCCACATCGCCAACATCGACCGCGACGCCAACATCGTCGTCTCGCCCGCCGATCAGTTCATCGTCAACGAGGCCAACTTCGCCGAGCAGATTGCCGGAGGCCTCGACTTCGTGTCGAAGCACGACGACTTCCTCGTCATGGGCGCCGTGCCAACGGTTCCCAACACGGCCTACGGCTATATCCAGCAGGGGCGCGAACACATCGACGACACCACCTCGCGCGTCAAATCCTTCTCCGAGAAGCCAACGCTCGAATATGCCCGCATGTTTGTCGAGAGCGGTGAGTTCCTCTGGAACACGGGACTCATGCTCTGGCGCACCTCCACGCTCCTCCACCTCCTCAAGACAAACGGCGTTCTCATGGGCAACTGGCTCGACACCGACTGGCAGGGCCTCACGCCTGAGCAAGAGCTGAAGAAGATAGAGGAAAACTATCCTTCGAGCCTCCACACCTCCATCGACCTCGTGGTGCTTGAGAAATGCGACAATGTCTACGTGCGCCGCTGCAACTTCGGATGGACCGACGTCGGCAGCTGGCCAGAAATCTACGACGTGGCGGAGAAAGATGCCGACGGCAATGCCGTCCTCGCCAACGGCCATGTGCTGCTCTCTGGATGCCGTAACAACCTCGTAGACCTGCCCGAAAACACTGGCGCCATCATCTGCGGACTCGACAACTACCTCGTGGCCTTCAAAGGCAACCAATTGGTGATCTGCCCGAACGACGACCCGGGACGCGTGCGCAAAATGGTCAACGAAGCACAAATACAATACGGCGACGATTTCGTGTGAGACGTTGCGTGGGTAATAATATATATGTATAAATTCCAGGGGTGTCCTAAGTCGATTAGGACACCCCTGGGAGTGTACGGGCGCGATGATGAAATATATTGGCGCCGCAAACAACGAATTAACGAAATTCCTTGGACGTGTGATTGGGGCGCCAGCACTGTAGCTCACTTTGCTCGCAAAGTGAGGGCCACGGACACGTCGCGAGAATGTTTAAGTTCGCAATAACCTTCGTCCCCCTCACTTTGCAAGCAAAGTGAGCTACAGTGCTTCGCCGCAGTGAGGGCCACGGATACGTCGCGAGAATGCTTAAGGTCGCTATAGGGCCGCTATAAAAATCGTCCCCCTCACTTTGCAAGCAAAGTGAGCTACAATGCTTCGCCGCAGAGGCGTTACAATGCTTCGCCGCAAAGTTATTTACAGTATTTCGCCGCAAAATAAGTTGCCTTTTGGGCGTTGCGGAGGATATATAATTATACCCTTTCGGGTACAAATGAAATATATTCTTTTTATATTGCACCCGAAAGGGTATAATTATATAAGGCGTTTAAAAGTATATGTAGTAAGCAGGTTAAATTCAGTCAGACTAAATTGGGGTATCTACTTATCTCAGCTGCAGCATTCTTTTCAGGATGAGTCTTTTGTACTGTCTTTTGAAATCGTTTGGGAGGAAGGAGTCGTTGATGAGATCGAGCCATGCGATGAGCGCTTTGCGGAATTTCTTGGCGATGTTTTCAAGAACCTTTTCGCTGACGCCAGAGGCCATGATGCTCTGTTCGAAATCTTTACGGCGCAGTTTTGCTTTCTTGCCGTTGAGCGTTAGGGCCAGTTCCTCTTTGTCTTCGGGCATGACGATGGCCGTTGAGAGAAGGTCGTAGGCAGGCGTGAGCGAGTAGCCCGTTGGTGTCTTATAAAGGGAAAAATTCTTAAGGTGCATGTCGGAGTTGCCCACAATCCAGGAGAATACCACCACTTCCCAGAAGTTGACGAGGTCGAGCTGCGGTGTGGCAGAATATTTTTTGATGAGTTTGGCAATCTGTTCGTATGAGCCTTTGTATTTGTATTCTGTCAGTCTTTCCGACAGTTGGCACATATCTTCCATCGCCGTTTTCGTTCCGTCTTTTTGGCGGTCGATGCGTCGCGTGATGTAACACAGTTCGCCGTCGGCAAAGCGGATTAGCGAGTGTGGCACCACTGCGATTTTCGCTGCTTCCGCCATGTGCATTGTGAGGTCTTCGAGTTCTGGCAGTGCGCGATAGACGTCGGTTTGCGGTTTCAGGATATATCTTCCCCACAGTCCCACGATGGTGAAGCGGTCTGGTTCATTTTTGCCACCAGGGCAGACGTCGAGTGAGAGTTTGGCCTGCACGCCCGTCAGAGTTGTCTGTGCCCGAATTACCTGTTTGGCCAGTTCGGTGATGTCCTTGCGGCTGTAGGTCAGCATTGGGGCGTTTTTCTTTTCGAAAATCTTTTTGGCGCAGGAAGGATGAAAGTCGGTTTGTCCGGCTTTAAGCGGTTGGTAGCAATAGAGACATTTTTCCATACAGGTTGATTTTGTCGTTAGGTTGCGGTTGGCATTGGCAGTTTCACCATTACTTATCCTCATCAGGAATGACGCTCACGGCTCCTATGCAGTCTTTGCAGCACGTCATCAGTAGCGACATGCGGTCGCGTTGGTTGATTTTCCAGTTCTGCTCGGCAATGTTGAGCAGCCAGCCTTCGGGGATGAGGCCATCGAAGAAGGGGAAGAGGACTTTATCTTCATAGGGGGCTTCTCTCAAAGGAAGGGTCAGGCTGATGGCTTCGGCATTGTCTGTTGCCAGATAGCCAGCATCGTAAGTGAAGCGGAAGCCGTTTTCGTCTTCCGTGAGTTGTCCGGCATAGCGGTCGTACATATAGATTTTGGCACTTTTCATTGGCGGTGGTATTTTTTTGGTGATTACACCAATCTTAATTATTCAGCATCCTTGCGTATGGGGACGGCTCCCACTTCATGACCGAAGAGGGCCAGTATTTGGTTGATTTTATCTATGCGCAGGGTGGGCTTACCTTGTTCGAGTTCGCGGACGAAGCGCAGTCCGACACCCGATTTTTCTGCGAGATCAACCTGTGTGAGGTTGAACATCTTGCGGCGTTCTTTTACAAAGGAGGAAATGGAGGTTTCCATAAAGCGTGGTGTTTGGGTGGATGAATTATCGAATTATTTTTGCCTCAGACGGCGTAACAGCGTATGACACGAATATCGTGGGGCGCCAGCACTGTAGCTCACTTTGCTCGCAAAGTGAGGGCCACGGACACGTCGCGAGAATGTTTAAGTTCGCAATAACCTTCGTCCCCCTCACTTTGCAAGCAAAGTGAGCTACAGTGCTTCGCCGCAGTGAGGGCCACGGATACGTCGCGAGAATGCTTAAGGTCGCTATAGGGCCGCTATAAAAATCGTCCCCCTCACTTTGCAAGCAAAGTGAGCTACAATGCTTCGCCGCAGAGGCGTTACAATGCTTCGCCGCAAAGTTATTTATAGTGCTTCGCCGCAAAACAAGTAGCCGTTTGGGCGTTGCGGAGGATATATAATTATACCCTTTCGGGTGCAAATGTAATAAATTAAAATTACATTGCCCCCGAAAGGGTATAATTATATGTGTGCAGGAACGATGGTTTATTGCTTCAGCGTCCAAACGCAGCGGTCGGAGAGACGTCCGCCTTTACTTTTCGCCTCCACTTCAATGATGTTCTCGCCTGGTTGTAGCGTGATGCCCTTGAAATTGCAGACACAGACGCGGTCGGGGCGTTGTGTGCCCACGGTTTGGCCGTTAACGTGGAGCGTCACGGCGCCGCTGTTGCAGAACACCTGGATGTCTGTTGTTTGGCGTGTGCGTTCCGTGTTGCGTCGGCCTGCGATGTAGACCATCGGTTGTGGGTTCCAGTTGGCCTTGTAGAAAAAGAAGGCATCCTTTTTCATTTTGCGGTCGTGCGTCACCAGTCCCTTATCGTTGATGCCTGGTCGGTCGCCCTCTGTTCGGTGGGCCGCTCCGAAGTCAAACATGTTCCACACGAAAGTTCCCCATACGAAGGGGCGTTCGCTGATGATTTCCCAGTTGCGGATGTGGTATTCCGTCTGCCAGTTTTCTGGGTGCCACCAGCTTGTCGGGTTGGTCTGTATGAGCGTGTCCTGCTGATGATAGATGCTCGCTCCAGCACCATATTCGCTGACACCGATGCAGAGGTTGGGGCGGCTCTTGTGGGTGTTATCGAAGAAGGAAGCTAACGTTTTCGGCGTAGAGCCATACCAGCCGTCGTAGCGGTTCCAGGCGATGAGGTCCGTGATGTAGTTGAGGTTGCCACCCTGATTGGATGCCGCCGTGGTGTAGCGCGTGGAGTCGAGCGCGTGCGCCAGAGCGTTCAGTTCCTTGACATATTCCACTGGGTTGTCGCCGTCTTCCTTGATTTCATTGAAGAGGCCCCACATCATGATAGAAGGGTGGTTGTAGTGCTGACGGATCATTTCGCGTAGCTGTTCCCGTCCGTTGGCTTTGAACGACTCCTGGTCGACATAGCCCTTGTCGGCATAGCCGCCAGGACCGACAAAAGGAATCTCCGCCCAGGTCACGATGCCGTTGCGGTCCATCAGGTCGTAAAAGTATTCCGCTTGCGGATAGTGGGCCAGTCTCACGGCGTTGACACCCATCTCACGCATGATGCGTGCATCCTCGTCGTGGTGTTCGTTGCGCAGGGCGTTGCCCACTTCCGCCCGCTCCTGATGGCGGTCGACACCCTGCAATTTCAGGTGTTTGCCGTTGAGGAAGAAGCCCTTGTCGGGGTCCACCTTGAAATAGCGCAAGCCTAACGGCTGTTCCACGCGGTCGATTTCCTTGCCGTCTTTGCAGAGTGTCACCTCAGCGCGGTAGATGAAAGGATCTGCCGTGCCGTTCCAGAGATGCGGTTTCGTGATGGAGAGCGGCAGCGATGCCATCTGCTTTGTGGACTTCCCTTCAACGCGCACCGTGCGTTCCGTTTCCGTCACCACCTTTTTGCCGTCGAGCACGCGAATCTTCAGTGTTGCTTCGGCGGCCTGCTCTTCCCCATTCGAGAGCGCGATGGTGGCCGTCACGTCGGCCTGCTGCTCCGTCACCTTGTTTTGCGTCAGATAGACCCCCGACGAGGCATAGTCGAGCGGCGAGATGCAAAGTTGCTGTGTCGTGATGAGATGTACCGGGCGATAGATGCCGCCGTAGAAATTGAAGTCGCCAACGAGCGGCATGATGTCGAGCGTCTCGGCGTTGTTCACACGCACGAGCAAGGTGTTGTCCTTTCCGTAGTTCACACGGTCGGTGATTTCAAAGACGAAAGCCCCGTAGCCGCCACGGTGTTCCCCCACCATCTTTCCGTTGACGAGGAGGTTGGTTATCTGGTTGGCCCCTTCGAAGCGCAGGAAGAGGCGGCGTCCCTTCCAGTCGGCCGGGACGAAGATTTTCTTTGTATAGTTGCCGATGCCCCGTTTGTAGTCGATTTTCCCGACGAGGGCATCCGTGGTGTTCCAGGTGTGGGGGAGGTCCACCCGCTTTCCGCTGTTGCGTTCCACCTGATGAGAGAAGCGGAAGCGCCAGTCGTGGTTCACTGTCTGGTCTTCGCGTTGGGCGTGGAGCGGCAATGCGCAGCCGAGGATGAGGGCGCCCAAGGATAATTTTAAAAAGTTCATTTGGTTTGTAGTTAGGAAAATGTGTTTGGTTGAAAAAGTATTTGGCTTTTCTATTCAATGTGAACTAATCATGAACAGCCACTTGGAGTATCGTAAAAGTCAGGACTTTCACTCATAGGGTGTTCAAAATCCAGAAAAATTAAGTAGGTGGAGATTGTGCGGAAAAAGCCT
>OHOR01000540.1_pt1 | contig 16263 bp, 14 predicted proteins | sample 1569911 | NCBI WGS metagenome assembly OHOR01 (sample SAMEA3879517, study PRJEB24766) | human gut metagenome | biome: human-associated habitat; feature: feces | place: USA | collected 1985/1987
TTAATGCAGTTACTTAATGGGAAGTCAATAATGCTGTATTTCCCGCCGAAGGATACAGCTGGCTTCGCTACTTCTGAAGTCAAAACTCCAAGACGGCTTCCCTGTCCGCCAGCTAAAAGCACTGCTCCTACTTTGCCTGCCCGGATTGCATCCTGTCCTGCTGCTTTAAACTCGTCTCTGCGCGCCTCGATCTCCGGCACTTCCACTGCTTCTAACGGTGCGAACACTCCGCGCTCATTCACGGTCTCTTTTCTCTGGATATGTTCTAAAATCGACCAGTCGATCTGTTCTAAACGCTCTTTGAGCGCTGCATTCTGTTCCGGCGTATTGCGCTCCATGGCCGCTCTGATGTACACCTGTTTCTCATCTTCCCAAATTTTCATGAAATCCTTCTCCTGTTTTCTCCTGTTTTATCTCTCCTTTTAGTGTTCGATAAAACCTGTTATTTTTGAACAAATTTCCGTCAAATTCATTCATCTTATATGCCGTCTATTTTAGCATAATTTCCCTATGTCCGCAAACTTTCGGACTTTTTCGCAATTCTGGTTTTCTAATTCAACCCGCGGAAACCTTTTCCGATAATCTCACTGCTGTTGGTGATTGCAATGAAAGCGGACGGCTGGTTTTCGTGGATGAAGTTACGGAGTTCCACAGCCTGGCTTCGCTTCATAACAGAGAGAATAACTGCTTTGTCGTTATGCTGATAAGCACCCTCGGCATGATATACCGTTGCACTGCGGTTTAACTTCTGGGTGATAAACTCACAGATTGGTTCCGGATCATTGCAGATAATGGTGAAGTATTTGCACATGTTAATACTCTCGATCACATTGTCGACCACCAGTGATTTTGCCAGAAGTCCGCAGAGGGAAAACAGACCTGTCTGCGCATCGAAGACAAGGCAGGATGCAAGTACAATAAACAGGTCTACCAGAAACAGCGCACCTCCGATATTCAGTTTCGTGTATTTCTTTAAGATCATGGCGATAATATCCGTACCACCACCGGAAGCTCCGACATTAAATAAGATGGCTGAACTCGCCGCCGGAAGCACGATCGCATAAATCAGTTCCAGCACCGGCTGTGAGGTGAGTGGCGCAGACATTGGGAACCATTTCTCCGCTGCACTTAACCCAACTGACATCAGCACACTGACATAGACAGTCTTGATTCCAAAACTTTTTCCAAGAAAAATAAATCCCAGCACAAGCAGTGCCATATTGATAATAAATGTGATATTTCCAGGGGTTGTCGGCATAATGGCGCTCAAAACGACCGCAATACCAGTCACTCCACCGAAAGAAAAGTTATTCGGGAACTTGAATACATACACGCCGACAACCAGAATAAGCGTTGCCACGGTAAGTACAAAATATTCTTCTATTGTGCGTTTTACACGTCCTGCATTTTTAAACATTGTTTTTTCCTCTGTTTGATTCATTTGTTATTTTCTGCAAATCTTTTTTTCCTATTATGTGAATTGCACACATATTCTACTATACAATCAAAGAAAAAGATATATTTCCATTTTATAATTCTTTTCGTATTTCTTTTTAATTGTATAACAATTAATATTATTTATCTATATTCACCGACTTATTCACATTATCCACATAGTTATCCACATATTATCTGATACTTCCCCAGTTTCATCCACATATTCTAATTATATGATCCAGTCTGCGAGAATCATATATAAATTCAAAATACCATTTCACGATTCAAGTGTTTCCAATCACAGAGACAAGATATGCTCTGCGAATCTCGCTCCGATTAGCGGTCGTCGCCATAACAAAAAAAGAACCGACACACGAAAACATTCTTTCAAACGCTCTTCGCATACGGTTCTTTCTTATTATTATGTTCCGATCAATTGCAATTAAGCAAGTGCTGCTGTGATGATTGCCATAGAATATACTTCAGAAGCGTTACATCCACGGGACAGATCGTTGATTGGTGCATTTAAGCCAAGTAAGATTGGTCCGTAAGCTTCGAAGTTACCAAGACGCTGTGCGATCTTGTAACCAATGTTACCAGCATTGATGTCAGGGAATACAAATGTGTTTGCATGTCCTGCAACCTGAGAATCTTTGCATTTTGTACGTGCAACACGTGGAGAAACTGCTGCATCGAACTGGATTTCTCCTTCGATCGGAAGCTCTGGATATTTTTCTTTTGCTTTTGCTGCTGCGTTGCGCATCTTGTCAACATCCTCGCCCTTACCGGAACCAAGTGTTGAGTAGCTTAAGAATGCAACCTTTGGATCGATACCGAAAATCTTAGCACACTCTGCTGTCTCACCGGCGATCTCTACTAACTCGTCCTCTGTTGGATGAATGTTGATTGCACAGTCAGCCATTGCAAGTACTTCGTTCTCGCCTGTAGCTGCCGGACGTACCATGATGAAGCAGGAAGATACGATCGTATTACCCGGTTTTGTTTTGATCAACTGTAATGCCGGACGTACTGTATCTGCTGTAGAGTATGTTGCTCCACCAAGAAGGGAATCAGCAACTCCCATTTTTACTAACATGGTACCAAAGTAGTTTGCCTGAGAAAGAATTCCTCTTGCCTGCTCCGGTGTAACACCTTTGCTCTTACGAAGTTCACAGAACATCTCAACCATCTCGTCAAATCTGTCGTACTTCATTGGATCGATGATCTCTGCTCCACGGATATTGAAACCGCTCTCTTCTGCTACTTTTGCAATCTCATCCGGGTTACCAACTAAAATTGGATGTAAGAAATTGCTTGCCAGAAGTCTGGAAGCTGCCTCTAAGATACGAGGATCATTTCCTTCTGTAAAAACAATTTTTTTCGGGTTCTTTTTCAAGATGTCAATTAACTGACCAAATCCAAACATTTTATTTTCCTCACTTTTCTTTTTCTCTAAAACCGTGTCTATGTACCGGATAAACACGATTTTCGGCACTTTTGCCGTGACATGCTTACATTATATAGCAGTTTTTTGGAAATTCAATGTTTGTATTCAAATAAATGCAGTTTTATTTTTCATCCTGAGAAATTGTCTCATGTTCTTCTGTTTCTTTTAATGCTTCCTGAAATTCCGGCGACTGTGCGATTTTGATTGCCTTAAAAATATTCGGCACATGATGTTCCCCGTCCGGTTTTGTTGCAAGCATAAAACGGCGGAAAAGGAAAAGCATACAGATACTGATCACGGAAACCAGATCTTCTCCGGCTGTCGTTGTCTGAACGATCATATGACGCGCGATCACGAAAATCAGGGCTTCAATAATATTGGCAGTATTTGGTTTACATAACATTTTTAGGAATTCCACACCAATGACAACGCCGAGCACCGCATCCAGAAATTCTAAAAACGCAACCGTCTCCTCTCTGTGACGCCACAGTTCTCCAATCTGTGGAAAAATCCCGATCGCCGCTATCACAATTCCAATGACCACAACTGCCGCCATGACCATATCCATCACATCGCATGCATCAACAATTCTTTTTCTCACTTTATCCCACATTCGCTTTTCTCCTTTTTTGTAGTTTCAGAACGTTTTTGCCAACAGAAAAACATTCTGTCTTATGCATTTTTCTTATAACAAAAGAGTCGTAGTATCACTGCTGCGGCTCTTTACGGTTTCTGTTCTTAAATTTAAAATCCGAGCATCGCCCTTCGAGTCCAGTCCACGGACGTTACCTCCACAGTTAACTCGGTCCAGGCACCCTCACGGCACACAGGAGCTTTTACTTAGGGCTGCTCCATTCCTGACCTGACCCGGTTCGTAAATTCCTGTTGCGTAAGACCCAAACGTCAACGCCACTTATGAAGGGCTGCTCCGCAAAGAGATAACCCTCAGTTTGATATCACCCCAGCTATAGCGGATTGCTGGTTCAGGGTACCGCTGCCACCCCGGCTGCTCGGAGATTTAAGTATAGCTTATAATAACCTTCATTGTCAAGAGTTCACAGGGAATCTGTCACCGTTTCCTGTTTTTTCCTCTTTTTCTTTTCTCTTAACTCCCGGAAAAAATCAGACAACATCGTCGAGCACTCTTCCTCCAAAATGCCTTTTTCAATCTCCACCTGATGGTTAAATGCAGCCATCTGTAAAAGATTCAGCACCGAACCTGCGCATCCTGCCTTCGGATTCATCGTGGCAATGACCACTTTTTTCATGCGGCTCTGCACGATCGCTCCGGCGCACATCTGGCATGGCTCCAATGTCACATACATCGTACAATCCTCTAACCGCCAGTCACCAGTCTTTTTGCTCGCTTTTTTGATCGCGGTCAATTCCGCGTGTGCCAACGTATTTCCTTCGGTGTTTCTTCTATTATATCCTCTCGCAATAATCGTGCCATCCTGCACGATCACGCACCCGATCGGCACCTCATCCAGGGCATATGCTTTTTTCGCCTCGCGGATGGCTGCCTTCATATATTTTTCGTCCTGCGTCATTTTCATTTTTCTGTTTTCCTGTTCTGGTACTCTGTATACAATGATACACTATTTATCGCATCACTACCATAGAAATATTTTTGCTTTTTTTGTGGTGTCGTATATAATGTTATATAAGAATTTTTCCATTCGAGGTTTTTATGCAGAATCACACACAACTGCCCACCGGGCTTTCTTTTTCCTACGAAACAGAGCGATTAATTTTACGGCTTCCCTCCACGGATTATCTGCGGGAAATCCATGATTTTTTATATCGTAACCGCTCCTGCTTTGAAAAATATGAACCGACCGCTCCTGAAAATTATTACACACTCGATTTCCAGCAGACGCTCGCCAGATGCGAGTTAAAACTTGCGCTCAAGCTTTCCAGTGTGCGCTTTTATGTTTTTTTGAAAGAAGATCCATCTACCATCATCGGTACGGTCTGTCTGCACAATATTATAAAAATGCCTTATTTCACGAGTGAGGTCGGCTATAAATTCGATGCGTCTTATCAGCATCATGGATATGCCCGAGAAGCTCTGTCTATGGCACTGTCTGTCGGCTTTTATGGTCTCGGACTCCACAAAATCTTTGCCCGCTGCATGCCTGAAAATACGCCTTCCAAAAACCTGCTGCATGCCACAGGTTTTTTCGAGGAAGGAATTGAGCGCGACAGTATTCTCATTCAGGGAAAATGGGAAGATCACATCCGCTACGCTATCTTAAATCCCGATGAAATCCATTCATAAACGGACAGTTCCCTCTCAATTATTGTCCTGTATTATTCATCTAACGTGTGATACCAATAGCCAAACTGGTTGATGTGATCGGTCGTCATAAACTCCGGGAACCCAAAGATTGCTGCCATCACGCGCTCCTGCTGCTGATAAATCCCCGGGACACCGATAAACCATTTGTCCTCTTCGAGCTTTCCCAGCACCAGATAGCGGTAATTGAAAAATCCGTGCAGCAAAAAGCTGTTATTTCCAAGATACCAGTATTTTCGCGGCAGTTCACGCAGGTCTTTCAGTTCAATGCGCACACACTCCACATTTTTATCCTCCGGCAATGTAAAATAGGGATACGTGTTTTTGAACCGCTCCCACGTGTCCACCCAGACAAACTTCGGAAAAATATTGCGCATTGGCATTTCCGTTGCATGAAGCTCCTCTGCAGCATTTTCTCCGTTTTTATCTGCAGGATTTTCCGTTTTTTTCGCGGTCACTTTTTCCGCGTTCACTCTTTCGGCGGTCGCTCTTTCCTCGATATTCTCGTTTTTCTCATTTTCTTTCTGGTTTTCTATTCCACCCACGTCAAATCTTTGCGGTTCCCACAACCTGATATTTTCTGTTTTTACTGCAAATGGCTTTCCTTCCGTCCAGCGTGTCATGGCAATCGCGCCTTCCTCTCCTGCAAAAACCATTCCATCCATCTCGGCAAACGAGTATTCTGATCCTCCAATCTGATCTGCTTTTATAATTGTTCCATAATCTCCGCTTCCTTTTATCATTCTCATCTCTCCCATCGGGAACGCAAGCATCTGCCCTCCCTCTACTTTAAAAAGGTATACCTGATCCATTCCCATCCGAATTGGTGTTCCACGCAGATGCACTTCAATCCTGCATTCATTTCCCCTGATCTCCACTTTTGCAAATCCCGCGTTGATTCCTTTTGTTCCATTTTCGTATGCATATATATATGTAATAAAACGTTTGATTCCTGCCATCGGATGCTCCCGGCATTTATTTTGTTGCTACTATATATATTCATTGGTCGGTTATGATATGCGTGATTTTTCAAAAAACTTACATTATGAAGCGTGGCTGAGTGATCACAGAAATGTTTAAATTTATCTTCTTTATTCTTGACAGAAGTATGGTTCTCTGATATTATAATATCAGTAACAATTACTATTATTAAAAAGAAAGGGTGATTATCATGCTAAAATATAGTAGACAACGTGAAGCAATCAAGACCTTCCTTGCCGGCAGATATGACCACCCTACTGCTGAAACTGTTTATCTCGGCATCAAAGAAGAGTTTCCGAATATCAGTCTCGGCACTGTATACCGTAATCTGTCATTACTTTCTGACATCGGTGAGATTCAGAAATTATCGACCGGTATCGGACCTGACCGTTTTGACGGGAATCCGGCTCCACATTATCATTTTATCTGCAAACATTGTGGCAGCGTTTTAGACCTTTCCGTAGATGGTCTTGATCATATCAATGTCCTTGCAAATCAGGGATTTGACGGTGAAATTGAAGGTCATATTACATATTTTTATGGGAAATGCGCAGACTGTAAAAAGAACAGTTAACGGTACAGTTCCAGTTGTTCTGCGAACTGTACAGCTTTCTATAAAAAATATAAGAAAAAGTATTGACAAAATATATTTTTTAAATTAAAATCAGTAATAGTTACTATTATCAAAAGCTAAATAAAATTTAAATAAGAAAAGGAGAACAAAATTATGACAAAATGGGTTTGTACAGTATGTGGATATGTTTATGAAGGTGACGCAGCTCCGGCAGAGTGCCCAATCTGCCATGCTGGCGCAGATAAGTTCAAGAAAGTAGAAGACGGAGCGATGACACTGGCTGCAGAGCATGAGTTTGGCGTATATGCTTCTACTGTTAAGAACAACCCGGAAATCAGCGACGAGGATAAGAAGTTTATCTTCGATCAGCTTAAAGCAAACTTCAATGGTGAGTGCTCAGAGGTTGGTATGTACCTTTGCATGGCAAGAATCGCACATCGTGAAGGCTATCCGGAGATCGGTCTCTACTGGGAGAAGGCAGCTTACGAAGAAGCAGAGCATGCAGCAAAGTTTGCTGAGATGTTAGGTGAGGACTTAGAGCCAAACATGACAAGCTCTACCAAGAAGAACCTTGCTTGGAGAGTTGACTGCGAATATGGCGCAACAGCAGGAAAGGTTGACCTTGCAAAATGTGCAAAGAAGAATAATCTGGATGCAATCCATGACACGGTTCATGAGATGGCAAGAGACGAGGCAAGACATGGCAAAGCATTAGAAGGGTTACTTAAGAGGTACTTTGGTTAAGCTACAAGCCATGCAAAACAGTAAAAATAACGCTCCGCAAGTTTACTTGCAGGGGCGTTTATTTTTGCTGTTTTATACGGCGCCAGCCGTCCATGAAACAGCCCCGAAGGGGTGCGAATGGGGCATGGCTTGTAAGTAGCCATATATGCCATACTTAACCATATTGGGGGGAATTTTGCTGTTTTGAAAAACCTACCCAATTTCAATCAGAAAAATAAACTGCAATTGGGTAAAAAAGAAAAATAAGAAAAATCTCCCCAAGCATTTAGGCAAATATATGAAAAATGATTGGGTAAAATTTTCAAATAAGAGATTTTTCCCCAACGGCAACCGGAAACGACAAAATTGCTTGGGGAAAAAATAATGGATTTGAAAAAATCCCCCAATATCATAATCTTATACAGCAGGTGTCAACAATCCCATTTCTTCATAGCCTCAAATAGGCTTTCTTGTTGCGCCTGGAATCCAGAGGATTTCGCCATTTTTAAAAAAACTTCGTCGTGCTTTTTCATATACATTCTCATTTGGTGAAAATAATTATTTGTGTTGCTTGACTTGTACCTTGAGGTACGATTTATAATAATTCTAGCAGATTGTTTGGTTGTTTAGTTATTTACAAGGAGAATGCATATGAGAATACGAAATAGGGTGAAAAAAGGAATTGCAGTTTTGCTTTCCAGCGTCCTGACGTTTGGAATGGCAGCAGGTATCATACCGGGAAGCACATTGCGTGCGCAGGCGGCAAATGTAAGTATTAGTGAACCAAGTATAACATTTTATGCGACAAAAGATCAGTTGATGGATGGTACATTTGCACCAAATGCCGATGGAACGGCGAATAATGTCGGCAAGCTGGTGTTTGGCAAGAATAGTAGCGGGGAAGCACAGAAATGGTATATTTTGGGAAAAGATAATGGTGTATCTGGTGATAATACAGCTATTTTCGCTGCGGAACCGATTGCGACAGACGTAATGTTTAATTCAAGTACGATAGATAAAACATATATATGAAAACGAGCAAAAAACGGTGTATGCGAATCATTATGGAGCAAGTGCTCTAAGGGACACTTTGCAGGATATTGCGAGAAACACGGGCTATTTTTCTATGAAAGAACAGTCGCTGATGCAGGAAACTGAAGTAAAAACAATGGATACATATAACAACAATGTTTATGCAACTTCGGACAAATTATATGCACTAGGTGGAGATTCTAGTCAATCGGTAAAGATATGGGCAGGCAGTAATGATGATAAGTGTTTGGATTTGAAAACATATTTTAATAGTGAAAAAATTATTTGGCTGCGCACACCTTTGAAAAACGAGGCTGGTTCATCTACTAAACATGAATACGCATATACAGCTGCTTCGGGTAGTGGCTATGGACAATGTGTATATGGAACGCTTATTACAGTTGGAAATGATATTCGCCCTGCTTCCAATTTGGATTTGTCAAAAGTACTTTTTGCGTCTGGTGCAGATATGACGGGGAAGACAATGACAAACGATATGATTCTTCGTTTGGATGGAAGCGAGAAGAATATTGGTTCAGTAACCTATAATGCATCAACAGGAAAAATAAAGGCAGTTAAAGGAAATACAGCAAATAAAGTATTGCTTGTAGTACAATATAAATATGATGGGAAGGAAAGGGCCTGGTTTGAAGATGAATTTAACGATAGCAAATTAGAGGTAACTATCTCAGATATCAAAAAAACCGCTAAAATATCGGATTCTGTTGGTTTTGATTTGTCAAAGTGTAAAATCTGGCTTGAAATGACCGATTCGGACGGAATGGTTTATGCGGTGGAAGCAACAAAGGTAACGGAAGATCCGGATTCGGAAATCGGATCAGAACACTCACATTGTATCTGTGGAAGGGAAAACGCAGAAGAGGGTGGGGAGTCCCATTCTCACACAGCGCAATCGTGGATGGGCATAAGCAGTCTGGATGAAATCAAAAAGGCAGGTTATTATTATCTGAAAAACAATATCGTGCTTACGGATACATGGGAAATGAATGTTGCGGATGGCGTATTCCTATGTCTGAATGGTTATACTATAACCGGTGCAAATGAAAAAACAGTAATTACGAACAATAAGGAACTTACGATCACTGATTGCCACAGCGGAAGAGAAACGGGGAAGATCACACACAACACGGGTGAGACAGGAAGAGGTATTAAGAATAATGGTACGTTTGTTCTCTATAATGGCTGTATCACTGGAAACACAGCGTCAGGTGAAAATGGCGGTGGCGTATGGAACTATTATGCAACATTCTCTATGTTAGGCGGAAGCATTACAAATAATGAAGCTACAAAGAAGAATGATTATACAGGCTGTGGTGGCGGTGTATATAACGACACTCGGTCAACATTTAAGATGGCAGGAAGTGCGTTGATCAGTAATAATACTGCTGCAGAAGATGGTGGAGGTGTATTTAATTACTATCATGTGGATATGTATGGACACTCTGCGATCAAGGATAACACGGCAGTGACTGGCGGTGGTGTTTGGAATGGTGGTAGTTCTACAACGGATGTTTATATGATGCATGATGACAGTTCTATCACTGGAAATACTGCAACGACGCATTATGGCGGTGGTGTATATACCTGCGATGGCTATTTTGGGATGGAAGGAAATGCTTTGATTTCAGGTAATCAGGCTCCACAAGGTTCTGGTGGTGGAGTGTATCATAGTGGTACACACTTTGAGATGAAAGGCGGCAGTATCACGGGGAATACGGCAGGGGTATATTTTGGCGGAGGAATCAGTGTCAACAGTGCCAATCCGGTTAAATTAGAAGGAAAAGTAACGATTACTGGCAATACAGCTCAGGACGGCAGAACTTCAAATTATTATCAGAGTAGTGATCATATTATTGAAGCAGATGGTCTTACGGAAGGATCTATGATCGGTATTGAAGTGGCAAATGACAGATTCCCGTGGAAGGAGCCGACTGTCATGACGAATGAGGGATGTAATCCGGCATATTTTAGTGCGGACAATTCCCGCTGTTCAATTGTGAAATCTGGAAATGCTGTGGCGTTAAGCTATGCGAAAGCTCCGGAAATAGAGAACCAGCCGCAGGATGTATCTGTGAAAGAAGGAGAGACAGCGACATTTACTGTGACAGCAACTGGGACAGATTTAACCTATCAATGGCAGATTGACCGAAATGATGGAAATGGCTTCGTGGATATTGATGGAGCAACCGACGCGACTTATACGACGGGAGTGACAAATAAGGACTGCAATGGATTCAAGTATCAGTGCGTAGTCAAAAATTCTGCTGGCTTCGTGACTACAGAGGTAGCAATCCTGACAGTGACAGAGACGGTAACACCACCTGCCCCAGCGAATAAATACACGATCACAGCATCAGCCGGGGAAAATGGAAGCATTTCTCCGAGCGGCGAAGTAGAGGTCGAGGAAGGAAACAATCAGACATTTACGATTGCTGCAAATGAAGGTTATGAGATAGACACTTTGAAGGTGGATGGTGTCGAGGTAAGCAGTGCTATGAGTTATACGTTTGAAAATGTAACTGCTGCTCATACGATAGAGGTTACTTTTAAAGCACAGGAAATCATTGTTCCGCCATCTGTTGAGAAACCAACGATTACTTCCCAGCCGCAAAACGTATCTGTGAAAGTTGGAGAACAGGCAGCATTTGCTGTGACAGCAAGTGGCGAGGGTATGACCTATCAGTGGCAGATCAATCGAAACGATGGAAACGGATTTGTTGATATCACGGGGGCAAACAGCGCAAATTATCTTTCTTCTACAGTTGATAAGGATTGCAATGGATTTAAGTATCAGTGTGTGATCAGCAATGCCGGGGGCTCTGTGACAACAGAAATCGTCACGTTGACTGTTACAGAAAATACAACACCGGAACCAACACCGGAACCAGCACCGAAACCGACTACGGTACCGGCGCAATATAAGATTATTGATGGTGCAAACAGCCAGTGGACACAGAATACAGATGGAAGCCTTGTAATTCGGGGTGACGGAGAGATGTCGAAGTTCCAGAATGTAAAGGTAGATGGTGTAATTGTAGATGCGAAGAACTATACAGTGACCGAAGGATCAACAATCATCACATTTACTTCGGATTATCTAAAGACATTATCTGCGGGAAGCCATACATTTGAAATGATCTGGACAGATGGATCTGCAAGCACGAACTTCGCAGTCGTGAAGAATACGACGGTAGAAAGTCCAAAAGAAACGATTGACAATAATAGTAATATTTCCAATAACAATGCAAAGACCAATGTTACAGATGCGAAAAATGACAACCAGAATGGGACAGCGACACAGACTGGGGATCCTATGAACCTGATACTCTGGATGGGAATTCTTATGGCATCACTGGCAGGTTGTACAGGAATGATCGTAAGAAGAAAGAAGCATTACAAGTAAATAGGAAGACTGTTATATAGACAGAACAAAACAGGCTTTACTGACATGAATGTGTTGGAAAAGCCTGTTTGCATGTGAAAAGAGAAAATCATCGGATTGTCAAACGGAAAAAAATACGATAAAATACAAGACGATTTTATTGAGAGCGAATGAAATCGGATGCAGATGGAGGCGACAGACGAAACAATGCGATTCCTTCAGAAACAATATAATAAAAAATGGATGCTTCCGTTGCTGACTTTTGTAGTCGGATGTTTGATTTTGACAGCATTTATACATCATTCTTATGATACAAACCGAAAACAGGTGCGGATGATTACGGAGCTGAATGCAAGCACCTATGCGGAACGACTACGCGACGATATGAACCGCGGAGTTGCTATTGCCGATGCACTGAAAGCGATCATAATCAGCGGGAATGGGACAATTGACAATTTTGAAAAGGTATCTGAGAATCTGATGTCAGATTTTGTTCAAAGCATACAAATTGCACCGGATGGGGTTGTCACAGAGATTTACCCGGCGGAAGGAAATGAGGCAGGAAAGATAGACCTGCTTCATGATGAAAAACGTGGGGAAATCTGCCGCTATGGAAGAGATAACAATTGTGTAACGATGCAGGGACCGTTTGATTTAAAGCAGGGAGGTCGTGGAATTGTAGTTCGCTATCCTGTCTATCTTGAGGCGGCGGATGGGAATCCTGTATTCTGGGGATTTACCATAGTGATTATCCGGGTTCCGGAAATTTTTGAAGAGTCGGTGCAGGCTCTTACGGATTTTGGGTATGATTACTGCTTGACCAAGACGGTTTCTCCGCTTTCGGAAGAACGTGAGAGATTATCCTTCTCGAAAGAAGATTTGACAAATCCGGTTACATATACGTTTGAATTCGGCGGCTGTACATTTAATCTGGCAGTCACGCCAAAAGATGGATGGAAGCAAGGGTGGAAGATACTTCCGAATCTGGTTCTTGGATTCTTCATTGTATTATTTTTGACAGGATTAGTGGCAGGCATTCTTGTAATCGAATTTCATCGGGAAGCATTAAAGAAGATAGCAATCACGGATCCGTTAACCGGACTTTTGAACCGGGATGGGTTTGATGAACAAATCAAAAGTGCAATACAGGATACCCCGGATGCGCATTGCGTGGGAATTCAGACAGACATTGATGACTTCAAATTTATCAATGATATGTATGGACACGAAGCAGGTGATACCGCGCTTCGGATACTTGCGCAGAGTATGCGGAATGCTTTTGAAAAGGATGCGATTCTATGCAGAAATGGTGGCGATGAATTCTCGGCGGTTCTGATAGGAATGACGGAGGCAGAAGCGAAGGAAAAAATCGAGAAATTCACTATGCAGCCTAGATATATCACACAGAATGGAGAGAAACGTCCATTTTATATTTCGCTTGGGTATGCAGAATATCCGAAGGATTGTGATGATGTATCGGAATTAATCCGCTGTGCGGATATGGCACTTTATGCGGTGAAATTACACGGAAAGCATAGCTGCTGTGCGTATGAGGGTAACTACAAAGTGCAGAATAGAAGCCAGTTGGGATTTGCACTTCAGGATGTGTCAAGAAATCTGCCGGGGGCATTTCTGATATACATTGCGGATAAAACGAATGACCGCATCTTATTTGCGAATCAGGAGTTGATAGAATTTGCGGGATGTAAGGATTTTGATGAGTTTCTTGCATATACGGATCAACGATTCCGGAATCTGATTCATCCGGAGGAGCAGGATGCGGTTGAGACGAGCATCTGGAAGCAGATTGACTCGGAGAAAAGTGGAAACAATGACTATGTCAAATTCCGTTTTGCGAAAAAAGACGGAACGTATCGGCCGGTATTCGATCATGGAAGAATCGTGAAGAGCCGGTATTATGGAAATGTATTTTATGTGTTGATTATGGATTGTGCTCTGATTGATTCATATTATGACAAAATGTGATTGGCAGTGCCCATACATTTCAATAAGCAAAATAGAAAAGAGGCAACAACATGGGTAAAAAAGAAGAGAAAACAAATGTGATGCGTCTGCTCGATCAGGCGAAAATCGAATACAAGCATTACTGCTATGCAGGCACGGATGCGGTCGGCGGCATGGAGGTTGTCGAGGTACTGCACCAGGATCCGGATCAGGCATTTAAGACACTGGTCACAGTCGGCAAATCCGGCGAACACTATGTGTTTGTGATTCCGGTCAATCAGGAGCTTGATTTGAAGAAAGCGGCAGAGGCTGCCGGCGAGAAATCCATCGCGATGATCAAGTCCAAGGAATTGCTGCCGTTAACCGGCTATATTCATGGCGGATGTTCACCACTTGGAATGAAGAAGCAGTTCCGTACATTCTTCCATCAGACCGCCAATGGTTTTGAGACAATTATGTTCTCGGCAGGAAAGATCGGCTATCAGGTGGAGGTAAGTCCGGAAGCACTCCGGAAGATCCTGAAATATGAGACCTGTGATCTCGTAAAGGAATAAAAAAATCGTATAAATCCCTTTACATTTGCCGATAATTAGCTTATAATCGAGACAATTATAGGGAAAAAGCGTTGAAGGAGACTGCCGACAACAGGACATGACAGGGAATATGGTCACCGACTGAGAGCCATAACATGACACCATGTCTGGTGGAACACTACCGGAGCTGATAAGCTGAAGCCTACGTGGAGCTACATCCTAAGAGGTCTAGGTTTATCCGGAGCATTCACGTTACGAATGAAGAGAGGAATCCGTCTTATATATATTTATTACAGATGGTTTCAATGCGGGTGGTACCGCGGATGTAACACATGTACATTCGTCCCGAGGTCAAAGCACATTTGACTTCGGGATTTTTTAATGCAGAAAAGGAGATAGGAAAATGCAGGCAAACATTTACAGAGACATGACAATGGCGCAAGTATCAGAAGACCTTGTCGGAAAAGAAATCAGACTGGCAGGATGGGTAGAGAACATCCGTGACCACGGTGGCGTATCCTTTGTGGATTTACGGGACATGTATGGCGTAATGCAGGTTGTTATGCGCGATACAACGTTGCTCGATGGAATTACTAAGGAGCAGTGTATCTCCGTAGCGGGACTGGTACAGCATCGTGACGAGGAGACATACAATCCGAAGATTCCAACCGGAACAATCGAGCTGGAAGCACATGAGGTAGATATCTTAGGAAAGGTGTACAAGCAGCTTCCGTTCGAGGTGACAACCTCCAAGGAAGTCCGTGAGGATGTCCGTCTGAAATATCGGTACTTAGACCTTCGTAACCGCAAGGTAAAGGAGAACATGATCTTCCGTTCCAACGTCATCTCATTCCTGCGTCAGAAGATGACAGAGATGGGATTCATGGAGATTCAGACACCAATCCTTTGTGCATCTTCTCCGGAGGGCGCACGTGATTATATCGTACCATCCAGAAGATACAAGGGTAAGTTCTATGCACTCCCACAGGCACCACAGCAGTACAAGCAGCTTTTGATGGTGTCCGGATTTGATAAATATTTCCAGATTGCACCTTGCTTCCGTGATGAGGATGCAAGAGCCGACCGTTCCCCAGGTGAGTTCTATCAGCTCGACTTCGAGATGAGCTTTGCAACACAGGAAGACGTATTCAAGGTTGGCGAGGAAGTGCTTACCGCAGCATTTAAGAAATTCGCTCCGAAGGGATACACCGTTACAGAAGCACCATACCCAATCATCAGCTACAAGGAAGCAATGCTGAAATATGGTACAGATAAGCCGGATCTTCGCAATCCACTTGAGATCATCGATGTGACAGAGTTCTTCCAGAGATGTACATTTGCACCATTCCACGGCAAGACCGTTCGTGCGATTGCAGTACAGAAGAAGCTTTCCAAGGGACAGCATGAGAAGATGCTGAAGTTCGCACAGTCTATCGGTATGGGCGGACTCGGATATCTCGAAGTATTGGAAGATGGTTCTTACAAGGGACCAATCGACAAGTTTATTCCGGATGATATGAAGCAGGAGTTGAAAGATCTTGCAGGCTTGAAGGAGCTTGATACGATTTTCTTCATCGCAGATACAGAGAAGCAGGCAGCTCTCTTCGCAGGACAGATTCGTACCGAGCTTGGTAACCGTCTTGATCTGCTTGAGAAGAATGCATATCGTTTCTGCTACATCAACGACTTCCCGATGTTCGAGTACAATGTGGAAGAGAAGAAGATTGGATTTACACACAACCCATTCTCTATGCCACAGGGCGGCTTAGAGGCATTAAATGAGAAAGACCCACTGGAGATTCTTGCATACCAGTACGATATCGTATGTAATGGCGTGGAGCTTTCATCCGGTGCCGTTCGTAATCATGA
>OHOR01000548.1_pt1 | contig 16124 bp, 15 predicted proteins | sample 1569911 | NCBI WGS metagenome assembly OHOR01 (sample SAMEA3879517, study PRJEB24766) | human gut metagenome | biome: human-associated habitat; feature: feces | place: USA | collected 1985/1987
GTCTAAGGGGGCCATTCTCTCACGTGAGAGAATGGCCCCCTTTCCCGCGTCCCCTGCACGGTGCAGGGGAACATATTGCCCGCGTCAACGCAGAAGAACTTACTTCTCCTCCGCCGCCTTGATCTTGGCGAGTTCTTCTTCCTCCAGCTGGCGATACGCCACCTTACCAACCAGAGTCTTGGGCATATCCTCCTTGAACTCGATGTCATACGGCATGGCGTACTTCGCCACATTCTTGCGGCAGTAGGCCATGAGCACCTGCTTGGTCTCCTCGGTCGCGGGCACGCCCTGCGCAAGCTTGACGAACGCCTTGACCTTCTGCATCTTGTAGGGATCGGGCACGCCGATCACGCAGCTCATCTGCACGTACTCGTGCGCGTCGAGGATATTTTCGATCTGGCCGGGATAGACATTGTAACCGGAAGAAATGATCATGCGCTTGGCACGGCCGCGGAAGTAGATAAAGCCCTGTTCATCCATCACGCCCAAGTCGCCCGTGTAGACCCACGTCAGGCCGTCGGCGTGCGTGCGCAGCGTCTGCGCCGTCTCCTCGGGATTGTTCATGTACTCCTTCATCACGGTCGGGCCCGCGAGCAGGATCTCGCCCTCCTGCCCGTAGGGAACCTCCCGGTCAGTGTCCGGCTCGACGATCTTGATGTAGGTATCCGGGAACGGCAGGCCGATGGAGCCCTCCTTGAACATGTGCGGCGGCGTCAGGCAGCAGGCCGTGACCGTCTCGGTCGTGCCGTAGCCCTCGCGCACCTGAATGGACGCCTTATGGTCATAGAGGAACTTGTCGAACTTCTTCTTCAGCTCGATCGACAGGCTGTCGCCGCCGGAGAATACGCCCTTGAGCGAGCTGAGGTTCGCCCCGTCCATGCTCGGCAGGCGCAGCAGCGCTTCGTAAAGCGTCGGCACGCCGGCGATGAAGTTGCACTTGTACTTCACGATCTGCTTGGCGTAGCTCTTGGCCGTAAAGCGCGGGATCAGGATGCAGCGGCCGCCCTGCGAGAGCATCGTGTGCACGCACACGCCGAGGCCGAAGCCGTGGAACAGCGGCATCGCCGCCAGCATGCGGTCGCCGGGACGGAACATCGGGTTCGCCGCGATGACCTGCTGGCCGAGGGCGTTGAAATTCTTGTTCGTCAGCACGATGCCCTTTGTTGTGCCGGTCGTACCGCCGGAATAGAGGATCACAGCGGGGTCCGCGCCCTCGCGCTTGACCTTATAGGTCTTATAGTAGCAGGAGTGGGAGAGCTTCATGAAGTCCTTCCACATGATGACCGGCGCATCCTCGGGAATCTTCTCGATCTTGCGTCCCTCGGTGAGCATATAACCCGCCTTGATCGTCGGGGACAGCGCGTCGCGCACGCTTGCGATGATCATGTTCACGACCTTCGTGCGCTCGCGCACCTTTTCAAACTTGTTGTAGAACTGGTCGAGCGTCACCGCCGCCACGCTTTCCGAGGCGTTCAGGTAAAACTCGATCTCCTTCTCTGCCGACAGCGGATGGATCATGTTCGCAATGCCGCCGACGAGGTTGACGGCGTAGAACATATAGATGGCCTGCGGGCAGTTCGGCATGGCAATGGTCACCTTGTCACCCTCGCGCACGCCGATGGTCTTGAGCGCCTTGGCGCACTGCTCGATCTCGCGGATCATCTGGCGGTAGGTCGTCGACTTTCCCATGAACGTAAAAGCGATGTTGCCCGGATATTTCTTAGCGATCTGCTCCACGGCCTCGAACATCGAGCCGTCGAAATACTCAAGGTGCATCGGCACCTCGCCCATATAATCCTTCCAGGGCGTTCTGACAATGGAATCACTCATATTCTACTTCCTCCGATAGCGGTCGTTCCAAAAGGGTGGGGTGTTCTAACAGATATTTGAAAAGGCGCACGCTCTTTGCGTAATAGTAGCCGTCGGCAATGCGCTCATCCACGGTGAGGCCGAGGTCGACCGTCTCCTGCATTTCGACAAGGCCGTGCTCGTCGTACAGCGGCGTCCACTTCTTTTCGCCGATGATGCAGAACAGCGAGCTCGTGCCCCAGTTCGTCAGGTGGTGGTAGCCGCTTTTGAGATGAATGGAGCCGAGATTAGAAATAAACACCGAGCTGTAGTTCGGGTCCTTCCCGATCAGGAAATCGGGGCACCAGCCGTGCTTGTCAAGCCAGCGGATAAATCGCACCGCCGCCTTGGACAAAAAGCGCGGCAGGCTGTTGAGCACATTCATGCTGTTGTCGGTCGTGTTGACCTTCTTCTGCTCGCGGCAGGCCGCAACCTCCTGGTGGATCTCCTCGTGGATCGTTTCGATGGTGCTCTCAGGCTTTATCTCCAGCAGAGCCATGGCCTCTTCGCTGCCGTCGGCAAACTCCTTTTTGATCACAAAGCCCGCTGTCACCTTATTGCGCTGATAGTAGTTTTCATTCGCGTAAAAGCGGTTGAGCTTCGGCCGTAAAATGACCGTCTTAACGAGCGCCGTCAGGATCACGTGGAAAAACGTGTACTTGAACGGAATGCCCTCATAGTTTTTCGTCGCAATGTAGTCCTTGATGGGCTCTAAATTCACGCGCTCTGCGATATACGCCTCGTTGTCCGCGCGGTTGGGATAGATGATGCCCATGATAAAGTGCAGCGAATCCACATCGCGCAGCAGTGTTGCGTCGCGCCGGTCGCCCCAGCGTCTTTTCTGTTCTGCCATAAAACCTTCTTCCTTTTCTTTCGGTTTTGCTTCTTTTCCCCCACCCTTCCACAAGTGGGACCCCCTCTTTAGGGAATAAACCGCTCAAAAATGGCGATCGCGCCCTCGCGCTCCGCCGTCTCCAAGTCTTTCTTCGACCGGATGGTCCAGTAAACGCCCTGCGCGCCGTAGAGCTTACGGCATAAACGCGGCGCCCAGTTTTTCTTATCTTCAAATTTGTAGGCGACAAAATCCGGCTGTGCCATGATGTTGCCCAGCAGGTTCGTCGTCGCAAACGCCATCGGCAGGCTCAAATTGCCGCGGTCTTTCAAAAAGTCGCAGCTCAACTGCCCGCGGATGACCTCTGGCCGGTGCTTTTTCAGCCACGCCACGCACCGCGGGTCGAACGACTCCACGCAGTACTTGACGTCAAACTTGTCGAGTTCCGCCATCGTGCGCTCGGTCAGCTCGGCAAAGTTGTCGCGAAAGCTCTTGACCTCCACAATGAGCGGCAGGCCCGTCCCCGCAAACAGCGCGAGCACATCCTTGAACTGCGGGATGGTCTCCTTCGTCCCGTCCAGCGCATAGTCCTTGAGTTCGTCCGCGCTCAGGTCTTCGAGGTATCCCCCGCGGCCCGTCATGCGCTTCACATCGCTGTCGTGAAACACGGCAAGCGTCCCGTCGCGCAGCAGGTGCACGTCGAGCTCCGCGCCAAAGCCCCGCGCGATCGCGCGCGAGAATGCCGGCAGCGAATTTTCGGGAATGCCCGACTCCTTATCGTAGAGCCCGCGGTGCGCATAGCGGAATTTCCGCAGCGCCGCCATCGACTCCGTCCCGCGCCGCGCGCGCAGTAAAATCGCCCACGCGACCGCCAGAATCAGGCAAATTCCGACAACGATCCGTAAAATTTTCATTTTAGATCACTTCTTGTATTCGATTTAGTCCGCATCCATGTCCTCGAACGCCGCAAGGCCAGCCTTGGCCTCCACCTTGCAGTCGCCGTGGCGCACGAAGCACATCGTCACAAAGCTGCACGCCACGAAAAACGCCGCATACGGGAACAGCATGCTGTAGCTGATGTGCTTCAAGAGCGTGCCCGCCAAAATCGGCGTCACGACCTGCGCCGCCATCGAAAACGTGTAGTAGTAGCCCGTGAACTTGCCGATATCGCTGCCCTTGCACATTTCAACGACCATCGGCAGCGAGTTGACGTTGATCGCCGCCCACGCAAGGCCGACGAGCGCAAACACGACAAACATCACGGCGTTGATGCTCTGATAATGCGTCGTCAAAAAGTACGCCGACGCAAAGCACGCCGCAAGCAGGATAACGCCGCCCTGAATGGTCTTCTTGCGTCCGATCTTCGACGCCAGCTGCCCCACGGGGATGTACGACACGATGGCCCCGCCCGTCGCGACGAGCAAACACGTCGACGCGCCGCCGAGGCCCTGCCCCATCACGCGCCCGACATACGTCGTCCACCACGTCGTCACGCCGTTGTAGCCGATGTACCACAGCGCGATCGAGCTCAGCAGCATCACAAGGCTGCGCTTCACCTCTTTGGGCAGCTCCTCACTGCCGTCCGGCTCCTCCTCCACGAGCTGCTGCTCGGGATGCTCGGTCTCGTATTCCTTCTCCGCCGCCGCGAGCTTCGGCTCGTTTGTCGTGAAGTACAGCACGATGACCGAAACCGCCATCAGCGCCGACACGACGACAAAAAGCGGTTGGTAGTTCACATGCGCGGCCCCCGCTGTCTTGCTGTTCGGATACAGCACCGCCGCCGCGATCAGATACGAAATGCCGCCGACTGCACCCATCAGGTTGATGATCGCGTTCGCGCGCGATCTTATGGGCTTGGGTGTCACGTCCGGCATCAGCGCCACCGCGGGCGAGCGGTAGGTCCCCATCGCCACGAGCAGCAGCCCCAGCGTGACGACGAACATCGCGAGCTTACCCGTGCTCGCGCCATTTGCGTAGCCGTTGTCAAAAAGCGGCAGCAGATTCATCAGGATCACCGCAGCCGCCGTGCCGCCGAGGATAAACGGCATCCGCCGCCCGATCTTCGTGCTCGTCCGATCACTCAGCGCGCCGAAGAACGGCAGCAAAAACAGCGCCAGCACATTGTCCGCCGCCATGATCGCGCCGGAAATGGTCTCGTCTAAGTGGAACGTGTTCGTCAAAATCAGCGGGATGATGTTGTCGTACATCTGCCAGAACGCGCAGATGGACAAAAACGCCAGCCCCACCAGCACCGTGCGCTTGTGGTCAAGCTTCATAGCCGTTCTCCTTGCAAAGAAAAGTCGATTTCCTTAGAATCACAGTAGAATATCATGTTTTCGCCGAAATAGCAAGCGCCCGTCACCCGCCGCTCTGTCAAATTCCCGTAAAGCACCAATATTTCTTGCGTTTTTGCCCCGTTTTCGCTATAATGGAACAAAAATTGCGAAAAAGGAGCCCCCATGCTGTTTTGGAAGAAGAAAACGCCCCCGCTCGTCCAGTCCTCCGCCTCCGCGTGGCGCGAGCAGTGGCGCGCGATCGTCCCGCCCGAGTGCCGCAACGTCCCCGTCACCGTCGGCGATAAGACCGTCACCGCCTACGTGCAGATCAACCATTTCGTGATGATGCTCCAGGACGGCTTACTCATGGAGGAGCACTTTTTCGACGTCTGCTCCCACTTCCAGCGCGCGGGCTACCATGTCATCTGGCTCATGCGCTGCACGCAGGACATCGAAAACGGCTATTTGAAGCTCAAAAAGCAGCGCGGCGACAAATGCCTCTGGAAGTGGCGCAAGCCCACGACGAACTTCGGCCGCTGGACGTCCGACAACCGCTGCGTGACCATCCTCCTCCAATATAAGCCCGCGCCCGACGGCCCGCTCGAGCACTGCACCGAGCACATTTTGCAGCGCGTCCAGTGGGCGGAGAGCTCGGACAACGCGCAGATGGTCCCCTCGCGCACGGAATTCGCCACCGTCGGCGTCCCCGGCACCCCCGCCGAGCTCGCCAACTGGCTCCGCGGCGGCTTCATGTCGGGCGATTTGTAAAATTTATCTGCATATTTAGTCATAATTCGACTTGCGAAATCAGTCATAACCTCAGTTATTTAGGGTTATTTTGTTTCGTTGTACCGTTTCGCCCTGCATCTTTTTTCATGTTTGCGAAACATGAAAGCACTGCTTCGGCAGTGCTTTTTTATTTCTATCATAACGGAGGATCTTGCATTGAAACGTACAACCAACTACGCCCTTCCCGACTGGGAAAAATCGGACTTCATCCAAATGTCCGACTTCAACGACCTGACGCACAAGCTCGACACCGCGCTCAAAAGCCACGACGACACACTGAACACCAAGGCAGACACCTCGGCCGTCACCGCCGTGCAGCAGGAGGTCGCGGCGGCGCGCGAGGCCAACTGCCTCGTCAAGCTCGCGGGCCCGCTCGTGACGACGGCGGCCAACGCCGCGATGGAATTCGACCTCTCGCAGGTCGACATGACCAAGGTTGCGGCGCTGTTCGTCGTGTTCAGTGCGGGCGGCAGCGGAGAAATTAAATTATCCGCTAACGATACAGTCGTATCGTCAATTTGCAGCAACAATTTTATAATAGGTGTAATTTCCATTGCTGTCCTTATTCATAACAAGGAACATGGTATCAGTGTTGGCAACAACCGTGTTGGTGAAGCCAGCAATGGTAGCGGTCTTGCCCTTGGTAATGGTAACTGCGCCAGTGTTGTGGCCTGTTCACATTCGTGGCGTCGCAATACTTAACAAGGTCATAAGAACCGTCAGCATTCACGGAGTAGGTGAAGATGCGGTTGTAGTAGGCATTGTTGTTGGTGTAGTCATCAGCAACCTTCGCAGTGAGAACTTCCACAACGCCGGAATTGTAGTTCGTGGTGACAGCATTATCGACCGAAGCAATCGTAGCACCAGCAACCTTGGTACCATCAGCAAGAACGAGGTCAGCAAGAGCCTTGCCGCCAGCAACAGTGCTGTTGTCGTGCTTCCAAGAAATCTTTTCGACCACAACGTAGTTAACAGAGGAAGCAACCATACCAATCAGGTTGCCATAAGAGTCAACGATGGAATCCCAAGCGGCAGCAGTGTAGGCGGTACCCTTGACGTTACCGCCATAGAACTTGTCAGCATCGTTGTACTGGTGTCAGCCAGAGTAGTGGTGGCAGCGGTGGTGCCGTATGCATAGCTCCAGTTCTTCAGCTGGCCCATCGGGGTGACAGCAGCAGCCTCAACAGCCTGAACGACCGGAGAAGCGGTATCGACCGTCATAGTAACGAGGACATACTGACCAACGGTGAAGCCCTCAGCCTCGACGCCAGCCTTGTCAATACCGGTATCATTGACCTGATAGACCTTCAGATCGACAGTGGCATCAGTGACGTGACCATTGCGGTCAGTGGAAGCAGCGGTGACCTTGGTGACCTTGGCGAGATAGGTGTTGATCTCGACAAAGCGGTAACCGGCGGAACCCATGTCATAGACCTCGACCAGACGGCCCTGAGCGCCAACCAGAGAGGTGGTGTTCTTGGGGTCGATAGCACTGTTACGGTCAGTGGTAACCGTAGGATCAGTGACAGTCGTGCTCTTGCCATCAATGTAGGCAGCCCCGATCTTCTTGGAAGAGGTGATGCCCAGATCCTTGGCGATGTCGCACTCGTCGACCTTGGTGGTGTAGGAGGCGTCAGCCTTAGCAACAACGAGGGTGCTCTTGTCGCCAACGTTGTAGGTCCACTTGGTAGCGGGACGGCCCCAATCATCGGAAGAATCAGTGCCGACGAGCTTGAAGTTCTTGTAGCCGAGAGTGCTCTCGTCGAGCTTCAGCACCTTATCGGTCACATAACCGAAATTGGGCGTGTAGTTGACGGTGGAAGCCTCAGCGATGGCACGAAACAGGAGCTCAGCGACCAGCTCACGGGAAGCGGGAGCGTTCAGGTCGGTGGTCTTCGCCACGTTGTCCAGAACGCCGAGCTGCTGCGCGGTCTGCGCAACATGGAGCGCCCAGTCAGCGCCGGAGAACTCGTTGTTCTTGTCGTAGCCAACCGCGCGGAGGATCATGGCGAGAACCTCGTAGCCCGTGACGTTGCCGGAGGGCTTGAAGGTGCCGTCGGGATAACCCTTGACGAGGGCGGCGTTGGCGCAGTAGCCGATGTAACCGGCAGCCCAGGAGGCGCCAGCCATGTCGCTGAACTTGTTATAAGTGGCATAGAGGCCGGACTTATCGTTCTTGGCGACGTCGGCAGTGTAGATACGATAGACGATCGTAGCTACCTCAGCGCGGGTGATGTTGCCCTCGGGCTTGAAGGAACCATCCTCATAACCCTTGAACACACCCATGCCATTCAGAACGGCAACAGACTCAGCGTAATCATCGCTGATGCTCTTGTCATCCTTGAAGGCGTTGGCGCTGACGGCCAGAGACAGAGTCATGACCAGAGCCAGCACCATTGCGAGTAACTTTTTCATAGATGTTACTCTCCTTTCATAAATTTCCATCCCCTTGGAGCGCTCCGGCAGCGAAAAGCGGGCATTTTGCTGTTCGCGGGCGAAAACGAAAGTTGACCGAAAAAGTTGCAAAGCATTTCGATTTTCTTGCATTTTTGACCGTTTTGCAGGAAAACGCGCGATTTTAGTTGCTATCGCATCCCCTTAAAGATGGTTCGTTTGTCAGAAAGGAGCAAGTTTCGGCGTTTCTCGGCTTACTTACCGTGGCATGCCGATCCCGTAACTAAGTCGGGAACGCACCGTTCCCCACCCTTTCTGCACTGTCACCTTACCACAAGCAAAATTTCAAGTCAACGCTTTCGCCCCATCTGTAACACACTTGTAACAAACCGCCGCTTCTGTTACAGCTTGACATAAAACCCCCGCTTTCGCCATTATCCGCCACCACATACATATAATATATAAGCACAAATATGAAAAAAGCGGCCTAAGCCGCTTTTTGTGTTCTGATGACCCGCGCAGCGGTCAGGCGGCAAGTAACAGTAGTCCGCGCCGCCGCGCGGGGAGCGAAATTTCCCTTTTCCAGCCGCGGCCCGCCGAAAAAAAGGAAAGCCCGCTCACCTGAGCGGACTTTCGCCAATATTTTTTGCACAACCCCGTACAACCCAAAAAAATTGCGCGCCCGCAGGCGTGCAATGATCTTGATCGTTTTTTGCCGCGACAGAAGGTGAATTGCCGCAAAGCGGCAAGAGAAGCCGCCCTGGGGCGTGTGCGTGACAAAAAACGCCTCTCACGCCGCAAACGTGCGCGCCTACGGCGCGTGCGCTGCCGCGGCGTGCAATCCAAAATCAAAAAAGGCGGCTTTCGCCGCCTTTTTTGAAGTTCTTTACTGAATCTCGATCTGCTTCGCGTTCATCACCGCGCTCTTCTTCGGCATGTTCAGCTTGAGCACGCCGTCATTGTACTGCGCGGAGATATTCGCGACCTCGACGCCGCTGATGTCGAATGCGCGCTGGTAGCTGCCGTAGCTGCGCTCGCAGCGGACGTAATTGCCCTTCTTGTCCTGATCCTCGTGCTCGCTGTGGCGCTCGGCGCGAATGGTCATCGTGTCGCCGTCCACATCGACGTGGATGTCCTCTTTCTTGAAGCCCGGCAGATCAGCTTCCAGCAGGTAACTGTCGCCCTTGTCCTGAATGTCGGTCTTAAACTCGCTCAGGCCGCGGCCCCACGAGCCGTCACCGAAGAATGCGCGCTCCATCTGATCCCAGGGATCATAAGCCGCAACGTGGTTGTTTCTGCGTTCAAAAGGTCTCAGTTCAAACATAATACAAAGCCTCCAAATCTATTCTGGCGAGCCGCTTTTGCAGCCCGCGTGGTTTACGTTTCTTTCGTTCCCCTCGGAACAATTATGAGTATAGGCACGCCCTGTGAACAAAAATACATCTTTTGATGAACAAACTTTTAACTTTAGCACTCGTGCGTCGAGAGTGCTAAAATTGTGGTAGCTGCGGACCGCTACCAAACCGCTACCCGATTTTCCGTGCCCGCAAAGCCTTGCAAAATCAGACTTTTTTCGCCCCGCCAAACCCCCGTTTCCGGCAAATCGCTACCAAACCGCTACCCGCCGCGCCCGCGAGCCATTGCGCGGCGGGCTTTTTCCGCGTCGCTAGGGGGATGCGATATCCACTGAATCGAACGATTTTTCCTTTATTCTGCTGCATTTTGGTTATTTTCTATTGTTTCTGCAACAATTTGAGGATTTGCAAATTTTGGCGGCAACCACGGGGAAGCGGGAGATTCGGCGGGTGTTCGGCCGCGAGAAGATGATGACGTTATCGTCATGATCGACACCTTCCTCGCCAAGGTCACCTATGTTGCTCCTGCCGCTTATGACGCTCAGGGCCACCTGCGCACCGAGGCTACCATCAAGCTCGATGTCTATGCCACCAAGGGCTCCACTGCTGCTACCACGCTCACCCTCACCAACGGCGAGGATGCGTATCCGTATGCTGTCGGCGATTACGTTCTCCTGAACGCCTACACCAACGCTTTTAACAGCGCTACCGAGAGCGGCCTCATCAAGACCGCCGCTGACAAGTACGGCGAGATCGTTTCCAAGGCCACTTCCATTGACGGCGCTCAGAGCGTGATCTACTACAACGCCAAGCAGCACAACGTCGAGGGCACTGTCTATGACGATGCTGTCAAGTTCTACTTCGACAACGCGGTGGCTAGCACCAACAAGTTCACCTGGTTCTTCGATCAGTACAACAACCTCATCGGTAACGTTGAGATCGCTGCTGCTACCAGCTACGGCGTGATCAACTCCATCTGGTGGGTCGGCAACACTGCTGACGGTTCCGGCGTGGCAAAGGCCAACGTCACCTATGTGGACGGCACCACCGCCGTTCTCGACATCAGCACCCTCATCTACAATGGTGCTGCCGCCGAGAACCGCAACACTACGTATATCGCTAAGGGCGGCAAACTGTCCCACAACACCGCTGCCCTTAAGGTCATGTCCGGCGATACCTACAGCACCGCGCCCACGAGCTACTTCTACATCGACGACTATATCGATCAGAACGCCCGTGCCGACAAGACCGGCGCTCAGATCCTGAACGACGATATGTTCCAGTTCACCACTCAGCCCAACGGCACTGTCAAGGCTGTTGAGGTCAGTGGTGCCGGCACTGCCGCCGCTTACAAGAATCTCCACAGCGAGAACCTGGCTATTTACAAGGACACCCAGATCACCAGCGGCCTTGTTGCCAACTCCAACACTGTGTACCTGATCCGCTCCGGTGATGACACCACTGCCAGCCCGTATACCTTCAAGTCTGTTACCGGCTTCGACAAGATAGACCGTTATCAGAATGATGAGGTCGACTACGTCATGAGCGACGACTTCGCCAAGTATGTCTTCATCAAGGCTGATCCCACCGAGTCCAAGGTCACCAGCGTGTTCTTCTATGCTGGCGAGCAGGCTTCCTTCAACAACGAGACCGGCGTTTGGACCACCCCCGGCTACCTCGACGGTGAGAAGACCGCCATCTATGCTGTCGGCTGGAACAACAGCAACGTGAACACCATCATCGACACGGCCACCGGTCGCGGCAATGCCAACACCATTTACAGTGTCGCTCTGAGCAACGGCTACCTCGACAAGGATTACACGAGCGCTTGGGTGTACACTTCCACCGACCCGATTCGCGCTGCGTCTGTCAACGGTGTCACCTACCCGCTCGCTGCCGCCTATATGAACCGCAACGACGTTAAGGTCCTCACCATTCAGGGTTCCTCTTCCGATACCTTTGAGGGCAATGTCTACACGCACAACGACGCCAAGTACTCCGTTGTCAGCAACGCAGACTTCGCCTCCAAGATCAACAGCGAGTTCACCAACCTCGGTGATAAGGTGATCTACCTCGCTTACATCTCCGGTTCCGGCGAGTACAGCGGCTCTATCCTCCATGCCAACATTGTTGACAGAGCTACCACCGCTGATGAACTGCGTGAGATCAGCGCTGTTAAGCCCAACGGCACTGTTACCGCTGCCTCTTCCCAGTCCTTCAAGGATATCACCATCTCCAACTGGGATGTTACGTACACTGATGGTCTCACCTCGGGCAGCACTGCTACCGTTAAGACTGTCAACATCGAGTGGTATAAGCTGAACGAGGCTGGTACCGAGTACAATGTTAAGGTCGTTGATACCAACGCCCCCTTCATCGCTGGTAACAGCTACAAGTTCGTTGCTACTGTTGAGCTCACCGGCAGCAATGCTGATGACTTCACCTTTGCTGATGGCGCCAATGTTTACACTGGCTACGTCAACAACGTTCAGTAATTGAACGAAAAAAACTACCCCAAAAATAGTTTCAGCCTCGAGCCGAAAGGCTCGGGGCTGTTTTTTGCTTTATCCAGTCCGCGTCATAACCGAGGACAAGACAGCAATATTCTTTCCCGCTGCTGTTGAACTGCGAGGATGCCGTATATCCGCCAGAGTCGCTGTCTAACGTCTGCGATACCCGGCTCACGCCGCTGTCACCCCATGTATAGTAATTGTTCATGGAGCCGATGCCGGACGAGCAGCCGGTCACGCCGCGTATGGCCGTCGTTTTCTGTCCGCCGTCCGCGCGGAACAGCACCAGCACCGCGGGGCAAAAGCCGCATTCGACGCTGTTCGGGTGATTTTGACCCGATAGACCGGTGCCGGTGTATGTGCCGAACTTCGCGCGGCAAATCTTGCTGCTGGCAATCGTCTGCGCAATGGCGGTCACGGTCTCCGCCTCCGCCTTGGCCGCCACCGCGTCGGCGTTGGCCTTGAGCGTTTCGTCGATCTTGCCAAACGCCGCATTGAAGTCATCCATCTTGATGAAGTCCGACTTTTCCCACTTGGGCAGGCCGTAATTGGCTGTTTTTCCCATCGCGTCCTCCCCTTTCACCACGCGCGGCGCACGACGCTCAGCACGCCGATGGCCTCGTCGATGCTCGAAAAGCGGTAGACGCGCTCGTCGCGCTCGCGCTGCGCCCTTTCGATCGGGTTTTCGAATTTTATCCGCGCTAAGTGCTCGCATTTTTCGATCTGGGTTCTGGGTCGTTCATAGGTGTTGTTGTACATGTTTTTCCTCCTCATTTTGTGCAGCCCACGCATTTGCGCGGACCGTTTACAGCTATAAAGCTGTAAAGCGGTTTTTGGGACGAACCGGTGCAGCGGAGGAAAAATTTTCCGCCTTGACAACGCGGGAAAGCGGGGTATAATGGAGATAGAAAAGGGCGCTGTTGTCATGACGGTTAGCCCTCAAAGCTGGTTAAAACAATACTATGTTAACCGCTCGGTGGCCGCCGGGCGGTTAACACGCTTTTGGGGCTATGTAAGTCATTACCACGAGGACAATGACGAGACACAGGAGAAAACGCAGAGCATTTCCTCTTCCCATCCGCATCACCCCCTTTCGCAAGGGAGTGGCTAACCGCCGTTTACAACAGCGCCTACCTTTATTTTACGGTTTTTGCCGCATTTTGTCAATCTTTGCCGCCCGTTGGGCGGTTTTTTGCATTTTTTTAGAGGGTTTCGAGCGTCAGCAGCGCGTCGAGCAGCGGCCACGCCTGCGCGAGCTCCCGCCCCGCCTGCCAGAAGCCGATGCCCTGCAAGCCCTTTTCCGCCGCGAGGGCGATCTTCGCGCGCAGCGAGCGCGCGTCCTCGAACCAGACGACGTGTTCGCGCCGCATTTTGTCGAAGTAGTGGTAGCAGGGCGAGCGCGCGGTTTCGTCAAACTCAATTTCCGCCCCCACCAGCCGCGCCCGCGCGACGGCCGCTTGCGACGAGAACGTCTCGGCCCGCGTGCGGCCTTTTTCGTAGGGCAGCGGCCAGTCGTAAGCGTACAGCGGCGCGCCGAGGAAGATGTTCTCCCCCGCCGTGACCGAGAGCGCGTAATCGAGCACCGCGCGCACCTGCGGCAGCGGCGCGATGGCCTGCGGCTCGCCGTAGACATAGCCCCATTCGTAGGTCATCAGGAACACGGCGTTCGCGGCTTTTGATAGCAGCGCGTAGTCGTGCGCCTCGTAGAGCAGTCCGCGCTGCTGCGCGCTCGTCTTCGGCGCGAGCGCGGCGACAACGGGCTTTCCCTCGGCGTTCAGCGCCTCGCGCAGACGGCAGACGAACGCGGCGTAGTCCTCACGCAGCTCCGGCGGGACGTACTCGAAGTCGACGTCGAGGCCGTAGTATCCCTTTTTCGCCATCGTCTGCAAAATCTCGGCAAGGAGCGCGCTCTGCGCGCGGTCGTTTTGCAGGAGCGCCGCGGCGTTTTCGCTCGAAAAATTCCCCTCCGGCGTCAGCGTCGAGAGGTGCATGAGCGATTTTGCGCCATAGCGCGCCGCTCGTTCGAGCAGGCGCGCGTCGTCGAGCGGCGCAAGGGCTCCCGCGGGCGTGATGCCGTAGGTGAACGGCGTCAGATACGTCAGGTACGGCAGGACCGAGTCGAGCAGCTCGCCGCCGATGTAGGGGTAGGCGTAGGCGTTCACGCCGAGCGTACCGAGCGGCGCTTCGTCTGCGTAGTCGATGGCAAGCACGTCGCCCTCGCGCAGACGCTCGCGTCCGTGGAGGAAAAAGTTCCGCCGCAGGAGCGTCCTGACGCTCAAATCATAGTCCCGCGCGATGGACGAAAGCGTCTCCCCCACGCGCACGGTGTGCAGTGTCTTCGGTGTCCGCACGACGAGCGCCTGACCGATCACAAGCGGCGTACTCAGCGCAAGGCCGTTGTCCGCCGCGACGAACGCGGGCAGGGCGTCGTGCATCGCGGCGATGGAAGAAAGCGTGTCGCCGCGCTTTACAACATGAATGTGCATGGTCGATCACCTCGCACCATTCTATGCCGGATTTTTCGCGCTTACCCCAGCGCGACGTCGAGTATCATCATCAGAAGGAAGCCTACGAGGAAGCCGCACGTCCCCCGCCGTCCGCCCGCGCGCGGAAGAAGCTCCTCCGCCACGACGTAGAGCATCGCCCCTGCTGCAAAGCTCAGAAGCCACGGCATCAGCGCGTGGATTCCCGCCGCCGCGAGCACGACGAGCGCGCCGAACAGCGGCTCCACCGCGCCGGAGAGCACGCCGGTCCAGAAGGCGCGCCGTTTCGACTTGCCCGATTGGTACACCGGCAGCGCCACCGCCGCGCCCTCGGGAAAGTTCTGCACGCCGATGCCAAGCGCCAGCGCGAACGCGCCGGCAAGGCTCTCCCCGTCCGCCGCGAGCGCGAACGCGAGGCCGACGGCCATGCCCTCGGGGATGTTGTGCAGCGTGATGGCCGAGAGGAGCAAAAAATCGCTGTGCACCTCTCCCCCACCGCGCCGCCGCACGAGCTCGTCGAGCAGGAAGAGCGTCAGCGCGCCGAGCACGATGCCCGCCGCGGCGGGCAGAAACGGCGGCAGGCGGCCCTCTGCCTCCGTCTGTTCGATGGCGGGCAGAATGAGGCTCCACACGCTCGCCGCCATCATCACGCCCGCGGCAAAGCCCAGCAGCGCGCCCTGCGCGCGCTCGCACACCTTGCGGGCAAAAAAGAACACCGTCGCGGCGCCCAGCGCCGTCATCAGAAACGTGAAAGACGTGCCGAGCAGAGCCAGCATCAGTGGTCGAAGCATATCCGTTCATCGCCTTTACGGTTTGTCAGGCGGAAAAGCGCCTGTATGCCAGTATAGGCGGCAGGAATGAAAAACGTGAAAAAGGGCGCGGAGAATTCTCCGCGCCCTTTTTGGAGCAATATTGACTTACTGCATCAGCTGCGCGACCATGTCGGTGTACGCGCTGGGATCTTCGAGCGGCAGGCCCGCGATGAGGTTTGCCTGATCGTAGAGGATCTTGGCATACAGCGCCGCCTTGTCGCGGTCCGTTGCCAGCGCGGCGGCCATCGCCTTGACCGCCGGATGATCGACATTCAGCTCGAGGATGCGCTCGGCCTTGATGGGCTCGGGCATCTGGAAGTTCTTGAAGTACTTCTCCATCTCGAAGCTGAAGCCCTCGCCCGCCGTCAGGCAGACGGGATGGGTCTTCAAGCGGTGCGAGACCTTGGCCTCCTTGATCTTGTCGCCGAGCGTCTCCTTGACGAACTGCATGAGCTCCGCGCTCTCGCTGTCGTCCTTGTGCTCTTCCTCGTCACCGAGCTCGAGGTCGCCGTCCACGATGGAGCGGAACGGCTTTTCGTCGTAGTTCATCAGCGCCTGCAAAACGAACTCGTCCGTCTCGCCGGTCAGGTACAGAACCTCGTAGTCCTTGTCCTTCAAAAGCTCGGTCTGCGGCAGCTTGTCCACGGCGGCGATGCTCTCGCCCGCGGCGTAGTAGATGCACTTCTGGCCTTCCTTCATGCGCTCGACGTACTCCTTGAGCGTCGTGAGCTTCTTCTGCGTGGAGGAATAGAACATCATCAGGTCCTTGAGCGAATCCTTGCGGCTCTCGCCGCCGTCGCTCACGATACCGTAACCGATCTGTCG
>OHOR01000569.1_pt1 | contig 15677 bp, 13 predicted proteins | sample 1569911 | NCBI WGS metagenome assembly OHOR01 (sample SAMEA3879517, study PRJEB24766) | human gut metagenome | biome: human-associated habitat; feature: feces | place: USA | collected 1985/1987
GAAGATATTCCAATCGATATACGGAAGGTATTGGGAAAGAATTCGGCAGACCGGCTGGATACACTGATTCATGATATTATTACCAACAGCATGGATAAGCCGGATATCATTATGTCCGATGAAATTTTCCAGGCAATGCAGGATTTACGGAAGTTCATGTTTGTAAGCGTATATACCAATCCCATTGCCAAAGGAGAAGAGACAAAGGCAGAAGGATTACTCAGCAAACTGTTTACATATTATATGGAACATCCGATGACGATGCCGGCACAGTATACCGATATGATTGCGGAAGGCGAAGAGGAAGAAAGGGTAGTATGTGATTATATCGCAGGAATGACCGACCAGTATGCAATTGCCAAATTCTCAGAATATTTTGTACCGAAGGCTTGGCAGGTGAATTAAGGAATGGCATATTATTCAGATGAATTAATAGAAGAAGTACGTTCCAGAAATGATATTGTAGATGTGATTTCCGGATATGTACGGTTGACAAAAAAAGGCAGCACGTATTTTGGACTGTGCCCCTTCCATAATGAAAAGACCGGTTCTTTTTCCGTATCACCGAATAAGCAGATGTATTACTGCTTTGGATGCGGAGCAGGCGGAAATGTATTTACCTTTCTGATGCAGTATGAGAACTTTTCATTCCCGGAAGCGATGGAGGCATTGGCAGAGCGTGCCGGAATCGAACTGCCGAAGCAGGAAATGAGTGCCCAGGCAAAGAAAGAAGCAGACAAACGCCAGATTCTGTTAGAGATTAACAAGGCAGCCGGCAAATATTATTATATGCTGCTGCGGAGCGAACACGGAAAACAGGCGTATGAATATTTTAAAAAGAGAGAATTATCGGATGCCACCATGCAGAAGTTTGGACTTGGCTATTCGGATAAATACAGTGATGATTTGTACCGCTATTTAAGAAAGCTTGGATATGATGATGCAATCTTAAAGGAATCCGGTCTTGTGTCCATTGACGAAGTCCGGGGCGGACATGATAAATTCTGGAATCGTGCCATGTTTCCGATTATGGATGTGCATAATAAAGTAATCGGATTTGGTGGACGAGTCATGGGGGATGGCGAACCGAAGTATCTGAATTCGCCGGAGACCAAAGTCTTTGATAAGAGCCGGAATCTGTATGCATTGAACTTTGCAAGACAGACCAAGAAACCGCAGATGCTTTTATGTGAAGGCTATATGGATGTAATTGCGCTGCATCAGGCAGGCTTTGACAATGCAGTGGCATCCTTAGGAACCGCGTTTACCAGTGGACATGCCAGTCTGCTGAAACGATATACGAAGGAGGTTTATCTTACCTTTGACAGCGACGGTGCCGGAATTAAGGCGGCACTTCGTGCAATCCCGATTTTAAAAGAAGTAGGGCTGACAGCCAAAGTCATCAACATGAAGCCGTACAAAGACCCGGATGAATTCATCAAGGCACTTGGAGCGGAAGAATACCAGAAGCGGATTGATGCGGCAGAAAACAGCTTTATGTTTGAAATCAGGATTTTAGAGCAGAAATATGATATGAGGGACCCGGAAGGAAAGACCGCATTCCAGACAGAAGTGGCAAAGAAACTGCTTGATTTTACCACGGAACTGGAACGGAACAATTATATGGAAGCTGTGGCAGATAAATATCATATGAGCTTTGAAGCACTCCGGAATCTGGTAAACCAGCTGGGCACCCAGGGAGGACTTGTAAAAGAGCGGACACCGCTTAAGAGTGGGCTGAATGAGAAGAAGCATAAGAAAGAGGACGGCATGAAGCAGTCCCAGAAATTGCTTTTGACCTGGCTCATAGAATATGATAATCTGTACGATAAAATCAAAGATATCATTACACCGGAAGATTTTACGGAAGACATTTTCCGTAAGGTGGCAGAGCTTCTCTACGAGCAGAAGAAGTCGGGTACTGTCAATCCGGCACAGATTATCAGTTTATTTGCAGAAGAAGAGGAACAGCGGGAAGTTGCAGAGCTCTTCCATGCGAGAATCCATGAAGTGGATTCTGCTGCAGAGCGGGATAAGGCGTTAAAAGAGACGATTCTGCGGGTGAAGGATAACAGCATCTCCTATCGTTCGGCGCACTTGGAACCTACGGATATGCAGGGCTTGCAACAGCTTGTGGCAGATAAGAGAACCTTGCAGAATATGGAGAAAATGCATATTTCTATAGATTGAGGACAAAATACTATTTAGTCCCGTTTATATGACGAATCATGAGAGGATGAACAAGAAAATGGATGAAAAGATGGAAAAGACTACGAAAAAGACAACAAAAGCTGCAAAAAGTTCTCCGGCAGCAAAAGACGAAAAGATGAGCATTGAGGAGAAAAAAGCAAAATTGCAGGAAAAACTCCAGGAACTCCTTGCGCTGGCAAAGAAGAAAAAGAACAGCCTTGAGTATCAGGAAATCAGCGAGTTCTTCAAGGACATGGAACTGGATGCAGATGAGTTTGAGAAAATCTTAGACTTCCTTGAGACCAATAACATTGATGTGCTTCGAATCATGGATGATGACGATATTGATGATGATATCATCTTAGATGACGAAGACGAGGTAGAGGTAGAAAAGATTGATTTATCGGTACCGGACGGCGTATCCATTGAGGATCCGGTCCGTATGTATTTAAAGGAAATCGGTAAAGTACCTCTTTTAAGTGCAGAAGAAGAAATCGAGCTGGCAAAGAGAATGGAATTAGGAGACCAGGAAGCAAAGAAACGTCTGGCAGAAGCCAACCTTCGTCTGGTGGTAAGTATTGCAAAACGTTATGTAGGACGTGGTATGTTATTCTTAGACCTGATTCAGGAAGGTAACTTAGGTCTGATTAAAGCCGTTGAGAAATTCGATTACCGGAAAGGCTATAAGTTCTCTACCTATGCAACATGGTGGATTCGTCAGGCAATCACAAGAGCCATTGCAGACCAGGCAAGAACCATCCGTATCCCGGTTCATATGGTTGAGACCATCAACAGTTACTGCAGGAGTTGGGACGTGAACCGACCCCGGAAGAGATTGCAGCAGAAATGAATATGCCGGTAGACCGTGTACGTGAAATCTTAAAGATTTCCCAGGAGCCGGTTTCTTTAGAGACTCCAATCGGTGAAGAGGAAGATTCCCATTTAGGAGACTTCATTCAGGATGATAATGTACCGGTACCTGCTGATGCAGCAGCATTTACCCTGTTAAAAGAGCAGTTAGAGGAAGTGCTTGGAACACTGACCGAGCGGGAACAGAAGGTATTAACCCTTCGTTTTGGTCTGGAAGATGGACGTGCCCGTACACTGGAAGAAGTTGGAAAAGAATTCAATGTAACCAGGGAGCGTATCCGTCAGATTGAAGCAAAGGCACTCCGTAAACTGCGTCATCCAAGCAGAAGCCGCAAATTAAAGGACTATCTGGAGTAATATATGAATAAACTTTCAAAAAGAATGCAGGCAGTTGCAGCATTGGTTCAGAATACCACCTGCCTTGCAGATGTAGGATGTGACCATGGTTATGTTCCGATTTATCTGATTCAGTCAGAATGTATTGGGCATGCCATTGCAATGGATGTGAACCGGGGGCCGCTTCTTCGGGCAGAGGAGCATATCCGGGAAGTTCATTTAGAAGATTACATAGAAACCAGATTGTCCGATGGACTTACGGCACTGGCTCCATCTGAAGCCGATGGCGTGGTAATCGCCGGAATGGGTGGAGCGTTGACGAAACGGATTCTTGCAGAGCATCCGGAAGTCTGGAAGAAGATGAATAATCTTGTGTTACAGCCACAGTCTGAAATAGAAGAGGTACGCCGTTATATTTATGCGGAAGGCTTTCATATTGAAGAAGAAGATATGGTGGAAGAAGAAAGCAAATATTACGTGATGTTAAGATGTGTACCGGGAAAAGCAGCACCGTTGACGGATGTTGCTTTTCGTTATGGTGGATATTTATTACAGACAAAAAATGAAATATTAAAACAATATTTAATAAAACAGAGACAGCAGTTCTCGGAAATCTTAAAGAAACTTGAAATCCAGAAGCTTATGCCGGAGCAAACTGTATTGCAGAAACCAGAATTGCTGCAACAATCTGCAACGCAACAGGATGAATTGCAGCAGAAAGAAGATGGCAGTACAAGACGCTTTGAACGGCAGAAAGAACTGGAAGAGAAACTTGCAATGATAGAAGAAGCAGAGCGTATCATGGGAGAAAATATATGAAGTGTGAACAGATACGGGAAATATTAGAGACACTTGCTCCTGTAGCAATGGCCTGTGAATGGGATAATCCGGGATTTCAGGTCTGCAGATGGGAGAAAGAGATAAACAGTATCTATCTGGCGGTGGATGCAACCGATGAAGTAATTGCGGAAGCAAAAGAACTTAAGGCTGATATGATACTGACGCATCATCCGTTAATCTTTGGTGGAATAAAAAATATTCTTACCAGTGATTTTATCGGCAGAAGAATTTACGGACTGGCACAGCAGGATATGGTTTACTGTGCGATGCATACGAATTTTGATATCTGTGTCATGGCGGACCTTGCAGCAGATTACCTGGAACTAATGGAGACAGAACCATTGGAAGTAACCGGGGAGTGGCAGGGAAAATCCTGTGGTATCGGCAAAGTGGGAATGCTGCCAGAGGAGATAAGTCTAGGGGATTGCGGCAGGATTGTAAAAAGCCGGTTTCAGACAGAAGCAGTAAAAGTATTTGGTGATACCAGCCGCATGGTACAGCGTGCAGCAATTTGTCCCGGCTCCGGAAAGAGTGAAGTGGATGAAGCGATTGCAAAGGGTGCCCAGGTGTTGATAACAGGAGATATTGACCACCATACGGGAATCGACGCAGCAGCCAAAGGCTTAAGTATCTTAGATGCAGGACATTATGGATTGGAGCATATTTTTGTAACCTATATGGCAGAATATTTCAAGGAGAGATTACCGGAACTGAACATATACAGCCAGAAGTTACAATCTCCGTTTTCCTATATTGTATAAATAGTAATCAAAGAAATGGGGGACTACTATGGGAGAAGTTAAATGTAGAATTAATATTCATGGAAACGTAAGGGAGTATGTGCCGGAAACCACATACAAGCAGCTTGCCAAGGAATATCAGAAACAGTTTCCGGATGATATTGTCCTGGTGCTGGTGAACAACCGCCTGCGGGAGCTGCGTGAAAAGGCAGAATCAGGAAATCTTACCTTTATTACAACGGCAGACAAGGATGGCAGGAAAGCATACCGGAGAAGTACGGCGTTACTGATGCAGAAGGCGGTGCATAATCTTTATGGGGAAGAAAAGATTACGGTCCGCATCATGCATTCCATTGCCCAGGGATATTATTGTGAACTGAAGCGGAATGAGGAAAAGAACGGAGCATCAGAGCAGGCAGAATGGGTAGCTGTCGATGAACAGATGCTAAGGGATTTAAAGCAGGAGATGCAGCGTCTGGTAAAAGCCGATTTTCCGATTGAAAAGCACAGTCTGCCGACGGCAGATGCAGTAGAACTCTTCCGGAGACTGGGAATGACCGATAAAGAAAGGTTGTTCCGCTATCGGAGAAGCTCAAGGGTCAATATCTATGAGCTGGATCATTACAAAGATTATTTCTATGGATATATGGTGCCGTCTACCGGTTATCTGAAATATTTTGACCTGACATTATATAAAGAAGGGTTTATGCTGCTCTTTCCGGGAAAAGATACCAGGACGGTGGATATTTTTGTTCCATCGGATAAACTGTACCTGACACTGGAAGAAGCGTCAGAGTGGGGACATACCATGGGAGTAGGAACCATAGGAGCTTTGAATGATGCAGTTTCTGCCGGCAGAATACAGGAAATTATTCTGATACAGGAAGCCCTGATGGAACAGAAAATAGGACAGCTGGCAGAGCAGATTAAAGAGGGACATCATAAGAAATTCATTATGATAGCAGGTCCGTCCTCTTCCGGAAAGACAACGTTTTCCCACAGGTTGTCCATACAGCTTGCCGCCCATGGCATGAAACCGCATCCGGTTCCGCTGGATGATTTTTATGTAGACCGGGATAAGACACCGAAAGATGCAGATGGAAAACTGGATTTCGAATGCCTGGAGGCATTGGATATTGACCGTTTTAATAATGATATGACAAGTCTTTTAAATGGAGATCCAACGGAATTGCCGGTATTTAATTTTAAAACCGGAAAGCGGGAAGAAAAAGGCAGAATGATGCAGCTTGGAGAGGAAGATGTACTTGTTATTGAAGGCATCCATGGACTGAATGACAGGCTTTCCTACTCTCTGCCGCAGGAAAGCAAATTCCGTATTTATATCAGTGCGCTGACCCAGCTGGATATTGATGAACATAACTGCCTGCCGACGACAGATGGCAGACTGATCCGGAGAATTGTAAGGGACGCAAGAACCAGGTCTACATCAGCGAGGGAGACCATTGCCATGTGGGATTCGGTAAGGCGGGGAGAAGAAAAAAATATCTTCCCATTTCAGGAAGGTGCAGATGTAATGTTTAATTCAGCTTTAATTTATGAACTTGCTGTGCTGAAACAGTATGCAGAGCCATTGTTGTTTGCAATTGAACGGGACTGCCCGGAGTATCTTGAAGCGAAGCGGCTGCTGAAGTTCTTAGATTATTTCCTTCCGGTACCGGCGGATAATATCAATAATAATTCGATTATCCGTGAGTTTATTGGTGGAAGCTGTTTTAATGTCTGATATAGAAACAATATGAGGGATAGACCGTGTTTCTTGTGCAAAAGAGACATTTGTCTATCCCTGAATTTTACTTAAAAACACAAAAAATAGATAAAAATTACGAAAAAAAGCGAATAAAAATAGAAATTTTGTTGAAAAGCATATAAAGAATGGCTATAATAAAATAATGATGATTTTTGTCACATCATGATATGTGAAGAATGATTTGGAGAGTGGCAGAGAATGGAAAGCAGACAGAAGAAACGTCTGGGGGATATGCTGATAGAGGAACAGATTATTACAGATGAGCAGCTCTCAGATGCATTAGAGAAGAAAAAGGGAACTACAAAGCGGCTGGGTGAGGTTCTGGTAGAGCTGGGTTATACCAGTGAGACGGATATTGCCAAGGCACTGTCAAGCCAGCTTGGACTGGAAATAGTCTCGCTTAGTGGAATACAGATAGAAGAAAATGTGCTAAAGCTGGTAGACGTGGCAGTTCTGAGAAAATATGTCATGGTACCAATTGGCTTTTCACCGAATAATATGAATGAAGTCCGTGTGGCAATGGCCGACCCGATGGATATGCGTGGAATTGATGATTTTTCTATTATTACTAATCTGCAGGTCGCACCGGTAATTGCCACAACCCATGATATTATGCTTACCCTTGACCGTTTCTATGGAAGCAGTGAAGCAAGGAAGGTGGCTGAGGCATATGCACTGGAGCGCCGGCAGGAAGAGCAGAGGGAACAGGAGAAGGAGAATGATGAAGATATTGCAAATTCCCCGATTGTTCTTCTGGTAAATGCCATGATTGAGCAGGCAGCAAGACAGCGTGCCAGTGATATACATATAGAAGCATTGGAAAGCCGTGTAAGAATCCGCTACAGGATTGATGGTGTGTTATATGAGAAGGCGAGCTACGACATCCGGCTTCTGAATGCAATTACAGCACGTATCAAGATTATTGGCGGCATGGATATATCAGAAAAAAGAAAACCACAGGATGGACGAATTACCCTTGTGGTAGACCGTGTGGAATACGATATCCGTGTATCAATCCTGCCAACGGTTTATGGAGAAAAGTGTGTACTTCGTCTTGCACAGAAGAAAGCACTGACCAAGGATAAGAGGGAGCTTGGATTTACACCGGGAGAACTGGAAAGCTTTGACCGCATGTTAAAACATCCGAATGGAATCCTTTTGGTAACGGGACCTACCGGAAGCGGTAAATCGACGACACTTTACACAGCACTTTCCGAACTGAATACAGAGGATATTAATATTATCACAGTAGAAGACCCGGTAGAGGCGAATCTGGACGGCGTCAATCAGGTACAGGTAAATGCCAAAGCAGATATGACCTTTGCATCTGCACTGCGTTCAATCCTGCGACAGGATCCGGATATTATCATGATTGGAGAAATCCGAGACGAAGAAACTGCAGAGATTGCGGTACAGGCTTCTATTACCGGACATCTGGTAGTAAGTACCCTGCATACCAACAGTGCAGCAGGAACCATTACCCGAATGTTAAATATGGGCGTAGAGGGATATCTTCTTGCAGATTCCGTAATCGGAGTGATTGCCCAGCGTCTGGTGCGGAGACTTTGTCCGAACTGTAAACAGCCGCATAAGCCGACTGAATATGAGCGCAAGCTTCTGAATCTGGATGATTTGGATGAGACGATGATTTTTGAAGCAAAGGGCTGCCCGATGTGTGCCAATACAGGATATAAGGGCAGAATCGGTGTCTATGAGATGATGGAAATCAACACAGAAATGAAAAATGCCATAGCAAAAGATGCTTCCACTGCCGAAATCAAACATCTGGCAGTAGAAAATGGAATGGAAACTCTTGCAGCGGGAGCCAGACGTAAAGTTTTAGAAGGAATTACTTCTGTGTCAGAGCTGGTGGGAGTATCTGCTGAGGATTAAGGAGAACTGGGGATTTTACAATGAACAGAATAGAAATGTTTTTGCGGGAAGGAAATGAAAAAGGAGCATCCGATATCCATCTTGCACCGGGAAGCCCGGTGATGTTCCGGATTGATGGAGAACTGGTTCCTGCATCAGATGAGAAGATAAAACCATTTGAAATAGAAGAAATGATAGAACCGCTGTTGACGGAAGAGCAGAAGGCAGAGCTGAAGGAAAATGGAGAACTGGATTTTGCGTATTCTATCGCAGGCTTTCACAGGGTGCGTTTTAATGTGTTCCGTCAGAGAGGTACTTACGCGGTAGCACTCCGTATACTCTCGTTTGAGATACCGGAAGCAAAGCGGCTGGGTATTCCACCATCTGTGGTTGACCTGACCAACCGCAAGCGTGGACTGGTATTGGTAACAGGACCGACCGGAAGTGGTAAATCTACCACACTGGCGTCTTTGATACATATTATTTCCGAAACATATGCTAAGACAATTATTACACTGGAAGACCCGATTGAGTATTTGCATCCTCACAGCAAGTCAATTGTATTGCAGAGGGAAATCGGTTACGACAGTAAGAGTTATGCGTCAGCACTTCGCGCCGCATTGCGTGAAGACCCGGATGTAATTCTGGTGGGGGAGATGCGTGACCTAGAAACAATCAGTATTGCGATTACGGCGGCAGAGACCGGACATCTGGTATTTTCCACATTGCATACCATTGGTGCGGCACCAACGATCGAGCGTATTGTTGATGTGTTTCCACCGCATCAGCAGAATCAGATCCGTTCCCAGCTGGCAGGTGTTATTGAAGGAATTATCGCTCAGCAGCTTCTTCCAAAGGAAGGCGGTGGACGTGTGGCGGCTTACGAGGTCATGCTTGCCACTCCGGCAATCCGTAACCTGATACGTGAAGGAAAGAGCTTCCAGATACAGTCTATGATACAGACCAGCAAGAAGCTTGGCATGCAGGCAATGGATGATGCCATTTATGACCTTTATATGCAGAATAAGATATCAGCAGAAGATGCCGTAAGTTTTGCACAGGAGCCGGCAGTTATGCAGCAGAAGGTAACGCTATTCTAAACTGCGGAGCATCTGCAGGAAACTGTTAACAGCAGCTTCCGTGGATACCGTAGAATGAGAAAAATGGTTAACAAATTTGAAATTTAACCGATAAATATACTGTAAGGGGGATGAGAAGGTGCCCAGTTATTCATATATAGCAGTGGATGCCATGGGAAAAGAGAAGAAGGCAACCATTGATGCAGAAAATCAGGACAAGGCAGCAGCCCGGCTTAAGAAAAACGGACTTACTTTAATATCCATAAAGGAAGTCGGATTGTTAGAAAAGGACGTTAAATTAAGCTTTGGGCGGAAAGTAAAACCAAGGGATTTAAGCGTGTTCTGCCGGCAGTTTGTCAGTATGATAGAAGCCGGGGTTACGGTAATTGATGCCCTTGGAATGTTAGAGGAACAGACGGAAAATAAGAGGCTTTCCGCTGCACTTCATGAAGTGCGTACCGAAGTGGAGAAAGGACAGACACTATCCGAAGCCATGGGACATCAGGGAGAGATTTTCCCGGAAATGCTAGTGAATATGGTGGCGGCAGGAGAGACCTCCGGTAATATCGAGCTTTCCTTCAGCCGTATGGCAGTGCAGTTTGATAAGACGGCAAAACTGTCCGGCTTAATGAAAAAATCACTGGCTTATCCGGTGGTACTGCTGATTGTGGCAGTATTAATCGTCATTCTGATGGTAGTAAAGGTAATACCGGGATATGCAGCAACCTTTGAACAGGCAGGTATGCAGCTGCCGGGCATCACCCGGGCAATGATGAGCATGAGCCATGTGATTACAAAATTCTGGTATCTTTTCGTGGGAGGAATCCTGCTGATTGTACTTGGTATCCGGGAATGGCGCAAGACAGAGAGCGGAAAGCTGTTCTTTGGTAAAATAGCCATGAAGCTTCCATTGTTTGGCAAGTTAAACATAAAGACATATTCTTCACAGTTTGCCCGTACATTAAGTACTTTAATGTATGCAGGAATTCCATTGATTCATGGAATTGATGCAGTCACCAAGCTGATGAAGAACCGTCACTTCCAGCTGCAATTGCAGTCAGCAAGAGAGGAAGTGGCAAAGGGTGTTCCGTTATCAGAACCGTTGCGGAAGGGCGGACTGTTCCCGCCTATGGTAATCCACATGCTTTCTATCGGTGAGGAAACCGGTGATATTGAGGGCATGTTAGACAAGCTGGCAGATTATTATGATGAAGAGGTTGAGATGACTACCCAGACGGTTATGGCGGCAATGGAACCAATGATTATCGTTGTTATGGCAATTATCGTAGTCATTCTGATTGCAGCAATTTATGCGCCGATGCTTTCCATGTACAACCAGCTCGGCAACATGTAAAACGAATTAAGATTCCGTAATAGGGGCGGGATTTTAAGATAAAATATTTATATTTATACAAGAAGGAGAATAGCATTATGAACAAGATTAGAAACAGAAAGAACAACAAAGGCTTTTCATTAGTTGAGTTAATCATCGTTATTGCCATCATGGCAATCTTAGCAGGAATCTTAATTCCTCAGTTTGTTAAGTACATCAGCAGCTCCAAAGTATCCGGAGATATCCAGCAGGCAGAGAATATCTACAATGCAGTAGCAGCTCAGTACGCAGATTCTCAGGGAACAGCACCAACAGGTATGAGTTATGATGGAAACAAGCATGAAGTAACAGATGCTGTTGCAGAGGCATTAGAAATGGGAAAAGCAGCACCTACATGTAAAGTAGATTCAAACTATTTATTTATGTATAGCTGTGACAGCAAGGGTGCGGTTGCTGTATATCTTGCACCAGCAAGCGAGGCAGATAAAGCATATGATGCTACAAAAGATACCAAGATTTCTCCATCCATTGAAGGAGTGGATAAAGATAAGTGGACAAAATAATCCGCTGAGCTAAGAAAGGACACTACATACCATGACACCAATGCTTGCACTCATCACAGTATTTATTTTCATATATGGAATTGTCATCGGAAGCTTCTTAAATGTCTGTATCTACCGGATACCGCAGAAAGAAGATATCGTCCGGGAGAGTTCCCACTGTATGAGCTGCGGGCATCGGTTGAAATGGTATGATTTAGTGCCGCTGTTCAGTTATCTTTTCTTAAAGGGAAAATGCCGTTACTGTGGTTCGAAGCTGTCAAAGCAGTACCCTATCGTCGAAGCACTCAATGGAATCCTTTATGTAGTTGTATTTTATGCAACAGATTTTAGCTGGGACAGTATTTTATACTGCCTTATGACTTCTGCGTTAATCGTACTTAGTGTGATAGATTACCGCACCTATGAGATTCCTTTTGGAATCAATGTGTTCCTGTTTGTACTGGGGGTTATCCGGTGCGTATTTGGAAAAGGGGACAGAGGAACCTTGATGATTGGTTTCTTTGCAGTGAGCTTGTTCTTGCTGTTATTATCACTTCTTACCAGAGGAGCAGCAATCGGTGGTGGAGACATCAAGCTGATGGCGGCGGCCGGGCTGCTTCTCGGATGGAAGTTGATTATTCTTGCATTTGTGATGGGATGTATTGCGGGTTCTGTGGTGCATCTGTTCCGGATGAAGGTATGTGGTGCCGGCAGAATGCTGGCGCTGGGTCCATACTTATCGGTCGGGATATTTATTGCGGCCCTGTGGGGAAATGGGATGATAGACTGGTATCTGGGACTTTTTATGTAGAAAAGAGTGATTATAAGTGGAAAGTGTATGAAGTATAGGTATGCTTTCCAGTTATAATCACGAAAGGTGAGTGAAGGATGAAGATATTAAGTATAGAAATAGGTGTTGATGTAACCCATGTATTGGAGATGGATTACCGGGTGAAGAATCCGAAAGTATATCGAAGCTTTAGCTTTCAGACTCCGGTAGGTGTAATTGGAGAAGCTGGTGTGCGTAAGAGTGAGGAATTCCGCACAGCCTTACATAAGCTTCTGGATGCAAATAAGATTAAGACACGGAAAACTTTATTCGTAGTTAATTCCGGTAAGATAGCAAGCCGTGAAGTGCTGATTCCGATGATAAAAGAAAACCGTATCAAGGATTTCTTAAATACAAATTCGGCAGATTTCTTCCCGGTAGATTTATCCCGGTACCAGCTGGTATACCGGAATGAAGGTGTGGTACAGCAGGACACAGTAAAGAAGAGAAAATTATATGTATTTGCTGTGCCGGGAGATCTGGTGCAGTCTTATGAAGAACTGGCAGATTTCTGCTCCCTGGAACTTACCGCACTTGACTATGTGGGAAACAGTATTTTCCAGATGATGCATAAAGCGGTAGGAAATAATATCTGCTGTTCTGTAAAATTAGACAATAATGCAACCATGATTACGATTATCAATCAGGGAATGGTTGTATTACAAAGAACAGTATTTTATGGCTTTGAAGAAGTAGAGAAGGTTGTAGTGGATTCCGGTCTTTTCCCGAAGGAACAGTATCCGGCAGCAATGGATATATTACAGCAGACAGACTGTCTGGATGCAAACCAGGCGGCACCGGAAGATGCCGTGAATGCCATGCGGGCAGAAGCGGTAGAAGCACTGCGTCCGATGATTGGCAATATCCGGCGGGTATTAGATTATTATCAGTCCAGAAATAATGGGGCAGAAGTAAAAGAGTGTTTCCTGATTGGTAACGGAGCTTATATCAAGGGACTGGACAGACTGATGTCCATGGAATTGAATCTTCCGGTACATTTGCAGGAAAAAGATGTTTTAAACGGTTTCCGTACATCCGGAGGCAGATTGGATGCCATGTATGAAGCCTGCTATGGAGCAGCAATACAGCCATTAGACTTCGTGTTTGGTTCGGCACAGACTGCAAAGATTATAGAAGAGAAGAAAAAACGCGAATTGCTTGCAGCAAAGCTGATTGGTCTGCTTTGTGTGGCATGTGCTGTGATATTGCTGGCATTATCCGGAGTACAGAGGATTGCATTATCCCATGAACTGAATACCCTGAATAAGCAGAAGGATGAACTGAAATATATACAGGATATTTATAATGCATATGTGGATACCAAGAGCCAGTATGATGATGTGACAAAAATGAATGGCAAGACAGAGACAGTCAGTGATGCACTGGCAGATGCCATTGAAGAAATGGAAGAAAAATTCCCATCCGGTGTAAAGGTAACAAGCCTTACCAGTAATGGAGAGGGAATTTCCATGGACATTGAAGTATCTACAAAGGAAGAAGCAGCAAAGATCTTGCAGAATCTTGCAACCTTCGATGCTTTCCGCAGTGTAACGACCAACGGAATTACAGAATCCACAGATGAGAACGGTAAAATTACGGTAACATTTTCAGTGATGTGTACCTATGTAAATGGTACAGCAGATGATTCCATTGATACCGAGACCACACCGGAAGAAGATGTCGAGACCTATATGAATGGTGACCAGTATATTTATCCGGATATGGAAGGCAGTACCGAAAGTGGGGAGGCAGACAATGAATAAGGAAAATAAGAAAGTAAACGACAGGGAATTAAAACTGATATTTGTATTAGGTGGCATAGTATTATTTTTCTTAATCTACCAGTTTGGATATCTGAATGTCCAGAAGGCAAATGAAAATTTAAAGAGCCAGGTAGATGAGGTGCGTGGAGAAGTAAAGGTTATGCAGACCATGAAGCAGAACGAAGAGACTTATAAGGCATATACAGATTCCATGACACAGGAAATGCAGGAGGTAATGGATGCAATTCCATCAGAGATCCGTTCGGAGGATAAGATTATGTTTGCCAGAAGCCTTGAAAAAGAGTATGGCTTTCATGTTACCGGCGTAGGTCTTCAGACGGACGAAATGGTTTATGAAATGAATGAAGATGGAAGCAATCCGGCAGATGATGGTAAATTGTTATATCGTACAGTGGTAAATCTTGACTGTGACTGTGATTATACACAGCTTAAGAACTGCCTGCGTGGATTAAAGAAGAATAATTTCAAGATGTCTGTGGATACAGCAAGCTTCGGCCCGGATGAAGAGACCGGGAAACTGAAAGGAAACATGACGGTAAATATGTATTATCTTTACGGAAGTGAGAAACCATATGAACCATTAACCATTGATGGGGTATCCTTAGGAACAGATAATATTTTTGGAACGGGAACGATTACTCCGTCAGCTCCATCGGATGCCGCAGGTACGGAAGATACCACAGGAACAACAGGTACTACAGGAACAGCAGGTACCACAGGAAAAACAGGTACTACAGGAACAGCAGGTACCACAGGAACAGCAGGTACCACAGGGACAACAGGTACCACAGGAACAGATACCGGGCGGTAAGAAAAGCCGGACAGTATAGAAGAATATGTGAAAAGCAGAAAGGAGCAGAGACAGTATGAGCGGTTATAATAGCAGAAAGTTAAAATATAAATTAAATCGTAATTTAAATAACCGGGGATTTTCATTGGTGGAAATTCTGATTGCAGTAGCGATTCTCGTACTGTGTGCAGTTCCTTTACTGAAAGCATTTGTAACATCTGCCCAGACCAATGTCAGGGCAAGACAGAATTTAAATGCGACTACGCTGGCTGAAAATATTATGGAAGAAATAAAAGCAGCAGGTGTTGAAGGCTATGGTGTGAAATCGGGAGACACGGTTGCGATAGATGGTGTGGATCTTCCGGTTTATGAGGCTGAGTATAGCAATTACAGCTTTGATGGCAGGGAATATGATGTTAAGGCAGTAATGACACCATCGCAGGAGACCTATCTGGATGGTACGGATGAAAAAGCATATAATGCACAGGGTATCCCGGAGATTTCTGTTATGGATGACAGCCGGGATGCTGTTTATGTAGAGGACAAGAATGCAAGATTTGACATAATAGATGAAAATGCGGATTCGCTGGGCATGAAGGCGGAAGAACTGCTGAATGCATGCAGAACGGAATACCGCTTTGCAGTAAAGGAAAATCACGGCAGATATACCGTTACCCAGACGGTAACATACAGTGATGCTTCCG
>OHOR01000575.1_pt1 | contig 15532 bp, 10 predicted proteins | sample 1569911 | NCBI WGS metagenome assembly OHOR01 (sample SAMEA3879517, study PRJEB24766) | human gut metagenome | biome: human-associated habitat; feature: feces | place: USA | collected 1985/1987
AACAAAACTGTGTGCATAGGCTTGTTGCTTGCAACCGAGTTTTCGGACTGACCCCGAAAACCACGAAGGAGGATCAGCACAGCAAAACGATGCTCATCTCATAGAATTCCTTGCTGCTACTGCTATCGTGGATTTCAGTAATAAGCAACACGCAAATACGTCAAACAAAGAACTTGGTCTGAAGGATCTCATTAATTCAGTTACATTCGACTCCTTCTACGAGAATCAAAAACGTATGCTTTTCGCCCCTTTGACAGAGTTCATGATGATGACCAACTGCCTGAATCACAAGTTTGACTATTATTCGTCTAAGGATTTTAATGCCAACAATGATAACTTCAACGGTCTGTACGGGTCTTCTTTCATGACGGAGCTTCAGCATCTTACAGGTTTGTTCATCGAATGGCTTGATGAAATGAAGAAAAATAAACGCTCTTTAGACCTTTTTAACCTTAATGCAAAAGATAAACCTTTTGAGGTCGTCACAGGAGTTAAGCCTAAAAAAATAGTCAGCCTTAAATCTGATTATGATTTAGTAACCGACCGTTTGAACTCAGCTGTCAAGAAATGCCATAGTAAAGGAGATAACGACAAGTTCCTTGAAATGTTCTTCCTTGCCATGACGAAATTGTTTAACGAAAAATTTAAAGCGTAGCTATGTCAAAAGTATTTAGACTATATCGAGAAGGAACGTCCACCATTCGAGAATGGAACGAAAGCCCAGCATTCCCGTACAATTCCAATGCTCGAGACACAATAGAAGACCCCGATGGAGCAAGTGCAAAAAATGAAATTACTTCAATCCCATCTCCATTTGCAAGAATAGATCTTGTGAAAACGGCTTTTAGGGAAGTATGTCGTAGAGCGACTCATGATATTAAAGAGTTGGAAGGCGACACCATATTCCATAAGATGGTGTCAGATACTTTAGATGTCGGTGAGATCTTTTTCAATATAGATAAATTCAAAGATAAGATTGAAATCATTACCTGGAATCCGTCAGTGATGATTGATGCTTTGAAGAACGACCAAAACGCAAGCCACTTCTATGTGGGCGATGCCTTGCAGAAGTATCTTGTTTCCGATGCTCGCACATATAACTTCGGACAGTTGAAGAACATCTATCTTCTGAATTATACGAATGGGCCAGATGAATTAAACATCATCGGTGCCACTTCACCGTCAACGTTATTCTTTAGCGGTGCGAATAGCCTTGAATATATTCAGGACATATTCTTTGCAAACAATGACCGCCCATTTGACGGCGACTATGTACCCCTTTATAAAAGAGACTTCGACTACATTAAGGCATGGTGGACACTCCGAAAGACAATCCCCGGCTTCTCAAACCTGTTCCCAGAAATTGAGAATTATCTTAACTTGACATTCAGGGCTATTTCAGACCAGATAATCAAGAACAAGTTAAACGAGATTACCCCAGCATCAACTAAGGATTTCTCTTATATTGACGTGCAGTCACATCAACAGAGTAACCAAGTTGAAGTTCTTGGTACTGTCCTGTTTAAGAAGAAATCTTCAAGAGAAATTGAAAACGAGTTTACAATCCGTCCCGAACGAAGCGTAGCAGGTGTGAAGCCTCTTGTTCTTCCTGTTGAAGCAGGAAATAAATATGCTAGTCTGCAATATGCTAATGGTACATGGGGAAACACAAATAGAGCACCATACAAACCAAATGTTTCTAACATCGAACGTAGAACGCTACCTTATGAAGGCTCAACTTTTGCATATTTGACCATAGGAGATTTCCTTGAAGATTCTATTGTCAAGGTCCCTCATTCTTTGAATAAGAAGTATTTCTTCGACGGGAATATTAAAGATGTAGAGCAGATGACCTCTTTCTTGCTCCCGATTAAGCCTCTTTATTTCAAGTACTTCTCCATTGAAACACTCAACTCAACTATGCCAGACGGTAAACCAGCGTTTGAGATGGAATCTATTGCCGGTGGCTCAGTAAATGTAGTTATACGCATACCTATTATGGGTAATGGTAATATAACTTACATTGAGTATCAGCGTATCTATTATGCCCAGAGGCAAGCAGATGTCTCAGAGACTCAAAACTCTGGTGGCATGACAACCTTCGATTTCACAGGTCTTGTAATGCCTGCCATAAAGTTCCAAAATGAGGACGATGCTCTATATACGGTTTCCTGCGTAAGTACATTCTCCAATCAATTCAATTTTGATTTTTACCGCGAAGGGGAAATCATACGTGATGTTCCTGTTGATTGCAGAAACAAAGAAAAAGGCCTGTTCGACTTTAAGGCCGAAACCTATACAATCCAGAATAGCAACTTTGACTTTATCAGAGTTTCTAATAAGGGAGGTGTTAGCAATGTAATTATTCCAAACTTCCTCACACATCAAAATCTGGAAGACTTTGAATTTGCTGTTGACTTGGGTACATCTAATACACATATTGAATTTAAGAAAGCTGATAATAATAGTTCTGACTCTTTCAACTATAAAGACTCAGAATCTATATGCGCAGAGTTCTTTGTTCAGTCCTTCCGCGAAATTCAAGGAAAACTCATTCCTTTAGATTTGATTGATGAAAACGACTTGATGGTTCGTGATTTCATTCCTGCTGTGGTAGGAGATGACTCTGATTTCTCTTTCCCAACACGAACCGCTTTGTCTTATGCAAAATCTACTGACTGGACGGAGAAATTAAGAACATTCGGCTTAATCAATTTCGATATTACATACAATAAAAAAAATGGCATTGCATACAACGCGAAGCCTATGGTCAATATCAAATGGAGCAGTAAGCCTAACGCACAATCTGCAATGCAAGCTTACATCCGTAATATCATGATGATAATTCGCAATAAGGTCATTGCAAATAACGGTAGCCTTGCACGAACAAAAATCACATGGTTCTATCCAAACAGCATGTCACCACGCCGCCTTGCTCAACTACGCATGGCATGGAACGACTCCTACACAGAATTGTTTAACCATGATGGTGCGACAAGAAATCTATCAGAGTCTGTTGCTCCAATACAATTCTACTTCCGTAGATATGCGACAGCAACGAACCTCGTTAATGTGGATATTGGTGGTGGCACTACTGATATTGCCTTCTCTTCAAACGGCAAAGTAGAATATATCACGTCATTTAAGTTCGCTGCGAACTCGCTCTTTGAGGATTCTTTCTCTGACATCAATCCTAATAATGGTATTGTAGACTGGTTCAAGAATGACATTCTCGGCCTTCTTCAGTCAAAAACTGGAACCGTTTTGAATGAACTTGTCAATATTTACTACAACAATCTTGGGCAACCAGCAGACATGGCATCGTATTTGTTCTCTTTGAAAGACAATTCGGCAACGAAAGATCTTTCTCGAAACAATATCGATTTCAATAAGATTCTTCAAAACGACACTAAGTTTAAGATAGTGTTCATCATCTTCTATACAGCTATCATTTATCACATTGCTCAAATTGTAAAGACTAAGGGGTTGAAAGTTCCTCGCCATATATCATTTAGCGGTAATGGTAGTAAGATAATTAGCATTATATCGTCAGACCCAAAGATTCTTAGCAAATACACCAAAATCATCTTTGAGAGAGTTTTGGAATCTGAGTATGGCTCAGCCTTGGATATTCTGGGATTGGAGCAGGGTTCCAATCCTAAAGAAGCTACTTGTAAGGGTGGCTTGATTGCTGCAGAAGCTTACGATGAAGAGCCTGAGACTTTGGTCCTACGAGACTCGTCTGGCAAACTGGTTGGTACAAACGACACATATGCGTCCATTTCTGATACTTACAAAGCAGATATCATAGAGTCTGTTAATGACTTCTTTCGACTTACTCTTACAGAGATACCGTCTGTTTTCAACTTAGACAATAACTTCGGTGTTGATAATGTCACTATGAAGATTGCCAAAGAAGAATGCACCAAGGATTTGGAAACATACCTTGACAAAGGCATAGAGCTCTCTATTAAAGAGTCTGGTAATAAGGACAATCTTATCGAAGACGCTATCACATTCTATCCCATAAAGGGTGTCCTTCAGTCTATTTCAAGCAAAATACAGGAGTATTACTTAGAAAATTCAAGTATATGAAAAAAGTTTATAGTCTCATAGTGTTGACTGCCATCTTAGCTTTATCTTCTTGTAGTTTATTTGAGGATGATAAATCTTCAAAAGGAAAAGATGAGATTAGGACAATTGTGGAACTTCCAGATTCTGTAAAACAAAAAATTGCAGATCAGGATACTCTTATGACAGAACTCTTAAATAAAGTTGATACACTTACAACAGAGTTAAATTTTACCAAGGAAAAAAACGCAGAGCTGAAAGAAAAAATAGCAGAATTGAAAAGCCCTAAAAGTACATGGGCTTACATTTCAATTTTGGCTTTTGTTCTAGGCTTGATAGCTCTTATTTTATCTCTTCTTAAACCTAAAGGAATAAGAGAAAAACGGGTATATGAAATTGTTAAGAAATCTCTTGACGAATCTCGTAGAATTAAAGAACTTCAAGAAAATGTAAACAACTTATTATCTTCACAGCGCAATAATAGAATGTCAAATACAAGTTCTTCTTATGCGCCTAACTCTGACAGTCGTTTACGCCAATTGGAAAAACAAATGGCTCAAGTAATTGAAGTTATTAAAAATATAACAATCACTACTTCTCAACCCGTATCCACACGGAAGGAGCCTGTTTCTTCACGAAAGGAAAATGAATATCAAAAAGTAGGGTATGCAAAAGTCGATACAGACATATACTTCACTACGATATATGATTCCAATCAAGAGGGATGTGTATTCAAAATATCCTTTACTAGTCCAATTATTGGAAAATTCAACATTATCTCTTTGGACAAGATTCAATCAAGAAACGATTGGCAACAGAAAGTTGAATGTAGTGGATGCTCTATTAAAGAAGCTACTGATTTCCGAATCGAAGATAATGGAATTTGCGAAAAGATTGACGAGAGCACATGGAAAGTAACCAAACCACTTAAAATCAGATTATTGAAATAAGATGTCACTTTTAGTTCCTATAATCGTAGCTGCAATAATCGCGCTACAGATATTCTTCTTTGTGAAGAATGTACTCCGCATGAGAGATTACAAAAAAATCTTTGCGGAAGAAAATTCTTGGGGTATCGCTCATAATCCTGAGACAAATTTCGTTTCTGGTATTTATGGACGTGGTAACAATGTTTTCAATCAATCAAAGAATCAATCAATAAATACTTAGAAAATAATTCTGGATCAGTGATTGATTTCTCGCTTTTAAAGGATGCAGTGGACCGCCACTGTGATTCTGTGGAGAATGACATCAACACGCTTACACCAACTCCACTGTATTGCGGGCTCGCAGGAACGATGGCAGGTGTGATTGTCGGTTTAGGTTCTCTTATTACGACGGGTAGTATAACAGACCTTCTTTCATCTGGATCTGGAAATTTTGGAACTGCCGCAGATGGTGTAAACGATTTGTTGTCAGGGGTCGCATGGGCAATGCTTGCCAGCATCATGGGTATCATGCTCACCACCATAGCATCATTATTATTTAAAAGGTATAAACTGCAAGGTGAATCCGGCAAGAATACCTTTCTTGCATGGCTTCAAGCAAAACTACTGCCAGAGCTGCCTTCTGATACCTCCGATGCACTCAATCGCTTGGTGAAGAATCTTAATAAGTTCAACAACACTTTTGCTGAGAACACCTCTTCACTGCGCGGTGCATTGCGTGAGGTTAATGAATCCTACCGCATTCAGGGCGACGTTATCAAAGCCGTACATGACATGGACGTGATGAAGATGGCAAAAGCAAATGTTCGCGTACTTGAAGAACTGAAAGAATGTACCGACAAATTGGAGCAATTTAACGAGTATTTGGATGATATTCACGGCTATACTGATGCAATCCATACTTTTACCACTCAATTTGAGCAAGAAGCTAACCGCTTACATGTATTAGAGGAAATTCAGCAGTTCTTTATGCGTCACAAAGCAGAAATCGCTAAAGACTCTGCGGATGTTGACGTGGCATTGCGAAATGCGCTGCGGACTTTGAAAGAAACAGCCAGCTCCAATACAAGCGAACTTAATTCAACTCTGGTTCAGCAAGCAGAAGAGTTTAAGAGAATAATTGCAGACGAGAGAGAATCTTTTGAAAGGTTAAATACTGAGTTAAGAGTTCAATTTGGAGCAGAACTAAACCAAATTCCGATGCTACAAAAGCAGCTTGTAGAAATTGCTGGAATTCCTGGCAAATTAGATAAGCTCATAGACCGCATGGAACGTTCTAATAGTTCACTTGCTTCACAAGTAAGTAGTACAATGACACAAACTGTCAAGGAACTTACCTCTGTTTCTTTCAGAGGGGAGTTCTCGCCTTATTCAGTTCAGCCTATTCTGCCAAGATGGATGAAGTGGACTGTTGTAGTGTCAGTGATTCTTATTACATTGGCTTGTATCACAAACACAGTCTATAATATTTGGTTCGCATCTGATAGTGCGTCGATAGAAACTACCATTGAAGATATAGATGAGAAAAAAGACTCCACTTTGGTTATACAACAAATGAAGGACAGTGTACAGATGAATCCTGTTCAACAACCTGTCCAAGCGGCTTCTGTACAGCAAGTCCCTTCTCAAAATGCTAACAATTAAGTATATATGGCAGAAAAGAAAGAATCATTTTTCTGGACCAGTTACTCGGACTTGATGACGAGCTTGTTCTTCATCATGCTAACACTCTTCGTCCTCGTTATTGTGCTTCTACATAAGCGTATGGAGGCGACAGAGAAACAGCTTGAAGAGATAAAGAAGGTAGAGGCTTCAACCCGAGAATTGGGCAAATCAAAGAACTTTGCGTATCGAGCAGAGTATAAAAAATATGTCCTCGACGTAAGGTGTTTCTTTGAAGAAACCAAATATAAGCTATCCGATTTAGAGGCTGACACTGCAAGCCTTCACCAAGCAGGTACTGAAATCAAAGAGTTTCTTGATAGGAATGATGGAAACCAGTACTTGCTCATTATTGAAGGTCAAGCTTCGCGCAACTCCACAAAGCAGACCGATGCTAACTACGATTGGAGTTTTCAGCGAGCCCTTACATTGATGAAGTTCTGGAAGGATTTTTGTCATATTGATTTCGGAGCAAACTGCGAAATTCAAATAGCAGGAAGTGGTGATGGTAGATATAACTTTGGCTATACAGGCGGAGAAAATACCGAACGCTTCAAGCAGTTGGATGGTACCCTGATGCGAGAAAGAGGAGGCAAAGAAAGAGACAACCAACGTTTTGTTATACATATTATTCCGAAAAATATTATTGATGATGCTGAAAATGCAAAAAAGAATAACATCTAAACATGTTGCCATCCTGTTTTGTTTGGTAATATGCTTTGTGTCATGCGCTCACAAGTCGGGCCATCGACGTGACCGAGAGCGTCCTGGCACTACTATGGCTGATTGTTCCAATGGAAAGTCGTCACGTTCAACTGCTCGGAAAAGTAAAATTGTCAACAAACGTTCCAGCAACAAATTGGAAGGTTCACAAATTTTCGACCGTTACGGAAGCGCGGTGTTTATGGTGTTTACAACTGATGGTTCCAACACCTATCAAGGCTCTGGCTTCTTTATTGATAATGGTGGTCTTGCTGTGAGCAACTACCATGTGTTCAAAGGAACAGGTATGGGTTTAGAACAAATCAAATTAGTTGGCAGTGACGTGGCATATAAAGTTACTGAGATTATTACAAGGAGTGAAGATGAAGACTTCATCCTTTTCCGAGTGGATTGTGAGAACAATAACTATATACCTATAGCCACAGAAAAACTGAAAATCGGAGAGAAAGTATATGCTATCGGAAGTCCACGAGGTCTTGAAAACACCTTCTCCTCTGGCGAAGTGTCTCAATGGCGTGCAGATAATCTTATGCAAATTAGTGCGCTTATTGACCACGGTAGCAGTGGTGGTGCTCTTATCAATGAATATGGCGAAGTCGTGGGTATTACCTCAGGTTCGTTTGCTGACGGCTCACAAGCCAATCTTAACTACGCCTGGAGCATAGATATTGTCAAACCCTATCTGAGATAATAACATATCCATACAATAGAAAATCAAAAAGGTAAGTACTCAAATTATGGCTTAAAATAGAAATGTATGCCATTGCTGCGAACTAAAATTAAAAGATTATGTATAGAAGACTTAAAACATTATCGATAATTGAGAGCAATGAAAACTTGATTTCTGATTGTTGAATGTAGAAAAGTAACGAATATTGCCCTCAGTAATAAGTTAACGGATATTAATCGCTAAATCAAGCATAAGATACATTATCGGATAAAATTTCGGAAGAGAACACTCCTCCAATCAATGGGAACTTTATGGTATCATTTATGCTTGGTACCATAAAGTTTCTTTTGATTTACAGCTACTTACAAAAAGCGTGAGGCACACACCATCTGCATGCCTCACACCCAAATAATCTATGTTTTATTGTTCAGCCTCAACCTGCTTCAACAGGTTGTTGGGAATCAGCTTCAAGTTCTTCAGTTTTGCTGCACCTTGCAAGGTGTCCGTCTGGACGGCAGGAGCGGCGCTGGCACCGTTGCCCAATCCGTCGACCTGAATGATTATTTCAGCATTACCGAAAGTTCCTTCGTTCACAAAGTATTCCAAAACAAGGGAGAATTTGCCTGTCTGCTTGTTATACGTACAAGGGTATTCATCATAGCTTCCTCCTCTGTAATGAACGGCATCAGAAACAAACAAATCTCCGTATTGCGGATGAACTGTTACTTTCTGCTTTAGCACCTGACATTTGGAAGTCAAGGGGTCGTAGTCGATGATGAGTTCGCCTTCGCCCTCAAAATTCTTCAGTTTGAATTGGCCCTTACCTGTTTGCGATGAATAGCGATAAGAGATGGGCATACGGCCTTTATAGCCAGACCAACCGTCGGAGGTCATGACGCATGTGCTGTCGCTCTTTGAAAGCGGCCATTCACTGGCATCGCGGCCATCGGCCATCCATTCTGACATTGAGGAATACCACTTGTCGTCGAACACGGCAGGACAGAATCTCGCTCCCTTGACGTCTTTCACAATGTTGCCTTCTGCGTCACATCCGGCAATGACCACCGTGTAGTAAATGCCGGGCACGGGATTCGGAACTTCAATTGCGACAGAGTCTTTACCCGACACTTTCACCTTATAAGGCGCCAGGGCCACATTTTCCCATACGTTGCCCTGCAGCAGGGTGTCTGTCAGGAGCGCGATGTAAGCGCCGTCAAATTCAGAGGCGTCATACGTATAGGTCAACTTGGCAATATTGTTTTCCTTCTTATGGTTGGCCAGGTTGATGGAGAGACTGCGCAACGGACATTCGTAAACCACATCGTTAGCGTTTCGATCTTTGTTGCACTCGACATTCACCACTTCGCCTCCTGCCACAGCCAAGGTAACTAACTTATATTCTACGGTTTTCTGAGGATAGGGAACCACAACCTCTTCGTATTTATTAGTATGAGAAAGGTCCACTTCCACGCATGAAGGCAGGGTGCCGGCTTCAAATTTCTTTTTGATGTCGGCTTCCGTTGCATATTTCTCCACCAAGGCGACATAGCCCTTTTCCACATGCGGGCCGAAATAGCACACTGTCTGCACTTCCCATTTGCCATCCTTGTTGACCACGGCATTGCCTTCGGAAATTTCCGCACTGTAGTCAGGATATTTGCACGAAACAGACTGCTTGATTTGCTCATACGCAACGTTTCCATGACTGTATCCTATGCCGACAACGGCAAACTGGCCATAGACTTCATACATCGGAATGTTCACCCAACCCGCTTCTTTGGCTGTCACGCCGTAGCTGGCATCGTATTTGAGCTGGGACTTGGCGGCTTCGGCCTGCGAAAGCGGCACACACACGAGACGCACTTCGTCGAGATCGGTCATTTCTAATTTACAACGCAGATAGCTCTGTCCGCTGTCGACCAATACGCTGGACTTGTATGCTATGCTATCATAGAAATGAACATACAGACCAAAGTTCGGACTGACGCTTCCCTGCAGACGTATTTCCGTGGCCGACGTGCTGTTGACAACTTTCTGAACATCGCCATAATTCACAACCAAACTGTTCTTCGGGAACATGACCACGCCGTTGACGAAACTTCCGTTTTTAACGGATTTCACCATCACCTGCTGGCCGTTGATGTAGAATCCCAAGGGCTGAAGAGGAAGCGTTGCCACTTCGCCGTCAAACTGGATGCTGATGTCGGAACCATCATACATCATCGTGGAGTCGGCGAGCTGCGCAAACGGTTCTTTCAAAACGATGCCTTCATGGCTGTCTAATGCACAAGCATTCACATCGATATATTCTGACTGCAAACCAATGTTGAAGAGTTCGTTGAAAAGGCCGCTGGAAAGGCGCACTTTATAATAGTTGTTGGTATCGTAAGAACTGCCTCCGCCTGGGGTGTAAAGACCTGAAGGGTCGGGGTTTTCCTGGCCAATGATATTCCATTTGTACATTCTGTTGGTCGACGACGGGAACACGAGGTTCATCCATGCTGGACGCGAAAGGGCGCAGCAAAGCTGCTGTGAATGTGGGATGTATTCCTGGTCATCTTGGTTCGTGCGGTCGACGCCCATATCCAGTCGCTTATAGTCAAAGAAAGACAGGCCCTCGCCCCAGATTTCAATGCGCTTCTGCTCAACAATCATCTTGATGGCAGATTCTTTAGCCACATCGTCTTTGTTCACCACGAGAGCATAGTTGGGCCGTCTGTATTGACTCATGAAGTTTTCAAGCAACGTCAATCCTTCTCTGACAGAGCTATGTGCCTTTGCTTCAGCCTCAATGAAATACATTTCTTCAACACGCATCAAAGGATAGGCCGAATGCGAGCCAATGTTCATGTCCGTATAATTTCCCTTGTAAGGACGGAACTTCAGCGAAGCATATCTGGGAAGCGCATTGTAAACTTCATCCGACAAATGCGGCTCTTTAATGCCGCTGTTTTCATATTTCTTGAAAAGATGGTAGCGGATGTCTTCATTATTAATTTCCTTTAACAAGGAAGGAGCAATGCATACGGGAGCCACTGAAGCATAGCCGAAAACGGCTTCATTGCTCATCCATCCCCCCCAGCTAAGCAATCCTATATTGCTGTCTTCCGACGGCTGCGCTCCCCACATCCATGAAGAGACTTTCATATTGTTGAAGCCATTTTCAAGGTCATACATTTCCTCCTTTGTAAGCGGTTTTGCCCCGCTCTGGTTGATGGCCTTCCGAGCATATACTGCCGCTGCGGCATAGTCTTCTACCCACATGTTCAATCGTGCTTGCAATCCGTAAACGCAAGCCAAGTTGGGCAGGCGTTTGCTCTTGGGCTGGAAGTCTGAAAGGAAACTTCCCGCTTTTTCAAGGTCGCTGGCGATGAAAGCCTTCATCTCGTCTCTTGTGGCACGCTTCAGTTGGGGCACATCCTTTTCAGCGGTCTTCTCCGTGATGATGGGCACCGTCAGGTTTCTGATGTTCTTGCCAGTGTTCGACAAAGGTTTGGTTTCATAGCAATCCAAATATTCATACATGCGGGCGATGTCGAGATAATACATGGCGCGGAAAGCGTATGCAACGCCGAGATACTGCTTCTGCTGATGGTTGGCCTTCGTTTCGTCAATGGCCCCGATGAGTTTGTTGCAGGCTGTGATGGCATTCTCATAGAAACGCCACATGTAAACGGTGGATACTTCGTTCACACCTATACGATTTTCTGCCAAATTCTGAAACCAGTTGTAACCGTTATCCGGACGGTAAAGGTCGCCCGTTAAGACGTCACGCATGTGCATGACACCACCATAGCCAAAGCCGGCGTGATAACTCTCACTACTAAAATAATAGTGCATGGCGTTGTTGATGTCGAGCAAATAGCGCTCAATGTCGCCATAGAACGTCATTTCCTCGCCGCGATACACTTCCACCTGGCCGTCCTTGTTCACCTTCACTTCCACCTGGCCCTTGTCGTTGTTCACGAAGTTGATGGAGTCGCCCTCAACCAGTTCCACTCGCTTGCCGCCCAAATAAAAGCCCAATCCCTGAGCATTCAGGCTGCCGCTGCCTGCCAGCGCCACGGCGAGCAGACAGATGATATGTTTTATTCTCTTCATTTTATCAAGACTTTAAATGAAACATTGCCAGCCTTCACAATGACTGTTCCAGACATTTGGCGCAAAGAAGCGGAAGCGCGGCCGTCGCTGTCGGCTTTTACCTGCACGGCGGTCTTGCCGTCGAGCGTGTAAACAGCCACTTGTTCGCCTCCCTTGAGTCCGGCCACGTGCAAGACGCCGCCTTGAATGGAAAATGCGGGACGCGCGGTGACGGTCAGTTTCTCTTCAATAGAGGTCGGCACTCTGTGTCCGAACACGCCCATATAATCGCGCTTTTCCAGCGAAATCTTATAGTTGGACGATTCCGACATCGGGATACTGAAATAACACTCATGCTGGCTCACCTGGAAATAACTCTCCTCTTCCCATTTGCCTTCCGACTGCACAACGGCATATCCGTTGCTGACTTTCAACGTCGGATTGTTTGCCACGTAGAAACTATATAGTTCCTGATCTCCTTGCCACACCACCAACGCCGATTGGAAATCGTCGGCCACGGCGGGCATAACGGCCGACATGCAAAATGCCATGAGGGCCAAACAACGCTTTAGTAATTTCGATTTCATAAAGATTACTTTATAAGCAGGTCTTCAAATATTGCATTTTCCACCTGCTTGGGTTAGACTTTCAGTTAATTAAAAATGTGTGTCAGTATATTCTCGTTTGATGGTCTGATGAATCTCTATCTTTTACCAAGGTTTTTCTTTAGAGGAGTTGAGTTCTGAAAAGGTTCTATGAAAACACCCCTTAACGTGTGATGCTGGCCTTCTGCGTTGCCTGCATCACAAATTTAAGCAAAACCCTATAAACGGGCAATACAAAAATTCACATTTTTACCATTTGGAAGTAATTCCCCGAGATTTTTTACAGTTTGAACGTTTTTAAGGGGCACCGCACGGACATTTGGCGGAGGCCTGGGGCGAAGCACTATAGCTCACTTTGCTCGCAAAGTGAGGGGGGGGCGAATATTGCAGCGGCCAAGCACGAGCTAAAAATCAAACGAAGATATGCCCCAGAGCGCTGGTCATGTTCGCTACGTGTTAGTGGCCCTCACTTTGCGAGCAAAGTGAGCTACAATGCTGGCGCCGCAACAGACGATTATGCTGGCCCGCAAACTTCCCCACTTTCCCAACCTTTATTTTTCCCCTACCCCCCAAAAAAAATCCGGCTACGCACATGTGGGGGCATGGCGTAGCCGGATTATTTATGATTGTTTGTCAAAACGCGCGCTCCGTTGCATTGGCAACGGGAAGAGCGGCGGGTTGTCAGTCGGCGATGAGAGAGAACTCGGCACCAGAGGCGAAGTCCTGGCCATTCTGCTCGCTGACAGCGCGGAAGCGGATGTAGCGTGCCTTGACAGGCTTGTCGAACATGATGCGCTGAACGGCGCTGCTGTTTTTAAAAGCACCTTTGCATACTGGGTTGCCCCAGTTCTTACCGTCTTGGCTGACATAGATTTCGAATTCCTTGACACGTCCGTTGCTGCTGTCCTGACGTGGCATATAGGTGAAGCCCTTCATGAGTTTCACATTGGAAGCATCGAAGTCAATCCAGTGAGGATAGTTGGCAACGGTGACAGAATACATCGTGTGCCAATAGGTGTTTGCGTTGTTGTCGATCAAGTTGTCGGCATCACCTTCCTTCGGTTCGAACGATGAGCAGAAAGCAATCTTGAGAGGCACGCTCTCGATTTTCTTAAATTCCATGTTCATCTTGAACGCGGGAGCATCCTTATACCAAGCCGTTACCTTACCACCCTGATGGAGGTTGAAGGGCTGGCTGTAGACCTGTGCCTTCTTCGCGCCGTTGATGGTGTACATCATGACGCGCTTGCTGTCGGCAGCATGAAGCACCACATTGCCCTTTGCGTCGTCGCGCGTGATGGTGATGGGCTGTTCGCCAGTGAGCGAAACTTTGGCCACAACGGCGGCATTGCCAGCCTTGACTGGACGGATGGCGAAGCCGAAGCTATAGTTGCCACTGCGTGCCTGGTCGCGCTGGAACGGACCACCCTGACCGCAGCTGGCACCGCCGAGACCGGTCACCTTGGCGTCGAGGTGGAGGTAGGTGCCGTCGCTCTTCACGAGCTGGTAGGGATGGGGGGCCACAGAGAGCTGCTGCTGGCTCCACGGGAGGGCAGAAGCCGACATGACGCTGTCGGCAACGAAGGCTGCACCGTTGCCTGAGGCATCGGTCAGAGCGCACCAGCGCACTTCTTCGCGGTTGCCCATCGACTGGGGCTTCGGAAGCATGATGTCTTGCTCGCCCACAACGCCCTGATGGCGCTCGATGAACTTGATGAAGCGCAGGTTGGTGTCCGGATCGTCTTTGTTGCGACGGAATTCGAGCAGAAGCTGCCAGAGTTTCGGATAGTCGCCCAAGGGGTGAGCCTCAAGCGTGGCGCCAAGGTTTTCAAGCGTAGCAATCCTGCCCTTCCTGTAAGCCTGCCAGGCCTCATTGAAGCGCTTGTTGGCTTCTGCATCGGCAGCCAGAAGGAGCGCCGCTTCCTGTTCGGTCGGTGTCTGCGGAGCTTCGGTTGCAAATCCGGGAGTCATGCAGGCAAGATATCCCGTCAGGAACAAGCTTGAAAGCAGAAGTTTCGGATTGAAGGCATCAGACGACATTTTCAAGAGCTCCGTAAAAAGCGGAACAAAGGGAAGGAGACGTATAAATGACAGAAGAGACTACAGCAATGTTAACCAAGAAAGGCCTCCGCGCTTCTCTTTTGGCGAGACGGAAACAATTGTTTGAATCTCTTGCGCTCGACAACGGGCTTGCAGAGCGGTTTTTGGAAATGCTGGAACTTGCTCGTCCCAAAAGCGTCGGGCTTTTCTGGCCGATCCGTTCGGAGCCCGGATTGCTGAGTGTTGCTCGGGATTGGCTGAAGCGGACGGGCGGACTGATCTACCTGCCTGAAACTCGTCCGGATTGCATGATCTACAGGCTTTGGCATGAAGGTGCTGAGCTTCGAAAGGACTGCGCGGGCATTCCGTACCCGCAGGGAGAGGAGGCTTCCAAGCCTCCTGCCATGGTTGTGGCGCCGTGCGTGGGTTATGCGGAGTCGTGCAGGCGGCTCGGGTATGGCGGAGGCTATTTCGACAGGTATCTGGCCTCCTACGGCAATCAGCGTCCACTGGCGGTTGGAGTTGCCTTTGATGAGCTTCGGGTGCCCGAAGAGATCTTCGAGTCATTTGACGAGCCGCTTGATGCAGTTGTAACGGAGCGAAGGATCATCCTAAAAGCAAAAGCGCCGCTGTGACATGCACGGCGGCGCTTGAGGCGTCGAAGCTCAAGGACGGAGCTTATTAATAGTCTCAGTAAATAGGTTGATCTACATCAAGTCCCTGAATGATTTCAG
>OHOR01000581.1_pt1 | contig 15432 bp, 10 predicted proteins | sample 1569911 | NCBI WGS metagenome assembly OHOR01 (sample SAMEA3879517, study PRJEB24766) | human gut metagenome | biome: human-associated habitat; feature: feces | place: USA | collected 1985/1987
TCGGTGAACTATCGTACAACACCTAAAATAGTAGGTATTTTAAATGAAATTTATAATGATGAATTCTATAAGCAGACACCATATGAGAAAAATAAAGACGAAGTTATGGACTTTTTGCCAGAAGTTAGAATCGTAACTGATATTGAAAAAAGTGTATCTGAATTTATGGATCAGTATAATGATTCACTAATATTATATTTGTCAAATAAGTCAAGATTTTATAATATAGGAGTTGGTGAATTATATGATGCATATTCTGCAATGGAAAAGTATAGTTTTGGAAAGAAATATAATGCTGTTGATGTTTTGACTAAGGAAGAAATTAGAGAAAATGATGCATTGCTGAGCTTTTTGTTTGCAGTAAATATAATAGTGGATTATTTTACAAGAGAATTTTATGGTGAAGTATTTAGGATGATTCGTAAGGCTGGTACATATTTTAACTGCGAAAAATTTATTATCAGAAAGCATACTGATAAACATATTGTAAAGGCTAAATTAGATGATATTGTAGCATTATATAATAAACTATCAACCACGGTGGATGATTTCCTATCATTATGTGTTAAAAAAAACTATATTAGAGAGGAATTTTATTCTGCCGTTGTTGAAGAAAATGATTATCAATTGGTGAAAAATGTAAAGGTTCAAGAAGTGAAAGTGTTAGCAGATTATATGTCGGATCCTAAGATATCAACTCAGCATGGGGTAAAAGGCGAAAGTCATGATACAGTTGTGTTTGTTGCAGATAATAGCAGATCGAATCCAGTAGTGCATATGTCAAAATTCTTTGAAATGTGGAGTAATATTGACATTACATTATCAGAATTTGATGCCTTTTATTATATTTATAGCCAAATGCTTAATCAGATTCAGAATAAAATTGGTATGAAATGTTCACAATTAAACGCTGATACATATAGACCCATTGCTGGTATAATAGATGAGAAACTTCAAGCATTTATAAAAGAAAACGAAACAAATCCATATTACATTCAATTACTGAAAGTTAAAATGGATAAGTATTTTGGAAAAAAGAATGTTACTAACGTTAAAGAATGCTTAAGAGAAGGAACGGTATATGGACCACTTTGCGCATATAGATTGTTTTATGTAGGATGTTCTCGTGCGAAAAGGAACTTAGTTGTTATGATTAATAAAAAAGATATTGAAGGATTTGAAGACAGATTACGTAATAAATTAATGATAACTGGGTTTAATGTATTATAAAATTTGTATCATGAAATTTTTGAAACAAAAATATTAGTTGAATAGGGAATCTCAGAAGATAAGGTCTCAACTTAGTTTGGTTTTGAAAATTTTTATAAAGAATAAAGAACATATTTTTCGTTTAACAATCAGATTTGGATTCAAGAATGTTGCGATACCAGAAAGGAGAAGTAATTTATGGAGTGCAGAAGTGAAGAAAGAAGACAATATATTGTAAATAATTACAATGTTGTGCCGGTAGCACACATTCAGTTACTAAATGGCCAGACAAAACATAGTGATGCAGGTCGGACTATTGAAAATGATTATTATATTTTTGAAGCCACGAGCAAGATAGATGGCAAGCAAGAAAGGATTCAATGTGGAATGACTGCTGCGAAGGATTGCCTTTATTTAATCCTTTGCATGGCGAAACAGAAAAAAAAGGAGGTAAGCCCTCTGGAGGAAATGAAATTAAAGCGGTGAAGTGGAATCCAGTAGCAAAGCAACTATATAATGCAATAATGTGGACAATTATAATTATAGATGCTAAGCCAAGCACAACAATATATGGGGTGAGAAAAAAAGTCTGGAAATATAAACGTTATGAGCCGTTTCCAAGTCAGGTCAAAGCTGTGAATACTATAATAGGAAAGAAGATAAGAGGAAAAACATTGACTCAAGCTATTGATGAACTTAGATATAATAATGATATTAGGAATGAAATGTGTAATTTCGATAAGTTGATAGATATTATTAACAATTATACAGATAAAAATGGAAACAAAGTGGAATTAGAAGTGAATTTTTAAAAAGATAAGACAAATTTTTATAGTCTACATATAAAATAAAAGTGAGAAAAATAGAAATAATATTAGATGTAATAATGTATTGAATTATAAAAAATAATGTCGCATAATGATTATAAACGAAAAGGGAGAACTGAGTTATGAGACATTTAAAAATAACAAGAAATATAGTAAAAATAAAGCATACAAAGTAGAGTGGATATTCTCTCGATTTGTAGGCTTTATTTAATAAGTTTTACATTTAAGGAGAAAACGAACATGAAAAAGGAAAACTGGTCGGATATAGAAATTAATAAAGTCTTTAACTTTTGGAAACTGGAAGAGTATTTTACGCCATTTGATTATCCGGAATTATATTTGACGGTTAAGGAAAATGGAAAAAGTATACCGTTTGATGCTTATCATAATGCTTATAGTTTTCGAGAATTTCCATTGAATAATTACAAAAGACATAATGTGTATTTGGCTGAAAATATTAAAGCTGAAGTACCGTTATATGATCGCGCAAATGTATATTGTGGTTGTTATAAATTAAAAGTGTTTTTGAGCAAAATGGCAGAAAAATGTAACTTGGATATGGAAAAATATGCTGAGATAAATGAAGTATCTGGAAGATTTTACATTTTTTCTGTACAGATAAATTTAAATGGAATTCCTACAGAGGAAGGGGTGCAAGTAAGCCCATTTTTTTATTCGGTACTATGTATGATGAAAGCTGCTGGAATTAATATTCATATTATGCAGGAGGATGTGCTGAAACTTAATGAGGACATTAATGAGATATTAAAACAAAATGCGTTTCAAATGTCAGATTTTCGGGACATGGATTATATAAAGTGGATATTATTTGATAAGTTAGGAATCTTATCCGAAAAAGATATTGGTCTGGAAGGTTCATCAGAACGAATATTTGCATGTAAAGGGTTAAAAGAGGGAGAGGAAACCAGCGATTTTAACAGTTTCTATTTAGATGAAATTGAATATGTACATAAGCATTATAAAGAAAATTCACTAGTTACAAAGTATGTGACATCCTTAGCTTGTAATGAGCAGAATAAAATCATGATAGACAGTGATATTAATGCTATACAGCGTTGGTTAGCAGTGGATAAATTTCCGTTAGCAAAATATCCATCAAAGTTTGCACCAACATTGATGCAACAGGTGGCTATTAATATTGGTATATCTGAAAGAGATAGAAAAGAAAAAGTATTTTCAGTTAATGGACCGCCAGGAACAGGAAAAACAACTCTTTTGAAAGAGATAATAGCATCAAATATAGAAAAGTTAGCAGAGACATTGATTCGATATGGAATTAGAAATAACTGTTTTGAAACGAAGGAAATACCATCAGCATCAAGTCCAAGTTATACCGAAAAGTATTATACAATACCAGATGATATAGCAAAGTATGGAATATTAGTTGTATCAAATAATAATGGGGCAGTAGAAAATATTACATTAGATTTGCCCAAAGCGAAAGAGATGAAGAAGGAATGTACACAAACTGATTATTTTGACAGGACGCAGCATAAAGAAATATACTTTTCAGCGGTTGCAGATGAACTGTTAGATGAGAAGAATAAAGCATGGGGGTTAATATCTGCGCGTATGGGTAGAAAAGCATATGTGTCAAACGTTTTGCGAACATGCATATTCTCAAAGAAAAATGATGCACCAGACAAGGTGACGTTGAATATAGCGAGTGAAGGAAGTTTGACTTGGGATGAGGCAGTGCTAAGTTTTCAAAAAGCAAAAAGAAAAGTTTTGTCCTTAAGAGAAGAAATAAAAAAAGATCAAATAATATTGGGACAGATGTACAAGGGCAGGGAAAATTTAGAAAAAAAGAGATTGGATTTGAAAGGCTTATTTGAAGAAAAAGCTAGGAAGGTTGTGGAAGCTGGTAATTTAGAAACAAAATTAAGAAATAATGAAGAACAAACAATAGAAAATGAAGAACAAATAAAATATATAAAGAAACATAGTTCTTTTATTAAAAAAATATTTATTTTGTTTCATTGGGGAAAGTTGGGAAAACTAGTCGCAGAAAAAGAAGATAATATTGAAATGCTGATTCTAGAGCATGGAAGTATAAAACAAAATTTGGATGAAAAGGAAAAAGAGATTGAAGAGACAGAAAAAAAGATTGAAATACAGCAAGAGGATGTATTGGAAACAGAGAAAAAGGTATTTGAATTAGAAAGAACTGTGTATGGGGAGAATAATTCTTTGAAAGAAAAATATAAAGATAATTTAGCGGACAGAGAATTTTATACAAAAATTAAAGAGTCTGAAAAATCACAAAATTCATGTCCATGGACATTTGAAGAATACGATAAAGCAAGAGAGGAATTGTTTTATGCAGCATTACAGGTTCGTAAAGCTTTTATTTTGGAATCACCTTATATAAAAAGAAATTTGTTTGTATATGAAGCATATAACAATGGCAGATATACTTTAGAGGAAAAGAAAGAAATGTTTCCCCACTTATTTAATGCATTATCAATAGTAATTCCAGTGCTGTCGTCTACATTTGCGGCAGTTGGGAGATTCCTAAAACATGCAGGCAATGAGAGCCTAGGAATGCTGGTTGTTGATGAGGCGGGACAGGCAATTCCTCAATCAGCATTAGGTGCAATTTATAGAACGAAACAGGCAATCATTGTGGGGGATCCATTACAGGTTGAACCAGTGGTAACGATTCCTAGAGTATTGATAGATATACTTGCAGATAGTGTTGGGGTTGAAAGCAAATATAAAGTAATAGAAAACTCGGTACAAACATTTGCAGATTGTATCAATGAATTTAATGGAATGATTGGGGAACGTCAAGTGGGGTGTCCATTAGTTGTGCATCGGAGATGCATTGAACCAATGTTTTCTATTTCAAATATGATTTCATATGATAATAGAATGTTTAATATGACAAATAAAAAAGAGGAATATTTAAAAGAAGAGCAACCATTTTTATTAAAAAAATCCGGATGGATAGATGTTGTTGGACCAGAAAATGGGAGAAAGAATCATTTTGTGAAAAACCAAGCTGAAAAAGTGTGTCAATTATTGGAACAGGCAGTTGAAATATATGATAACTTGTTTGAAAGGGATGAGTGTATTTTTATTATTACGCCATTTAGAACAGTTGCAGAGTCTATGAGGAGTTTTGTAAATGATTATTTTAGAAATAAAGGATATGATAGAGACTGTTTAATTAGTTGGACTAAAAAATGTATAGGAACAGTACATACTTTTCAAGGAAAGGGGGCAAATGAAGTATTATTTGTTCTGGGCTGCTCAAAAATGAGTGTAGGGGCTATGAACTGGGTAGTGAAAAAAGCAAATATACTAAATGTGGCCGTTACAAGAGCAAAATATAGAATTGGTTTTATTGGAGATATGCAGGATTGGAAGAAACTAAAGTATTTTAGAGAATTTATACCATATTTAATTGATGAAATACAAGTGGATGATAGCTCTTGCCTATTTACTTCTTGACGGCTATAATAAAATAATATTTTTACTCCCCTTGACATCTCATCCAAAACTTATTATATTTATAACAGTGTTATATAACACTGTTATAAATGAAACGGAGGCATCAGTGACTAAACCAATCGAAGGCGTATCGGAAAGAATACTTTCCTGCGCAACGGAAGAATTTTTAGAAAAGGGTTATTCCGATGCATCGCTTCGCACCATTGCGGCGAAAGCGGGAACAACTACAGGTTCTATTTATTCCAGATTTAAAGACAAAGAAGGGCTGTTTGCAGCAATTGTAGGACCGGTGGCAGAGTATATGATGAATCTTTTTGTGAAGACGCAGGAAGAATTTCATGCAGTAGAGCCGGAGCGGCAGCCGAAAGAAATGGATGACTATGTAATATCCGGAATGGATGAAATGTTGGATTACATCTATGATAATTTTACCGCATTTCAGTTGTTATTAGAGGCGTCCTATGGAACGAAGTTCCAGAATTTTGTAGAACAGTTGGCAGAAGTAGAGGCAGAATATACCTACAAGTTCATGGAGGTTATTCATTTTCAGAATGAAGAGGAAAATGAAGTGACGGGAGAATTCATCCATATCATGACCAGAGCATTATTTGACAGCATGTTTGAAGTTGTCCGCCACAAGATGGAGAAGGAGACAGCTCGGAAATACATACATATGTTGGAAAAATTCAACTATGCAGGCTGGAATACCATTTTAAAATTCGAAGTGTAAAAGATAGTAAGACTGCTTATCTTGTAACAGCAGGAAGCAGTCTTTTCTTAAAAACACAGGTTAGTCAAAACTAATTTGCATTAGATACACTGTACGATGGAAATATCAAAAAGGTGCATTCCAGAATCCCAAAAGTCAGTTCTTCTGCCTGAATACCAACAGTGAGGTGGCACTTGGCTGTGAAAATATGTGGCAGCAGCACACCGGGAGCAGTTTTTAAAACAGTTTTCGTTTCAATAAGAAGAAAGAATCAATTATTTTTAAAGGAGGAGAAGAAAAAGTGAAAAAGGAAAGTTCCTTATCAAAGCTTTTTGCCTATGCCGGTAAATTCCGTTATCTGACTATAGCATCCTGGATTTTATCGGTAGTCAGCGCATGGCTGGCTTTGGTACCATTTTATTACATCTGGAGAATTATGAAAGAAGTGCTTTCTGTGGCACCGGATTTTGGCAAAGCAGCTCATTTAAAAGAATATGGCTGGGCCGCCGTTGGATTTGCCATTTTATCCATGCTGGTTTATGTGTGCGCGCTGATGTGTTCCCATCTGGCAGCATTCCGTGTCCAGGCAAATATCCGTACCAGCCTGATGCGGCATATCCTGACGCTGCCAATGGGATTTTTGGATAAAGACGGAACCGGCAAAATCCGTAAAATCGTCAATGAATCCAGCGCAGCAACAGAGACCTATCTGGCGCACCAGTTACCGGATCAGGCAGGAGCCATCGCAACACCGGCAGGTCTTTTGGTATTGCTTATGGTATTTGATTTCCGGCTTGGACTTTTGAGCCTGATTCCTGTGGTGGCAGCATTTTTAATTATGGGAACCATGACCGGACAGCGTATGAAAGATAAGATGGAAGAATATCAGAATGCATTGGACGAAATGTCCAGCGAAGCAGTGGAATATGTCCGTGGAATCCCGGTAGTAAAGACTTTCGGACAGTCGGTATTTTCATTCAAACGCTTTCAGACCTCTATCAGGAAATACGAAAAATGGACGATTGCGTACACGAAGGAAGTGCGGATACCAATGACGGTGTATACAACAGTTATCAATGCGGTATTTGCGGTGCTGATTGCAGCAACCTTTTTCTTTACACGAAATGGAGCCGATAATACCTTTTTATTAAATCTTTTATTCTATATTATCATTACGCCGATTATCACTGTGACCATGAATAAAATTATGTATTCCAGTGAAAATCAGCTGATTGTAGCAGATGCAATTTCCCGTATCGAAAGTATTTTAGAAAAGAAATCGTTACCGGAAACCGCCTATGCACAGGAGCCGGAGAACAACTCCATTACCTTTGAAAATGTATCCTTCCGTTATGAAGATGCCGGAAGAGATGCGCTGCATCAGATTAATCTTGCCATCAAAGAGGGCGAGCATGTGGCATTTGTAGGACCGTCCGGCGGCGGAAAGACGACGCTGGCAAGCCTTGTGGCACGATTCTTTGATATCACGGAAGGACGCATCCTGATAGGAAATAAGGATGTGAAGGAAATTCCTTCCAAGCAGTTAATGGATATGGTATCTTTTGTATTCCAGGATAGCAAATTATTAAAAACTTCCATTTTGGAAAATGTCCGCATGGGAAAGAAAGATGCAACCAGGGAAGAAGTCATGCAGGCGTTAAAGGAAGCCCAGTGTGAAGATATCATTGCAAAACTTCCGGATGGAATTGATACAGTAATCGGAAGCAGCGGAACCTATGTATCCGGTGGAGAAGCCCAGCGGCTTTCCATTGCAAGAGCCATGTTAAAGAATGCACCAATTCTGATTTTGGATGAAGCAACTGCCTTTGCAGACCCGGATAATGAAGCAAAGGTGCAGGAAGCGTTTTCCAGACTGTCTAAGGGCAAGACCGTAATTATGATAGCCCATCGTCTGTCCTCTATTGTAGACGCGGACCGGATTTGCGTTTTAAAGGATAGCAGTATTGCAGAAGAGGGAACCCATGAGACATTACTTCAGAAAAATGGTGTATATGCCCATATGTGGGAAGAATACAACAAATCGGTACAGTGGAAGGTAGGTGCGTAACATGAGCTGGAAAGAAAAATTACAACATAAATATGCACTTTCAGAGCAGGGTACAAATGACATGATAAAGGCATTTCTGACAGCAACCGTTTCCAATATTGTGTTGATGTTTCCGGTGGGACTGCTGTATTTTCTGGTGGAGGATTATCTGAATGATAACTTGAGCGGCAGAGGCGTGTTCTACCTTGTGGGAAGTATTCTCTGTCTGGTTCTGATTGCAGTGACAACGTATATCCAGTATAACTGCACCTTCCTTGCCACCTATGTGGAAAGTGGTGTGCGAAGAATTACGCTGGCAGAAAAATTAAGAAAGATTCCATTATCTTTCTTTGGCAAAAAGGATTTATCCGATTTGACCAGCACCATTATGGCGGACTGTGCCACGATAGAAACGGCATCCTCCCACTATATTCCGGAGCTTTTTGGAGCCTGTGTTTCCACCGCAATTATTGCTGTCAGCTTATTCTTTTTTGACTGGCGGATGGCACTGGCTGCACTGTGGGTACTTCCGATATCATTCCTCATTGTGCTGAGTGCCGGAAAATTTTTAAGATATCTTAGCAGAAAACAGATGAAACTGAAAATGGCCTGCGCAGATGGCATTCAGGAATGCTTGGAGACGGTCCGGGATTTACGGGCAAATGATGCACAGGAAAATTATATGGCTGGACTTGAGAAGAAAATTAAAGCAGTAGAAAAACATGCAGTGGCGGCAGAACTTGGAAATGCTGTTTTTGTATCCGGTGCCCAGATGATTTTAAAGCTTGGAATTGCGACGGTAGCACTGGTTGGCGGAATTTTACTTTCGAAAGGAAGTATTGATTTACTGACTTTCTTTATGTTCTTATTACTGGTATCAAGACTTTATGACCCGATGCAGATTTCCCTGCAGAACCTTGCTGCCATAATCAGTGTGGATGTGCAGTGCGAGCGGCTGGATGAAATTTTATCCCATTCGGTACAGAGTGGAAGCACCGAGATGAAATATGATGGATATGATATTGCATTTTTACATGTGGGATTTTCCTATGACAGTAAGGAAAGTGTGCTGAAAGATGTTACTTTTACTGCAAAACAGGGCGAAGTCACAGCATTAATCGGACCATCCGGCGGCGGTAAGACCACGGTTTCAAGACTTGCCTCAAGATTCTGGGATATCGATAAGGGAACGATTACGGTAGGCGGCATGGACATTTCAAAGATTGACCCGGAAACACTGATGTCTCTTTATTCCATTGTCTTTCAGGATGTTACACTTTTTAACAATACGATTATGGAAAATATCCGTATTGGACGTTCCGATGCAACAGATGAGGAAGTCATTGCGGCAGCAAAATTGGCACACTGTGATGAATTTGCAGATAAACTGCCGGAGGGCTGGCATACCATGATTGGGGAAAACGGTTCTGAATTATCCGGCGGAGAACGTCAGAGAATTTCCATTGCAAGAGCATTTTTAAAGAATGCACCAATTATTTTCTTAGATGAAGCAACTGCATCCTTGGACGTAGATAATGAAACACTGATTCAGGAGGCACTGTCCCGGCTGATTCAGGATAAGACGGTTATGATTATTGCACATCGTATGAGTACAGTGGCAGATGCAGATAAGATTGTGGTATTAAAAGATGGAGTGGTAGCCGAAGAGGGTGCGCCGGAAGAACTTACAGCAAAGGATGGCGTTTACCGGCATATGGCAAAGACACAGCTTCAGGCAGCAGGCTGGAAATTGTAAAAAGCAGTTGACCTCCCCTTTGTTTCGTCATAAGATAAAAAAGATAGTGAGCATGCTATTGCGGAAACAGATAACGGAGGAAAAAAGAAAATGAGTTTTTCAGAAAGAAAAAACACAAAAGATGGTATGGCAGCAGGTCAGAAAGCCAGCGTAGATAATATTTATGCGCTGGATGGCAAAGTGCCGGTTTTAAATGCAATTCCATTTGGCTTGCAGCATATTTTAGCTATGTTTGTAGCCAATATTGCACCGATTCTGATTGTGGCAGGGGCCTGCGGAATGAATGCAAAGAATACGGCAATGATTATTCAGAGTGCAATGATGATTGCTGGAATCGGAACACTGATTCAGTTATTCCCAATCTGGAGAATCGGTTCGAGACTTCCGATTGTCATGGGAATTTCCTTTACCTTTGTATCCATTGCCTGTGTCATTGGCGGACAGTATGGCTATGGAGCAATTATGGGAGCGGTTCTTGTTGGAGGTATCGTAGAAGGTGTCCTTGGACTTTTATCCAAATACTGGATGAAACTGGTAACACCGATTGTAGCAGCTACCGTTGTAACAGCAATTGGATTTTCCCTGCTTGAAGTAGGTGCAGATTCCTTTGGTGGTGGCAGCAGCAGTGCAGATTTCGGATCTGCAACCAACTGGATACTTGGAACTGTGACACTGGTATGCTGTATCGTATTTAATATTGTAGCAAAATCCTATTTCAAACAGTTATCCGTACTGTTTGGACTGATTGTAGGTTATATTGTGGCATTGTGTATGGGTATGGTAGATTTTTCAGCACTTTCCGATACAAGCCTTCTGGCACTGCCGCATCTGATGCCATTTAAAATGGAATTTCATGCAGATGCTATTATCGCATTTGTTTTGATATTCTTAGTGTCAGCAACCGAGACAATTGGAGATACCTCGGCACTGGCATCATCCGGCTTAAACCGTGATGTCACCCAAAAAGAGACTGCGGGCTCACTTGCCTGTGATGGATTTGTCAGTGCATTATCTTCGGTATTTGGCTGTATGCCGATTACATCCTTCAGCCAGAATGTAGGTCTGGTTGCCATGACCAAGGTTGTAAACCGTTTTGTCATTGCAACGGGGGCCATAATTATGATTCTGGCGGGAATTTTCCCGGTAATAGGTGCAGTACTTGCCACACTGCCAAGTGCAGTTCTGGGCGGATGTACAATTATGATGTTCGGAACTATCGTAATCAGTGGACTGCAGATGATTGGAAAATGTGGATTTTCCCAGAGAAATATTACCATATCGGCACTGTCCTTAAGTATCGGATTAGGCTTTACCCAGCTGCCGGATTTATTTGCAATCTTCCCAGGAATTATCCGTTCAATCTTTGCAGAAAACTGTGTAGCAGTTGTATTCCTTACTGCCATTATTTTAAATCTTGTATTGCCTAAAAATATGGAAGTAGAACGTCAGGAAAAGTAGCAGAGGAGAGCATATGAATATAGCAGTATATTGCGGTTCATCCGCAGGAAGTAAGGAAGCATATACCATCGGTGCAGTAGCCCTTGGCATGTGGATTGCAGAGAACGGACACACACTGGTATACGGTGGAGCCCGGGGCGGATTGATGGGAACCATAGCCAATTCCGTATTATCCAATGGTGGAAAAGTAATCGGTGTACTGCCACAGGTGGAATCCATCCAAAACCGCAGACACCAGTTTTTGACAGAGTACATAGATACGAAAGATATGGCGGAGCGGAAAGCGAAAATGATAGAGTTAGCAGATGCTTACATCGCACTGCCGGGTGGTCCGGGAACCTTAGACGAGTTATCGGATATCATATCCCTGCAGCGTCTTCACATCAATGAGAATCCATGCATTCTTTATGATATTGATGGCTTCTATCAGCCACTGAAAGCATTTTTCGAAGAAATGCAGAGCTCAGGCTTTGCAGCAAAAGAAGATTTTAACCGTCTGCTGATTTCCAAAGATTTATCGGAAATTGAAGCATTTATCCAGCAGCATTAAATGAAGCAGGAAAATAAAGACGGAGATTACGGATACAAAATACAGACCAAAAAGAAAACTCATAGTAAATTCCATGTGGAATCTGCTATGAGTTTTCTTTTATCCTAGCAACTGTTCTACATAATCTTTAATTGCCATATTGTCTTCCGGCATCTGGCAGCCGACGATATACATGCCTTCGTCGTCGGAACTTCGGATAATATGACCTTCCAAAGCAGCCTGATCTGGTAAATCAAAGGAAAGGATATTTAAGAGAATATCAGTCCCTTTGCTATCTGCAAAGAACGGTGCATCGCAAAGGAAAGCAAATCCGTTGGCACTGATATTTTCCATACGTCCCTGGAAGGTTTCTCCGGTGTTCTTAACTGTAATATTACAGAAATTGGAAAGGTCGGCACGAGGATATTTCCGTCTGTTTAAAATATTTGGACTGCCGGTGATTTCTACGACGAAATCAGAGGTTGTTTTATCTACATGGACGGAGACATTATCCCAGCAGTAAAGCACATTCCCAACAGTAATCTGGATGGAACAGGATTTGTTGTTACGAAAAGAAAGCTTTTCTTCCAGAGAAAGTATAATCTGGTTGGAATACTGTTTCAGAACTTCACCATGGAAATCATGGTCAGGGTTTTCCGTCAGGCGGATGGTTGCTTTCATACCAGGATTAATATCCTCAATACCCATGAAGCCGCCGATTCCAAGCTTGCACATCAACGCCTGGATTTCATTTTCTATGCTGTTAATATTGTTAGCACTTTCATCATATTTACTTACCATACGCTGACTGATATCATCGGAATCATGAATGCAGAGTGTCATGGTATCGACAATTTCAGAAATATACTTCATGTTTTCTACTAACTGTTGGTTTGATGTTTCCACTTCTTTGATTGCATTGTCAATGACCTGTATATGCTCACCCATCTGAGATGAGTCAGCGGTAATTTTATTCACATTTTCACCGGTCAGTGTGACTTTCTCAAGAGTAAGCTGAATAAGTTTTAAGGTCTCTTCAATGGATTTTGTCATCTTGCCGGAGATTTCATCCAAACGCATCAGCGCATCCTGGATCTGTTTGGATGAAGCCTTGGTTTCAGTGCTCAAGGTACGGATTTCTTCAGCAACAACAGCAAATCCTTTTCCTGCTTCTCCGGCTCTTGCAGCTTCGATGGAAGCATTTAAGGCAAGGAGATTGGTCTGACCGGAGATATTGTCGATGGTTCCGGTTTCGGATTTTACTTTTTCAAATTCAGAGGTAAATTCTGTCAGAACCTGTTCTACTTCATTGGAAAGTCTGGACATGGTTCCTGCAGTTGTAACAAGACTATCCAAGTCAGCAGAACTGACCTGTGCATGATGAATAGATTCATTGGTAAGAGAAACCATTTCCTGAATCATGGAGCCGACATGTTCTACCTGGGAATTGATGTCAGTTGTCATATCAAGGGAAGAAGTCGTACGGTTCTGTAATTCCTGATTGTTGTTGGTCAGATTGTTCATTCCTTTTAAGACAACGTCAGAACCGTGTTTATTTTCATTAGCCAGTTCCCGGACAACGGTGATACCGTCCATAACGTTATTGCTGGCAGTTTTCACCTTTTCTACGGTATTTACCACACGATGTAAATCATCCTTGATACTGTCTGTCAGTGCACCGTCAGCCTCATTTAAATGGCGGATGGACATGATATAACAGATATAGCACAGAATCAGGCAGGATATCTGCAGCTGATAATTCTTTACATCAGTAGCAGTGGTGCAGCTTAATACCATATAGCGGTAAATAATACTGATTGCTACGCTGATAGTATTTGCAATACCGCACTGCAGCATGAATTTTCGGTCTTTAAAAATAATTAAAAGACTGGTTACCGGCAGAATGTAGGTAAATGCAATTGGGGATGCTGTGGTACATAAAAGATAAGTATAAAAGATACCGTAACCAAGCACCAGTATATAGCGATAGATGTCAGTAGTTTTGCCTTTGATTTTTAGAAATAATTCTCCAATAAAAAATGGAATCCAGCAGAGCAGAACAAAATAGAGATACTGCTTCGATGGATAGAGACCGTTGGACATATCGGCACCATAGTTAGCGGTCAGCAGCAGGGAAAATACAAGCCAGATTCTGCGGGCTTTGATATTGGCCTTGGCTTTAAAAACATTTTCATCATAATTCATAGATATTCTTAATCCTTCTCTTTCGTACAATGATGTAATAAGCTAAACTAATTCTAAGCCATTTTTTTGTGGTTTTCAAGGTATTTTATGGAAAACATAGCTTGCTTTTTTGTGGGGAATGTGTATAATGAAAATCGTTGAAAAACGGGGTGCTCGCACAGGCGGGCTGAGAGTAAGCAGAAGCTTTAACCCAGAACCTGATTTGGATAATGCCAACGTAGGGAGATAACGAAACGCAGGTGCGATTACTTAGTGTGCAGGAATCTTTTTTACAGAGGTCCTGCACTTTTGTTTTTGCGGGTAGTGAGGAGAAATCACATATGAATATTACAAGAGAACAGCTTCTTCTTTATGCCATTACCGACCGTAGCTGGCTTAAGGGAGAGACCTTATATGAGCAGGTAGAAAAAGCATTGAAGGGCGGAGTTACTTTAGTGCAGCTTCGGGAAAAAGAATTATCTGAGCCGGAATTTGAAGCAGAAGGCAGAAGCCTTTTGGAACTCTGCCACCGTTATAGGGTACCATTGATCATCAATGATAATGTGGAACTGGCAGAAAGGATAGGAGCCGATGGCGTGCATGTGGGGCAGTCCGATATGGAACTGACCCGTGCAAGAAAAATTCTTGGAACAGATAAAATCATCGGAGTGACTGCGAAAACAATAGAACAGGCACAAGCAGCAGAAAAAGCCGGTGCAGATTACTTAGGAAGCGGAGCCGTATTTGGCAGCAGCACCAAGACTGATGCAAAGCCGATGGAACTAACCTTGCTGCAGGAAATCTGCCAGAGCGTCACCATCCCCGTAGTCGCAATTGGCGGCATCAACCACGATAACATCCTGAAATTAAAAGGATGCGAAATTGCAGGAGCAGCAGTTGTAAGTGGAATCTTCGCATGTGAAGACATCGAAGAGGGAACGAAAGAACTGTTGCAAAAAGTGAATATGGTAGTAAAAAATCATGTATAAGATAGGACATAAAAAAGTCTTACTTATATAAAGTGCAGATGATGATTTTTGTGAATAAGGGATTCGGGTTGTTCTGATAATACCATTTCTTTGGCTGTTAGAGGCTCTAGGATTTCCCCTATTCAACAGGCAACGCCGGCATCATGGATGTGCCGGCGAGGCGGAATGGAGCATGGATGCGACTTTTCGCCGTTTGCCGGAAAAAAGATATACTTACGGGAAATCCTAGAGCCACTTATAGTCAAAG
>OHOR01000592.1_pt1 | contig 15249 bp, 14 predicted proteins | sample 1569911 | NCBI WGS metagenome assembly OHOR01 (sample SAMEA3879517, study PRJEB24766) | human gut metagenome | biome: human-associated habitat; feature: feces | place: USA | collected 1985/1987
GGAAGCCCATCTTCCTCAACGACATGGTGAACCGCAAGGGAGAGGAATTCTCCTCCTTCATCAAGGCCGACCTGGAAACGGGACGCCTGAGCTACTCCCGTACGCCGGACGGCTTCGAGCAGCGCGAGGATTTCAAGATTCCACCCAAGGTATGGGACGTGGAACTGACCAGACAGCAGCGTGCGGACCTGCAGAGCGGAAAGGCCGTGCTGGTGGAAGGCATCAAGGGATATGACGGGAAGACCATCTCGCAGTACGTCAAGGCGAACTTCAACCAGGGGCGTCTGGACTTCTACAACGAGAATCCTGACCGCAAGCGTGATGCCTCGCAGCGCAATGTGGTGGCCAACAGCCAGCGACAGGAACAGGGAAACCGCAAGTCAAAAGGTGCGAGCATTGCCTGACAACAGGTTACTGAAAAATGAATGTTGAATCAAAAAAAGAAAGAAATATGAAAAAGGAAAACGGAAACGACATGCCTTTCAAGGCTGATGAAGTGAACTGGGACGAACTCTCCGGTATCGGTATCATGAAGGACGAGCTGGAACTCTCCGGCGAAATGGACACCCTCCTCAGGGGAGAGAAAACGAAAGTGATGTCCCTGAGCCTCGTGCTCCTCGGCGTGGACGTGGTGATGGACGCCACGCTCCAACTGGTCCGTAAGGGCGAGTCCCCGCTACTGGAAATCCAGGGAGTGACACCGCTGGGCAAATAATCTGGGAGCAATTATCAAGTAAACCGATGTCTTACCGCCGTTTCCTGTCTTCCGCATGGAAAACGGGAAACGGCTTAATTTTTATCTTACAATATGATAGCAATCATCGCAGAAAAGCCGAGTGTAGGCATGGACATTGCCCGTGTAGTCGGGGCTGATACAAGAAATGACGGCTACTGTTCCGGTAACGGATATATGGTGACCTGGGCACTGGGACACCTCGTGTCACTGGCCATACCGGACACTTATGGTTATACGAAAACGGCGGAGGAGGACTTGCCGATGCTGCCGGACCCGTTCCGCCTGGTCTCCCGACAGATGCGCACGGACAGGGGAATGGTTACGGACATCGCCGCCTCGAAACAGCTGAAAGTCATAGAAAGCGTGTTCAACCGCTGTGACAGCATCGTCGTGGCTACCGATGCCGGTCGTGAAGGGGAACTTATCTTCCGCTGGATATACGACTTTCTGGGCTGCACGAAACCGTTCAGACGCCTGTGGATCTCCTCGCTTACTGACGAGGCCATACGAAAAGGTCTGGAGGAACTGAAGGACGGCTCGGAATACGACAGCCTGTATACCGCCGCCGACAGCCGCGCGAAGGCAGACTGGCTGGTGGGCGTGAACGCCAGCCGTGCCCTGGCCATCGTTTCCGGCTCGTCCAACAACTCGATCGGACGGGTGCAGACTCCGACGCTCGCCATGATATGCAGCCGCTACAGGGAGAACCGCAGTTTCGTATCCACACCATACTGGCAGCTGCATGTCACCCTCAATGGCGGCACGTCACACCGCCGCTTCTTCCATCCCGCGACCTTTGACGACAGGCAGAAGGCGGAAGCCGCCTACCGCAGTCTCTCTCCCGATTCTTCGGCGACGGTCACGAAGGTGGAGCGCAGGAAAAGCCTGCAACAGCCGCCGTTGCTCTACGACCTAACGGCACTCCAGAAGGACTGCAACGTGCACCTCGACCTGCCCGCAGCAAAGACGCTGGACATCGCCCAGTCGCTCTACGAGAAGAAGCTCATTTCCTACCCGAGAACGGGAAGCCGGTATATCCCGCACGATGTGATGGCCTGCGTGCCCGGTCTGTTGGAAAGGATAATGGCCATGCCCGAATTCGCCACAAGTGCCGGAATCCTTGACTTTGCGCGTCTCAACACCCGTAGCGTGGACGACCGTAAAGTGACGGACCACCATGCTCTCATCACGACCGGCATCGCACCCGAAGGGCTTTCCGAAGCGGAGTCCGCCGTCTATGCCCTGATTGCCGGACGGATGCTGGAAGCGTTCTCGCCCTGCTGCAAAAAGGAGGCGCTGCTGATGGAGTGCCGTATCGGGGAGACGGTTTTCCGCTCGAAGAGTTCCTCCGTCACCAGTCCAGGCTGGCGCGGGGTCTTCGGCAGGAAGGAGGACAAGGAAGAGGACGGGGACGGGCTGAACGACGGCCATGCCGTTTTCTCCGAAGGGGACAAGGTTCCGGTATCGGGCCACGGGCTGGTGCAGAAAAAGACCGTGCCCAAGCCGCTCTACACCGAAGCCACGCTGCTGGCGGCAATGGAGACCTGCGGAAAGGACATCGCCGACGGAGAGGCGCGTGAGGCCGTCAAGGATATTGGAATAGGCACGCCCGCCACAAGGGCCGCCATCATCACCACTTTGTTCAAGAGGGATTATGTCGAACGGAACGGGAAAAGCCTCGTGCCTACGGAAAAGGGACTTCTCCTCTACGGGGCGGTGAAGGACATGCTGGTGGCGGATGTCTCCCTGACCGGAAGCTGGGAGAACGCCCTGTCGCAGATAGAGCGGCACACGCTCGACCCGGATGCGTTCATGGCGTCCATCAGGGACTATACCCGCAAGGCCACCGGGGAGATCCTGAGACTCTCCCTGCCGGCGGCACCCGTCCGCACGTTCACCTGCCCCAAATGCAAGACCGGCCATGTCATCCTCAAGGGCAGGACGGCCAAATGCGACAACGAGGGTTGCGGCCTGCTCGTGTTCCGCAAGTTCCTGAACAAGGAGCTGACGGACCAGCACTTGGAGCAGCTTTTCTCCTCCGGCACTACCCGTCTTATCAAGGGGTTCAAGGGAAAGAAAGGGGTTGCTTTCGATGCGGCGGTAGCCTTTGATGCGGGGTTCAACCTGGTCCTCTCGTTCCCGAAAGACGGGAAAGGCAGGAAAAGGAAATGACGGCGCCATTCCGGTTCGCGGGCAAAGGTCGCAGCCCGCCCGGTTCCACCGGCAAGGTCGGGCCTTGCGGTTTCCGGGAAAAATCATCCTCGCCGGTGCTCCGGTATTTTCCCCGGAAAACCTTGCCTGTGGAGGCGGCCTGCACGACAGCCCCCGAAACCGGGAATGGCATTCCCATAAAACATGAAGATTATGAAAGCGAAAGAAAAAATCAGGAAAATAGCCGGCAACAGGTGGGCAAGGACGGCAGCATTGGCCCTCACAGCCGCCATCGCGTTCAGCTGGCTTTATTCGCACGGCATATCCCCCGTATGGACAGCCGTGGCCATCGTGTGTTTCAGGGGACTGTTCAGGTTCCTCTACCGGATAGCCTGTATTCTCGTGGCGTTCGCCATCATCCTGTGCATCCTGAGTTTTCTGGTTTTCTGAAATCTGGCCCTGGGACGGCACCGGCCAACAGATACAGACCTGCATGACAACGGGAGTGACCGCCTGCGGTTGCCCCGTTTTTTTATTTCCGACGGCAATTTTCTTCCGACAGCAATTCCCGCAAAGGGATATTCCAGCTTCTTCCTTGCAAAAATAGCCTTTTGCCCGGTCATGTGCAAGGCGGCCCTTACGGGCTGGTTGGCCGGGAAAAAATCATCCTCGCGGCGCTCCGGTATTTTTTCCCGCCAAGCCTTGCCGTTGACAGGGCAAAAGCCAGACCGTGGCAAGTAAGAAACCGGAATACCGGCTCCTCGGAGCCGGGCATGTAAAACATCTAATTCTAAAAGTCATGGACAGAACAGAGAAACAGAAAATCCGCCGGGAAAACAGGACCGGAACCGTTTGTGGCCATCCTGCCGGGAACAAGGAGAGCAATCCCAAAAGAGAGGCTTCCGCATTGTCTAACCCATCAATCCGATAGCGTATGTTATATTACAGTTTCAAGAACTTCGACGAGTTCAAAAGCATTTTCAGGATTGAAAAGAGGGACGGCATTACCGTCAGAAAGAACAAGATCCTGCTTGCCCACCTGAAGAATCCGGAACTGTTCAGGTATTGTCAGGAAACCGGCGATTACAGCCTGCTGAGGGTAAAGGACATGGCAGGCCTGCGGAATATGGTCTTCAAGGCCGTGTGCGAATCAGGAAAGGAAGACGGGTCTCTTCCCAACAAGATTGAACTGATGGGCAAGGAATACTGGAGCGCCCGCTACAAAACCGATGAAATGCAGGGAATATGCGAGGACGGCGACAAATGCTCCATCCGCTACGTCAACACGGAACGGGGAAAGGCATTCAAGATGAAGTCATCCAAATTCATGAGGGCCGTAATGCTTGAGACGCAGGCCGGGAAAGCCCTTTCCCCGAGTGTCGTAAACTGGATATGCGGCGACGTGTTTGCCAAAGAATGGCACACCTTCACCTATGGCTGCACCTGCGGCATGAAGCTCCATGTGGACGGCGATTTCAGAAAAATATACGACAGCGGAGAATGCCGGGGGGATTTTGATTCCTGCATGACGGACAGGGACAGGTATCCATTCTATATGTATGCGGTAAGGGCAAAGGCGGCATACCTCACGGATGAAGACGGCCGCATCGTGGCAAGGGCGGTCCTTTTCACCGACGTGACGGACCAGAACGGCAGGAAATGGCGCCTTCTGGAACGGCAGTACGCCACAGGCAGGGATGACATGCTGAAATACATCCTTATCAACAAACTCATACAGGAAAAACAAATAGACGGGTACAAAATCGTGGGAGCCTCCTGCAACGAGGCGAACGCATTCGTGAGCGTTGACGGACAGTCCCTTTCTGACATGAAATTCGAGATTGGCTGCAACCTGGGCATGGATGATGTCCTTTCCTACCAGGATTCTTTCAAATGGTACGACATCATGGCGAGGAAAGCCTACAACTACCCATACGGCGAGGATTATTACGAACTGGACACCACCGACCGTAACCTGTACGGGGATGAAGATGACAATGGGGAAGAATCGGAAGAATGGGACGAATACCACCAGTATTATTGCGAGGAAACGAGGACCTGCTACAGGAACGGACTGGAAATCAGCGTGGATGTCGATTGCCTTGACGATTTCGATTACATCGAATCAAGAAATGAATACTACCATAGGGACGATACCGCCTGCTGCGGATGTTGCGGAGAGCATATACTGAAGGAGGACGGCCTGTATTCGGAACTCACCAGAGAATATTGCTGCTGTGAACTGTGCAAGTGGGAGGCGGAAAACCAATACAGAAAAGAATTCATGGGTCATACCGACTATGAATTATGCGCCAAGCCCGACGGCACCGCTGAAATCGTAATCTGGGACGAGCAGGCTGGAGCTTACAGGAAGTTCTCCATCCGTACCGCCGTCCTTGACAAGCTGATAATGGAACTCAGACGCGGTTATCTCAACGGGCAACCGATCGAAAATCCTGATGAAAGGCATTACAATTCTTATCTTGATTCATTCCTAAGCGAAGTGAGCTATGAATACGACACTTTTGAAGAAGCTGTATAGCATATACAGCCCGAGCGGGAACGAGCAGCGCATGGTCGGATTCCTCTGTTCCTACATCAGCCGCCTTCCCGGAAACATCAGCCTGGCACAGGACAATTACGGGAACCTATATGTGACAAAGGGGGAAAGCGATACCTATCCGTGCCTGGTAAGCCATATCGACCAGGTATCCTGCTGCCATCATTCCGGAGATTTCAAGGCCGTTGAGACCGAAGACATCATATTCGGCTATTCACCGTCGATGAAACGGTTTGAAAACCTGGGGGCGGATGACAAGAACGGGATATTCGTATGCCTGGAATGCCTGAAAAAGTTCGACACCCTCAAGGTCGTGTTCTTCAGGGAGGAAGAAACCGGATGCAGGGGAAGCGGAGCCGCATACATGCCCTTCTTCGACAATGTCCGCTTTGTCATCCAGCCGGACCGGAAAGGCGACTCCGACCTGATTACAGCCATCAGTTTCACCGGGTTGTGTTCCGAACCGTTCATTGAAGCCGTGGAGCCGGGAAAATGGGGGTACCGTGAAACGGAAGGGCTGGTGACGGATGTCCTTGTGCTGAAAGAGAACGGGCTGGATGTCTGTTGTGCCAATGTCAGCTGCGGATACTACAATGCGCACACGGACGAAGAGTTAACGGTAAAGAAAGACCTCCGGAAATGCCTGCGGTTTGTCGGGCATATCATCGAAGACTGTACCTCCGTCTATCCGCACCGGCCGGCAGATTTACCGAACTTTTCCTTGCTGCAATGCGAAGACATCATCCATAGGACGCTGGACCGGGATCCCATGCTTACTCCGGAAGAGCTCCACGACATATTCTGCACACATTTCACGCATCTGACTTTGGACGATTATAACAGGATATGCGAGGAATACTGGATGATGGAAACCGACACGGAGGACATGGACACGGCGGGCAATGAAGAGGATGCGTGAGCCGCGCGGATACGGGACAGGCAGGTGCATGACATCAGCCCAAAGTTATTTGACATCAAAATACATCATAATAAAATGAAGAGCCATGAATAGAAAAGCCAGACAACTTACCGACTATGTTCCACGGTACGTAAGCCTTTACCATGTGGACTACCGCGATGACCTTGACGAACATGAGGACATCCAGGAAGAATGCATCCGCTCCAACAGTCTGGAAAAGCTGTATGAAAAGGCATACGAGTGGTATGAGGAGCAGGAAAGCTTAAACATGCAAGGCTACCTGGAGGAAACAAGGAAGAACATGGAAGCGGACAGCCTTGCGGGACAGTTCGAAGAACATGAGGACGAAATCAGGGACCTCATCTATGACCGGAACGATTCCGACCCGGCCAAGGACCTGATACGCAACTCCTCCGTCACGAATTTCTTTTATTCGCTCGGAGTGGAAATCAGCGGATACCAAGCCGGCATCCCACAGCGGGGAGAATCGACCGCCATGGCCTGCTACAAGGTGCGCCGGGCACTCCATCTGAAAAAAGGACAGTTTGACGAGAAAATTGAAGAACTGGTGGAGAATGCCGCATACGGCGGGGAACTGCGCGTCTATTTCAATGCCATGTTTGACAGGCTTGTCAGTGAAGACGCTGGAAACGATTTCAGGAGCATCCGTTTTTATGGGAACGTAGTGGTGGCCATTGCCGACAGCCTGAACGGTTCCGGATACCATGTGCGGATTCCATTGGACCTCACGCTGCCTTTCCGGAGGGACAACCTGTTTGTCGATTCGCAGGTACACTATTCCTACGCGGATGAAGTATGCGGCATGGCCAATGACTGGTGCGACTCCACAAAATGGGAAACAGGCATGGTGCCTTTTGCCGGTTCAGTCCGTAAAAGCCGGATGGCTGAACACCAGGAACAGGAGGCCGCTTACGAGAAGGCATTCCGAAGCGGGAAATGCACCTTCGGGGACATGAACTACAAACGCCACCGTGACGTGCGTTATTCCAACGGGTATCCTGCCGGATGCAGGTGTCCCCATTGCGGAACTTTCTGGATTGACTGAGCAAACAGCCGGAATTGCAGCATACATACCTGGATTTTTATGAAATCAGTTTTTTCTTTTTCCATGAGCCTCATGCAATATGGGGCTCTTTTCAAACCCGTTATGCCCGGATTCCCCTGCATCCATTGTCCCCATGTGCCCTTGGTCTCCACATCCATTGCATGGGAAAAGTGGAAAGACAGGAATGGAAGACACAGACATTGGCGACCCGATGAACTACAGGGCAAAGTTGGCAAATGCTTCTTGTCGGACGGCAAGGTCTGGCCTTGCGGTTTCGGAAAAAATCATCCTCGCCGGAGGCTCCGGTATTTTTTCCGAAAACCTTGCCTTTCCGGAAGCATTCGCCGCCCGGCCCCCGTAGTTCAACGGGCTGCCAAAGCCCGAGTATTCACATTAAACAATAAAGAATTATGCGACAAGCGATCATCACAAGACAACCGTCACCGGCCCCGATAGGGATGCCCGTGGCAAGAAGACCGAAAGTGCACATCCCGCAGCCGGCAATCAAGCTGCCGCCAAGAGGAAGCGGTCCGGTACATATCTCCAGACTGTTGAATCCGATACTGGAAATATGCAGTCATCCCGACAGGGACAGGCTGCTGGCGGAGTTCTTCAAGGAAGATTGAAAATATTGTCAAACCATTTAATACTGAAGTTATGTTTTTTACACAGTTCAACCAACTGATGGCCGGAAGCGTGGACATCACGCTGGTCATCCGCAAATCAGCCACGGGCATGACGGTATCCGTTCTGCCCAAGTCAAACGGGCTCAAGGACGAGGCCCAGAACCACATCGTGCCGCTGACCCTGTCCGGGACACCGGAAGAGCTTGACGGCGGTTTCTTCCAGACCATCGCAAGGCCGGTGCAGAAGGTATCGGGGCTGCTGACCAACATGGCGGAGTTCGAGAAACAGGCGGACAAGACCGCGAAAGACAGCAAGGCGGCCAAGGAAGCGAAGGCGAAAGAGACCAAGGAGGAAAAGGAAAAGCGGGAGAAGTATGAGAAACTGATGAAGAAGGCGGACGAGCTGGTAACGGCGAAAAACCACAAGGAGGCCGTGACCGTGCTCGGACAGGCCAAGGCGTACGCCACCCCCCAGCAGACGAAGGAAATCGAGGAAAAAATCAAGGCACAGACCGCCGAACTCGACAAGGGCAGCCTGTTCGGAATGGAATCCTTTGACCAACAGCCGGCTCCACAACCCGCACCGCAGCCACAGCCGCAACCTGCGCCACGCCCCCGTCCGCTGCAAGGACAGGCTCCGGGGAACATTCCGCCGCAGCCGCATCCGGCAAGCCGGGGGCAGCAGCCTGCCAGACAGCCGATACCGCCGCGACAGCCTGTGCAGCAACCGGCTCCTTATCCCGGAGTACAACAGCCATACCACGCGCAGCCTTATCCCGGTCAGGGAGGGCAATATCCGCAGCCGGGCGCATACGGACAACAGCCGGCTCCACAGCCGCTACAGCCGGCAGCAGGCTTTGACGGGGACATGCCGCAGTATGACGGGTATTCGATGATGGAAGACGGACCGGCCTCCTACGGGCAGGACGAACCGGACTACAACCCGGAAGAGTATGCGAACTACCCGGATTTCCCGATGGAAATGCTGAAAGGCGGAAACAGATACCAGACAACTAACCAACAAATGTAAGATTATGCCACTCGAAGTAAAAGGAATGACACGTTCATTCAAGTTCAAGAAAGGAACGGAGTATGTGACCCTGGCTGATCCGGGTACGGATTTCACGCCGGACATGGTCATGAGTTATTATTCGAACATGTACCCGGAACTGACGACGGCAACCGTCCACGGACCGGTCATCAGGGAAGACATGGCGGAATACGAGTTCAAGACCACCATCGGGACGAAAGGGTAAAGGATATGGGAAAGGACAACCCTAAAAAGAAGAAAAAATGTGTACCATTGGACGAACAGCAGTCGGAACAGCTTTCAAGGCTTATCATAGGGCAGACAGAGCAGAATTTCCGCTACGGGACGGACAGAAAAGAAAGGATTGCGGCTCCAAGCGGGGCCGTAATCCTTTTCTGACCACGCCCGTCCCGGTGAAGGCGATCCAGTCACTGGTCAAGGAATGGGGCGCGGAAGAACAATACGAGCTTATCACGCAGGAGAACTACGAATTCCTGCGTGATTCTTATATCCGCTATGTGAAACTTCTCGGCGGGGAACCGGAATCCATTTCCGGCAAATCCGTTGGAGAACGCATTGCCGCCCTGTATCATGCAGTGAACAGGCTCATCGGAGATGAGACAGGAGTGAATATCGAACAGGATGCCGGGAGGCTCCGCTTCAGGCTCTGGAAATGGCATAAATGGGGGCAATGTACCCTGTACTATTTCCCGGTCAAGTTTATCGAAGAACTGAATCCGAGATTGAAGCGCATTGTGGTCTCCTTCATGCACGACCTGATGCGGGGGAACGGTATGGACACGATCTTGGACTGCAACGAATTTGATTTTGCGATAGACTGCCTTTCTGAGCCGTGTGAATCATCCCCCGCAGAAGTGGAGACATGGGACAGACTGCGCCGTTCCTACGAAGAAGGCAAAATCCACAGGCTTCTGAGGCAGGTCTGCTGCAAAAGATACTACAAGCATCTGGACTGTACACTTGACAGGTACGAACCCCGGAACGGCTACGAGGAGGAACTGACCGGCCTGATGAAGGAGGGACTGCAGTTCCTGCATCCGGAGAAACCGCTCATGAGTTATGCGTATGACCCCTATTACAGGGAGGATCCGGATTTCTATCCCATAAGCCTTGAATCACAGGTCATGATTGTCTATGATGAACGGGATCCGGTATCGGAATTCCTTGAGAACTATTTCAACTCATATTACGGGGAAACATACGAAATTGTCCCGATGGAAACTCTTGACCTCTCGCCGGACATGGAACGGACATTCTCAATGAACGACGACTATCCGGAAAGGTTCTTCAAATGGGCGGACCGCTTTATTTACCATATAACCTGAGTATTGTTATGTTCGAGACAAACCAACTTACAAAAGAGATTACCGATATGCTGGTGCCGCGTGCGGCACTGATAGCATATTCGACAGAAGAGAAAACCCATGCCGGCGACCGGAGATATTTCCTCGAATTGAGGGAAATTGACAGCCAGGGAAACATGACCGAGGGCAAGCCCGTAACGGTGGAATTCATGAACGAACTGGTGCGGAACTATTCGGAGACGCACAGCAGTACGCCCCACGGCAGGCTGCCGTCCAACCTGCTGTATGCGGATACCCGCAAGGGAAGCGAGAGATATGTCTGGTACAATCCTCCCGGAAAACGGATGATGTACTTTGTCGGCGGCCTCGGGATAGAGAACGCAGAATACCACCTGCCGGGAATCATCTATGAAGCCCGTGGCACACGGCTGAACGTCTACGCCTACAAGGAAGACCAACCATGCATGGAAACTGCGCTCTATGCGGCGCCGCTTTTCAACGTGACAGGGTCAAGCGTCTGCCTCGGCTCGGCAAGGATAGAAAAGCCAAGGGAACTGACCTATGCGAACCTGCTCGAATACTGGGAGAGGAAATTCTGGCTGACGGAGTTTTCCCATCTGGGAGGACACGGAAATCCGACGAAGTCAAACCTCGTGCTGGTGACAAAGGCGGCAAGGGACAAGCCTTTCGACCTGAAAGAATTGAAGCCGTTGAAGAATCTGAAACTTAAAGACATACTGGAATGAAAAGAGTACACTATATCGACAATTACCTGATAAACCCGCAACATCCGGTGACGGTGAATGTCATCGGCGCGGGCGGGACAGGCTCGCAGGTGCTGACCTGCCTGGCACGGTTCGACACGGCGCTCAGGGGGCTCGGGCATCCCGGGCTGTTCGTGACCTTGTATGATCCGGACACCGTGACGGAAGCCAACATCGGACGCCAGCTCTTCAGCCCTTCGGACATAGGCCTGAACAAGGCACAGTGCCTTGTCACGCGCATGAACAATTTCTTCGGGAACGGCTGGAAAGCGGTTCCGGACATTTATCCGGCCATCCTGAAGGATGCCAGGCGGGACAACCTGGCCAATATCACTATCACCTGCACGGACAACATTAAGTCACGGCTCGACCTGTGGAACACGCTGAAAGCCGTGCCGGTTTCGGAATACAGAAGTTACGAGACGCCCCTCTATTGGATGGACTTCGGAAACACGCAGACCTCCGGCCAGGCCGTGCTGGGAACGGTACCGAAGAAAATCAAGCAACCGGTTTCCCGGCTTTACGAAACTGTAAGCTCGCTGAAAGTCATCACACGGCTGGTGAAATATGCGAGCGTGAAGGAGGAAGATTCCGGTCCGAGCTGCTCGCTGGCGGAAGCTCTGGAAAAGCAGGATCTGTTCATCAATTCCACATTGGCGCAGTTGGGCTGCAACATCCTGTGGAGGATGTTCCGCCACGGGTTGATTGAGCATCACGGACTGTACCTCAATCTGGAAACGATGAAAGTCAATCCGATACCTGTATAAAGTCGGAATGAAAGCTAAATTTATGTTCCAAAGCATATATGCGACGATTTTTATCCATAATTGCCGCTGCAAGCCGAAAATTTTCTATACCTTTGTATTTGGATAAGTATATCATAATGGATTATGACGGCACAAAACAGAAAGACAGGCAACTATTTCTAACAGAGAGTATAGCCTGTGCTGCCATTCCGGAACGGAGTGGCAGGGTCTTTTTTATGAGTCATAATTTATTGTCTATCAATGCGCAAGTAAGTATTAAAATAAACAGGGATACGGCCATATTTCTAAATAAATGTTTGGAAAACCGGAAAATCCGTATAAACACACACACACACACACACACACACACACATTTAAGTAGTCTTTATGCTTATATATATGCAAATCAGGAATCTGGTTTGTATACCGACACTGTGAGGTATCTTGCGTATTCCATGCGCAAGGAGGTTGGTTGTGGCTGTTTTTCTTTGCTTTCGGGCAGGGGGGAGCAGCCTTTTGGTGTTTCAAACGGAGTATTATCTTATTCAATTGATGTATTATGATAAGAAGATTATTGATGTTCACAATTTTAGTTGGAGGGTTGTCGTGGGCGGCCGTTGCTCAAAACGTGGCGCTCAAGACCAATCTGTTGTATTGGTCTACTGTGACACCCAACCTCGGTCTTGAGGCCTCGATAGCCCGGAAGCATACGGTGCAGTTGTTTTACGGGCTCAACCCTTGGGAGCCTTCCGGAGGGGAGAGTTTGAAGCATTGGGTGGTTCAGCCCGAATACCGTTATTGGTTTTGCGAGGCTTTCAACGGGTGGTTTCTCGGTGTGCATCTGATGGGCGGCGAGTTTAACGTCGGCGAGGTGGACCTTCCGTTCGGCCTGTTCGATGATTTGTCAACCCATCGTTACGAAGGCTGGTATGCGGGCGGCGGTGTGACGGCCGGTTACCAGTGGCCCTTGTCCAGGCATTGGAACCTGGAGGCTTCGCTCGGTGTGGGGTATGACTATATCCGGTACGACAAGTTCAAGTGCGGCGAGTGCGGCGAGAAGCTCAAGTCTTCCCATGCCAATTATTTCGGCCCTACCAAGTTGGCGATAAGTGTGCTTTATGTGTTCTGATATTAAATTATGGCGTATGAAAAACTTTAGATTTCTATTATATATATGTATGGCCGGTATGGCAATCCCTTCCGGCGCGCAGGACGGGGCCATACGCATGGCGGGAAATGCGGTGGGCTTGGAAAACCTGAAGGTGGAGAGGTCCGGGAGTAATTTGGTCGTGGATATGGATTTGAGGCTGGACGACTTGAAGTTGCCTTCCAATATCCGCTTCGTATTCACTCCTTTGGTCAAGGGGAGTGGCAATGTCCGGCAGATGTCTCCCGTGGTGGTGAACGGGCGTCGCCAGCAAATATCCTACGAGCGGTTCGCCCGCAAGGACTTTGCCGGGAACCCGGTGGTGGTCCGCCGCAGGAACGGCAAGGAACAGACGGTACATTACACAGGGGTGTTGCCTTACGAAAGTTGGATGGAGAACGCCAACGTCGTGTTGGCCGAGGACCTTTGCGGTTGCGGCGACCTGTTGGACCAGAACACGGCTGTGTTGCAGCGGTTGCGCAACTACCGCACGGCTTACATCCGCCCGCAGGCTGAAGCGCGGAAAGAACGGCATGAGGAAGGCAGGGCTTATTTGGATTTCCCCGTCAACAAAACGACCCTTTATCCGGACTACCGCAACAATCCGCAGGAATTGGAGAAGATACTCCGTACCATCAACGTGGTGAGGGAAGACCGGAACACTACCATCACGCACATCAGCATACACGGGTATGCTTCGCCCGAAGACACGTATGAACACAACAGCTATCTGGCCGAGAACCGCGCCCTGATGCTGAAGGATTATGTGTGCAGGTTGCTGGAACTGGACGAAAAGTTGTTCAAGGTGGAGTACACTCCCGAGGATTGGGACGGCTTGCGGCGTTACGTGGAAGACAGCAACCTGTCCCACAAGCAGGAAGTCCTGGAATGGATAGACCGCGACATGGATCCCGACGCCAGGGAATGGGCCATCAAGTCGAGATATCCCGATGACTACCGGATGATGTTGCAGGCCTGGTATCCGGCTTTGCGCCATTCCGACTATGTCGTGACCTACCATGTGCGCCCCTTCTCTGTGGAAGAGGCCAAGGCCCTGCTTTACACCAAGCCGCAGCAGCTTTCGTTGGAAGAGATGTTCCTGGTTGCGCAGACCTACGAGCCTGGCAGCAAGGAGTTCAACGAAGTGTTCGAAATTGCCGTGCGCATGTTCCCGGACGACCCGACGGCCAATCTTAATGTGGCCTGTGCGATGATAGAGTCGGGGCTGTACGACCGTGCGGAAGCCTATCTGGCCAAAGCCGGCAACTTGCCCGAAGCTGTGCATGCCCGTGGGGTGATGGCTGCCAGGCAAGGGCGTGAGGACGAAGCGCGCCGCCTGTTCGGGCAGGCGGGCCAGGCCGGGGTGAAGGAGGCGACGGAGAACCTGAGGCTGATGGATATGGAGTGACTTTTGAAGATGTAAACCTTATTATACATTTATTTATTAACCAATTTATTTTTTATGAAGAAAAAGTATTTGTTTCCCTTAGCGATGGCGGGGCTGTTGCTGGGAGCTTGTTCAAATGACGACATTTCGGAAAGTCCGAATGGCGGTGGTACAACGACATCGCCTGATGAAGGGTTTGTTGCGGTGAGTATCAATCTCCCGATGGTGTCCGGAGCATCGTTCCGTGCTGCGAACGATCAGTTCGCAGACGGTATGGATAGTGAATATGAAGTGAAAGACGCTGCTTTCCTCGTGTTTGAGAAAGGTGATGCTGAAGAGGAGAGTCAGGCTGTTTTATTGAAGGCGTACGACATTCCTGATCTGAAGCCGTGGGAACCGCAAGATGGAAATGTGACCACGTATGCCAACATGGTTCAGGAAGTGCCGGCCTTGACCGAAGTTGGGGATAAGCGTTATGCCTTGGTGGTGCTGAACAAAAACAATCGTTTTACGATTAATGCCGATGGTTCGGTAGAATTCGGAGATACGCAACAAAAAGCAATGACTTTCGGAGATTTTTTGACTGCCAGCGCGATGAACGTGGCTGACATGACGGGTGACGGCTTCTACATGGCAAATGCTCCTATCAGTTCTGATGCGGCAGGAACGAAGGTTACCACGTTGGTGCCCATTGAGGACAAAATCAAACCGACGAAAGCAGAAGCGGAAAAAGTGGAGGCTGCTGATATTTACGTGGAACGCGGTATGGCTAAGGTTACTTTGGCCGAACCT
>OHOR01000605.1_pt1 | contig 15002 bp, 19 predicted proteins | sample 1569911 | NCBI WGS metagenome assembly OHOR01 (sample SAMEA3879517, study PRJEB24766) | human gut metagenome | biome: human-associated habitat; feature: feces | place: USA | collected 1985/1987
AATCCTGCCGTAAAAGCCGGAAAATCTGTATTTTTACAGCCGGTTTGCGACAACCGGCGCGGCTATGCTGAAATGGATAGACTATATATGGTTTGTGGGCGAGTCTTTTCACGTGCGGGAAAAGTCTCCGGGCGACGGGACGGCATTGCTCATGGGATGCTGGTACTTGGATGCGGCCCTGCCGTTGCTGACCTTTCTTCACAGGGTGGCAGGCGGCTGGTGGTTCTATCTGGTGGCTGTCCCGGTGGTGCTGCTTGTCCCTTTCGTCTTTTGCCGTTTCAGATACACGGCGAAGCGCCGGGATGAGATTTTCGCAAGGTTCAGCCACAAGCACATGGGCAGGCGGCTGTTGGCGATAGGAGCGGTGATTGCCGGCATCTGCTGCCTTGAAGCTTTCCTGATGCTTCACTTCGGCTTTTGGGAGTTGGGGAGCCGTTAATGACTGTGGTTTATATCAAACCCTCCAGCCTCTCCCTTATTTTTTCTACCGCCTCTCGCCCGTATCGGATACGCCGCGCTTCAGTCCGTTCACGCTCACGTTCGTACCCAGGATAGGGATGTAGTCAGCGGGGGCCATCACCATTCCGATGTAGGGATGGATGGGATTGAAGGGGGGGGAGCCGTCGTCTCATGAACGTCAACTCCTACGACCATCGTGATATGACTGTCCGCTAACAACATGGCAAGCTATGTTGAGACTAATTAATTTTCAACCCTTAACTTTTCAGGAGCTTTTATTGGTATAATTAGCTTAAATCCTTTTGTTGAAGAAGCAATAACCTCCTCACAAACATAATCAATTCTACTAAAAGGATTACTGTTATTTAGATAAATGCCCCATAGTAATTTATGTTTAGTGATGTCTACAACATAAATTATTCCATCCGATCCGTAGCTGCCTTCTCCACATGCTATACAATATCCATTATAGTTTTTTGTATATATAATATCAAAATTAGAGATGTCATCTATCTCATTAAATGAGAAAAAACTATTGATATTGCTTTCGCACAAAATACGTAGCTCAAACTTTTCTCCCACATAGTAAGAATCAATTACTAATATTTTCCCATCATCGTAAAATATTGCATTAATCAATGGAATTTGATATGTCGAAATAAAATCATTCAAAGTCTTCATTGTAGTTAAGTATTTTTATTTGCAAGCTAATGTAGGCTTACTCTTAAATCCTGTAGGAGGAACTACACCGCCAGCTTCTATGTTCCTTTTATCATTAAATCGTTCTATAAACTTTTCTTTCCAAGCTTTTCTTTTTGCGGTACTGCCTATACCTTCAGATACGGAAAACACCACATTCATCGCCACCACCGCCGCCACGATTGCCGCCCAATAGACCGCCACCGCCCGTTTCCAGTAGCGGGGACGCTCGCGCAGTTCCTGCCGGACTTCTCTTTGCAGGCTGCCGTGCGTCCCGTCGAAAAGGATGGGGATAGCCATGAATAAGAATGCCCATCCGGTTAGCGTGTACTCCACGACCGACTGCCAAACATGCGCCGACGGCTGCATCTGCCCGTCGCTTCCGACTGGCGCCAATGCCGTTCCCCACAGCAGGACAAGGTTGGGCAGGATGGCGAAGCCGTATGCCCTGCGGGAGATGTAATATACGCTCCACTTCTTCTGTTTCCGTGCCCGGTTGAAGTGGCGCACATAGACTATCTTGTGTACCATCACCACCGTGCGGAAGAAGCTGCGTATGGAGGAGAATAGTTTCATAAAGCGTTCCATTTTTTTAGTTATTTGTTTATGCAGGGAAGCAGGAAAACATCACATTCATCGCCACCACCGCCGCCACGACTGCCGCCCAATAGACCGCCACCGCCCGTTTCCAGTAGCGGGGACGCTCGCGCAGTTCCTGCCGGACTTCCTTGCCTATCTTCTTGTCATTGCTGAATCCCAAAGGGATAATCATCAGCAGCACGGCCAGCGCCGAAACGCCGTAGAAGACTGCCTTCTGCCAGCCGGACTCCAGATGCACATACCCGTCTTGTCCCGCCGCCGCGAACAGAGTGCCGTTCAGCAGGAGCAATTCGGGGAGGATGCTCAGGAGGTATATCCCGCTTGCCAATGCCTTATGCTTCCTCTTGTCGTTCCACTCGGTGAGACGGGCATGAGGGATTTTGTGCACCATCACCACCGTGCGGAAAAAGCGGCAAAACACGTTCCGGCTGTTTGTCATTTGGCTGTTTCGTTTATCCATCTCAACATTGTTCCACATAAAACCATTTCCGGAATGAGTAGAAGATAGAATGAGAAAAAGAAAAAGTAACTCCGGGCGGGGCTGAACTTACGTCCCTCATAATGCCGCATGACCGCTTTCCGCCGGGAAGGCGGGTATATTTTGCCGAACAGCCAGTCACTCACGATGACGGCAACAATCCCGACGATTGTAAGCACGAATAAACTAAATTCGTAGATAAGGCGGTCGTAATCATGAAGAAAATGACCGGTTATGGTCAGAGTCGGGATAAAGATAAAAAACATGGCGCAAGCTTGCAACATTGCATTCCCGTTGGGCTGTTTTACGTCGTAGTCGTGATAATGCACCCATGTTATTTCTCCCAACCAAAACAGATAGTCGAAGAAATAGTAGCGCCGTGGCCGCTCTTGCTCTTTATGTTCTTGTTCTCGTTTCCTCATTTTATATTTCATGAATAATATTCAGCAGCATACTCGTCCGCACCGTCATGTCCCGCTACTCGAAAAAAGTGTCATTTGTGACAGTTTTCCCGAATAGGGCATCCGTCATTATCCCAATGCGTCCCAATCACAATCTCAGTTTGCTCACTCCAGCGGAATCCGCCGCCATCCCCGCCAACTCACTTTTCCGAGTTGCCCAACTCGTTTTGCTGAGTTGCCCAACTCACCGAGCTGAGTTGCCCAACTCAGAACTTTGAGTTGCCCGACTCACGGAAGCGGGTCGGGCAACCTGACGGGACGGGTGGCTCAGACTACGGAGGGGGATTCCGTCTCGTCGTCCTCGCTGCCGGAAGCCGTGCCGCTCTCCATGATTTTGTCCAGCCACACGAAGTCCGCTTTTTGCATGGCGGCTTTCATTTCGTCGGCGGGCTGGAAGTTGACGTTCACGCGCTTCACGTTGTGGGCGGTGAGGTCTTCCTTGCGCTCGGCGCCCTCGGTGTTGAGGGTGACGTTGAACGTGCCCCAGTCGCCCAGCTTCACGCTCTTGCCGTCCAGCAGCAGGCGTTGCACCACCTTGCGCAACTGGCGTATCGCCATCGCCGCCTCCATCGGGTTGAGGGTCGTCTCGTCGGCTATCAGCATAGCCACTTCGTTCTCGTCCACCATCTTCGTGGTGTACTGCACGGGATACCATTTCTTCGCCTCGTTGGGCTTGAGTGGGTTGGTGCGTTGCACCGGTTTCAAAAAAATGCTCATTGTCTTTAAGTTTTTAGGTTGATAATTATATGATGCAACTAACAGCATTTAGCCGTTTAGATGGCACAGGTGCCTGTTTGCATCGTTTCTTAATCCAATTCTGCACGAGAGAATAAATCCATAATCAATGTTTCATTCTCGCAAGCGTCCTTAAACTTTAATATAAATTCTTTTAAGGCATCTTTATCTTCTGAGTAGGCACAGAACATACTTCCTTCCGAGTCAAAACTTATTTTCTCGGATAACTCCGGTACTTGTTCTTTCACAAAGACACGGGCTAAGGACTCCCAATCATAACCGTTGCCCTCAAAGCCCTCGTCTTCTCTTGCTTGGAAAATTTCTGCTTTGTATTCTCCAACACTCAGACATACTGAAGCTGTCATTTTAGACTCTACCCAAAAGAAAGGTTGAATTTTCATTTCAAAATCATTAGTGTCCATATTGTTCTAATTTTTTAAATAGTTTATCTCAATTTATTCTTCAATGCTAATGTTTGGTGGCTAACCGACCTTTTGGGGAGGTTTAGCCGTGTGTTACCAATTATTCATGCACAAACATATCTATATCATCAATGGCATCTCCAATTCTGTCATTGATGAAAGGATTATCTTTTTGTTGATTAAACAATTCAAAGATTCTTTCTTTTTCTATTTTTCCGTGTATTCGAGCCAAATGTCCGATACACGTAACTGCTAATCCACATATATTCTTTTCTCTATTGCTGTTGATAATATCAATGCAGACGTTCTGAATCCATTTCCAGTCATCACAGTTAAATGTTATTTTCAATAAAAGTTTGCAACAAAAATCTATGTCTTCATCACACAGCAATATTTCTCGAATACTATTGTATATATTTTGTGCCATTTCATTCATTAATTGGTAATGTTTGGTGGATAATCGACCATTAAGGGAGATTAATCCGCTTGTTAGTAGCCAAATTAACTTTTTTGTATTTTCTTATTTCCATAAGATATATAAAATACTTATCCCAAAAGAGTTTGCAATTTTCTATTCGTCCTCCTATAAAAAAAGTATTTCGGTTATGGGCTTCATTTGCTGCAATCAGCCAGCACAATTCTCGAATTACGGCGCAGCAAGAATCTGGAATATTATGAATCACAACCGGATTTTCGTTCAAAAGTTCATTTTCAATACACTGCCCATTGAGAAACCCCTCATACATTTCTTTATAAGCATTAATATCCATCTCGTTTTTAGCCCGTAACTCTATGTTTTTATTTTCAGCATACACTATTCTATTGATATAGTTAAAATGTTCAGATGTATATTCACCCATCTGCTTTTCAATAACAAACTTTAATCCTATCGCATGTTCGATATGATACCATATAGAATTGTTACCATCATATTCTTTCTGCAATAGAAAATTACAAACAATTATAGCTTCTTTATTTCTGCCAAATATATGAAGCCAATAGGCTAATAAATAAACCTTTTCAACTTCCCGTTCTATTGTGAAGCTGAAACGCTTTACGATACTTTGTTTCTTTTTTAGAAAGAAAGCATCATACTCATTTTCAGTCGAAAAGACTGTTGAATATTTCAAAGATTTATCTATCATATTTTTATGGCTACTAATGGGATGCAGCTTGCCGCCGTTAGGTGGCATAGGTGCTTGTTAGTCGCATATTTAACTTTCACAAGTAATATCTAATATTTTTCCTTTATTGTCAGTATGTACTACGACTATTTCATCTGAATTTTCACTATCAATCATGTAATCCCAAACAGCATAGTGATTATCACCGGGATAAAAAGTAATAGTTTCTACTCTCTGAATCAGCAAGGATAGAAACTGTTCTTCCTTTGTTTTTGTCGAATCGGCATTTGGTAACAAGTCATCAATAGCTTCCCATTCATCAAGATGCCAACGGACATATTCATTCGTTGTGCCACCATCTTCATAATCCTTTAATATGAATTTATCTATTTCTGTCTTGTATTTAAGAAGGTTGGAAAGATAGCCTTCCAGCTCTGCCGACCAATCCTTGGGATTGCCTTCATAAGCACAGAAATCCAAACACAATTCGACATCCTTGTTACAAATCATTACATGACCTTCAAAATAGTCCTCTTCCTTATTATCTACTTCACCGAAATAAGTAATATTCTTCTTGCTCATATTCTTTTGTTTTTAATTAATTGCGACTAATGTTATACTATCAGCCGATTTGGCTGTTATTTTCTTTAAGTATCAATCCTCGTCTTCCTCCGTCAGCAAGTCGTCCAACGGGCTTTTGATATTGCTCTTATAGGTGTCGGCGATGTGGACATACCTCTCCGTCGTCTTGATGTTGTTATGCCCCATCAGTTCCTTCACTATCTTGATGTCCGTGCCTTGCTCCAGCAGGTGCGTGGCAAAGGAGTGGCGCAGCAGGTGCGGGTAAATCCGCTTGGTGATGCCCGCCTCCCGCGCGGCGGCCTTCAGCCGTTTCGACACGATGCTTTCCGTAAAGGGTTCGCCCGGCCTGCGCTCGAAGAGCCATGATTGAGGCCTGTACAGCCGGTTGTATTCCGCCAGCTTCTTCATCAGCGGCCTCGACAGCAGCGTGTAGCGGTCTTTCCTGCCCTTGCCCTGCCGCACCCGTATCAGGTTGCGTGACTCGTTGATGTCGCCGGGCTTCAGTTCCAGCAGTTCGCTGATGCGCAGGCCGGCGGAGTAGAGGATGGAGAAGATGCAGAAGAAGCGCAGGTCTTTCGCCGCCACGTCGAGTATCCGCTTGATTTCATCCTTGCCCAGCACGTCGGGCAGGGTCTTCTCGCGCTTGGCACGGTTCACCCTGTAGCACCGCCGTTCCTGTCCGAGCACTTTCTCGTAGTAGAACTTGATGGCGTTGATGCGCTGGTTCTGCTGGCACGAGGATATGTTCCGCTCGCGGATGAGATGCAGCAGGTAGCCGTTTATCTCGTCGGGCGTGACGGTCTTTACATCCCGCCCCTCGAAATGCTGTTGGAAATCCCGGAAGTAAGCGGTATATACCCTCACCGTGTGATCGCTGTAACGCACCTGCCGGAGTTTCTCCAGATAGCCTTCGGGAAGCGGCGGACGGCTGTCCTCCTTTTCTTTCCGGTCCGTATATCCTTTTATGGCGGAGTAGTCGATGAACGCCATCTTCACATAGCGGTCGAAGAACTCCGCAAGCACGAAGCTCTCTTCGGGCAGATAAGCCTTGCCGCCGACAAGCTGCGCGCCTTCCTCCTTCGACAAGGGCAGGCGCAGGCCGTCGTGGTCAAAGGCTACTTCGATGAACTTCCTGCCGTACCTGACGGTAGGCGAAAGCCTGATTCGGGGTTTTGCTCGGTATGTTTCCATGTCCTAATAAATTCGTATGTCATACACTTTGCCGTCAAGTAGGTCTACATGGCGGTCATCGGAAAAGCGCCATGTTTCCAGTGTCCTTCCTTCTATTTTCCTTTGCGATTTGTGATATGGCTCGCCCCATGCGGTGATGACCATTTCTCCCGTCATGCCGGTATCGACCTTGCGGAAAGCGATTTGCTTCCCGTATTTCTTGCCGTAGCGTTCCGTCAGCGAGGCGATGCGGTCTGCACTCACGAATTCGTACACTTCATCACCCCCTATAGGGAATGCTTCCACACGAACACCGTCCGCACCCTCCATCAGCAGAAACGCCCCGTCACTATTCATCTTCAGGCCGACATCCACACAGTGGTATTCCGCACCTTCGGCAGGAGTGATAATCTGGCCGTCCTCGGTCTCAACGCGCTTGCCCAGTGAGAAGAATACCTGCCCTATATAGCGTTTCAGCTTTTCGTAGTAACCTAAGCAAGTCATGCTTAGAGAATACTTGAAAGGATTGTAATACATCTCGCTGCCGCTCTCTTTCTCACGCAACAGCAGGCAACAGCCGTATGAGAAGTAATCCGTCTTCGTCCAGACTTTCAGTACATCATAGTACTTGCCTACGACTTCCTTGGCAGGGGTGACGCTGATGTTCACCGCCTTGTACACTGTACGTTCGTCGCTGGTGAGGAAGTTGGCGGTGAAGAAGGCATCCCAGTAGCCGTCCTGGTCGTTTCTTGCCCCATGCATGTACAAGGTCTGTCCCGGCAGGGAGGCGAAACTTCGTTTGTCCACGTTCGTCAGACTGTCGTAGGGCTGCGCATTCTGTACGGTGTATTCTTTCACTTCGTCGTTTTGAGGCACGATGTTGAGCTGTGCCTTTGCGTGAAGCCCGATGGTCAGGAGCAATATTATTATAGAAATCTTCTTCATATCGGATTGAATTTATTTTAATGTTATTGATAGTTATAACGGCTATTTCCTGATTGGAATACAAGTATATCGTCAGTTCTACCACAAAATAGAATACCCGCCACAGCCGGATGGCTGTAGCGGGGACCGTTCATTTCTTCAATGACTCGACAAACTCTTTCAACTGTGGTTGCCCGTCAAAAAAGTCCGAATCAAACTTGATTGAGGAGCCGTTTGCCAACGATACGGTCAAAATACCCTTGCCATAATTATAATCGATATTGGATATTTCGGACAGCAGGAAAGAGCGCATCTCAACTTTGCCTTTTGAGATTTCCGGATAAGAGACCTTGTTTCCGTCCACTGTAATCACGCTGTTCTTTGCAGACAATTTGCCAGCTTGCCGTATCTTTCGCCATGCCTTAAACATGATATACAGACCGACAAGGGCAAGGATGATCGCTGTCGGTAAAGGACTAAGTATGCGGGTCGCTCCGATTTTTATGCCGAAAGGAAAAACTATCGGAACTACTATCAATACCACTCCTGTGATGATTTCAGTCAGGTTGCCTTTGACTGATGCCTTGGATGAATAATTGAATGTTTTCATCTCACGAACAGTTTATATCTTATTGTAATTACCTAAAGAAGAAATACCAAATAAGTATTCCGATAGTGATGATGACGGACAGTACTGTCATAGCAGACTTGTATTTCTCGGCAGCCGGAGAGTCCTGTGGCGCTTCAAAATCCAGTATGGTAGGTGCTTCTCCTATCACCTTGTTTGAAATAACCTCAATTTTGAATTGATTAGGTTGTTTTTCCAATCCGACAAAAGCATGATGGCAGTCAAGTTGATATGCCTTTCTTGGCGACATGACCATTTTGGTAAACAGGATGATGCCGTCGAAGTGGTCGCTTATCTCCATCACGGCATCTTTGTCTTCCTCTTTTTTCACTATGTGCCGTCCGGTATCAGGATCGACAATGTAATAGTCATATCCGCAGGATTGTACTGAATCGTATCGGATATGACCGATTTCCAGCATATCGACTTCCTCCTTGATGCCCTGCAAGGTCGATTCGTCAATCTCTGTGCCTTTTAACGGACAGGCATACAGGCAATAGCGGTTGTCTTCATACATCACGGTTCGGATAGGATAAAGATTTACAACTTTACGACCTTCCAGTTTAAGGTAAGTCTTTGACAGTTTGCCGATGGCTTTCTCGTCATATCCGGTAGGGATAGTTCCTCCTTCGAGGACGGCGGATAAATTTTTAAGTTCACTCATGTTACAGTTCTTTTTACTTGTTAATAATATTATTGTTGTTTATTTCACTTTCTATACGGAGACAGAAATTCACTTCCCGGTAAAGCTGCTCCAGCAGGTGTTCGTCATCCAGCGACTTCCGTCCGGGACGCAGAAATCCGTCCGGCGTTTCCGAGGCGTAATAGAGCATGTTGCCGTTGAAAGAGAGCATCAAATCGCGGTCGAATGACTTCCGCAGTGCCGTCAGCCTCCTCATCATCGCCGGGGTGAGTATCATGCGGGCTTCCACCTCGTCATCCGCATAGACCACGAAGATCTTTTCAAACTCCGGGTCTTCCAGATGCACGAACTTCGCACCGTATTTGTCCTTGAAACCCTGTACCGTCTGCGCGAGATACCCGACTTTACCTTCCAGATGGTCGGGCAGCAACATCACATATCCTCGGAAGGTGCGATGGAGTGCACAGCACCCGAACATGCCCCGGAAACTGTGCATGGTGCTCTCAATTCGGCTGCCGAAGATGGGGCGGATGAAATACTGGTACGGCACCTCAAGGAAATTAAAGAAGGAGAAATCCTTTTTATTAGAGGATGTGACACCCACATCGGCCACGGTAATACAATGGTCGCCGGACGGAATCTCCACGTAGCCGTAGCAGGTCGAGCTAATTGGAATGTCCGAACCCGGCGTGGCGAACAGCCGACTGTTTTCCAAAACTTTCGGATTCATCCTTGCGGTCGGCGCATACCGGGCCGAGGGGAACAGGGCGGCAAGGATGCCGGCCATCAGTCCGTTTTCCTGGCGGTTCAGGGCGTTGAAGCTTTTCATGAAGGCGTAATGGAAGATGCAGAACGCGATGAAGCCGAACATAATGTACTTCCAGTTGTTCATCGAAGTCTCGTAATCTACCGTCTCGTAGTTGACCATCAGGCTCCCGAAAAGGCAGAAGGCAAACCAGCACAAGGTGGCGGTATAGACAATGACTGTCAGACACCGCACCACCCGCCGCAACCGACGGACACGAGTCAACCCTTTCCGCAGATACTGCGACAGGGTCTTGAAGTCTATGAGGTTCTGTTCCATACTTTCCGCTATTTGAACATTTCCTTTACGTTTACCGCCGCCATTTCGGTTTCAGGGAACTCTATCAGTTCCTGCTGCTCATGCTTGTTCCATGAGGCTATGATGGACGACGGGAACATCTCAATGGCGTTGTTGTAGTCGGTCACAGCCGCATTGTAAGTACGGCGGATGGCTTGAATCTCGTTCTCCATTTCCGCAATTTGGTACTGGAGATGGTGGAACTGCTCGTTGGCTTTCAGCTCCGGGTAGTTTTCCACCGCCACGTTCAGTTTCCCCAGCAGGGACGAAATCTCCGTACCTCCCTTGATCTGTTCCGATTCGGATGCATTGGAAACCTTGGAACGCAATTCGGCAATGCGAGTAAGTATTTCGTTTTCATGCCCCATATATGCCTTGACGGATGCAACCAGATTGGGAATCAAGTCGTTCCTTTGTTTCAAGGCCACGCAGATGCCGCTCTTGCATTGCTTGACACGGTTCTTCTTCGCGATAAGGTTATTTGAGGTCACAATACCCCATATCACCGCCAGCAGGACGATAAATCCGAAAACGGAAGCTATGATAATGGCTGCCATGACACTCATCCGTTAGAGGGGTTGAACTCGAATTGCATCCACGGAGATTCTGCCTTTTCCTGTAGGGTGGACACGATCTCATAGGCATCTTCGCACTGGTCGGTGTCTCCCTGCCATGCGCCACGGCCAAGCACGAAGCTCAGTCCGTATGCGTTCCACGACGCGAAATGCTCTTCAGCCGACGCTGCGACCGCCTGCATGGTCTGCCACATCTCCTGTTCATTGATATATCCGCATAGGTAAGTCCATCGGGCCATGTTTGTCGCGCGGACAAGGTCCCATGCCAGCGCCGTGACGGGAAGGTCTTCGGTAGAACAATAGTCCTCATCAAGCATTTTCCCGACGGTGGTGCAGACTTCGCCCGTTTTCGTTTCCTCGTCCTGCAGTTCTTCTTCGGATATATTCTCCATGCCTTTAGCGGCAATTTCGGCCAGGACTTTGTCCACCTCCGCATGATGACCTTCATTTAACAACCAGTCGATGGTTTCCAATGCGGATGTCCTGTCCGATACATCCCACGAGTCTTCAAGCATCTCCTTCAGAGTGGACATCTCGTGCGAGGTCTCTATGGAGTCCACATAATCATTGCTGAGCACAAGTATTGGGGCACCGAAAGCCAGCAGCCGTTGTTGTGGGAGTGTCAGCTTCCCGTCATTTTTCCTCTCTATTTCCCACTCGAAATCAAATATTTCGTCCAAGTTGCCGAACATGTTCTTCACGTCATCGCTTATCATATCTGGGTCGCATTGTGCCATCGCGTGGCCGACAAAATCCAGTCCCTGCGAATACATCTTCCTCGCCTCTTCCGGACTCATTGCGGAGGTATCTTCCATTTCCGGTTGTTGTACTTTCCCCTCCATGCCGGGAATGTTGGCTACTGCGTCAGCCATCAGTTTTTCCTGCATCTTGGCAAGGTCAAAAGCCTGAAATCCGGGAATGTTGCCATACAATGCCTGAGCCTGTTCCATCGCTGCCTTGATAGCGTCCTGACTGGCTTTTGCCATTTCTTCAGGGCTCATCGGGTTATTTGCTTCTTTTGCCATAATCTTTCTTTTGTATCAAATGGTTAATATGTTATCGTCATTATCCTTCCGCTCCATTTTCAAGGAGCATTTCTACTATCTCATTATACCCCCGTTCACCGGCGTAATACAAGGCCGTGTGTTGGAGGTTGTCCGCGATATTGACATCGGCATGATGTTCCGTCAGCAGGGCGACAAACTCGTTGTGCCCCTGTCTTGACGCAACAATCAGCGGCGTCTCGCCATTGCTGTTCCGCACGTCCGGGCTGGCTTTCGCTTTCAGTAACGCTTCTCCGAGATACCTGTTTCCCGATAAGGCGGCATAATGCAATGGGGCGTTCCCGTTCAGCAAAGCCTTGCCCGGGTCGGCTCCGGCGTTGAGCAACAGGGTAGCGACCATGAGGTTTCCGTTCATGCACGCCATGATCAGAGGTGTTTCCCCGTTATCGTTGGTGGCATCCAGCATTGCTTTTGATGAAGCCAGCAAGGTACGCACAATTTCGCTTTGGCCGTTATATACAGCCTGATGGAGCGGGGTATTGCCGGAAACGTCACTGGTGTTCTCCGCTGAAAGGCGGGACACCACCTCCCGCAATCCGTTTGCGGTGGCATAGTCTATGGCCTTATGTCCATCGCTGTCGGCAATCTCCGTGTCGGCTCCCCGGCCAATAAGGAAGAGGGCGGCGTCCGTGCGTCTGTTGTCCAGCAGGCAGAGCAGCGGTGTCCTGCCGTCTGCGTCCGTAGTGTTCAGGTCTGCACCCTTCGCGACAAGTTTTTCAATGATTTCCTTGTTGCCGCTTCTTGCCGCCGCATGAAGCGGCGTTTCCGAGCGGTTGTTCGTCACCGACACGTCGGCCCCGCTGTCCAGCAAGAGGAGCACCAGATCCCGGTAGCCCTTCAGACAGGCGTAGTACAGCGGCGTGTTGCCTTCCGCATCCCGCTTGTTTACGTCTATGCCTCCCTTTTTCAGGAATATCTGGGCGATGCTTTTCTGCCCGTTACGGCAGGCATTGAGAAATGTCAAGTTGTTGTCCATATCATTAGGCGTATTTTATCAGGAACTTCACCATCGTCTCATTGCCTTTTTCGGTGGCAATGTCCAATGCGGTAAGCCCCTCGTTGTTCACTATAGCCACATCCGGCACACCGAAATCGGCCAACAGGTCCGCTGCTTTCTTGGCCCCAGACTCTCCGCAGCCTCCGGCAAGGTAGTGCAGCAGCGTGTTGCCCCAGATGTCTTTCCTGTCGGTGTCCGCTCCTGCTTCTAAAATCATTTCGAGGAACTCCGCCTCTTCATCGCCGCAGACACGCCCCTCGTAGGGCTTGTAGGGGCTCTTACCGTCCCAAAAACGACCGCCGTAGAGCAACATCAGCGGGGTCTGCCCGCAGTGGTTGACCGCATTCACGTCGGCTTTATTCTTCAGCAGGAGGGGGATGGCTGCATTCCCGAAATTACCGATTGAATGGCGACAGGCGACGGCCAAGGCCGTGTTTCCTTCCTTGTCTGCCGGCATTTCAATGTCCCAGCCGTGGCGAAGCATCCTTTCCAGCAGCAGAATATAGTGTTCCGTCTTCGAGGAACGGAGATTGATTCGGACACCAATTTCAAAGGCGGTGCTTTCCTCCCCAAAGCGGTAGTTGGGATCGGCGCCTGCGTCCAGCAGCATGTCCGCCATTTCCGGGTGTTCCGTGAAACGGATCAGGGCACATGCCAACGGAGATTTGTCGTAAAAGTCGTACATTTCCTTGTGCTCGCAGACCGTCTGTAACTCCACACCGGAACGCAACAAAGCATCCAACGCTTTCAGGTTATTGTGCCACATAGCCTGAAAGATGTCCATGTTGCCATGCAGGGCGGCAAGCTCGTCATGGTCGGGGTCGCTGCCGGAGAGCAATGCGGCTGCCTTCATGGACTTGCTGTTGACGGCGCAATCCCACGGGGTGCTCCCTGAATCTGATTTCCCGTCCGGGTCTATCTGGCCATTGGCTAACAGCAGGCGGATAAAATCCAACGACTCCTTCTCTTTGCTCTCATAATACGCCACCTTTTCCTCGCACTCGGCCAGTTTCTGTTTCCGCACTTCTTCGCTTATGGTGGTGAGCGAACGGATTTCCTGCAGGTTCTGCAAGGTACGTCGCAGGTCCGTTTCCACGTTGGCCGCTTCACAGGCTGTATGCAACGCATTTTCGCCGCTGTTGTTTGTCTGGTCTATCCGGCAGCCGGAGCGGACGATGGCTGAAGCCATCCGGAAATGCCTGCGTCGGACGGCTTCTATCAGGGCGGTCGTGTTGGGGGCGGAACGTGATATCCTCGCCCCATGCTCAAGCAGCAGGATTGCTATAGAGGCTCTGCGGTCTTCTTCGGACAGGCTTTCACACAGGACATTGGCCAACGTGAACAGGGGCGTATGCCCTTTGTCATCTTTCGCGTTCACATCGGCTCCGCGTGAAACGCAGATGCGGGCGGCTCCCTCGTCGGCAAAGAGGCAGGCGATGTGAAGCGGCGTACAGTTGTCGTACAGGTCGCCCCGGTCGTCTACCGGAACCTCCCTGAAAACCTGGAGTATTTCTTCCTCCGGCTTTCTTGTCTGGTACATTGAATAGATATCGTTACATGTTGCCATGATGTGTTTCTTTTATGAGTTCGTTGATATGTTTATATTTTCCGCCCAGCCGGGAGGCTGCATCCCTCATTTCGCCGTACAGGTGTAGCTTGTACGAGTTGTACACTTTTAGCTTCAGCATCTGGATGGCAGCTATAGATAGCGGTGCACCATACGGCATCGGGCACAAGTCGGGGCTGCTCTCATACTCCCATTGGAAGAATGCCTCGGGTAAATCGTCCATGCGGATGTCCGTCAGGGACGGAAGCTGCCTTTCCGCTTCCATGAGCAAGTTGCGGCACTCGCTGAACCACGATACCTGGTAGCAGCACAAAGCCTTGTTGTACGACGTGGCTATATCGAATTTGTTCGTCATGCCAAGACAGCGGTAAGCAAAGGCATATTCCCCGCTTTGCATATACCGGATGGCAGCATTAAAAAGCTGTTCAAGGTCTGGCGGAGGCATCTCCGGCCTATTTACGGGCATAGTTTTCATGGCACGATTTCATTTTAGGTTTAAACAATATGGTGGCCTTTTTATATAGCCTGTATATAAGAATCTGGCGACATTCAGACACGGAAAACCCGTTGGATGAATATCGCCAGACAAAACTTCCATTCCGCTTCGTTCCTGAAAACACGGAGGAATACTGTATTTCTGATGAATGATTATCGAAGGTCGGGGATAGCCGGACGGAATTGTCCTCCGTAATCCTTTGATAATTAAATATTTTGTAATATCTTGACGCGCGAGCCCTTGTGTGTGTGTGTGTGTGTGTGTGTGTGTGTGTTT
>OHOR01000620.1_pt1 | contig 14686 bp, 10 predicted proteins | sample 1569911 | NCBI WGS metagenome assembly OHOR01 (sample SAMEA3879517, study PRJEB24766) | human gut metagenome | biome: human-associated habitat; feature: feces | place: USA | collected 1985/1987
AGCCCTGCACCCCGGAGGGTATAAAACAGGATGTAACTTTCCTTATCTGTCCGGGCGGTGGAAAAATGCTGCTGGGCGTAAAACACTCCCGCCTCGGTGCAGTAGTAGGGCTGTGCCAGCTCTGCTTCGCTGGGGGTAGTGCGTTTCCATACACTCTCCGGGGTCACATCCATGTTATAAGTCAACATTTTCCGGTTCCTCACTTTCTGTGTTCAGTATAGCGCACCAGCCTTTGCAGTGCAAGAGTAGACTTTTCACAAAGAATGCGTCACCTTTGCGGATGGAATTGCGAGCATCATACCGCTATACTGGTAGCAGACAAGGTCACACAGGAGGCGCATTATGCACAAAAATTATCTTGCCATCGACATTGGTGCGTCCAGCGGGCGGCACATTGTGGGATGGATGGAGAACGGTGTTCTCCGCACCGAGGAAGTGTACCGTTTTCCCAATAGCGTCCAGCGGGTGGACGGTCATCTGGAATGGGACATCGACAGCCTGTTTGCCAACGTGAAGCAGGGCATCCGGGAAGCCTTTGCAAAGTACCCGGTCATTGAGAGCCTTTCCATCGACACCTGGGCGGTGGACTATGTGCTGCTGAAAAACGGCCAGCCCCTCTACCCTGTCTACGCCTACCGGGACGACCGGACGCAGGCAGTGATCCCCGAAGTCCACAGCATTCTGCCCTTTGCGCAGCTTTACCAGCGCACCGGCATCCAATTCCAGCCCTTCAACAGCATTTATCAGCTGTATGCCGACAAAAAAGCCGGGCGGCTGGCGCAGGCCGAGGACTTTTTGATGATCCCGGAATATCTGCTGTGGAAGCTCTGCGGCGTAAAGGCACGGGAGTACACCAACGCCACCTCCACCGGCCTTGTGAACGCCCAGACCGGGGAGTACGACCCGGAGATTCTCAAAGCTTTGGGCTTGCCGGAGGCGATGTTCCCCAAGCTGACCGCACCCGGTACGGTGCTGGGCCCGTTGAAGGCGGACATTGCCGCCGAGGTGGGCGGGCAGACCAAGGTGGTGCTGTGCGCCACCCACGACACCGCCAGCGCCGTGGAGGGCATCCCCATGGAACAGGGGGATGCACCGTTCCTCTCCTCCGGTACATGGAGCCTGCTGGGGGTCAAGCTGGCAAAGCCCATCACCAGCCCGGAGAGCCGCCGCGCCAACTTTACCAACGAGGGCGGCGTGGGGTACATCCGCTACCTGAAAAACATCATGGGGCTGTGGATCATCCAGTGTGTGCAAAAGCAGTTGGGCATCTCCTTTGCCGAGATGGTGGAGCTGGCCAAGGCCAGCACCTACACCCGCATTTTTGATGTGAACGCCGCCCGCTTCTCTGCCCCGCAGGATATGCGCGCGGAGATCAAGGCGGCTCTTGCCGAGACCGGCGAAGCCCCGGCCACGGACGCCGACCTTATCAACAGCATCTACCATTCGCTGGCCTACTGCTACGGGGAAGCCTTCCGGGAGCTGGAATCTCTCACCGGGCAGCACTGGGACAAGCTCTACATCGCAGGCGGTGGCGCAAAGAACGCTACCCTGAACGAGCTGACTGCCCACTACACCGGAAAACAGGTGGTGGCGCTGCCCATCGAGGCCACCGCCATCGGCAATTTGAAAATTCAGATGCAGATTTAAGAAGGAGGAACCCTATGAGTTACGCAGAAGCAAAAGCCCGCTACGCCGCCATTGGCGTGGACACCGAAGCTGCCATTGCCCGGTTAAAGACCGTGCCTATCTCCCTGCACTGCTGGCAGGGAGATGATGTCCGGGGCTTTGACACCGACCCCACCAAGCCCCTGACCGGCGGCATCCAGACCACCGGCAACTACCCCGGTCGTGCCCGCACCCCGGAGGAACTGATGGCAGATATGGACAAGGTGCTGTCCCTCTGCCCCGGCACCAAAAAGATCAACCTCCATGCCTCCTACGCCATTTTTGACGAGGAAAACCCGTGGGTGGACCGGGACAGGCTGGAGCCGAAGCACTTCAAAAAATGGGTGGATTTCTGCAAGGCAAGAGGGCTGGGCGCAGACTTTAACCCCACCTTTTTCTCCCACCCCAAGTGCGACCCGCTGACCCTTGCCAGCCCCAACGAGGAGACCCGGAAATTCTGGGTGGAACACGGCAAGGCCTGCATCCGCATCAGTCAGTATCTGGCCGAGGAGCTGGGGCAGCCCTGCACCATGAACATCTGGACGGGCGACGGCTTTAAGGACGTACCGGCGGATCGCAAAGGTCCCCGCGACCGTTACAAGGCCAGCATCGACGAGATTTTGAGCGAGCCTTACGACTTCAAGCTGGTGAAGCCCTGCATCGAGAGCAAGGTGTTCGGCATCGGTGTGGAGGCGTACACCGTGGGCAGTGCCGAGTTTGCCCTGAGCTACGCCGCCTTCAACCGGGAAAAGTGCATTCCGCTGATGGATAACGGCCACTACCATCCCACCGAGGTGGTCAGCGATAAGATCCCCGCCCTGCTGGCCTTCTTCCCGGAGATTGCCCTCCACATCACCCGCCCCATCCGCTGGGACTCCGACCATGTGGTGCTGTTTGACGATGAAACGAAGGAGATCTGCAAGGAGATCGTGCGCTGCGGCGGTCTGGACGGCCGGGTGAACATTGCACTGGATTACTTTGATGCCTCCATCAACCGCATCTCCGCATGGACGGTGGGCTTCCGCAACGTGGAAAAGGCGCTGCTGTCTGCCCTGTGCACCCCGCACACGGTGCTGAAGGAGCTGCAGGATACCAACCAGTTCACCGAGCTGATGGTGCGGCAAGAGGAGCTGAAGACCCTGCCCTTTGGCGAGATCTGGGACGAATACTGCCGCCGGAACGGTGTGCCGGTGGACGGTGCATGGTTTGAGGAAGTCAAAAAGTACGAGCAGAACGTGCTGAGCAAGCGCATTTGAATGAGAGAGGTTTTTGAAGATGGGTATTCTGGATATTGAAATTGTCAAAGGTTTTATGCGGATGTGCAACGATGGCTGGCTGCAGGGCTGGCACGAACGCAACGGCGGCAACCTGACCTACCGCATGAAGGAAGAAGAAGTGGCACAGTGCCGTCCTTTCTTTGACCCGCAGCCCCGCGAATGGGTGAACATGGGGGTGCAGGCGGATAATCTGGCGGGGGAGTATTTCATCACCACCGGTTCCGGCAAGTTCTTCCGCAACGTAGAACCGGACCCCGTTCACAGCATCGGTATTGTGGAGATCAACGACAAGGGCGACAGCTGGCGCATCGTCTGGGGCTTGGAGGGCGGCGCAAAGCCCACATCCGAGTTCCCCAGCCACTTTATGAATCACAGCGTCCGCAAAGCCGCCACCAATGGCGCAAACCGTGTCATCTACCACTGCCACGCCACCAACGTGATTGCCCTGACCTACATTCTGCCCCTGACCGACCGGGACTTCACCCGCGCGCTGTGGCAGAGCGCCACCGAGTGCCCGGTGGTGTTCCCGGAGGGCGTGGGCGTCTGCCCGTGGATGGTGCCCGGCGGTGCAGACATTGCCATGGCCACCAGTGAGCTGATGAAAACCTATCAGGCTGCTATCTGGGCACAGCACGGTCTGTTTGCCTCCGGCCCGGACTTTGACATCACCTTCGGTCTGGCCCACACCATTGAGAAGAGCGCCGAAATTTACGTCAAGGTGCTCTCCATGGGCGGCGGCATCATCCGGCAGACCATCACCGACGACGACCTGCGCGCCATTGCCCGCGACTTTGGCGTGACCCTGAACGAGAAGTTCCTCAACTGAGCCATTCTCCTCCATTTTTCTTCATCATAGCAGAACAGGCATCCTGTCCGATACCGCCAAGCGGTAACGCAGGATGCCTGTTCTGCTTTATGTTTCCCGGAATTCCATGGGCGTTTTTCCGGTGACCTGCTGAAAGACTGCGCTGAAATAATTGCGGGTGGCAAAGCCAAGCTGCTCGGAAATTTCCCGGACGCTGAACGGTGTACTTTTCAGCAGAACTTTCGCACGTTCGACCTTTGCAAACTTTACATAGTTCGTGACACTCAGACCCGTTTCTTCCTTGAATTTGTGGGTGAGGTAATATTCTGTGTAGCCCACCAGGGCGGCAAGATCTTCCGCTACGATCTTTTTGTCCAGATTCATCTCGATATAATCCACACACTTCTGGATCTGTCTACTGAGGTTCGGGTTTGTCCGGTGTTTGTGGACACGTCGGATGAAATCATCGTACATCATCATTGCAAGGGGGCTCAGCTCATCCAGCGATTTTGCCGATTCTGCCGCCTGAATGTAGCTGTCCCCCAGCGAGTACGCCTCCTCCGGGGAAAGACCACCCTCAATGGCGGCACGGCACACCAGCGAGGTGAACACGATGATGGAGGTCTTGCTCTGGCGTAGCACATCGCTGCTCTGCACCGGTACACCTGCACTTATGCTCATACTGTTGGAAAGCGCCTGCTTGTAATTCATATCTCCGGTGCGGACCATCTGCAGCATTCCCTGCTCTGCCATCCAGATCTTATGCCGGTCGTGGGGAATTGTGGCGCTTTTCAGCCGCTCCTCCTGCGCTGTGCTGCTGTTGACACAGCTCAGTTCCAGCCGCTGTCCGGTCAGGCAGTAGTGCATCATCAGCAGGTAGCGGTTCATAATGGTGTTTTGCAGGGTGGGGACTTTTTCAAGGGCTTTGTAAAGCTGGATCGTCCATGCTACACTGATCTCCAGCTTGCTGTAGTATTTCAGCCCGTCCTCGATCCCGCGCAGGGTCACGTCCTGATAGAACACCGGTCCAATGACCCAGACACGCTTCAGCTTTTCCTCTTCCTTTTCAAAGGCTGCTCCCCACAAAAGACCCAAAGCCGTCCCCAAGGTAACGGGCACATCATCCCGGTTCCCATGCTCCAGCATCCGCTGTTTGCAGCCGAACAGCTCAAATGCGCTGGCAAGAAAGGCCTCGTCCGGACAGTTGCTCCGTAGTAGCTTTCCCTGTGCATCATAGCACCATGTATAAACATTGCCGCCGCACTGGACAAGTTCGGAAAGCAGCATCATATTCTGGAGAACATCCATGTGTAACCCCTCCGGCTCATTGGCTCATTGATAGAACCAGTATATCATACTTCCGCCTTTTTTTCCATCGATGCCCGGAGCCAGTGCAGCAGGATGACCGCAGAGATGACCGCAGAGCTTACGTCTGCCATCAGGTGCGCCGCCGCAATGCCCTGCACGCCGTAAAGCGCATTCATCAGGTACAGCAGCGGGATCAGCAGCAGCCCCTGCCGCAAAAGAGAGAGCACCACCGCACCGCTTGCCTTGCCCACGGATTGCAGCAGATTGGTTACCAGATAGGTCAGACCGATCACCGGGCTGCCCAGAACCAGATAGACCACCAGCTGCGTTCCCAGACGGAAAGCGCCTTCTTCCTTGATGAACATCCCGATCAGCGCATTGCGTCCGGCAAAGCTGGCAGCTCCGGCAAGGACGCCAAAAACAACGGTCAGCAGGATCAGGTCCTTTAAAAGCTGTTTCAGACGTTTTGAGTCGCCTGCGCCGTAGCTGTACGCCAGAAGCGGCTGGCAGCCCATACAGATCGCCATGGCGATCATGCTGATGACCATGGTCGTCTTGCCTGCCGCTGCCATAGCTGCGACCGCCGCCGTGCCGTGGGTCACCAACAGCCGGTTGCTGAAGGAGGACGCAAACCCGGCCAGCAGGCTGCTGATGCCGTTGGGCAGACCAATGGCCAGCAGCTCGCCCAGCATCTGCGGCTTTTTCAGGGCAGGGCGAAAATCAACCGTCAGCACCGTGCCGTTCTTGACGATGTAGCGCAGATAGCAGGCAGTCGCCACAAGGTTGCCCAGCACACTGGCGGCAGCCGCACCGCTGACACCGAAGTTCAGCACCAGAATAAACAGCGGGTCAAAAATGCAGTTGACCAGCGTGCCCAGAAGATTACCGATCATGCCCTCTTTTACTGCGCCCTCTGCACGCACCAGCATCGCCATGCTGTTGGACAGGATGAAACACGGTGCACCCAGTGCCAGAACCTGAAGATACCGCTCCGCATAGGGAAAAATTTCTGCATTGGAGCCCAGCATCCCCAAAAGCGGCACTCTGCCCACCAGCAGACCGATGCTGACCAGAACGCCCAGAAAAAAGCTGGTCCAGAAGCAGAGCGAGGAGCAGATCTTGCCCTGCTCGATCTCACCCGCGCCAAAGCAGCGCGCAATGATGGCACTGCTGCCTGCGCCAAGCATCGTGGCCACCGCCGCAAGAATCGAGAACACCGGCCCGACGACGGAGACTGCCGCCACCTGTGCGGTGTCGCCCAGACAGCCCACAAAAAACATATCTGCCATGTTGTACAGCACCATGACAAGGATAATGATGATGGAGGGCACTGCCATGGAAAAAATGGACTTCCAGACAGAGCCGGTACGGAAAAGTGCTTCGTTCTTCATGATCTCCTCCAAAAATCAACCGCACGCAGGCAGAACGAAAGCCCCGGTCATGGGGCTTTCAGAGCGGCATCTATCACAGGTTATCCAGCGCATCCAGCAGTGCCTTCAGCGCTGCTTCCGGCAGACCCAGCATGGAGCCGATCTTACCAAAGGTCATACCGTATGCGGCTTTTGCCTGCTGATTGTCAGCAAAGCCGGGCAGGTACTGCTCCACAACGGCTTTTACGGACTCGTTTTCCATCAGGGCTGCAATGGTGCTCTGGCTGTTCAGCTTGCCGTCGGTCAAAATTTCCGGGTGCTTCCAGCTGCTGACGCTCTGGTGCCCGGCAGACAGTGCACCGTCCACCGGGATGGCTGCACCGGTGATGTACCGTGCCATACCGCTGGCAAGGAAAAGTGCCAGTGCGGCGCACTCCTCCGGGTCGCCCATCCGCTTTGCCGGGCAGTCGGATGCAAAAAAGTCCATGGTCGCAGCCGGTGCATCACCGAAGATGCTGGTCTTGGTGTAACCGGGGCAGATGGCGTTGACGGTGATACCGTATTCCGCGTAATCCAGTGCCGCTGCACGGGTCATGCCCACCACGCCGAACTTGGTGGCGCTGTACAGTGCCTGTCCGCGCTGGGGTACAAGACCCGCCACCGATGCCACATTGATGAGGAAGCCGCCCTCGCTGTGGCTCTTGAGGATGGCTTCTGCGCCGTACTTCATCCCGGCAAAGACGCCCTCGCTGTTCAGGGAGAAGATCTTCTCGTAATCCTCTACCTCATACTCATGCAGCGGTGTGCCGCCCATGCCGATGCCTGCGTTGCTGACAACGCCATCCAGCTTACCGTAGTGTGCCACCGTCTTGTCCACCAGTTCCTTGATAGCAGAAGCCTTGCTGCAATCGGTCTGGATAAAGATGGCATCGCCGCCCTTGGCGCAGATGCCGTCTGCCACAGCCTGCCCCTGCTCTGCGCTGCGGGCTGCACAAACCACCTTCATCCCATTTTCGCCGAAGCACTCGGCAATGGCGCGGCCGATGCCGCGGCTTGCGCCGGTGACGATAGCAACTTTATCTCTGACACTGTTGAAATTCATCATTTTCATAAAGCATCCTCCATTTTTTATTTTTCGTATTCACGAACTAGATTTGCAACTCTTAGTTGCTTATCCATCTCTATGGTGTTATAATAGCACTATGCCGCAGGGGCTGCAATCAGCAGTTTCCGGCGTGTCCGGTGTTTAAGCAACGGATCACGTTCCAAGCGTTGGTTAAGCATCCTTTACGAAATACATTGACGGAGGAATTGTATGGATATCCGGGTCAAAAAAACGAAGCGTGCCATTCAGAAAACGTTTATCGACTTGCTGCGGGAGAAGCCCATTGAAAAGATCACGGTCAAGGAAATTGCCGAACGCGCCGAGATCAACAAAACGACCTTTTATTCCCACTATGAAACGCTGGATGCACTCACCGCCGAAATGGAGCGGCAGACAGTCCAGCTCGTCTGCGACAATATGCGCGGCGCACAGCAGCTGCTGGATGAACCGGAGGCCTTTGTGCAGGAAATGTTTGCTGCTCTCCAGCAGGCAACGGATTACCTCGGTGTGGTTCCGGTATCCGCGATGAACCGCTTTACGCAGCATTTGCGGGATGCCATTCTGGAAAAAATCAAAGGTGACAATATCGAGCCGTCCCAATATGAAAATGTCGGTGCCATCCTGATTTTTGTAATGAACGGTCTTTCCGGGCTTTTGAACACCGACGCCAAACTGGCGCAAAAGCACATCAACGTAATTGCCGCCGTGGTTGCAAATGGTGTCCATGGTCTGCATCTTTCCCACTGAACCAAAACAGGCTGCGAGAAGCATCTTCCGCAGCCTGTTTTTTGCTATTGCAGCTTATTTTTCTGCGTAACTGCCCAGCACCCCAAGGCTAGGCTTTGCGGTCCGCTCCATGGTTTCACGGTTCACGGCGATCAGGCCGAACTGCATGGCGTAGCCCTTCTGCCACTCAAAGTTGTCCATCAGGCTCCAGTAGAAGTAGCCCTTCACCGGGATGCCGTCGGCGATGCAGTGCTGCACGCCGTCCAGTGCCTGCCGGATAAACGCCACACGACGGGCATCCTCGGCGGTGGCAATGCCGTTTTCGGTGACGATGAGATCGCCCTTGAATGCTTCTGCCACTTTACGGATGACGTGCTCCAGTGCCTGCGGGTAGACCTCGTAATCCATCTGGGTCAGCTCTGCGCCCTCCGGTGCCGGAAGCTGCCCCTGCGGGCCATAAAGAGTGCGGGTGTAGTTCTGCACCCCAAGGAAATCGTCCTCTTTAATGTAGGGCAGGTAGTGGGTAAACTCCTCCTGCCATGCGGCCTCGGCAAAGGCTTCGCCGCCGGGCTGTGCCTGCAAGTCGTGGAGCGAGAGGGTCAGGCCCACCTTGACTTCCGGGCAGATGGCCTTGATGGCATCCCGTGCGGCGGCATGGGCGCGCAGCACCAGCAGGTCACCCTCCGGGGTGCGCTCGCTGACAAAGATCTGGGGCTGGGGTGTGCCGAACACCTGTGCGTTTTCCATGGCGGCAAACTTCATGTTTTCCATCATCTTCTGGAAGTTCATGCCCACCTGCACCGTGCCCTCCGCAGACTTTCCGGCTGCTGCGGCATTTTTCGCAGCCTGTTCTGCCATCAGGCGGAACCGCTTGGAGATGGCGGCCAGCTGCAGGCCCATATTGGCTTCGTTGATGGTGCAGACATAGCGCAGCTCGCTGCCCAGCTGCTCCATCACATAGGTCACATATTTTTTGAAGTCCTCGACCGTGGATTCTGCTTCCCAGCCGCCCTTGCAGATGAGCCATTTCGGGCTGGTAAAGTGCAGCAGGGTGGCGATGGGCTCTACGCCCTGCGCCTTGCAGCAGGCGATGACCTTGCGGTAATGTTCGATGGCTTCCGGATCAAATTTGCCTTCCTCCGGCTCCACCCGTGCCCACTCGATGGAAAAGCGGTAGGCGTTCAGCCCGGCATCGGCCAGGAGTTTGATGTCCTCTTCGTACCGATGATAATGGTCGCAGGCAATGCCGCTGGGCTCTGTAAAGCTGGAATGGGGCAGCTGCTCCTGTGCCCAGTAGTCGCTGTTGGTATTGTTACCCTCTACCTGATGGGCTGCTGTTGCAGCACCGATGAAAAAGCCTTTTTCAAATTTCTGCATGATGGTTCTCCTTTTATCCAGAAGCAGTGTTTTCTCTTGTGCCTATTGTAACAGGTCTGTGCGGCGCAAAAAGGATAATTTTTCACGTTATTGGTAGATTTTTCGTTGAGCGAGTATAACTGCACGAATTTTTATCCTCAATCCAAGTTTTTCATCCTGCAGTATCTGTTGCATTCTGTTATTCTGGTGTCAGGAAAAGCGGAAACCGGTTCACACAAAAAGGAGGAAAATCATTATGTTCCAAAAGAAACCCAGCGCCAGTGAGGTAGACGGTGTCCAGTACCGCCGTGCAAAGCTCTGGCAGATCATCTGTTATGCCTGCAACGCCTTTGTGGGTATGAGCGTCTACTCTCTGATCGGTATGGCCAGTTATTCGGCCAGCATCGGCTACGGCATCACCACCGCAACCGTGGGTCTCATCCTGATGCTGGCCCGCATTCTGGACGGCTTTACCGACCCGATGCTGGCCTTTGTTTACGACCGCGTCAACACCCGTTTCGGCAAGCTGCGCGTTCTGCTGATCAGCGGCTACCTGATCGAAGCAGTCGGCCTGCTGTGCATGTTCAACCTGTGCTCCAGCAAGGGCTTCGGCCTGCCGGTGTTTGCCCTGACCTACATTATTTACATCATCGGCTACACCGTCACCAACATGACCGCCCAGACCCTGCCTGCCATCATGACCAACGATCCCCGGCAGCGTCCCACCATCGGGGTCTGGTCCACTGCCCTGAACTACGCCGTGCCCATGGGCATGAGCATGCTGATCTACACCGTCATCCTGCCCAAGTGCGGCGGCACCTTCAATCAGGACTTCCTCAGCACCGTCTGCACCATCGTCCTGATCATTGCCGGCATCGGCACCCTGATCGTCTGCGCCGGTATCTCTGCCTACGATAAGCCCGAAAACTTTGAGGGCACCAACAAAAAACACGAGCCGCTGAAAACTGCGGATATTCTTGAGGTGCTCAAGCACAACAAGCCCCTGCAGTGCTACATCGCCTCCAACGCTTCCGACAAGCTGGCACAGCAGGTGGGCAGCCAGGCCATCATCAACACCATGCTGAACGGCATCCTGATCGGCAACATGGGTCTTGCCACCACCCTTGGCGTGATCAGCATGGTGCCTTCTATCTTCTTTGCAGCCTTCGGCGCAAAATATGTGGGCAAAAAGGGCAGCAAGAAGGGCATCGTGACCTGGACCTGCATCAGCATGGCCATCACCTCTGTGCTGATCCTGTTCTTCATCTTCACAGATACCCGTCAGATCGGCGTGATGGGCAGTTGGAACATGATCGTTTACGTGCTGCTGACCCTGCTGCAAAACGGCTCCAATATGTGCATCACCACCTCCAACACCTCTTATATGGCTGACACCATCGACTACGAGCTGGACCGCAGCGGCCGTTACATCCCGGCTGTGGTCTCCGGCACTTACAGCCTGATCGACAAACTCATCACCTCGGTGGCTGCTGTCATCGCCACCGGTGCCGTGGCTATTCTGGGCTACACCACCACGATGCCCCAGCCCACGGATGCCTACACCTCCGGCATCTTCTGGATGACCCTTGCCATCAAGTACGGTCTGCCGATGCTGGGCTGGCTCATTACCCTGATGGCCATGCTGGGCTGTCCCCTGACCAAGGAGGAAATGGTCAACGTCCAGAAGCGCATCGCAGATAAGAAAGACGCCCTTCGTCATGAAGTGATTGCAGAACACATGCAGTAACACCCCGCAAAAACCGAAAGGGCTCATACGCTCTTTCGGTTTTTGCTGATTCTATCCATTTTTCATAAAGGAGTTTTTACCATGAGCAAGACCATCCTGCTGAATCATAGCAATTGGCATTTTACCAATGAGAACCCCGGCATCCCCACCGCCGTGATGGGCGAGGCCATTACCCTGCCCCACACATGGAACGCCGTGGACGGTCAGGACGGCGGCAACGATTACTACCGCGGCACCTGCTGGTATACGCTGGCTCTGGCAAAGCCCGCCATCCCGGCAGGCGGCAAAGCAATTTTGCAGTTGGACGGTGCCGCTATGACCGCTGTAGTCTACCTGAACGGCGAAAAGCTGGCCGAGCACAAGGGCGGCTATTCTACCTTTCGGGTTGACCTGACCGAACATCTCAAAGAGGAAAATCTGCTGGCGATCAGCGTGGACAACAGCGACAACGACACCGTGTACCCCCAGAAGGCAGACTTCACCTTCTACGGCGGCATTTACCGCGATGTAACTCTGCACATCGTTCCGGCAGAGCATTTCGCTTTGCCCGCAAACGGCGCACCGGCTCTGAAGGTGACCCCCATCGTCACCGACCTTGCCGCTAAGACCGTCGAAGTCACTGTGGAAGCCGCCGTGGTGGGTGCACAGAGCGTTACCTTTGCGCTGGAAGGCCAGAGCATCACCGCTCCGGCGGAAAACGGCACTGCAAAGGCTGTTTTCACCCTGGACAATGCCCGCCTGTGGGATGGCGTGGACGATCCCTTCCTTTACACCGTCTCTGCCAAGCTGGACAACGGTGAAGAGACTTCTGCCCGCTTCGGCTGCCGGAAGTTTGAGTTTGACCCACAGAAGGGCTTCATCCTGAACGGCCGCAGCTATCCGCTGCGCGGTGTTTCCCGCCATCAGGACCGCAAGGGGGCCGGCATTGCCCTGACAAACGAAATGATGGAGGAGGACATTTCCATCATTCTGGAAATGGGTGCCAACACCATCCGGCTGGCGCACTACCAGCACGCACAGTATTTCTACGACCTGTGCGATGAAAAGGGCCTTGTCATCTGGGCAGAGATTCCCTACATCACCATGCACATGACCAACGGCCGTGCCAACACCCTGACCCAGATGGAAGAGCTGATCGTCCAGAACTACAACCACCCCTGCATTGCCGTTTGGGGCCTGTCCAACGAGATTACCGCCGCATCCGCTGTCAATGAAGATCTGCTGGAAAACCACCGTCTGCTGAACGAGCTGGCCCACAAGCTGGACCCCACCCGGAAGACCACCATGGCAAATGTGTTCATGCTGGAGACCACCAGCCCCATTCTGGAGATCCCGGACGTGAACAGCTACAACCTCTATTTTGGCTGGTATCTGGGCGAACTGGAGCAGAACGACGAGTTCTTTGACAAATACCACGCCGATTACCCCGACCGCTGCATCGGCTTTTCGGAGTATGGCGCAGATGCTAACCCCCAGTATCAGAGCAGCCACCCGGAAAAGGGCGACTACACCGAGAGTTACCAGTGCATTTACCATGAGCATATCGCAAAGATGATTGCCGACCGTCCTTGGCTGTGGGCGACCCATGTGTGGAATATGTTTGATTTTGCCGCCGATGGCCGCGATGAGGGCGGCAAGCACGGCGAGAACCAGAAGGGACTTGTCACCTTTGACCGCAAGCTGAAAAAAGACCCCTTCTATCTCTACAAGGCCTATTGGAGCAAGGAGCCGTTCGTGCACCTGTGCGGCAGCCGCTATGTGGACCGCGCCGAGGATGTGACCGAGATTAAGGTCTACTCCAATCTGCCGGAGGTCTCGCTGTACAAGGACGGTCAGCTGGTGGAGACCCGTAAGGGCGACAAGGTGTTCACCTTCCAGCTGCCCATTACCGGCAAGCACAGCATTGAGGCACGCTCCGGCGAGCACAGCAGCGTGATCCTTGTGAACAAGGTGGACGCCCCCAACCCGGATTATGCCATGGACAACCGCAAGAACGTGGCCAACTGGTTTGACGGCGAGCTGGACGAAAGCTGCTGGTCGGTGAAGGACAACATGGCCAAAGCCATGGCAGACCCCAAGGCTGGCCCCATCCTGAAGCAGATCTCCGATAAGGCCGCCGCTGCCCGCGGCGATGTGGCCGCCGCCGTGAAGGATAACCCGGCTCTGGTGGCCATGATGGAGCGCGCCATGCAGCGGATGACCATTGAATCCATGCTGATGCAGGCAGGCGCTTCCGAGGAGGACATCAAGCAGCTGAACCGTGTATTGCAGGGCATTTCCAAGGAGTGATTCGATGAAACAAACCTATTGTAACCCCCTTGATCTGGGCTACCGTTACCAGCACATGAAGGAAGGCCCCCGTACAGCAGGTTTCCGGGAGGGTGCAGACCCCACGCTGGTATCCTTCAAGGGCAAATATTACCTCTTTGTTTCCATGTCGGCAGGCTTCTGGTATTCGGACGACCTGCTGCACTGGGACTTCCATGCAGACCCAGATCTGCTGATCTACGATTATGCCCCCGATGTGCGGCAGGTGGGCAATTACCTCTACTTCTGCGCCAGCCGCAAGGGGCGCAACTGCCCCATCCTGCGCACCGCTGACCCCCTGACCGAGCCGTTTACCGAGGTTTCCGCGCCCTTTGCTTTCTGGGACCCGGATCTGTTCTGCGATGACGATGGCCGAGTGTACTTCTACTGGGGCTGTTCCAATATTGCCCCCATCTACGGCGTGGAGCTGGACCCGGACACCATGACCCCCATCGGTGAAAAGCAGGAGCTGATCTTCGGCAATGAAACCATACTTGGCTACGAACGCCCCGGCAACAACGGCATTGTGGACCGGGAAGCCAGCGTGCTGTACCAGTCTATGAAGCAGTTCTATGACCCCAAAAGCGGCAAGCTGAATCTGCCGCCGCAGATGGCAAACATCCCCGGCCTGAGTGCCGAAAGCCTGACTGCCATGTTCAACGCCATCGGCAAACCCTACATTGAGGGTGCCTTTATGACAAAGCATGACGGCCTCTATTACCTGCAATACGCCTGCCCCGGCACCCAGTACAACACTTACGCCGATGGTGTATACACCTCCACTTCTCCGCTGGGTCCCTTTGTGCGGCAGGCATCCAATCCGTTTTCCGCAAAGCCTGGCGGATTCATCACCGGTGCAGGCCACGGCAGCACCATTGCCGACATCTACGGCAACTGGTGGCACGCCTCCACCATGCGCATTTCCGTCAACTATGACTTTGAGCGCCGGGTGGGGCTGTTCCCTGCCGGGTTCGACAAGGACGGGGTTCTCTACTGCAACCAGAACTTTGCCGATTACCC
>OHOR01000621.1_pt1 | contig 14681 bp, 8 predicted proteins | sample 1569911 | NCBI WGS metagenome assembly OHOR01 (sample SAMEA3879517, study PRJEB24766) | human gut metagenome | biome: human-associated habitat; feature: feces | place: USA | collected 1985/1987
CGCTACGTGTTCGTGGCCCTCACTTTGCAAGCAAAGTGAGCTACAATGCTGGCGCTGCAACAGACGATTGTGCGGGCCAGCGCAAATCTCCGCTGCGAGGGCGCTGTCGCCTCTTTACCAACCTTGATTTTTCTGGATTTTGAACACCCTAACAAATAACATCTGCGAACCTAATTTCCAAAAATCTCATCGGCGTTAACAAAAAAACAGCGAGCCTGAAAAGACTCGCTGTTTTTTATACATTTTATACACAAGCGGCGGCGTTGCAACACTGGCTTCGTCAAGATTGACGAGGGGGAATGCCGTGGTGCAGGGCCTGCTTGGGGGTTATTCCGTCACTTCGAATGTGTCGATATCAGCGCCAAAGCTTCCATTAGCAACAACCCACTGATGACCAATCTTCCAAATCTTGTTGGCCTCGTCAAAGTAGACGTTGTTGCCATTTTTGTTTAAAGCGGCTGGCTTCGCGTAAACATTACCTTCCGCAGGATGTACGAAACCAGTGGCAAGCTGCTTTGAAACAGACGTACCGAAGTGTGTCGTGGCATCGTAAGTGAAGAGCACGTTAACCCCCGTGCCAAACGGATTGACGAAACGGTAGGTGTCAAGAGTAGGAGAATATTGGAGCACGCAGTTGCAACCCTCTCCAGTCCACTGGTTGGTATAAACGCCGCGAGAAACCACTTCATAGTCTTCCTTCAGAACGACGAGACTGGCAACTGGCATTTTCTGAGCGTAAGCGTTGACAGAAGCATTTCCATCGAGACGAAGTTCAAGCATCACTTCAACATTCATCGGGAGGCTTTCAGTTGCCTTGACCGTGATGGTCTTCTCTGCTTCGCCAGCAGCGAAAGTGACGCTGGCAGGTACTTCAAAATAAGAGGCAGAATCGCAAACGGCCTTGATTTCGTAGATCTTTTCTGCGGTTGCATCAGCACGCTTCAAAACGACGGGAATGTCCTTCGACGCAGCGTTGAAGACCACCTCTTGAACGGGAGACTCGAAATACACCGTGTCAGCACCGGCAGCGGCTGCCGGCGTATAGTCGTCCTCATAGTCGCAGGCTGAGAACGAGAGAACGGCAGCCAGGGCGACGATATATGATTTATTAAACCATTTCATGTGGATGATTCTTTGTTTGATTATTATGGAACGGAAAGGCGGAGGTCGTTTCGAGGCTTCCGCCTTTCCAGTTTTCTGTTTTTTAGTCGGTCACGCCGTCGAGCAAGGCAGCGTTCTGTCCCGGCTGGGGCAAAGTGCCTTCGTTGTTGTCGGCTGGAGTCACACCGCGGTTGCTGTTAGTCTCGTCACGCGGGAAGCGGAGCAAGAGGTAAGGATCGTCGGGTGCGATGTTGAATGCGAAAGCATCTGGCCAATTGGCCTTGTTGCTACCGTGAATGCGAACCACCGGCTTACGCAAACGCATGATGTCGGCCATAGAGAAGCCTTCGCCCCAGAGTTCGATGCGGCGCTGCTTCCAGATTTCGTTTTGGATGGCCTCAGCAGAAGCGTTGGTGAAATTGTATGACGGGTCGCGGTAAGTCTTCACGAAATCGTTGAGCACCTGGAGTGCCTGTGAAGTCTGTCCGCTCATGGCGAGACCTTCGGCCTGGATGAGAATCATCTCTTCCACACGCATCAAAGGCCAGTCGTAGGCATTCTTGTCCGTACCGATACCTTCACGCATGCCAAACTTCACGTTTGTGTAGGCCACGAAAGGCACCTTGATGTTGGTGATGGCCAACTTTGCGATGTCGTCACCAGTCACAACCGTACCATTGCTGAGTGTCCACGAGCAGTTGGCGAGGTTGGCTGAGTGGAGGTTGGCATCAACCCACCATCCCTTACGCACATCAGTTGCCGAAATCTTGGCAAAGAGGTCGGAATTGATGCGCTTGTAAGTACCAGTACCGCTTGTGTAGGCATTGGCTGAGAACGATGCCAAATGGCTTACTGGTGAGTAATGGTAGCCCTTGATAACATCGGTTTCGGTGTGGATGGCCCACATCCAGTTGGCTTCGTTCATGCTGCAGAAAGCCGGTTTGCTCACGTCGGCAATTGAAGCTGGCGTGTATCCCTGCATGGCTTTTTCGGCATCGCTGGTAGCCTCAGCCCAATTTTCCATATAGAGGTTAGCACGGGCGCGAAGACCATAAGCCACATTGAGGCTAACGTTCACCTTGGTCGGAGCAGAGTAGCCCTCGAGGTGTTCAACAGCATAGTTGAGGTCGTCCATGATGAATTTGTAGACTTCTTCAACCGTGGCACGCGGGTTGTTGGCAGGATCGGGAGTTGTCGGAGACACGATAGGCACACAAGGTTTGTCCTTGCTCGTGGCGTAGTTGAACTGGAAATAAGGGGCGAGGTTCAAATAGTCGAACGCACGCACGGCACGCGCCTGGGCCAGCGTGTACTGCAAATCTTTCACTTCCGTGTTCGGGTCGATAGAACCAATCACGTCGTTACAAAGTTTAATCTGCGTATAGACAAACTTGTAGCGCATGGACGGGATGATGTAGTTCGGGCTGCGGTCGGTATAATCGAACGCCGGAGTAAACCAGTTGTAACCGCTGTTGTCACCTACGAAGTCTGAGGCATTGGCATCCATTGCAGTGCAGAGTGAGGGATAGCCATAATCGCAGTGTACGGAAGCGTTATTGAGCGCAGCGGCCATTTCTCCGGCATAAGTATAGATACCGGTCAAATCAGCGTTAGCACGCTTAGGGATGGCCGTTGTGGTCGTTTCGAGCTGGGCTTCCGTCATGGAACCGCTATCGGGCGTCATGTCGTCCATATCGGAGCATGCAGTGAGTGCCAAGCAACCAACAGCCAGGATGAATTTCTTATTGAGATATTTCATTGTTGTTCTTTTTATTATTTGGCAATATCTGTAGCAGGGAAAGCTACAAACATGCCGGTTAATAATGAACCCGTCTTCACTTTTCTGCCGAAGTGATTTCATTTACTTCAGCCTCTTCCAAGTTCAATTTTCCCCTTTACACTTGGGGCAAAACCTGAAATTCACAAAAGTCCAGACCAGTTCAATTGGAACTAAGATTTCTTGAGTCCGGTTTAGACCAGTTGCCCAAAACCGGCTCAAAAAAAATGTAGATTAGAACGTCAAGGTCACACCACCCGTGATGTTGCGCATCTGTGAATAGTTGGCCGTGCTCTGAGAACTCCAGCTACCGCCGGCAACGCGAGAACGCGGGTCGAAGCCCTTGCGAGCCGAGATAACGCCGAGGTTGTCTCCAGAAACGTAGAAACGCAAGCTGGCAATGCTGAAACGCTTGGTCAAATCTGCTGGGAGAGTATAACCCAAAGTGACGTTGTTGAAGCTCAGATAATCAGAGCTGGTCAACCAACGGCTGCTGAGGTTTTGATTGGTGGCATCGCTGGCATCAACACGAGGCACGTCGGTGTAGCGATTCTCAGGAGTCCAAGCCTTGAGAATGTCCTTGTGCCATGCCGTACCGGCAGAAGCCTGCTGACCTGAGTGCATCATAGCTTGGTAAGTACCGTCGTAGATCTTTCCGCCGAGCTGGTAGGCCAACTGCAAAGAGAAGTCGAGGCCCTTCCAGCGCAAAGAAGTACCCAAACCACCGTAAACCTTTGGCAGCGGGTCGCCAAGGTCATACTGAGTGGCCTTGTCGTAGTCGGTGGTCAGTTCGCGACCAGTGACAACGGTTGAAGTGTTGCCTTCAGCGTCGGTCACAGTGGTGGTCACGTCCTTCCAATAGAGCGAAAGACCAGTTTCTGGGTCAACACCAGCATATTCCTTCAAGTAGACCTGATACATAGAACCGCCTACGCGACGAATGACGTTGCTGTATTTCAAACCGCCGTTGGCTTCTGCTGCTGGGTCGAGCGAGAGAATCTTGTTCTTGTAGTGCGTGAGGTTGAAGTTGACGCTCCAGTCGAAGTCGTTGCGCTTGAAGATGTAGCCCGTCAATTCGAGTTCAACACCACGGTTGACCATAGAACCGACATTGACCGGCATAGAACCAGTCAAGATACCGGCAGACATCGGTGTCGGCTTGTTGTAGAGCAAATCGGAAGTCTTGCGGTTGAAATATTCAAACGTACCGCTCAAGCGGCCTTTGAAGAGTTCGAAGTCAATACCGATGTTGAAAGCCTTGCTCTTCTCCCAAGTGAGTTTTTTGTTGCCTTTGTAGGACAACGTCTTGGAATATTCATTCGTTTCGTCGGAATAAGAAACAGAGTAGCGGTCGGTGTAGGCGTAGTAAACGCGATAGCCATCTGCATCAAGGATAGCGTCGTTACCCTGCACACCCCAGCTGGCTTTGAGCTTCAAAGCGTCGAGCCATGAAGAATAGTCGTCCATGAAGTCTTCCTTCGTGATCAACCAAGCAGCACCGACGCTACCGAAGTTACCCCAGCGGTTGTCTTTGTGGAAAACACTGGAAGCATCGCGACGGTAAGAAGCACTGACGAAGTATTTGCCGGCGTAGTCATACTGCAAACGCGAGAGAATACCCTCGGTCATGTAGCGATCGGTGCTTGAAGAAACGCTTTTCTTGTCCTTGCCATGAGCATTGTCAAGCTCCCCGATGAAAGGATTGAAGAGGTGGTCGTTACTACCAGAGAGGCCCTGCATGCGGAGCTTATAGTTTTCATAACCCACGAGCACGTCCACGTTGTGAATGTCGGCAAACGTGCGCTTGTAGTTGGCCAGATATTGCGTGTTGACACCCGTTGTGTGTGAGTGAGAAACGTAAGCCTGTCCGTCGGAAGTCATGTAGTTTGAACCAAACACGCTGTAAAGCTTATTGGTTCGTGTGTTGACATCCGTTACGGAAATATTGGCGGTAAGTTTCAAGCCCTCAATCGGGGTGAGTTCGGCAAACCATTTTCCGTTGAACGTATTGGAGACGTCAAGACTGCGGTTGTTTTCGTTGTCGCCACCTGGGTCGGCCGGACCAAAGAACGGACGCTTCATATTGGTGGTGCTGGCACCATTGTCGTAGATACGATTGCCCGTTACGGAGTGGTGCATAATGTTACCATTCGTGTCGCGCACATAAAGCGGATAAATAGGTCCCATCAAGTTGGCCACAGAGAAGAGGTTGCCCGAACTGTTATAGTCAGCAGACATCGAACCGCGCGACTGCGTTTCGCTGAAGTCCATATTAGAACCTACGCGGAGCCACTTCTTGGCCTGGTATTCAATACGGCCACGGCCGCTGTAACGGCGGAAACCAGAGTTGGCAATGAGGCCGTTGTCGTTCAAATAGTTGACGCTGGTATAGTAGCTCATGCGCTCTGAGCGGCCGGCAATGTTGACGTTGTATTCCTGACGGAGGTTGCCATCGCCGAAGAACTCGTCATACCAGTCGTCTGGCGTGTAATAATATTGTCCGTCATTGTAGCCCAACGTGGCGTTCGGATTAATCTTGAAGTTCGTTCCGATGAAGCGTTCGCCATCGGGAACAGTGTACACCTGATAACCTACACCACCGTTCTCAGCCTTGAAGATATTAGCATCGGCATAGGCGTAAGCTTCGGCAGGCGTGGCGCCATGAAGAGCTTTGGAGTTATAGAGGGCACGGTAGGCCGTTTCGTAATAGTTTTGTACACCGAGACGCTTGTAGTTTGGCGTGGCGCGGTGGTTGCTACCCCACTTGGCATCGACCGTCACGACAGCGTCGCGGTCGCGGCCTTGCTTCGTTGTCACCATGATGACACCGTTGGCACCACGCGCACCGTAGATGGCGTTGGCTGCGGCGTCTTTCTGAACGCTAATGCTCTCGATGTCCATCGGGTTGATGCTGGAGAGTTCACCGTCGTATGGCATGCCGTCGACGATGATCAACGGACTGTTTGAAGAGGAGATAGAACCGATACCACGGATGCGGATGGTTGAACCGCTACCTGGCTTACCGCTGGAGGTGAAGGTCTGCACACCTGCCATCTGTCCGCTCAAGGCGTTGGTGACATTGGCTGTGACACGCTGCTCAATTTTCTCTCCCTTAATCTGAGAAGCAGAACCGGTGAAGGCCGATTTCTTGGCCGTACCGTAGGCCACGACGATGGCTTCGTCGAAGCTATTCTCGGCTTCTTTCATCACGACGTTCACGTTGCCCGCGATGCTCACCGACTGTGATTCCTTACCGATGTAAGTGACCAACAAGTGTTTGGCAGAAGAAGGCACACTGTTGAGTGTGAAGCGACCATTGTCGTCGGTGGTGACCACGACCTTGTGGCCTTCAACACGCACTGTGGCACCGACAACCGGCTCACCTTGTGCGTCGACCACGCGACCAGTCACGCGCTTCTGCGCAGAAGCTCCCGCTGCTGTCAACAGCAACGTGGCTCCCAAGAGCACTAACTTTTTGTTCATAATATAACCATTAAATTAAACATTATTTTTCTTCTTTTCTTCGGCAAGGAGCAGCGGAGGCGCTGGAGGCGCACGGGGGCTTGCCTGCTGCGGCTTTCATCGGCGACGAAGCGGCCGCGGCGTTTTGATGAAACGGAGACGGACTGAAACGTCTCGCTATCTGAGAGTTTTTTTTTACAATACGACTGTTACTTTTTGCCTGCCTTTGCGTTATATATATGTCAGGCAGTTCTGGCGTCGCCAATGGTGTGACATATTGTGACACCATGTATGATTTTTCAGCGTCCGTTGTTATTCATCGTAAAAATATACACATATTCCGATGTGGAACTGCTGCAAATATAGACGTTAATTTTTATTTAGCAAAACATTTGTTTATTTTTTACTCGTTTTTTTGAACAGAAGCCCTAATTGACCACTAGAAACCCACTTTAAGTTTACAAATTAACGGGTTTTTAGGGATAGAATAAAATGTATAACTATGCACGAAGTGTATAAGGAGAAGAAGAACCGCGGAGGGAGCGGTTCGGATTTCGTTTTTCTGGACGGCGAGGGGAAGAGAAGGGGGAGAAATATAGATATATAGGAGGGCGGCGAAGGGGCGGCGGACGAATTAATCGAATTTTTGCAACGGAGTTGCGGGGCTGCGCCGCGATTTGATGTTGGCCTCAGACGGCGTAACAACGAATTAAACGAATTAACGAATTGCTGCGCGGAGGGAGGCGGCAGGGAAGGACGAATTAAGCGAATGTCTGCAACGGGGTTGCGGGGCTGCGCCGCAATTCGATGTTGGCCTCAGACGGCGTAACAACGAATTAAACGAATTAACGAATTGCGGCGCGGAGGGAGGCGGCGGGGAAGGACGAATTAATCGAATTTTTGCAACGGGGTTACGGGGCTGCGCCGCGATTCGATGTTGGCCTCAGACGGCGTAACAACGAATTAAACGAATTGAGGATTTGTGGCGCGGAGGGAGGCGGCGGGGATTGCCCCTGAAAGGGGCTCATATTCCAGGATAGGGGCTCGCCCCTATCTCCCGCCGCAGCTCATCAATTCTCGCTTCTGCCCCTGTAAGGGGCGCATATCGTTGGCGGGGCTTGCCCCGCAATAAGATTCGAGATATGAGCCCCTTACAGGGGCGAGGTTCATAAATCAGCCTCAAGAGGTAGGGGCAAGCCCCTACCCTAAATATGAGCCCCTTACAGGGGCAGCTGTCGCCTCTCTACCTATCTTGATTCTTTCGGAATATTGAACACACTACCATTGAGGGGCAGCGGTGCCGCAACCGCCATGCTATTTGGCAAAAAACCGCGCAGAGATTTCTCTGGATTTTGAACACCCTACCTTTCAGGCCGCTCGCGGCGAGGTTGCGGGCGCACGACCTATCAGAATGTCACGCGGAACATGAAGCGTATGCCCCATTTCTGCGTGTCGGGACGTTCGGTGTAGGTGAGGCGACGAACGTATTCTACGTGTACGACCTTGAAGATGTTGTGGATGCCGGCAACGACTTCCACGTAGGGTTTCTTGCTGTCGAGCACGGCAGACTGGCTGGTGAAAGTGCCGTCGGGGTTGAAATGGCCGGGGAAGTAGAAGAGGCGGTTGTCGTTGGCATTCTTCTCGAGGAGCGGATTGTTTTTGTCGGTCAGCGTTCCCCAGAGCACATTGGCACCGATGTATTCACGCCACTTGAGCTTGCGGATGAGGGGGATGCGGTTGAGGATTTTTCCGTTCATATCCCAGGAGAGCATGAGCGAGGCATAGCGGTCGGTTGGAAATTCCATGTTGTCGATGAGGTTGAAGGTGTTGTCCTCCATGATATACGACAAGTTGGCCGCCGGCATCACGAGCAAGGGGTGCGGCACTTTATTCCACTGCACGCCGCCCTTCAAGTAGGTGTCGATTTTTCCCCATGAGGCGAGCCAGAAACGTTTGTAGATGCTGGCTTCCGTGAGGTTGTAGTTGTAGTTCTGCCCGTGTTGCTCGTAAAGACCAGAGGTGTGCGAGAGCGAATAGATGGGCGAATCGTGGTTCATCGTGATGCGTCGCTGCTTCGTGTTAATCCAGACGGCGCCTGGCTGATAGGTGAGGCCGAGCGTGAGGTCGCTTGTGCGGAAATACTTGCGATGGAGCGAAGCGTCTTGCGAGGGAACGCCGAGGCCGTCGAGGCTCTGATAGAAGAGCGCCGCCGTGGGCTCGTCGCGCTCGGTGCGAGCCTGCACCTTGAAGCGCAAACCGTTTTCCCATTCGCGGTCCCAAAGGAGGCGGAAGGTCTCGTAGTACATCATGTGGTCGACCTTCTTCCACTTAAACGAGGTGAAGACGTTGTCTTTGTCGGTTGGCAGGAATTTGTCGCTGGCCGACATGACGTCGCGGTTGTAGGTAAAGGTGAGGTTGTTAACTGGAAATTCGCGCGGCAGATAGGCTTTCTTGTTGAAAGAATAGGTCACCTCGCCGAGTCCCTTCCAGCGCTCGTCCTTGAAGCCGTAGGCCACGTAGCCCTTGGCAAACCAGTGGGGGTTGAGGTTGGCCGTTGTCTGGGCCGAGGCGCGGAGGCGCAGGCCGTCGACAAAGTTTTGCGAAATCATGGTGTTGACGGGACCGATGTCGACCTTCGAAGGATGCTTGGGGTCGACACTCGTCTCAACGAAGTTTTCGATGAAGGCTTTGGCAACGAAGAGCACGGCCTTGAAACCTTTCACGCGCTCGAGCTGGCGAACGAGCACATCCATCTTGTCTTCGCTTTGCGTGAGCGCCTCGGAACGGTGTTCGGCCCAAAATTCTTCGGGGCGAATGCGGGCGTTGACATCGGTTTGCTGGTCGCCCTTGAATTTGAAGGTCTTGTCGGGGATGGGGTCGAAGCAGAAATCGCTGTATTCCGTGACGCGTTTGACCTGGAATTTCTGCAGGAAGCTGGCGAGCTTTAGCTGCACAATCATATCGTCGCTCTTCAAGACTTGTTCGCCAGAGGGCAGCTGCGTAAATTCCTGGATGACGCGCATGCTCTCAACGAAATTGACATCGGAACGGCGCGGAATGCCCAAGTCGGCCTTTTTGATGCGGTAGGTGGAGTCGGCAAGGATGTAGAGCGAACCGGAGAAGCCGAAGTCCTGAGCGTTGTTGGGCGTGAAGTCGACACGGATGCACTTGGCGTTGTCGACGTAGGTGGTGTCTTCAATGAAGAAACGATAAAAACTGATGCCGGAACGCGAGGAGATGGGGCTGACGAAGGGGTATTGCAGCAGGCGCACTTCGTCTTCGTAGATGTTCACATCAGTGAAGCAGTCCTTGAGAACGGTGCTGAGAATGTCGCCCGTATTGAAGAGGTCGTTGATGCCACTACTGCGCTGGCCGAGCACAATGCTCTTGTCGGCATGGGGCGTGCGGCGATAGATTTCGCGCGTCACGTTTTCATCGACAGAGATGGGGAGGATGAGTTTGCCAGTTTCGTTGCACGTTTCCACATGGTCTTTGAGGAAGGGCATCTTCTTGAATTTGCCTTCCTCGAAGATTTTGTCGGTGACGTCGTTGAAGGCAAACGTGAGTTTAGAATATTTGTGGATGGAGTAATAGTCATGGAGCTTGAGGTCGCTCATCTTCTTGGCTTCTATCACCTTGCGCATGAGCTCAACGGCTGGGTTGTTTTTGCGCGTGTACTTGGTCTTGTGGCCCGTCACAACGGCCGTTCCGAATTTGGCCGAATTGTCGTCGAGCTTCACGTTATAGACACCGGCCTGCTGCACCTTCAGGGTCTTCGTGGCATAGCCAATCATCGACACGCGCATTTTTCCGGCCTTGAAGGGCAAGGCATAACGGCCTGCTTCATTGGTGCGAGTGTAACTACCTCCCTCGATGGAGACATTGGCAAAAGGCAGGGCTTCACCGGTCTTGGAGTCGGTGACAACGCCCGTGATGCGTTGCGCCACGGCGGCAAACGTCACGAAGGTGACAAGGATGAAGGTGAGAAATAATTTTTGTTTCACGGATGTCCTGTTTTTGGTGAATGGTCGGGCTTTGCCTTTGGGGACAAATGCCTGCGACGTAATGTTTATAAAACCCTGCAAAGGTAAAAAGTTTTCTCCATTTCCAAGCTATATCGTTGACTAATAAAACATAATCCGAGACGAAAAGCATAGTTTGCCCGCGCGAAAAGACAATCGAAGAAAGCAAAAGAGGCAGCAAGACTTCTTGCTGCCTCTTTTGGTTGAGAGATTTGTTAGTTTATTGCTGGACGGACGGGCGACGGATGCGCAGGGTCTGCGTTCTCACCTTACGCAAGATGCGCTCGAGCTCAAACACTTTCTGCGGATTTTTCGCGGCAACGTCCACCTGTTCGGTCTCGTCGCTCATATTGTAGAGCTGCGGAACGGGGGCATAACCTGTTTCTATCTTCGGGCCCCACGTGATCATCTTGCCGCCGTCGCTTCCTTCGATGTATTTCCAGTTGCGCGTACGAACGGAGAGCGTGTGGTTTGAAGCCTGCTCGATGATCCAAGGACGGTCTTCGTTGGTACGCCCGAGGAGGTTGTCGAGATAGTTGTAGCTATCGGGGGCGGCACCCTTCGGGATGCGGGCTCCAACGAGCTTGGCCATCGAAGCGAGCCAGTCGATTTGCGACACGAGGGTGTTGCTCTCTTGTGCGCCCTTGATTTGTGCAGGCCAGTGAACAATGAGCGGAATACGCGTGCCACCTTCAAAGGCGCTGTATTTTCCGCCGCGCAAATTGCCCGTAGGACTGTGGCCGTTGAGGAGTTCTTCTGCGCGGTCAGCGTAGCCGTCGTCAACCACCGGACCATTGTCGCTCGAGAGGATGATGAGGGTGTTCTTGCTCAATCCGGCCTTTTCGAGGGCAGCCATGATTTGGCCGACAGTCCAGTCGAACTGCACGATGGCATCGCCGCGCAAGCCCATTTTGTTTTTACCACGGAAACGCTCGTGGGGGAAGCGTGGCACATGAACATCGTTGGTGGCGAAATACATGAAGAAGGGTTCCTTCTTGTGCTGGTTGATGAAGTTGACGGCATGGGCGGTGATGGAGTCGGCGATGTTCTCGTCTTTCCAAAGCGCTTTGCCGCCGCCCTTAATATAGCCGATGCGGCTGATGCCGTTGACAATGCTCATGTCGTGTCCGTGGCTCGGCTTCAGGTTGTAAAGCAATTCCGGATTGGCACGCCCCGTCGGTTCGCCCGGGAAATTTCTCTGATAGCTCACTTCTATGGGCGCAGAAGGGTCGTAATTGGCCACCGAACCGTTTTCGATGAACACGCAAGGCACACGGTCGGCCGTTGCAGCCATTATATAGGAATAGTCAAAACCAAGGTCGTTAGGACCGGTGGCAAGCGGCGCGTTCCAATCCTGCTCGGCCGTTTTGTCGCCCAAACCGAGGTGCCATTTGCCGAAAGCGGCCGTTGCATAACCAGCGCTCTTGAACACATCGGCAATGGTGAACTGTTCCGGACGGATGATCATTCCCGCATTACCCGCAGCGACGTCCGTTCCCGGTTTGCGCCAGGCATATTCTCCCGTCAGCATAGAATAGCGCGAGGGCGTAGAAGTGGCCGCAGTGGCATAACCATTGGTAAAGCGTATGCCATTGGCGGCCAAACGGTTTACATTTGGTGTTTCCACATTCTTGGCACCATAGCATTCAAGGTCTCCGAAGCCCAAATCATCGGCATAGATAAAGATGACGTTGGGGCGCGTCGGTGTTTTGTCTTTGCCCTTTCCTGCCGCTTGGGCAGAAATGGCCGGCACGAGCGCCAAGGCCAACAAAGAGCCAGTTGATAACTTCATTTCTTGTTTCGTTTTTGGTTCGGGGGTATTCTTAAAAATCCAGCCTTCGTAATGACCAAAGGACAGGTTGCTCAAGATATTCTTTCACTGTCTCTTATTTGCAAACAGCCCTTGCTTTAACAGATTCTTCGGAACGCCCCTTTATTAGTTAAGTAAGTTGTCTGAATTATTTTATGAGATTCTCCAAGAACGCCACGTCCTTGTTGACCAGTAAAGATACTTCCTTGATGGACATTCCCTTTTCAAGCATCGCCTTCACCATGCTTTTCAACATGAGGTCTTGCTGGCGAAGCGCATCTTCCTGTTGGCGAAGCGCATCTTCCTGCTGGCGGAGCGTATCTTCCTGCTTTTTATTCGCCGCTCGCTGTTGCTTGAGTTCCTCGCCCAGCGTCATTATTTCCGTGTCGCGATCTTCTATGGCTGAGAAATATTCATCCTCGACGTTCATATCTGAACGGATGTCGGCATCGGCGGCGGCGGCCGTCAAGCGATGGATGACATACATCATATCGGCGTCATCCTCATAGCTGTGTTCATCGATGTTCAGGAGTTGCTTGTTTTCCGAGTCGGTCTTGCTTTGGTCGAAAACGCTTAGCACTTTTTCCAGGCGGTTGTTTACGCGGCCTTTGAGCAAGGGAATTTGCACAATGATGCTGTCGTGCGTCAGACTTTCTACGAACGGGTCGGTCATCCCCTCGGCCACTTCAGCGCCCTCGTAGTCGTATGTTTTGTGGTTGACGTAAAGCACGGGGGTGTCTATGTTCCCAACGCGGTGTCCCAACAGATAGACGGCAACCATCGGATAGGCATAGCCTTCCTTGGAATCCACCTGTATGTTGCACTGGTTGCCGTATTGCACGCCCAGATACTGGCGGAAACGCAATGTTTCTGTGTTCAGCCAAGTCTTCTGTAATTCAATCAAGATGACTTGCTCCGAACCGTCGTCTTCAACCACGGTTGCTGCGAAATCTATGCGGAACATGGATATCGCATTGCGGGTGGTGTTGGCATATTCATGTGGACGCACCGTAACGTGTACGACCTCTTTCTTCAGCAACGCAGAAAGCACAGTCTTGGCTATGCGCTCGTCTTCCATTATATATTTGAAGACGGAATCATAAATGGGATTGGCAACGTGTACTATCATGAATACTTGGATTTATACTGTGTCTTTGCAATAGGGGATTGTTCTCCAGCAACAAAGGTAAGAAATATTTATGATTTAAGGGGCGGGAGAACAATATTCCTCGCAAGCGAGCATCAAAAAAAAATTTACCACACAAACTTAAAAAACGACCGCTTGGCATGAGAAGGCTACCGCTTAGGCAGGAAGGAAATTTTAAGTATTTGCACATATTTCTAAAAATATTTACCTTTGCGAGCGTATTATTACAAAGTGCTTTTCGCAAAAGCGCAGTTTTAGCTGTGTCAACGGTTCCTGCACAACTAAATATACAAGCACCGAACGGAACCCAACTCAAATTTTTGCAACCATGAAAAAGATTTTCATTGCCCTGTGCGCCAGCTTCGCCTTAGCTTCTTGCACCACCATTACCAAGACTGCAACTTCTATAGACGTTGAAAACGGCTTGACCACAAATTCTATGGCCGACTTGGAGATTTCCTCACAGAGAGTCGAGCACGTTTATTACACGGAGGCCAGAGCAAGAAGAGGCGGAAAGAAGAACTTGCAAAACACGGCCGTTAAAGAACTGCTCATGAAGAGCGGCAATGCCGACGTGCTTGTGGCACCGGAATTCACCTTCGTAAAGAGAAGGGGACTCTTTGGTTCAAAGTTCAAAAGCGTTGAAGTCAGCGGCTACCCTGCTAAATACAAAAATTTCAGAAACAAATAAAGAAAGGGGCTGGTTATGAGAAAGTTATTTTTACTAACGGCTGTCTGTGCGGCGCTCTTTATGTCGTCGTGCTCAACCATTACGAAAACGGCCACCACTGCTATGGTAGAGTCAACGGTCGTGACCTATCCAGAAGTAGCGGACTTGGAAATCCAACAGAAAGCCACACAGACGATGACGTGGAGCTTCAGACCGTTCCACTTGGGCGAACCCTCGAAACAAGTGGCCCAAGGAAATCTCGTTGCCCAGTTGCTGAAAGCAAATAATGCCGATGTATTGCTCGAACCGCAGTTTGTCTTCGAACGCACCTCCTATGGCGAAAGAGTGCTGACGGTTACTGGATTCCCCGCCACCTATAAGAATTTCCGCAAAGCTTCTGCTGCAGACTTGGAAGCTATCAAGGCTTGCAAGAAACCGAATGAGAAGAAAATATACAACGACCCTGATGGTGGCGGCCTGTTTAAGGTCTTCATGAAATAAGCATCAGTGGTTTAATGAGCGGAGAATATCTGGCGCAGAGCAAGCACCAAATTTCCGCCAACAGACTTCATAAAAAAGTCCGCCTGCGAATTGGCTTTCGCAGGCGGACTTTTTTATGGCAACTCGGTGATATAATTAAAACGGGTCAGTCCGAAAACTCGGTTGCAATTTTATTAAGTGGATATAGTTTT
>OHOR01000623.1_pt1 | contig 14650 bp, 15 predicted proteins | sample 1569911 | NCBI WGS metagenome assembly OHOR01 (sample SAMEA3879517, study PRJEB24766) | human gut metagenome | biome: human-associated habitat; feature: feces | place: USA | collected 1985/1987
TTTACGCCACCGAATACTTCGAATCCTGCTTCTTTAAGACCGGTTTTGATTACGCTTGCATTTTTCATGTAATATGCAACCTGTTCTTTCAACTGTGCTTTTCCAGCTTCGGAATATACTGCTTCACCGGCACGCTGTACGATATAAGGTGCGCCGTTGAATTTGGTGCCGTGACGTCTTGCCCACATATCATGTAAAGATACGCCATTGCATTTCAAATCCTTTGGTACTACAGTATATCCAAGACGTACTCCGGTAAATCCTGCATTCTTTGAAAAGCTCTTAATCTCGATGGCACAGGTCTGTGCTCCTTCACATTCGTAAATGGTATGAGCAACATCTGCTTCTGAAATGTATGCTTCATAAGCACCATCATAAATGATCAATGCACCTTCTTTATTGGCATAATCTACCCATTCCTGTAACTGTGCTTTGGTGATGGTTGTTCCGGTTGGGTTATTTGGCAGGCACAGATAAATTACATCTGGTGTCTCCTTCGGGAATTCCGGCACGAAATTATTTTCTCTGGTACATGGCATATAAATTACATCACTCCATGTTTCCTTTGTTGGATCATAGACTCCTGTTCTTCCTGCCATAACATTGGAGTCTACATAGACCGGATATACAGGATCGCACACTGCTATGCGGTTATCCACAGAAAAAATTTCCTGAATATTTCCAGAATCACTCTTTGCTCCATCGGATACGAAAATTTCATCTGCTTCGATTGCACATCCTCTTGCCTGATAATCATTTTTTACAATAGCATTACGCAGGAAATCATATCCCAAATCCGGTGCATATCCATGGAAGGTTGCAGGATCTGCCATCTCATCAACTGCCTTATGTAAAGCCTCAATAATTGCCGGAGCGATTGGCTGGGTGACATCCCCGATTCCAAGACGGATGATATTCTTATCCGGATTTGCCTGGGTAAATGCATTTACCTTTTTGGCAATGGTACTGAATAAATAGCTTCCTGGTAATTTCTGGTAGTTTTCATTAATCTGATACATAATATCTCCTTTTCTTCTCTCTAAATAATCTACTATATTTAACCTATTTTTCATACTTATGCATGCATAAGGCTCAAAATCATCTGTGCCGTCTCGATGAGTCCGGTTCCATTATCCATACTTCGTTTCTGGATATACCGGTGTGCTTCTTCTTCACTCATGTTATTTCGTACCATCAGAAGTTCTTTAGCATCCTGTAACATGCGTTTTTCCTCTTCGCTCCGTACCTTCGGTTCCGTACGCCGTTTCTTACGCATTCTGGTAATAGTATAAGACATGGTCTCTACCGTCTGTATCAGTTCGTGCACTTTAAGCGGCATGGAAAGGCACATAATATCAGCAACTTCATGCTCATTACAGATATCCGGCGAAGCAACAAGAAGCATCTGAAATGTAGCAGGAATATATTCATGCAGTTCTGTATACATCATGTCCACAAATCTTGGACTGCAGACCAATATACCTCCATCTAACGAATTCGCATACTGCAATGCCTGAGCCCCTGTTGTGACTGCTGCATCTACATGAAATCCACTGCGCACAAGTATATTTTTTATACTTTTGGCATTTTCTATCTTAGGGAATGCAACAATAACATTAATCAAGTTCTTATCTCCTGTAGCATTTTCTTACATCTACTAAATCTTATACAGATACTCATCAATCTCCCACTGTGTCACCTGGGCTCTGTAGTCCGCCCACTCAGCCTTCTTGGCTTCTGCATATTTCTCTGTAATATGTGGTCCTAAAACCCCTTTGATATAATCATCGTGTTCAAACTCTTCGATTGCTTCCATTAAATCTCCCGGAAGTGATTCAATACCCTTTTCCGCTTTCCTGGAAAGTCTCATTTCAAATACATTTTCTCTTACCTCTTCCGGTGGCATAATCTTATTTTCAATTCCATCTAAGCCTGCTGCAAGGCATACTGCCAATGCCAGATATGGATTGGCTGCCGGGTCCGGACATCTTAATTCCACCCTGGTTCCTGCCCCTCTGGATGCCGGAATACGAATCAGCGGACTGCGGTTCGTTGCAGACCATGCAATGTAAATCGGTGCTTCATAGCCCGGAACCAGTCTCTTATAGGAATTTACCAGCGGATTGGTAATCGCTGACATGCCTTTCATATGTTTCATTATTCCGCCAATGAAATAATATGCTTCTTTGCTCAAACCAAGTTCACCGGATGGGTCATCAAATATATTTTTTCCATTCTGGGAAAGTGACATATTAATATGCATGCCGGAACCGTTGATTCCATATTTTGGCTTTGGCATAAAGCTTGCAAATAAGCCATGACGCTTTGCAATGGTCTTAACTGCCAGTTTAAAAGTCATAATCTTATCGGCTGTTGCCAATGCTTCATCATAACGGAAATCAATTTCATGCTGTGCCGGTGCTACTTCATGATGGGATGCCTCGATTTCAAATCCCATATCCTCTAAAGTCAGCACCATATCACGTCTCGCATTTTCACCTAAGTCTACCGGTCCTAAGTCAAAGTATCCTGCTTTCTCATGGGAAACGGTTGTGGGCTGGCCATTGTCATCGGTATGGAATAAGAAAAATTCACACTCTGGTCCTACATCAAAGGTATAGCCCATCTTTGCTGCACGCGTAATCTCTTTCCGCAATACGTATCTTGGGTCTCCTTCGAAAGGTGTTCCGTCTGCACAATAAACGTCACAGATAATTCTTGCAACTTTTCCCTGCTGTGGTCTCCATGGGAAAATAGTAAATGTGTCTAAATCCGGGTAAAGATACATATCGGACTCCTCAATCCGGACAAAGCCTTCTATGGATGAGCCGTCAAACATACACTGATTATTCAGTGCCTTCTCTAACTGACTTCGTGTAATTGCCACATTTTTTAAGGTTCCAAACATATCCGTAAACTGAAGCCGGATAAATTCCACATCTTCTTCATCTGCCATACGGATAATATCCTGTTTTGTATACTTCATACTGCCGCTCTCCTTTTCCTTATACTTGATTTATATACTGCAGAACCTCTTTATATGCCATTCTGCCGCCAAACAGGTCTAATGCACTGCCTATCGTCACATTAAGCCTGCCTTTTCCATGTTCTTTTAACTGCTTTAAATCTTCAAAACTGCCGACTCCTCCGGCATATGTAATTGGAATTCTGCCCCAGTCTCCTAACATTTCTGCCAGTGGGACTTCAATGCCGGATGCTTTTCCCTCTACATCTACTGCATGTACTAAAAATTCATCCGCATATTCCTTTAATTTATCTAATAACTCCGGCGTGATTTTCTCTTCGGTAAATTTCTGCCAGCGGTCTGTCACTATATAGTAGTCGCCATCTTTTTTCCGGCAGCTTAAATCCAGAACCAGATGCTCTTTTCCTACTGCTGCAAGAATTTTCTCCAGATTATTATAATTTACTTTTCCATCCTTAAATACATAGGATGTCACAATTACATGACTGGCTCCTGCCTCGATAAATTCTTTGGCATTCTCTGCATGAATGCCGCCGCCAACCTGCATACCGCCCGGATATGTGCGAAGTGCAAGCAGTGCCTGACGTTTCGTTTCTTTATAATAAGAACTGTCTGACGGATTCAGCAGAATGATATGTCCGCCACGAATCTTATCTTTTTTATAAAATTCTGCAAAATAAGCGGCATCCTGTTCCGCCACAAAATTCTCTTTTGCCTGATTTCCTTCATCCTTAAGACTTCCGCCCACAATCTGCTTGACCTTGCCATTATGGATGTCTATGCACGGTCGAAATTCCATCCTTTTTCCCCCTCTGTTTGAAAAAAGGACAACGTTCACCCTTGGTTGACCCCGTTGTCCGTCTAAAAGAATAACATATTTTTGTATAAAATGGAATAGTTGTTTTAACAATTGACAGTATATTATTTTTTTGCTAGAATTGAGAAATTAAAGGCTTTATTATATTACACACTTTTTAATAAGAAAGAGAGGAAACGAGAAAATGGGTAAAATTATCGGTGAAGGAATTACATTTGATGATGTTTTGCTGGTTCCTGCATATTCGGAAGTTACTCCTAATATGATTGATCTTACCACTTACCTGACTAAGAAAATCAAATTGAACATTCCAATGATGAGTGCTGGAATGGACACAGTAACTGAACATCGCATGGCAATAGCTATGGCAAGACAGGGTGGTATCGGAATCATCCACAAAAACATGTCTATCGAGGCTCAGGCGGAGGAAGTGGACAAGGTAAAACGTTCCGAAAATGGAGTTATCACAGACCCATTTTTCTTATCCCCAGATCATACATTAGCTGACGCAGAAGATTTAATGCACAACTTCCGCATTTCCGGAGTTCCTATTACAGAAAACGGAAAATTAGTCGGCATCATCACCAATCGTGATTTGAAATTCGAAACAGATTATACAAAGAAAATTAAAGAAAGCATGACTTCCGATGGTCTTATTACTGCTCCGGAAGGAATCACATTAGACGAAGCGAAAAAAATTCTCGCTAAGGCAAGAAAAGAAAAACTTCCAATTGTTGATAAAGATTTTCACTTAAAAGGTCTTATCACAATCAAAGATATTGAAAAACAGATTAAATATCCATTATCCGCAAAGGATGACCAGGGCAGACTGCTTTGTGGTGCTGCTGTTGGTATTACTGCTAACATGATGGACCGTATCGATGCACTGGTAAAATCCCATGTCGATGTAATCGTTGTAGATTCCGCACATGGACATTCCTTAAATATCTTAAATGCAGTTAGGAAAATCAAAGCTGCTTATCCTGATCTTCAGGTTATCGCAGGTAACGTAGCAACTGGTGAAGCAACCAAGTCTTTAATTGAAGCTGGTGCTGATGCTGTTAAGGTTGGTATCGGACCTGGTTCTATCTGTACTACCCGTGTGGTTGCAGGTATTGGTGTTCCTCAGATTACTGCTGTCATGGATGCCTTTGCAGTTGCAAAAGAATATGGTATTCCAATCATCGCCGATGGTGGTATCAAGTACTCCGGAGACATGACCAAGGCTTTAGCTGCCGGCGGTAATGTATGTATGATGGGAAGCATGTTCGCAGGATGTGACGAAGCTCCTGGAACCTTCGAATTATATCAGGGAAGAAAATACAAAGTTTACCGTGGTATGGGTTCTCTTGCAGCTATGGAAAACGGAAGCAAAGACCGTTACTTCCAGGAGGGCGCTAAGAAGCTCGTTCCTGAAGGAGTTGAGGGTCGTGTAGCTTACAAGGGAACTCTTGAGGATACAGTATTCCAGCTTGTTGGTGGTATCCGCTCAGGAATGGGCTACTGCGGTTGCAAGACAATCGAAGATCTTAAAGAGAACGGACAGTTTGTCAAGATTACTGCTGCTTCTCTCAAGGAGAGCCACCCTCATGATATCCATATCACAAAAGAGGCTCCTAACTACAGCACAGACGATAAATAAACACATTTATTAATTCATATTACGAGGTAAAATATTTGGACGCTGACGACATATCGCAGATTATATTCTTATTAATACTATTAGCACTCTCCGCATTTTTTTCATCTTCGGAGACCGCTCTTACTACCGTAAACAAAATACGTATGAGAACCCTGGCTGAGGCTGGCAACACAAAAGCCAAAAAGGTGCTCAAGGTGACTGAGAACTCTCCAAAGATGCTCTCAGCCATCCTTATCGGCAACAACATCGTAAATCTTTCAGCATCATCGCTCACCACCTCGCTTGCCATCAAGCTGTTTGGCAGCGTTGGAGCAGGTGTCGCAACCGGAATACTTACATTCCTCATACTGATCTTCGGAGAGGTCTCTCCGAAGACACTTGCGACCATAAAGGCTGACAAGATTTCACTCTCAATCGCAGGCTTTATATCAGTGCTCATGGTAGTGCTGACACCTGTAATATTTATCATCAACAAGCTTTCACTCGGAGTCATTTTCCTCTTCGGAATAAGACAGAGCGATGCCAAGCGCGTCATGACCGAGGAGGAGCTTCGTACAATCGTTGATGTAGGACAGGAGGACGGTGTCATCGAGGATGAAGAGCGTGATATGATTCACAATGTATTCGATTTTGGAGATGCCGAGGCCAAGGAGGTCATGGTTCCGCGTATTGATATGACGTTTGTCCATGTTGATTCTACTTATGATGATTTGATTTCCATATTCAGAGAGGATAAATTCACCAGACTCCCTGTGTATGACGAAAGCACTGACAACGTAATCGGTATTGTAAATGTGAAGGATCTGCTACTCCTTAAGGATGAGGATAAAGAGCATTTTTCCATCAGAAATATCATGCGTGAGCCTTACTTTACATATGAGCACAAGAATACAGCGAATCTGTTTCTCGAGATGCGCGAATCATCTATATCGCTTGCCATTGTCTTAGATGAATACGGTGTCACAGCCGGACTCATCACACTTGAGGATCTCTTAGAGGAGATAGTCGGTGAGATTCGTGATGAATACGACTCTGACGAGCAGGATGATATCACAAGAATAAATGACTACGAATACATAGTTCTTGGCTCTGCAAATCTCGAGGATGTAAGCGATGAGCTTGGTCTGCACCTCGAATCAGACGACTATGACACAATCGGTGGCTACTGCCTTGAAAAGCTTGACCACCTGCCTGAAAAAAATGAAATAATCATCACTGATGACAATATTCTTCTCCGCATAGAGGCTGTTGATAAAAACCGAATCGAAAAGGTCTATATCAAATTGCCAAAGCCTGCCGAAGAAGAAAATTAAATTCAGGATCGTTTAACCAGCGGGAGTTCTCCATGAGACCTCCTGCTTTATTTTTGCTGTAATACAAATACCATTTTTCATACGCTAGTTATCCTCCATTGGCTGATCTGCTACAATAGTCTTTTTGCAGCTTATTTTCTTTGTCACACCTGTAGGAAGCTTGAATTCTTCCTCTATTCCTGCTGAAATAATGCCCTTTTCCATATCACATACATAGACTGTGGCACTTGCAGTACCGCCTGCTGTAAGCCTCTCATTAATGTCCTCTATGACAGCTTTTTCCACATCATAGCTGCTGACGGGCTTTTTATCCACGATATACATATTTGGCTCGTAATATCTGTTCATAGCACCCGAAAGTGCTAATGACAGACTCTTTTCCATCTGGTTCTCCCTGACTGTCATATTGTATACACTAAGCCCAAGCATCGCTGTATACAATACAATAAGACAGCCTATTATTCCAAGTACTACATTTTTCATTCTATACGCCTGCTACCTTTCTATTAATTGGAACACTTATCCTCACATGATCCCTTGTGCCATCATAGAGGCTGTTGATAAAAACCGAATCAGAAAGGTCTATATCAAATTGCCAAGGCCTGCCGAAGAAGAGAATTAAATTCAGGATCGTTTAACCAGCGGGAGTTCTCCATGAGGCCTCCTGCTTTATTTTTGCCATAATACTTTTCGCTTATGAATCTAATCTTTCCAAAGGCTTTAGTTCTCTCCTTGACCTGAGTATCTGTAAATGTGATGGATATAGTCTTTTGCGTGATATTTCCATAGCTGTCTTTTGCCTCAAGCACTATCTCTATGATATCCTTGTCACGTGCACTTTCTATTTTACGGTCATCAAAATTTTTCACTTTCAGATAATTTATCTCGTTATCGCCAAATGCAATATCACCATCCTCCACATCCGTTGCAGATATAAGGCTTCCTATCAGCTGCTCTGTTATACCGCCATTCCTTGCCTGCTTTATCGAAAAGAACATATCATCCGCCTCTATGGTAGGCTCATGCTCCCAAAGTGCATACATACGTATTACCGCCTTATCTGTATACTCTATCCCCAGTATCCTGCATAAATCAGCTACCTGTATACTCTCTCCCGGCGCATATTTTATATCAGGATACTCTTCTCCTAAAATCCAGCCTATACACATATGCTGGCTTGGCAATGTCACCGTATCACTATACTTCACAGTGGCAGATACACCGGTGTCATATTCTATGGTATACTCATTTTCCTGCCATACTGCGTATATATTTTTCGACGGTCTGTTTGACTCAATCCAGCTGTTTGCCACACCACACAATAACGGATATACGGCAGTCGTATCATACGAATTATTTCCCCAGCCATTCATATGATACCCGGCCATCTGCCAGCCCACAGCCGGAAAAGCCTGATTGATGCCTCCATATGTGTAGCTCTTTGAGGTCTTTTCTGAATCAGACGCACTCGTATTCCGCCAGAATGTCACAGCTATAGTACCTGCCTTTGCGTATGCCGTATAAGTACCACCCGAATTCACATAAAAACCATATGATGATGAGCTCATTGACGAATCATTGTTCCAATTCGTGAAATCATATCCGGCAGAACTGCTTGCACTTATTGTCACATATGTACCATAGCAGTATGTACCTCCCCCTGATACACAACTTATGCCTGTAGACTTCCTGACATCAATTGTATGAAACAGTCCTCTCACCGTCTTGCCATAATACGAATACAGTGCTGAGAGTGCGCTATCCGTCCAGTTTGCCGCTTTGGATATACCTGCATATGTAGTATAAACCTTTCCCCAGGAAGGACCATTATCATTCATGCCACCCTTGTTCTTGCCATTTACTCGAAGCACCATGCAGGCATCGAGGATGATAGTGCATGAGCCGGAACTAAGGGCATTGAGAGATTCTTGATTCATTCTGTTTCTAACATATCTCAAAGGAATTTTGTACATCATATATTCCTTCCCACTTGACTTTGCTTGACATTTAAGTGTCATATAGCTTCCACCCATTTGATAATAAATGGTCTGAATTACATTTCCACTGGTATTTTTTACACTAAGCTTATATCCAATTGTCCTATATTTTGTTCCTGAAGTAGATATATTTCCTGCCGAACAAAAATAAATTTCTCCATCTGATTTACTAGTTGGTTTAAAAACGGCACTATTACCATATGTATTATAAAACTTGACAGGCTCGCTCCACACATCGGCAAAAATATCATCGCAAGCATAATTAATAAGCATGAACATTAAGGCACATATACCTGCTATTACTCTTATTATATAATTTTTCATATTTTTCCTTTGCAAACGTTAATTAATTGTTGTCCAATTAAAATATTCCAGCTTCCCACATATAACAAATCAGATAACCATACTCATCATATTCCCCTTTAGTGTATAATCCAGTAAAATTATAGAATCCATTGCTTTCATCCAATGCTGACTTATAATCTGGAATATCATTCTTTGAAGGATAAATACATCTGTAAGCCTCTGAAACACCTGCTGAACACATCTCTAATCCCCATTCATTTTTTACCTTTTGAGCAAATAAATCTGCCAGTTCTCCCTCAGATATACTTCCATCTGTCCACTGTTTCACCAACGAATCAATATACGCCTTCTGCTCCCCACTCATGCCATTTCCAGCCTTACTGCCATAAAATATCCATCCCGGTGCAACATACTCATTTTTTTGTGCTTCCGGCTGTGCGGGCTCACTTTGAGCCGGCTCAGGTGCAACTGTCTGATTTGATGCTGCCGGTTTTGAATCGTTACCTGCAGGTTGTTGTATGTTATTGCTGTCTGTCGATGTGTTATTGCTGCCTGTCGATGTCTTTTTATCTGCTGCTGTTTTGTCTTCTGATGATTTGTCAGAAGATTTATCTGACGCTGTATTTGCATTATCTGAATTACCGGCTGCCGGTACGGAATTATCATTTGTATCTGATTGCGTACCGTTATTTTGCTTATTATCTTTATCAACTACATTTGTTTCCTTCAATGCATCCTTTTTCACAAGCTCAAGTGTCTCGCTTTCAGCTACAATATCCTGCGTATTTTCAGTCACACTGACAGACCGGGAATCCTTTTTCTTCCCCTTTTCTCCTGATTTTGAGCTTACTGCCACTGCTATACATATGATAAGAATTATTGCTATTATCACTGCCGGTATAATAAATAAAAGTCTGTGTTGTTTTTCATTTTTCATTTTATATATCCGCTACCTTTCTATTAATTGGAATACTTATCCTCACATGATCCCTTGTGCCGTTTTTGCAGGTTATCCTGACATGCATATCATACACACCATAATCCGGAAAGCTAAGTGACGAGCCATCGGCTGATATGCTGCCTGTACAGTCATTTCTGCCCGAATCATACAGGGCATAAACTTCAAGCTTATCCAGATTATCCTCATGCGCTGTAACATCAAGCAGGTCATATACACTGTAGCTTACGGCATTCTGACGCATTTTCTCCTTTAGCTCAACACCCGGAACCGGTATATTTTTCATGCTGTCATAGCTGTCATTTGCGCTATCGCTGCTCAATATATCCTGTGGCGCAAATGCCACACTCATTTTGTTCTTCAGAGCCCCAAATCCCGACAGCAGCGCAATTCCCACAACCACCGCCACTATCATGGCTCCATATGTCTGCATTATCTCCTTCATCTATAGTCTCCCGATTATTTAAATTGCGCTGTTACCCCATATATTTATAAGCTGCGCAAGCATGCCTCCCTGAGCCAGCACAATATTCCCCATCAACACGAGAAATGCACTTGTGGCGGCCGCTGCAATCAGCACGCCTCCATACTGTCTGAATACTTCTTTCATTTTCTCTTACCTTTACATACTTTTTAATCAATTCAGTTACTATCACAGCAGAGTAGACACATACACGAGCACACCGATTACTCCACTGCCTAAAAGAAGCATAATAACGCTTCCTCCCAATTCTTCTATTAAAAGCTCCATCTGTTTTTCTCCTCTTATACAGCCATATCCACAAGAAAAGTACTACAACGCATATCCGCTCAGCACATGCTCCTGCTCAATTCCGAAAAATGCTACCGCGTAAGTGAACTTAAGCTCCACTCTTGCCTTTTCTATCTCATCTGACGAAGCGATTTGTAATGCGTCTGTGACTGTCCTTATGGAATTGTCTGTCATATACAGTTTAAGCTCCAGTGTATCTCCGGCTTTTGATGCATTTTCAAAGCAGGTCTGCGCAACCGAGCTGTCATAATCACTGTCCTCAAGCTCATTGATAATCTGCGCATGTAGGTTCTGTGCCTCAACGACAGTCATAAATCCCGACAGCACACCTGATGATGTAACCACCATAAACATAATCAAAAACACCCCTAAAAAGGTCTTCATTATCTGACTCACAACACACCCCCTACACTACCTTGTATGATAAAAAGCTTATAAGGAAAATAGCCATATCAACTATCATCTTAAATGATGCTGTGATAACAGGAGCCAAAAACAAAAGATACATGCCGGCAATCTTATCCTTAAGCCTCGCGGTGTCTGCTGCATCAAGCATCTCCAGATTCTTCGTAATCAGCTCATCAATCTGACTTCCGCAATTACCACTATTTCCAATCGAAACAGCATACAGCATGCCCATGGCTGCGTTTATCTCCGGCAGGTTCAAACAGTCAAGAAATCTGTGATACGGGTCAGAGCTCTCCGGCTCCACGTCCAGTCTCTCCACAAGCGTATTTACCTCTTCCTTAAGTATCACCGGTATATGCTCTCTCGACTTCTGTATGGCTACCTGCACATTTTCACTCTGAATCAATAGGGCGAGGTCCATCAGCCACTTGGGAAATGCACTCTTTACATCCGCTATCAGATTTTTCTTCATAAGCCTGTGACCTATACGGTGCTGATTCAGACATATAAGAGCTGCTCCCATAGCTGCCACAGCCGCCCATTGTCTGTCAGTATACAGTAAAAATACACTGGCTAACGCCGGTATAACAGCCATAAGAATTGACGCACGAAGTTCCTTTGCCGGATTGTATGCCTTGTATTCCTCGAGCTTTTTGGCATGCTTATCATCCTCCGGCAGCAGATCAATTCCAAGATAATCCACTTCAAGAAATTTCTGCCCCCAGAGTATGATTAAATCATCAAGCACTATAAGAGCTACAGACAGTATCTGCACAATGATATTGCTGCTGATATCCATGCTCAAAACCGGCAGATAAAGTATGATTCCACTAATAATAACAGAGGTCACAACTGACAGGATAATCTGATGAAACATCCTCTGTCTGTCCTCTATATTGCGCAGTATCCTGCGCTCCCATGCACTCTTATCCTTAAGCAGTATCCTGGCTGATTCTTTAATATCACCGCCATAGTACTCAGCATGTGCCATAAACTCGTGTGCATTTACTATTCGGTTGCACTTGTACTCATCTTCAATAATCCTCATAGCATCCACAAACACCTCTGTCTCATCAAACGTGAGCATCATATGATCAATAGCCCTGCTCACAGTCTCCTTCATATGACCATCTGCCAGTGTGCTCTTTACATCCTCAAATGCACGGATTATCTTCTGCTCCTTCAAAAACGAATACAGCAGGGTGTCAATATACAGCGATACATCCAGAAAGCGCTTTCGCGCTTCCTGAAATCTTTGGCCTTTGATTCGGTGAAAATGCTGCATAACAAGAAGAAAAACAAGTACCACAGCTGTACACACCCAGTTTAGCTTGAGCAGAAGATGCAGCACATATGTCAGAAATAAAATCAATATATACGTCATTCCTAAGCCTCCCTCTCCTCACTCATCATGGCCTCATTCATCCGTATCTCATTGACAAAGGACTCGCCAAACGGCTCATTCACACCCTCTCTTTTAAATCTGCGAAGTATGACCTTTGGTATATCGTGAGTCACTATCTGTCCGTCTGATACAAGCATAAACACATGATTGGTATAGTTTTCCCTGTAGAAAAAGCACACCTGGTCTATGTACCTGTACACCACCCCGTCTTCATTTCTTCTCTTGCGGATCAAAATTCCCACATCAAGTGCCTGATATATGTCATTCTCCATACGCTCTGCATCCACACGGCTCTCTAGCATATTGAGTATTCTGTCCGGTATATTGCGCACATCATCTGTGTGGAGTGTCGTCATGCCACGCACACCGGTGCTCCAGCTCTGCAGCAGATATTTTACCTCCTTTGATCGTGCCTCTGAGAGCATAATCCACTTTGGATTCATTCTAAGACATGACTTGATAGCCTCCGAGTAGCCAAACACATCCTCACTCACCTTCATCTCTATACAGTCCTTGCCCGGATTTGTCTCGGCATAACGTATCTCAAGAGTATCCTCAATTGTAATCACACGCTCATTCGCCGGTATAAACTGTGAAAAAAACTTCACGCACTCCGTCTTTCCGATGCCCGGCATCCCGCAAAAGGTGATATTCATCTTGGTCTTTACGCAGTTTATCAGTACAGCTAAAAGCTCCTCCGAGCAGAATTTCTCAGCAATTGCAGATTCTGCTGTCAGTCTGATAAGCGGCGGTGTCTTTCGTATGCTAATGCTCCTGCCCGACTTCGCAACCGATTCATGCAGTATCGTCACACGAAGCTCGCTCGTCTCGGCCTCAAGCTCCGGATTTCTCTTATTGAACTGTCTGCTTACGACATTGGCGATGCGCTGTGTAAACTGCTCCACAAAAGCAGGTGTCATATACTGTGTGACAAACTGCTGATTGGCCCTGAAACGCTCATTGAATATATTTGTAAGCCATATTTCTTTGCCGTTATAATCTATATCCGTTATCTCGTTGCTGGCTACAAAGCTCCAAAGCGGTCCAAAATATTCTTTTCCAAGCTCCATGTACCACCTCTTATTTGACACTCATATTGGCATGATTTGAAAAGTTTGTAATCAGATCACTAAATGTCTTTCCTACTATGCCTGTTGCATCAGAGCCTATAACCGCTGTTACAACGAGGATGATTGATAAAATAGCTACAACTGTTATGAGTATTCCGCCATATTCCTGAAAAATTTCCTTCATAATATTTAAATCCTTTCTTCATCTAAGTCTAAAATAATAGTGTTAAATAAAATCAAAAATCAAATATATTAAACTAAAAATCAAGGAAAAAAAAATAGTGGCCGAAATGCCACAAAAAGAAACCTGCATAGAACATATGCAAGACACAATTTAAAAAGATATTTATATCTTACACAAAAATCGGGATTTGTAAATACCAAATCCCGAAAAAATGTGCACAAATATTCATTTAGTTTTTATACATATATCACATACTTATTTTAGATAAATATGCCAATTATAAATCTACCAGTTAGGACATAACAGTGATTTTATGCCTCGAGCAGTTTATTTACACTGACAAGACGTGTGACAACAACAAACACCTCTGCAGCCTTTTTCAGCTCATCAAGTGATGGATATGTCGGAGCAATTCTTATCACGCTGTCATCCGGATCCTTCTTGTAAGGGAAAGGAGAGCCTGCACCTGTCATTGTGACACCAGCTTCCTTGCACTTTGCAACGATTTCCTTTGCACAGCCTGAAAGAGCCTCAAATCCGAAGAAGTATCCACCGAGCGGCTTAACCCATGTTCCGATGCCTCTTGAAGCAATTTCATCTGTGAGGATATTCTCAACCAGCTCGAATTTAGGTCTGATAAGAGCTGCATGCTTTGCCATATGAGCCTTGATACCATCTACATCCTTAAAGAATCTCGCATGACGAAGCTGATTAATCTTGTCGTGTCCGATTGTCTGTATAGTAAGGCGCTTCTTGATATCCTCACGGTTTTTCTCAGATGTGCATATACCA
>OHOR01000631.1_pt1 | contig 14483 bp, 13 predicted proteins | sample 1569911 | NCBI WGS metagenome assembly OHOR01 (sample SAMEA3879517, study PRJEB24766) | human gut metagenome | biome: human-associated habitat; feature: feces | place: USA | collected 1985/1987
TATGAGCAAGCTCATGTGGGCTTAGACCTTTTGCCCCTGGCATCATAGTTATTATAATATTGTAGAAATATGTCAAAGCGACAATTATTTTATATCATTATGCTAGTGACACGTCAAGGAATTTCTTGTACAATGGGATAGAAGAAAGTTAGTCAGGTGAATTAAATGAAGAAAAAAGAACATATTGTAAAAACAATAAAACCGGGCAGTATTGCAGAGGAACTGGAGATCACTCCCGGAGATAAAGTACTTGCCATAGATAACACGGAAATCGAGGATATTTTTGATTATCAGTTTCTCACCCAGGATACGTATATTGAAATGCTGGTGGAAAAAGCGGACGGAGAGCAGTGGCTCTTAGAGATCGACAAGGAATTCGACGAGGATCTGGGCATTGAATTTGAAAACGGTCTGATGGACGAATACCGACATTGTCATAATAAATGTATTTTCTGCTTTATCGATCAGATGCCGAAGGGCATGCGGGATACCCTGTATTTTAAGGATGACGATTCCCGTCTGTCTTTTTTGCAAGGAAATTATGTGACACTGACAAATATGTCAGACCATGATATCGACAGAATCTGCAGATATCATCTGTCGCCCATCAATATTTCCTTCCAGACCATGAATCCGGATCTGCGCTGTAAGATGCTGAATAACCGTTTCGCCGGGGAGGCACTGAAAAAGGTGGATATCCTGAATGAAGCCGGAATCCGGATGAACGGACAGATCGTACTCTGCAAAGGGGTAAATGATGGGAAAGAGCTGGAATTCAGTATTCAGAAGCTGATGGAGTACCTTCCGAATGTGGAAAGTGTCTCTGTGGTGCCGGTAGGGCTGTCTAAATACCGTGACGGGCTGTATCCGTTAGAACCTTTTAACGCGCAGGATGCAGGAGAAGTCATAGATCTGATCGAGAAATATCAGAAGATCTGTATGGAAAAGTATGGAACACATTTTATCCAGGCCAGTGATGAGTGGTATATTCTGGCGGGAAGAGAAGTGCCTGAAGAGGAACGCTATGATGGTTATCTCCAGTTGGAAAACGGTGTAGGTATGATACGACTGCTATTAGATGAATTCCATGACGGACTTGAGAGGAGAATTACAGAAAAACAGTCAGGTGCAGGTCTTCCATGGGAAGGTATCAGAGAAATTTCCCTGGCAACGGGAAAGCTTGCATTTCCTTATTTGAAGAGAATGTCAGAAGAAGTGATGCAGGAATATCCGGGACTGCAGATTCATGTATATGAGATCGTAAATGAATTTTTCGGAGAGATGATCACTGTGTCCGGACTTTTGACCGGCGGGGATATTGAAAAACAGTTAAAGGGAAAAAAACTGGGAGATACCTTATATCTGCCCAGAAATGTACTGCGTAGTGGAGCGGATCTGTTCCTGGATGATGTAACGGTGCCTGAACTGGAAAAGTCTTTACAAGTGCCCGTGAATATTGTAAAATCAAGCGGATATGATCTTGTGGATGCGTTGCTTGGAATCAGTGATTCCGGGCAGGAATAAGAAGCAGGAGCAGAAATGGAGGAAATTATGGCAAAGAGAAAATCCAAGCCCATCGTTGCGGTGGTGGGACGCCCGAATGTAGGTAAATCCACCCTGTTCAATGCACTGGCTGGCGAAAATATATCAATTGTAAAAGATACGCCCGGTATTACCAGAGACCGTATTTATGCGGATATCCATTGGCTGGATATGACATTTACCCTGATCGACACCGGCGGTATCGAACCAGACAGCAAGGATGTGATCCTATCCCAGATGCGTGAACAGGCAGAGATCGCCATGGAGACGGCAGATGTGATCATTTTCCTGGTGGATGTAAAGCAGGGACTGGTGGACGCTGATTCTAAGGTGGCGGACATGTTGCGCCGCTCCCATAAGCCGGTGGTACTGGTAGTCAACAAAGTAGACAGTTTCCAGAAGTATATAGCGGATGTTTACGAATTCTATAATTTGGGTATCGGTGATCCCCATCCGATCTCTGCGGTGAACCGCTTGGGAATCGGTGACATGTTAGAAGCTGTCACGGAATATTTTGATAAGGAGCAGGCGGAGGAAGAAGAGGATGACCGCACCCGTGTGGCTATCGTTGGTAAACCTAACGTAGGGAAGTCTTCCCTGATCAATAAGCTGCTGGGTGAGAATCGACTGATCGTATCCGATATCGCAGGTACTACCAGAGACGCGGTGGACACTGAGATCACTTATAACGGCAAGGAATATGTCTTCATTGATACTGCGGGACTCCGACGTAAGAATAAGATCAAGGAAGAACTGGAGCGTTACATGATCGTCCGTACTGTCAGTGCCGTGGAGCGTGCGGAGGTCGTGGTACTGATGATCGATGCGGAAGAAGGCGTTACGGAGCAGGATGCGAAGATCGCCGGAATTGCCCATGAGAGAGGCAAGGCTACGATCATCGTTGTGAATAAGTGGGATGCTATCGAAAAAGACGACAAGACTATTTACAAATTTACGGAAAAGGTGCGCAATACTTTGTCCTTCATGCCATATGCGGAGCTTCTGTTCGTCTCTGCGAAGACGGGTCAGAGACTGCCCAAGCTGTTCGAGACCATCGATATCGTCAGCGAGAACCACGCCATGCGTGTGGCTACCGGTGTGCTGAATGAGATCATGGCAGAGGCTGTGGCAATGCAGCAGCCCCCTTCTGATAAGGGTAAGAGACTTCGTCTGTACTACATTACCCAGGTAGCGGTAAAACCCCCTACTTTTGTTATTTTCGTAAATGATAAGGAACTGATGCATTTCTCCTATACCAGATATATTGAGAATCAGATCCGGGAGACCTTTGGTTTTAAGGGTACTCCCCTCCGGTTTATCATCAGAGAACGAAAGGAAAAAGATCAATAATGGAACGTGTTATCTGTTTATTCATCGGCTATGTATTTGGACTGTTTCAGACTGCATATTTTTATGGCAAGACAAAGGGAATCGATATCCGTAAGTACGGAAGCGGCAATGCCGGTACCACCAATGCCTTAAGAGTACTGGGAACGAAGGCGGGACTGATCGTGTTTGCAGGAGACTGTTTAAAATGTATCATCGCCGTATGCATCACCAGAGCGTTATTCAGTACCGGACATCCGGAGAATATTTATCTGCTGTGCCTGTACACCGGCGCAGGATCCATCATCGGACACAACTTTCCGTTTTATATGGGATTTAAGGGCGGAAAGGGTATTGCTGCCACCGCAGGACTGATCCTGTCTTTTCACCCCTATTTTATCATAATGGGTGTGGTACTGTTTTTCGGCGCATTTCTGACCACACATTATGTGTCGCTGGGATCACTGCTGGTATATGCCGGATTTATGATCCAGATGGTAGTCTGCGGACAGATGGGACTGTTCGGTGCCATGCCACAGTCACAACTGTATGAAATGTATGCAATTACTGCATTTCTCACGGTTATGGCATATTGGAAGCACAGACAGAATATCGTCCGCCTGATCCACGGGAATGAGAGGAAGACCTATCTGTTCAGGAAAAAGGCTGCAGAAGAGCAGACGGAAATATCCGGGGAGGATAAATAAGCTATGGCAAAAGTATGTATATTGGGTGGCGGAAGCTGGGGTATCGGCCTGTCAGTGGTATTACATAAGAACGGACATGAAGTGACGGTATGGTCTGCGGTTCCCGCAGAGATTCAGATGCTTCAGGAGAAGCATGAGCACAAGATGCTGCCGGGAGTAAAGCTTTCGGAGGATATGATCTTTACTACAGATGATAAATCTGCGATTGAGGGTAAGGACCTTTTAGTTATGGCAGTGGCAAGCTCCTACACCAGAAGTACGGCACACCGCATCAGCCCGCTGGTGGCGAAGGGACAGAGGATCGTCAGTGTCTCCAAGGGAATCGAGGAGCACACCCTGATGACCCAGGCACAGATCATCGAAGATGAGATCCCCCAGGCACAGGTAGCGGTACTGTCCGGGCCGACCCATGCGGAGGAAGTCAGCCGTGGTATCCCCACGACGATCGTAGCGGGTTCTAAGAGTAAAAGCTGTGCGGAATATGTGCAGAATCTGTTTATGAACGAGGTGTTCCGTGTCTATACCAGCCCGGATGTACTGGGTATTGAACTGGGCGGTGCCTTGAAAAATGTAGTAGCGCTGGCTGCCGGTATTGCCGACGGATTGGGCTACGGAGACAATACGAAGGCAGCTCTGATCACCAGAGGTATTACTGAGATCGCCAGACTTGGTACTGCCATGGGTGGTAATTTCGAGACCTTCTGCGGTCTGACCGGTATCGGAGATCTGATCGTGACCTGCGCCAGCATGCATTCCCGTAACCGCCGTGCCGGTATCCTGATCGGGCAGGGCAAGACCTACGAGGAAGCCATGAAGGAAGTACAGATGGTGGTAGAGGGCGTGTATTCCGCTAAAGCGGCCATGGAACTGTCGAAAAAATATGATGTTCAGCTGCCTATTATTGAGCAGGTAAATGAAGTGCTCTTTGATGGTAAGCCCGCGGATCAGGCGGTAAAAGAATTGATGCTTCGTGACAAGAAGCTGGAAGTATCCCACCTGCCCTGGCCGGAAGAATAAATCGTATTTTTGGTGTTGACAGAAAAACGCAAACTGGCTATAATAAGCTCATGTTTAACGCAAACATAGGATAAGAAGAATGCGATGAAGGGAAGAAGTACTGTTCCTCCACTTCTGACAGAGAGCAGCCGGCAGGTGAGAGGCGCACAGAAGCAGAGCAGGAATACATCCCGGAGCAGCCGGTGGAAAGAGAAGGATCAGAAGATTTTATAAGAGGATCCCGAACGAGTAGATCAGGACGGTAGGCACCGATATCGGCCGAAGTATTGATAGATACTTACTGAGCTGTCAGATGTGAGTCTGGCAGGAACATTAGGTGGTAACACGAGTGATCAAGCTCGTCCTTTTGAAAAAAGGGGCGGGCTTTTTTAGTGCCTTTTGAGCCGAATCCCCTAAAATGTAAAAAAGGCATATAGGGTAAAAAGAGCACAAAAAGGAGAAGAGAAAATGACAGTATTTGATGAATTAAAAGCAAGAGGACTATTGGCACAGCTGACAGATGAAGAGGAGATCAAGGACCTGATCAATAACGGAAAGGCTACCTTCTACATCGGTTTTGATCCTACCGCAGACAGCCTTCATGTAGGACATTTCATGGCACTGTGCCTGATGAAGAGAATGCAGATGGCAGGCAACAAGCCCATCGCTCTGATCGGTGGAGGAACTGCGATGATCGGTGATCCCTCCGGCAGAAGCGATATGCGTACCATGATGACCAAGGAGACCATTCAGCATAACGTAGACTGCTTCAAGAAGCAGATGAGCCGTTTTATTGATTTCAGCGACGGTAAGGCACTGATGGTCAATAATGCGGACTGGCTGCTGAATCTGAACTATGTGGAACTGTTAAGAGATGTGGGAGCACACTTCAGTGTTAACCGTATGCTGACCGCAGAGTGCTACAAGCAGAGAATGGAGAAGGGCTTAAGCTTTTTAGAGTTCAACTACATGATCATGCAGAGCTTTGACTTCCTGACCTTATATCAGAAATACGGCTGTAATATGCAGTTCGGCGGTGACGATCAGTGGAGCAATATGTTAGGCGGTACCGAGCTGATCCGCAGAAAGCTGGGCAAGGATGCTTATGCCATGACCATCACACTGCTGTTAAATTCCGAGGGCAAAAAGATGGGTAAGACCCAGAAGGGTGCCGTGTGGCTGGATCCCAATAAGACTACTCCTTTCGAGTTCTACCAGTACTGGAGAAATGTATCAGACGCAGATGTCCTTAAGTGCCTGCGTATGCTGACCTTCTTGCCTCTGGAGCAGATCGATGAGATGGACAAATGGGAAGGCAGCCAGTTAAATCAGGCGAAGGAGATATTGGCATACGAGCTGACCAATCTGGTGCATGGCGAGGATGAGGCTAAAAAGGCACAGGAAAGCGCAAGAGCACTGTTTACCGGCGGCAATGCCGCAGAAATGCCTACCAGTGAGCTGACAGAGGCAGACTTTACCGATGGTAAGATTGATATTCTCGGTGTTCTGGTGAAATCCGGACTGTCCGCATCCCGCAGTGAAGCAAGACGTGCCGTAGAACAGGGCGGTGTTGTCGTAGCAGATGAGAAGGTCACCGATATTAAGACGACTTACGCTCCCGAGCAGTTTGACGGAGAGGGTCTGGTAGTCCGCAGAGGTAAGAAGAACTTCAAGAGAGTCGTTATGAGCAAATAAATACAGGATTCTTCAGACAGGATCTTCCGTAAAATACGGAGGGTCCTGTTTTTATTTTACAGGAAAATCTCCTTTGGAGAACCGTAGAATTGATACATGCCTATTTTATTCTGGACGAAACTGAGACTTGAACGGATATAGTTGATCATTTTCTGCAAAAAACAGTTACTTTCTGCAAAAGATATTGTTTGTAATGAAAAAAAATATTACTATTTAGATAAAGAGATATATAAATATTAAAGTGTTTTGCAAAAAGTCATGAGTAGGCGGATGTGTTGCAGAGTTTATTTATGCAGAGGGATATTCTGCGGAGCATACAAGACAATTAATTTCTATTGCTGATAATGACGATACTATACAAAATATTTCTTATGATGAAGAGGGAAATATTGATGAAATTGATATTTATAAGTATACGCCATACACATGTGCCAGTAATGAAAGCACTCATTCAGCCAATGTTCTATTTTAGAAATTTATAATGGAAAAATGTTATCGAATTTTCCGTTATAGTTAGTAATAATGACAGGAGACAAAAATGTCTAAAAAATATTTGCTGATCAGCATTGGAATTATTGTAATAGTTATTTTTAGTATATGCATAAAGTGTGGGAAAAATGATTTGCCAACGACCTCTATGATGGACGCCGAAAGAATTTTGCAAGAGTACTTGAAAAGTGCTAATCAATGGGAAGAAGAGTATAGTCTTGAACCAACCGATCCGGTTGTTGGTGAAATTGATAATAATGAAGTGTATAGATTCGAAGTAAGATATAAAGAAAATGTTGAGGAGGTTGGAAGCAGACTGATTAATAACTATGCAATAACGATGGATGGAAAGACTATTTTTTTGTATGATCCCGCAAACGATCAGTGGATTATTCAAAAATGAATATAAGCAGATAATAATGAAGACTGAAAACATATCTATGGTTTTCAGCCTTCATTTTATTATCAAAAATTAATATAATGTAATTTTCAACTTCCTGTGATAAATATTTGAGTTCTTCCAAGCTATTGATTTTGAATTTCAGTCGTACTAATATGACATTACAGAGTGCAAAAATGATATATCAAGCTTGCTATTCTGACTTATATCAAATAATTGGAAAGTATAGATAGTCTTATTCTAAAGAATTTCTTATTTGTTTTCAAAATAATTATTGCAGCATAAACGAAAAACAGACGATATTGCCACCCATATAGTAAAAAAGTAAGGGAAAGGGGAAATTATGTTACGAATAGCAATATGTGATGATGAAAAGTTGTTTAGAGAAAATATTAAAAAATATGTATTAAAATATTTATCCGAAAAGGATATTTCATCCGAAATTGATATGTTTAATTCGGGGAAAGAATTACTTGGCTTGGGGACAGATTTACTTGGCTATAATATTATTTTTCTCGACATTAATATGGATGAGATAGATGGAATTATGACTGCACACAAAATTAGAGAGTATAGTATGGATATATATATTGTATTTGTAACTGCTTACGTAAATTATTCATTAGAAGGTTATAAGGTAGATGCGACAAGATATTTATTGAAGAATACTATTAATTTTGATGAGTCTATATATGAGTGTATGGACACAATTTTACATAAAATGAATTACATTGTATTAAAAAAGTATTTTAAATTTAACGAATGTGAAAAAAATGTACAGGTTGATAGGATACTATATATAGAAAGCAGATTGCATAAACTTGAGTTTCATATTATGGAAGATAAGGTTTTGATATATACATTGTATGCAACATTAAATGATATGGAAAGGGAAATGATGGAATATAAATTTATAAGGATTCATCAGAGTTTTCTGGTAAATCTAAAACATATAAAGAGTATTACAGGCTATAGTGTAATACTGAATAACAATCAGAAACTTGTTGTACCAAGAGCAAGGTATAAGGATGTTAAAAGTGCATTTATTGCATATAAAGGAGAAGTGTAATTTATGTTTACATATTTTTTTAGTTTAGCAATAATTGCATTTGAAGTTATTTGCTGCAAAATATTTTTTGAAAGTTTTTGCGATAGCTCTGGGGAAAATAGAAAGTATAAAAGAACAATATTATTAGTTTTGTTGATTGCAATTTATTATATATGCGGGTTTACATTATCAAAATGGATTGTCCTTAAGCAACTATGTGCAATAATGTCAACTGCTATTATCATGCGATTCTATTTTGAAATAAGCTTAGTAAAGTCTGCGGTGTTTGCAATATTATATCAAGGATTATTGATGTTAGTGGATTATTTAGTTTATGCAGGAAATAGTGCAATCGTATCCAGAGAGGGAATAGTAACTCAAGAATATGCACTTGAGGGGAATTTAATTATTATTTTTAGTAAAGTTATTTCTTTTCTTTGCATCATACTAATAAAAAAACAATTTGGCAAAAAGTCAACAGAAGTACTGACAGACGCCGAATGGACAAAGTTCCTTTTTTACAATAATTACATTACTAATGGAATTTCAATATACTGAAAATGAAATGCAAGCAAATGCTTTATATTCTATTTCGTTTGGAATGGTGGTAATGAATGTATTTGTATATTATTTAATTAATGATATAGTCATTCGGGATGCAAAGCTGCATGAAAAGGAAATGCTTGAATTGCAGGTTAAAAATCAGATTCAGATGTATCGATCTGTTTCGGAAAACTTTGACATACAAAAAAGAAAATCGCACGAATTTAAAAATCAAATATTGTGTATAGAAGCGTTGCTCAAAGACAAAGAATATGATCGGGCAGTAGATTATGTTAGTAAAATCAGTAAGGGCTTTTTCAAAGAGCGAAATGCAATAAACACGAATCAAGTAGTAGTAAATGCAATTTTAAATACAAAATATGAAGAAGCTATTAACAAGCATATAGTCTTTGTCTTTAAAGTTAATGATTTATCTAACATAAAAATGGAAGATGAAGATTTGGTTGTGATTTTGGCTAATCTGTTAAACAATGCAATTGAAGCCTGCGAAAATTGCATTGGTAAAAAAGTAATTAAGTTCAAGTTTATGATGGAAGAACAGATGATAATTTTATCAGTAAAAAATACATGTAATCAAATGATTATATATCATAATAATGAAATCGCTACTACTAAAATGATAAATCAGGATGAGCATGGTGTAGGAATAAAAAACATTATAAGAATTGTGGAAAAATATAATGGGGAATATGTAATTCAAAATGATGAAGATCAATTTTACTTTTCTATTATTATACCTTTATGAAGAAAAAACATTAGGTAATCAAAGGGATATTATTGAGTCCTATTAATTAGAAGGTGATTCAAGGAGGAGATTTGTTGTCAATTTCTGCAATAAATGTTCACTTTCTGCAGAAATGATTGAACAGGCAAAAAAATTTGATATGATTTTATAAAAGGGGGCATAGATGTGGTTGAAATGATAGGCGGCTCCATAGTAGATGAGATGGAAAAAGACAATTATTTTGAATAGATATTTAAGTGATTGTCCATACATAAGGTTGGTACTATTTAATGAAAAAGATATCTATATTGTGCTGAATGAGCACAATATAGATATTTTTTTATTGATATTTTTCTTGCTTTTACGGAGCCGGTATGGTTTAATATGATTAGTATGTTAAAAAAATATCAAAAGGCGGTAATGTGATATGAGCAGCATGAGAGGGATCGATACTCCGGTAAGACAGCGGAGAAGAAGGGTATTTAAGGAAGTGGCTAATCTGGCTTACAATTCCACGAATCTGAAAGATGATATGGAGGCGCTGCCTTATAAGATCGTAGACTATGAAGAGTCGGAGTTCTGGGAGAGCGTTTATCGTGACAGAGCGATCATTCGTGAGCGCATCCGTCTGGCCATGGGTATGAGCTTACGCCCGGAGAATCGCGAGCATCCCGGCCATCTGACACAGGGTCTGGAGGAGAGTAATATTGATGAAAAATATTACGAACCCCCTCTGATGCAGGTCATTCCGTCGGCGTGTAATGCCTGCCCGGAGAACCGTTATGAGGTGACCAGCTCCTGTATGGGGTGTGTGGCACATCCCTGTCAGAGTGTCTGTCCCAAGGGCGCGATCTCTATGAAAAACGGCAAGTCTGTTATTGATCAGGAGAAATGCATTAAGTGCGGAAAATGCCGTGAAATCTGCCCTTATGATGCAATTTGTCATAAAGAGCGTCCCTGTAAGGCTGCCTGCGGTATTGGAGCCATCACATCTGACCATGTGGGAAGAGCTGTGATCGACAATGAAAAATGTGTATCCTGTGGTCAGTGTATGGTAAGCTGTCCCTTCGGCGCGATTGCTGACAAGTCACAGATCTTCCAGCTGATCCGTGCCATGCAGTCCGGACGGAAGATCATAGCCCAGGTAGCACCTGCATTTGCCGGACAATTCGGTCCGAAGGTGACACCGGAGATGTTTAAGACAGCTTTGAAGGAATTGGGGTTTGCGGATGTCTATGAGACAGCACTGGGCGCTGACATGGGATGTATGGCGGAAGCGGAGCACTACGTGAAGGAGGTTGCTACCGGTAAGCAGCAGTTTGCCCTGACATCCTGTTGTCCTTCCTGGTCTGTGATGGCGAAGAATCTGTTTCCTGAGACCATTGATAAGATCAGTAATGAATTGACACCCATGGTGGCAACAGCCCGTCTGATCAAACAGGAACATCCGGATGCGTCCGTAGTATTCATTGGCCCCTGCGCTTCCAAAAAGCTGGAAGCCAGCAGACGTACCGTTCGTTCCGATGTAGACTTTGTTATCACTTTTGAGGAACTGACCGGTATGTTCGAAGCTAAGGGAATCCTGTTAGATGAGATCAAGGCCATGGATGAGATGAAGGATGCTACCGCAGCCGGAAGAGGTTACGGCGTGGCAGGCGGCGTTGCCAATGCTATCAAGGAGTGTATCGAACAGTATTATCCGGGAACACCGGTGAACATTCAGCATGCGGAGAGCCTGGCAGAATGTAAGAAAGCCCTGCTCCTTGCCAAAGCCGGTAAGATGAACGGCTGCCTGATCGAGGGTATGGCCTGCCCCGGAGGCTGTATTGCCGGAGCCGGCACCAACATTGCTATTCCCGTAGCAGCCAGAGCCGTGGACAAGTTCAAGAACGAAGCAGAGAAGAAAGTACCTGATGAAAGTGTGGATCAGGAAATGGTGGAACTGGAAAAAGAATAAACATAGGATAGAAATTTTGTCGGGAAAGGGAATCATCACAGAAGCGTGATGGTTCCTTTTTTATGGTCTGTAAATTAGCTATTGTTATTTTAACAAAGATACTATAAAATATCGTGGAGAACTTTTAGGAGAAACAGATTATGAACATTCAGGATAGTATTATTTTTTTCATGGAAATCTTAGGAACCATCGCTTTCGCCGCGTCAGGCGCCATGGTGGGGATCCGAAAACGAATGGATATTTTCGGGATCTGCGTGTTGGGCGTGGTGACGGCAGTGGGAGGAGGTATGACCAGGGATGTGATCCTGGGGAAATTGCCTTCGGCTCTGGAAAAGCCTGTGTATGTCGTGGTATCAGTGATTACGTCACTGGCGATTTTTGTACTGCTGTATATCAAACATGATCTTCTGAGTGGCAGACTGGGAACTTTTTATGACAAGGCTATGCTGATCATGGATTCTGTAGGCCTGGGAATCTTTACATCCCTGGGTGTGATGTCGGGAATTGATAATGGATATCCTGATAATTCCTTCCTGCTGGTGTTTATAGGAATGCTTACCGGTGTAGGCGGCGGTCTGATGCGTGACATGATGGCAGGGGAGGAACCCTACATCTTCGTGAAACATATTTATGCCTGTGCATCCCTCGTGGGAGCACTGGGCTGCGTGTGGATATACAGAGAATGGGGAAGACTGACGGCGGTATTTATCGGAGCTTTCATTGTCATGGCGATCCGTTTCCTGGCTGCACATTACAGATGGAATCTTCCCCATCCGAAATCAACGTCTTAACTGTTGCAGTTTTTGAAAAAAGGCGGTAGAATAAGAAAGTAGTCTGCCCGGGAGATGGTGGACAGGAATATATAAGCAGGAAAATGTATGCCGGAAGACCGTAGCCCGGATATGCACAGATTCCCTGCGGAAATGAGGAGAAAATGACAAAGATCAGAACAAGATACGCACCCAGCCCTACCGGTAAAATGCATGTAGGTAATCTGCGGTCCGCATTATATGAATTTTTGATTGCAAAGCATGCCGGTGGAGATTTCATGCTCCGTATCGAAGATACCGACCAGGAGCGCTATGTGGAAGGAGCTACCGAGATCATCTACCGTACCCTGGAGAAGACCGGACTGGTACATGATGAGGGGCCCGATAAGGACGGCGGCTACGGCCCTTACGTACAGAGTGAGCGTATGAAGACCGGTATCTATATGAAATATGCCAAGGAGCTGATCGACAAGGGCGAGGCATATTATTGCTTCTGTGATAAGGAGAGACTGGCTTCCCTGAAGACCGAGGTGGTGGACGGCAAGGAGATCACTGTATATGACAAGCACTGCCTGTCTCTGTCCAAGGAAGAGATTGAGGCAAATCTTGCTGCAGGCAAGCCTTTTGTCATCCGTCAGAATAATCCAAAGGAAGGAACTACAACATTCCATGATGTGATTTACGGAGATATTACAGTAAACAACGAGGAACTGGAAGATCTGAACTGTGTCCGCGAAGATTATTCGGACGGGGCAACCGGCATAGGGCCGGAAGAGCTTGATTTAATCATCGACCTCTGCAACGGCAGGGAGATTCCGACAGACAGACGATTGTCCCTTTTAAGGGCGATCCACCATATCAAAGATACGCAGATTGAACGCTCGATACTGGAAAGTATCAATGGCAGCGACAGCCGTATCAGCAAATTTCTGGATGAAGCCGAGCAAATGGGCGGGGCTGCTCCGGACAGTGACTAACCGATTAAAAAAGGAGGTAACAATGACAAGAGGTTATTTTGATACGGGTTGATTGCCCGTATCATTGTAAAGAGAGATTCGCTATGGCATGAATGACTGAATAAACCGACAAAGCATGTATATGACTTATTTCGATTCGGGTTGATAAATGGATGTTCCCGCCTGGTAAGGGAACACTCCAATCAAGAAGAGACAATACCTTTGGTAACTTACTTATAAAACAGAATGGCTATGACAAAAGGCTATTACGATTCGGGATGACAGACCGCTTGCGGCATTCACCCGGTAAGACAACAGGAACTATTCACCATTAAATTTTATTTGTATGAACATAGGACTGGTAGATGTGGACGGACATAACTTCCCCAATTTTGCGCTGATGCGCCTTTCAGCTTATTACAAGGCAAAAGGGCATCGGGTGGAATGGGCAGAACCGACGGGACGGTATGATAAGGTGCTGGCAAGCAAAGTGTTCACTTTTAGTTCTGACTATGATTACAATCTGCTGGATGCGAAGGAAATCATAAAGGGCGGAACGGGATATGATATTGCCGGCAGGCTTCCCGAAGCTGTGGAAAACAGCCGGATGATGGACTATTCCATTTACCCCGAATACCCTTTTTCGCTCCAGTTCTTTTCAAGAGGCTGCATCCGCAAATGCCCTTTCTGCCTCGTCCGTGAGAAGGAAGGATACATTCAGGCCGTGGAGCCGGTGGAGCTGAACCCGAAAGGGAAATGGATTGAGGTGCTGGACAATAATTTCTTTGCCAACCCGCAGTGAAGGTCGGCGATAGATTATCTGATGAAAAAAGGGCAACCCGTGAAACTGCACGGTGTGGACGTGAGGATTATGGACGAGGAACAGGCCTGGCACCTGAACAGGCTCAGGATGAAGCAGAACATCCATATTGCGTGGGACTTGCCGCAGCTTGATTTGACAGAACGCCTGAAAGAGATGGTAAAATACGTGAAACCCTACAAGATAACCTGCTACGTACTGATAGGATTCAATTCGACCGTTGAGCAGGATTTGTTCAGGTTGAACGTACTGAGGGAACTGGGGATTACTCCCTTTGTTATCCCTTTCCGGGATTATGCAAACAAGCGGACGCCTACGCAATACGAGCGTGACCTTGCCCGATGGGCGAACCGGATGTGGCTGTTCAAATCCTCTTCCTTTGAAGACTATACACCCCGCAAGGGTTTCAAGTGCGGAGAATATCTGAAATAACTTGATAAAGACAAGACACAATAGAGACAATGAGAACAAACGGTTATTACGATTCGG
>OHOR01000659.1_pt1 | contig 14076 bp, 9 predicted proteins | sample 1569911 | NCBI WGS metagenome assembly OHOR01 (sample SAMEA3879517, study PRJEB24766) | human gut metagenome | biome: human-associated habitat; feature: feces | place: USA | collected 1985/1987
TTTTTCTTTCATTTACGCTGTGAATGACTTGTGAGAGGACGCTTATATTTGCCCAGTCAACGCTATGGATCGCACTACAAAATCTGCAATTTGCACTATGGAACTCACGGTTAAGGGATGAATGCCTGCTACAAGTGAAAGTTGTCAATTACAGTATTTTTTCATTCGCATGCGCATAGTAAATTTTTTTAGGAGCATAATACATAATAAGTTCCCAATCATAATTCAATCTGTCATTTTGATCATAAGCAGCAAGATATTCGATAGGCTCTAAATCTCTAACAAAACATTCACCACTATCTAAAATCAGGGAAATGCACTGCCAACATGGAATCTGATCCATAAATTTCCATTCAGACAAAATTAAGAATTTCATAAACTTTTGTATCTTGCTTTTCCATAAGGACTTCTATATTCTGAAATTATAGAAAAAACGTCCGCAGAAAGCGGCATTTTATGGGAGGAATGCATATGAACCGAAGTTTATGGAGAAAGGCGGTGGCACTGACACTTACAGCCGCAATGACAGCAGGGCTTACTGCCTGTGGCGGTGGCGGCAACAGCACATCCGCAGACGGAAAGAAGAGATATTTCAAAGCAGATTATCTGAGTGATCTGCCGGACAGTTTTAATGATACGACAAGTAATATACAGTTTAAGGGAGATGTGATGTATTACACTTCCAGCAATGAGGACTACACAAAATCCGGACTGTATTCCTATAATCTGATCACCGGAGAAAATGCACAGCTTTATGAGCAGGCGCAGAGTGACGGCAGCGGAAACAGCAGCTGGGTGTCAGGATATACCGTGGCAGACAGCGGAGAGGTTTACCTGTTTGTGACGAAGAACCAGATGGATGAGTCGAGTGTCACCGAGGATTATTCTGACGCAACACTGGATGATGTGTTAAGTTATATGGCAGACCAGTGGGGATACAGTGCCGAGGATGCAGAAAAGGACTGGAATGATTATTATGCAAAAGATTATACGGATGAGAACGGCAATGTAAACTATGGCAGATTTCTGCTGGCTCAGAATGCGAGATTCATTCAGACCTCTTCCATTCTCAAAGTGGACACATCCGGAAATATTGCGTTTGAACAGGACATGGATCTCGGAGCAAATGCAGAGAATGTAAGCTGTAACGGGATAGCAGTGGATAAGGAGGGAAACCTTTATCTTGCCCTGAATACCTGGTCCAATAATGACAGTGGCAACAGCGTCAGCTCAGATGAATATTTTACACTCGTAATAGGAGAGGACGGCAGCCAGAAGGGCAGGATCCCATCGGATGGATATACATCCAGACTGGTCGGGCTTGCGGACGGAACGGTTGCCTCCATCGGATATGGGGATGCCGGATGTGAGCTGCGGCCGTTAGATGTCGGCGCAATGAAAGAACAGACAGACAAGGCAATTGAAGTCCCTTCCGATACAGTCTCTGTGTTAGATGAGAAGAATCTGCTGGTCACAGAGGGCAGCAGTGTTTATAAGTACAATCTGGATACGAAGGAAAAAGAGGAATTTTTCAGCTGGATGGACTGTAATATTTCCAGCTCCAGCGTGAGCAGCTACGGAGTCCTGTCCGATGGAAGAATCGCAGCTTATCTTCAGAACTGGAACTCCAACGGAAACCAGACGGAGATCGCACTGATCAAAGAAGTGGATGCCAGTGAAGTGGCAGATACCGTAAATCTCACACTCGCCTGCATGTGGACAGGTTCAGACGTGGAGGAGAAGGTGATCGCATTTAACAAGAGTCAGGATAAGTATCATATCACAATGAAGTCTTATGGAGACGGCGCAGAGGAGTACGAGGATGCAGTGAACAGCTTCAACACGGCAGTGACATCGGATTCCAACATTGATCTGGTGCTTTTTAACGATTATTCCCAGGCGATCAATTTTGCATCCAAAGGATTAAATGTGGATCTGTATGGACTGCTGGACAAAGACACGGAACTTTCGAGAGATGATTTCCTTCCAAATGTACTCACTGCATGCGAGTATGATGGAAAACTGGCGATCCTGCCGCAGACCTTTACGTTACAGACGGTGATCGGAAAAGCGGATGATGTTGGAACGACACCGGGATGGACCGTGTCGGATATGAAGGCGCTGCTCGCATCCAAACCGGAAGGAACACAGCTTTTCTGGGGTATGGACCGGACGTCTGCATTGACAGCACTGATGAGTCTCGGCTATAATGATTTTATCAACTGGGAGGATGCAAGCTGTAATTTTGACAGTCAGGAATTTATAGATGTACTGGATTTTGCAAATATGTTCCCGGAAGAGTTTGAATATAGAGATGATATGGAAGACAGCACGGTTCTGCTGAGTCAGGGAAAACAGCTTTTAGATACTTATTATCTCAGTGATTTTGAGCAGGTACAGATGTACCGTGCGATTTTTGGAGGTCCGACAACATTTATCGGTTATCCGACCAGCGAGGGAAACGGAGCAATGCTGAGTCTGAACAATATTATTGGAATTTCCAATAGCTGTAAGGATGTCGATGGTGCATGGCAGTTTTTAAGGACATTTTATCTGCCAAAGAAGAGCAGCGACGGCGACAGTGATTACACTTATGGATTTTCCATTAGAAAAGACGATTTTGAAAAATATTGTCAGAACGCAATGAAAGCAGACTCTGACGGCGGAAGTACCTGGGGCTGGGGGGAATTCGAAGTTGAGATCCAGCCGGCGACACAGGAGGATGTAGATCAGGTAAAAGATCTTGTATACAATACAACCGCTGTTTCCGGTGCCGTTTCCGATGATATCACCAATATCATCAATGAGGAGGCAGCAGCCTATTTCTCAGGACAGAAGTCCGCAGAGGATGTGGCAAAAATTATCCAGAGCAGAATGCAGGTATATTTAAGTGAGACGAAGTAAGAAAAAGGATTTTAGTAAGGTTATAAAAAAACAGAATAAATCATGGTTTCATAGGCTGGTGTCAGGAGCGTTCCTGGCACCGAGCGTTCTGGGAGTACTGTTATTTTTTGTACTCCCATTTCTTGTAGTGATCTATTTTTCCTTTGTGAATAATCCGGTGGCAAAAAAGTTTGTGGGACTGACAAATTACATCAATGTCATTCAAAATGGGGCATTCCGGACAGCAGTTGGAAATACACTATTTTTTTCGGTAGTGGCAGTGCCGCTTGCCGTGATCCTTGGCATGGCACTCGCATTTCTGCTGGATGCAGGCATTCCGTTAAAAAGTGAACTGCGGAGTTGTTTTCTGACTCCGCTTATGGTGCCGACAGCGTCTATCGTGCTGATCTGGCAGGTGCTTTTTGATTACAATGGTGTTGTGAATGTGGCAGTGCAGAAGTTCGGCGGAGGACAGGTGGACTGGCTGAAATCTTCAGCAGGTCTTTTGGTCATTATTCTGCTGTTTTTATGGAAAAACTTAGGTTACAATATGATCCTCTTTTTGTCTGCGATGGGAAATATCCCAAAGGATATTATCGAGGTGGCAGAGTTGGACGGGGCAAACCGCTGGCAGATATTCCTGCATGTTAAATTGCGGTATCTGTCACCGACGATCATGTTTGTGACGATACTTTCCATGATCAATTCGTTTAAGGTTTTCCGTGAGATTTATCTTCTGACAGGCGAGTATCCGTACGGTGCACTTTATATGCTGCAGCATTATATGAACAATACGTTTGCTTCGGCAGATTACCAGAAACTTTCCACGGCAGCAATTTATATGTCCTTTGTGATGATCGTCATTATGGGAATTTTATTTTGGGTGGAACATCATTTTGGAAAGGATTTGGAGGAAGAATGAAAAAGAGATCAGAACGAAAAAAATTATGTATCCGCATCTGCCTGACGGTGATTGCAGTGGTTACGGCGCTGATTTTTATCATGCCGATCGTTCTTACCATCAGCAATTCGTTTATGTCGGCAGCGGAGATCACCTCCAACTATGGTTCCATTTTCCAGAAAACGGATACCGGGGGCAAGCAGTACATCTCCCAGACAGTAAACCTCAAGTTTATACCGGATATGGTAACTTTCTCACAGTATGCGACCGTGTTATTTAAGAGTCCGGACTATCTGTTGAAGTTTTGGAATTCCGTGATCTTAGTGGTGCCGATCGTGGTATTCCAGCTGGTGGTGGCAGTGCTCGCCGCATATGGCTTCACAAGGACCAGAGGAAAACTTTCCGCAATCGTCTTTTTTGCATATGTGATCTTAATGATGATGCCATATCAGGTTACACTGGTGCCAAATTATCTGGTCTTAAACTGGATGAAGCTACTGGATACGAACTGGAGTATATGGCTTCCGGGTATTTTTTCACCGTTTAGTGTGTACCTGATCACGAAGTATATGAGACGAATACCAGTGCCGCTCATCGAGGCGGCGAAGATTGACGGAGCCAACGAGTTTCAGGTCTTTACAAAGATATGTATTCCAATCTGTAAGGGCGTGATCACAACCTGTGCGATCCTGGTATTTATGGATTACTGGAATATGGTGGAACAGCCACTGCTTTTTTTTAACGATACAGATAAATACCCGTTGTCGATCTTTTTGTCAAAGATCAATGCGCAGGAAGTGGGACTGGCATTTGCAGTGGCGACTTTTTACATGATCCCAAGCCTTTTGATTTTCTTATACGGTGAGGATCAGCTGGTAGAAGGTATCGCTTATCAGGGCGGTGTCAAAGGATAGAAAATGGAGAGTTAAAAAGATGACAGATAGAAAAGATAAAATAAAGAATATCACAATTATATTTTTACTGGTGATGCTGATACTTACCTTTTTTTCCAATACGATCATGAATTATTCGCTTGTGGAAGTCAGCACACAGCAGGTGACAAGCGGTCAGATCACTTCCAAGGTGCGCGGAAGCGGTTCTGTGGAGGCGAGTGAGAGCTATTCCGTCACGATCGAGGAGACAAGGAAGATTGCAACGGTCAACGTGAAAAAGGATGCGGAAGTAGCAACCGGAGATTTACTGTTTACCTTAGAGGATACAGACAGTGATGAGTTAGATGCTGCAAAGAAGAGTCTAAACGAGGCACAGGCAGCCTATGAATCCGCAGTGCTTACCGCAGGGATCACAGTGGCAGAGCGTCAGAGCATTGAGGCTGGAAAGGGATCTAGCCTCACCCAGAAACAAAATGAGATCGCAGCAGCAAATCAGAGAGTGAAGGATGCGCAGGCTGCAGTGGATGCTGCACAGGCAAGTGTCGATAAGATCAAAGCACAGATCGATGCGGTCAGCAACTCAACAGCAGACACGACTGCAGAGGAAAAGGCAGTGTTAGATGCAGAAAAAAAGAACAGTGAGGCGCAGGACAGCCTGACGAGTGCGGAGAGTGCTTATACACCGGTGAAGAGTGCGTATGATACGGCGCTGAGTGAATATAATGATGCTGTAATAGCTTTTAATGCAGCAAAGGCAACATATGAGAAAGATACCAGCGACTTGAATAATAAAAAAGCCATGGACGCAGCAGAAATAGCAATGAAATCTGCCAATGAAAAATTAAAAAACTGCAAAGGAAACCTAGATAAAGTCCAGGGACCTTACGATTCTGCAAAGTCCGCAGCAACCGACAGCAAGAATGCTCTGAGCAATGCAAACTACAATCTCTCCGTGAAAAAACTGACTGGCACGAACACCGCGGAAGCAAACAATCTGCAGGCGCAGCTGAACACGGCAACGGCGGCACTGACCGATGCAAACACTACATTGACCAGCGCAACCAATGATCAGAAAAAAGTGACCGATAAGATCAGTGGCGAGGTGACGATCGCATCTGCCTACAAAACAATGACAGATCTTCAGGAAGAAGTAGCAAAATTACAGGCAAAATCCATCGGAACAGAGATCACATCACCAATATCAGGAACTGTTACTGATATTGCAGTGACAGCAGGAACTACGGTCAACGCCAATGATGTCATGATGACCATTCAGCCGGAAAACAAAGCATATGTGTTACAGTTCTCTGTGACTGAAAATCAGGCAAAGAAGGTCAGAGTCGGAGATACGGCGGAAATACTGAATAACTGGTACGGAAATGATGTTTCCTCAGTCGTGTCAGCCATCCGCAAAGATCCACAGAACCGCACCAACAGTATTATCATCTGTGAGATGAAAGGGGATGTGTCAGTCGGAGACAGCTATACACTGTCTATCGGGGAGCAGAGCTCCAACTATGACACGATCGTACCGACGAGTGCTATCCGGGAAGATTCCAATGGAAAATTCATTCTGATCATAGAGTCAAAGAGCACACCGCTTGGAAACCGCTACTATGCGAGACGTGTGGATGTGGATGTTATCACATCAGACGATACAAAATCAGCAGTGACCGGAGCTTTGGAAGGATATGAGTATGTGATCACAACGACTACAAAACCGATCAAGGAAAACGAACAGGTACGTCTGGCATCAGAATAAGCAGAAAGGAATGACACATGAAGGTAAAGCAGTACAGAAAAATACTTCTATTAGTGCTGATGATATGTGCTGCCATTCTTTTCGGCTGTGTGGAACGGGCACTCGGCAGACAGCTTTCCACACAGCAGATCGCATCAGAGTGGTCAGCAGAAGACAGTTATGCACAGATTTCCTGCTTTTTTTCCAAAGATGCAGCAGTGACGAAGGACTATGTGATACAGCTGGAACAGAAATTAAAAACTGCATTGCAGGAGGCGTCAGAGGATACATCGGATGTAAACGGAAGAACGCTGGTGGACTGTTACAGCACAAAAGGGGAACTTACCCTTTATTCTGACCGGGCATCTATCACGGCGAGAGCATTCGGTGTTGGAGGAGATTTTTTCACATTTCATCCGCTGAAACTGTTGTCCGGCAGCTATTTTGATGGAGAAGATTTAAACAAAGACGGTGTGGTCATTGATGAAAATGTTGCATGGCAGTTATTTGGTTCCAACAATGTCGCAGGAATGTATGTGGAGATCAACGGAGTACAGTATCCGGTGCGCGGTGTGGTAAAAAGCGATAAGGGATATTTCAGTGATGCGGCGGACGAGGAAGCAGCAACCGTTTATGTCTCTTATGAGATTTTAGAAGGCGGATCAGGCAGCAGTACTGGCGGCATGGACAGCGCAGCAGCCAGCACACCGGCAGCGGGCACGACGGATTCAAAGGGTGGAAGTTACGGACAGGCAGCTGGAACGACGCTTGACAGCTATGAGCTTCTCATCAAAAATCCGGTGCAGAAGTTTGGATTCAATGCATTAAAAGAAGCATTGGGATTGGATGAAAGCAGTTATGAGATCGTTGAAAATTCTTCCCGTTTTGGATTGATGAATCGTTTTACGGTATTAAGAAATTTTGGAATCCGTTCGATGAATACAAAGAATATTGTTTTCCCATATTGGGAAAACCGGGCGAGAGCTTATGAGGATCTTGCAGCGTTGCTGTTGATTCTGGAATTGTTATGTCTGGTCTATCCGGTCATTTTTGCAGCCGGGAAAATACACTGGCTGTGGAAACACAAGACTGAAATCCGACAGAAGCTGGTGCAGTGGATCAAGGTGTTTGTGAAAGAACTGCGGATCTGGATGAAACATGTGAAAGCACAAGAGCGTCCGGTGAAAAAACAGTGACATTGGAAAAAATAAAGGAGTGGCGGTATTCAGGACAGGATACCGCCTTGATGTATTTATGAAAAGAATTGTTTTGTTGGTTGGCGGTGTGGAAACGCTTGCCTACTTTTCCATACAGATGGGAAATGAATGGAAGCGCATGGGCTATAAGGTGTTCTATTTTGACTTGGAGGATGAGAGGAACAGCGCCAAAAAGCTGCGCAGATTTATCAAGCCGGGGGAGACTGTGCTTGTCACGTTTAATTTTGAAGGTCTGGAAAAAGAGGCAGGCATTTACCGTGAAGGCATTGGCTATGTATGGGATGAATATGCAGTTCCGTGTTACAACATCGCCGTCGATCATCCGTATTATTACCATGAGAGACTTGCTGATCTTCCGGAAAAATATTACCACATCAGCATCGACCGGCTGCATGAGGATTATTTTAAACATTTCTATCCGGAGTTTACGCACCGTGGATTTCTTCCGCTTGCAGGAAGTAGTTTAGAAGAGTTATGTAAACCGAATAGCGGTGAGGAAGATGGAAAACAATCGGTTGAATATCCGGCAGAAGCAAATAGGAAGACTGTTGAGAAAAAATACAATGTCATTATGACAGGAAACTTTACCCCGACGTCTTTCTGTGAACCGTATATCCACTGGATCAACGATGAATATGCAGCCTTTTATCAGGGGATCATCGATGACGTCATTGCGCATCCGCATCGCACGGTCGAGGAAGTGGCATTGGAACACTGCGAGCGTGAGATGGGGGAGAATACTTATAAGGATCTCCGCATGGCGCTGCACCGCATGATATTTATTGATATCTATGTGCGCAATTACTGGCGCAGGGAGGCGGTAAAAGTGCTGGTGGACGCAGGAATACAGGTGGATGTATTCGGCAAGGGCTGGGATGAACTCACCTGCGGTCACCCGGAAAACATGATCCTGCATCCGCAGACAACTTCAGAGGAGTGCTTAAAAGCAATTGCGGCGTCCAAAATATCATTAAACGTCATGCCATGGTTTAAGGACGGAGCACATGACCGTGTCTTTAATTCAATTTTAAATGGTACTGTCAGCGTGACCGATACGAGCAAATATCTTTGCGGGGAATTAAAAGAAGGACAGGGCGTATGTTATTACGATCTTGCCCATATGGAAAAACTGCCGGAGCTGGTGAGAGATCTGCTGGCGGACGATGCACGCCGGGAGGAAATCGTAAGAGCCGGTATCCCTGTGGTGGAAGAAAAACATACGTGGATCAGGCGAGCACATCAGCTGCTGGAATGGATCGAGGAAGATGCACGCGGGACAGACAGAAAAGATTGAGAGAGAAACGGGAGTAATCGGAGAAAAGCGAAGAATTCCGCATAAAACAGTTGCATTTTGCAGATAATGAGGGTATAATGTCGGAAGAAATTGGCAGTGACGAAAGCTACGACCGCAAAGCTGTTTCAGAGAGCCGGTGGCAGGTGTAAACCGGTGCAGTGAGTAAGGTCTTTCCACTTTCAGAGCCGGTGATGAAAGTCACAAGGTTCGTACCCTGTATCGTACGTTTGAGAGGTCGGAAGAAGATCTGTTCTTTAACATAGAGAAAGAGAGGCAGAGTGTTCCGGCAATATGGGTGGCAACGCGGAAGAGAATACAGCCTTTCGTCCCATGTGTTTTGGCACAGGGGCGGAAGGCTTTTGTGTTATAAAAAAGAAAAAGGAGCTTAGAAAAAATGATCGATTTAAAATTTTTAAGAGAAAATCCGGAAATCGTAAAACAGAACATTAAGAACAAATTTCAGGATCAGAAATTACCGTTAGTAGACGAAGTGATCGAGTTAGATGCGAAGGCAAGAGCAACCCAGAAAGAGGCAGATGAGCTTCGTGCAAGCCGTAACACCTTATCCAAACAGATCGGACAGTTAATGGGACAGGGCAAGAAAGAAGAAGCAGAGGCAGTAAAGGCACAGGTAAGTGCCAATGCAGCACGCCTTGCTGAGTTAGAGGAAACAGAGAAAGAGTTGCAGGAAAAAGTAACAAAGATCATGATGGTAATCCCAAACATCATCGATCCGTCTGTTCCAATCGGAAAAGATGACAGCTGCAACGTGGAGGTACAGCGCTTCGGTGAGCCGAAGACGCCGGACTTCGAGGTTCCCTACCACACCGACATTATGGAGCGATTCGACGGCATCGACATGGACGCCGCAGGCCGCGTGTCCGGCAGTGGCTTCTACTACCTGCTGGGCGACATCGCCCGGCTCCACGAGGCCGTGCTGGCTTACGCCCGCGACTTTATGATCGGTAAGGGTTTCACCTACTGCATCCCGCCGTTTATGATCCACGGCAACGTGGTGGAGGGTGTCATGAGCCAGACGGACATGGACGCCATGATGTACAAGATCGAGGGTGAGGATCTGTACCTGATCGGCACCAGCGAGCACACCATGATCGGCCGCTTCATCGACCAGACCCTGGACGAGGCTACTCTGCCTCTGACCCTGACCTCCTACAGCCCCTGCTTCCGCAAGGAGAAGGGCGCACACGGCATCGAGGAGCGCGGCATCTACCGCATCCACCAGTTCGAGAAGCAGGAGATGATCGTGGTCTGCCGCCCCGAGGAGAGCGCCGACTGGTACGAGAAGCTGTGGCAGATGTCCGTGGAGCTGTTCCGCAGCATGGAGATCCCCGTGCGCCAGCTGAACTGCTGCTCCGGCGATCTGGCTGACCTGAAGGTCAAGAGCTGCGATATCGAGGCCTGGAGCCCCCGCCAGCAGAAGTACTTTGAGGTCTGCTCTTGCTCCAACCTGGGCGATGCACAGGCACGCCGCCTGCACATCCGCGTCAAGGGCAAGGACGGTAAGAGCTATCTGGCCCACACCCTGAACAACACCTGCGTGGCTCCTCCGCGTATGCTGATCGCCTTCCTGGAGAATCATCTGCAGGCCGATGGCTCCGTGACCATCCCCAAGGTGCTGCAGCCCTACATGGGCGGCCTGGAAGTTATGGTTCCCACCCACAAGAAGGGCTGAGCCTGAGCTTTTCCACAAAGCACTCATAAAATGTTGAAAACCCCGCCGTCCGCGTGATGCAGACGGCGGGGTTTTGTTGTGTAGAAAAAACAAAAAGAAAAAAGCTCCTGATTTTTCAATCAGAAGCTTTTTGGTGACCCGTACGGGAATCGAACCCATGTTACAGCCGTGAAAGGGCCGTGTCTTAACCGCTTGACCAACGGGCCTTAGAAATACAGAGCTTCGCTAAAACCTCCGACTTTCATCATCCACTATTGCGGACGACCGTCCCCCTTATCTTAGCGAAACTCTGTAATGTGGTAGCGGTAACTGGATTTGAACCGGTGACACTTCGGGTATGAACCGAATGCTCTAGCCAACTGAGCTATACCGCCATATTTATTTTGTGCACTTGAACAGTGCTTTATTATTATAGCCAATCGACCGCGATTTGTCAACAATTATTTCGCAAAAATTCAAAAATTTCTGAAATATCTCCTTTCATGGCGTAAAAAAGACGCTGTAACAGAAAAAAGTCACAGCGTCTTGCGCAAATCATTCCCGGTATTTCTCCATCATTTCCTTGAACAGCACAGCCGGAGAGGGCGGCGTGTAGGTAATGGCGTTGGCACCCGCCGCAATGGTGGCGGAAATGCTCTCGCCGGTCTTGCCGCCGCTGGCGATGATGGGCACATCCGGGAACTGCTCCCGGATCTTTGCCACCACCCGGGGCGTGTCGGTGCTGCAGGCCACATTCAGGATGGATGCCCCGGAATCAATGCGGCTCTGGATGTTGGTGTCCTCTTTTGTCACTGTGATGATGACCGGGATGTCCACCACCCGCGAGACCGCCAGCAGGTTCAGGTCAGAGATGGGGGAATTGAGCACCACGCCCATGGCACCCTGGCTCTCCACGTCGCGGGCAAGGTTCAGGGTGCGCATGCCGTGGGTGGTGCCGCCGCCCACACCGCAGAACACCGGGATGTAGGATGCCTTGATGATGGCATCGCTGATGGCCTGCTGGGGCGTGAAAGGATAGACCGCGAACACCGCGTCCGCGTCGCAGTTGCGGATGATGGCAAGGTCGGTGGTGAATACAAAGCTTTTCAGCCGCCGCCCGTTGATGACGATGCCGCTGGCGGCATACACCTCCTGGGGCATTTTCAGGATGTTGTGGCGCAGGCGGCTCTCTACGTTGGGGGAAGTTTTCTTTTCAGCTGCCATGGGCAAATCCTCCGTTTCTCAATGGTTTCAAATAGGAACTATATTATAGGAAAACAGGGGAGTTTATGCAAGAAACATCCTGTGAACAGTCTGCAAATAAAAATCGACCCTCTCCGTCCGTGCTTCACAGCACCGGAGAGGGTCGTTCCTTTAATGTGTTCTAACGTAATCTAAAATATCCTCAGGCACGCCGGCCAGTGCATCGGCTCCGGCAGCAGTCAGCTCTGCACGGCCCCGGAAGCCCCACAGCGCCCCCATGGCAGGCAGACCGGCATTGTGCCCGGTCAGGATATCTACATCGCTGTCGCCCACAAACAGGGTGCTGACAGGGTCTGCGTGCAGGTCCTGCATCAGGCTGTAAACACCGGTGGGGTCGGGCTTGGTGGGCACGCCCGGGCGGCTGCCCCGCACCAGAACAAACCGACCTGCCCCGAAATAATGCTCGATGATCTTGCCGCACAGCGGGTCAGCCTTGTTGGAGAACACCGCACACTGCACACCCGCGGTGTTCAGCGCGTCAATGAGGGCAGCAATGCCCGGGTAAGGCGCGGTCTTGTCCTCCTTGTGGGCATCGTACCGGGCGGTAAACTCCGCCAGCGTAGCGGCCAGCTGCTCCGGTGTGCGGGCATCGGCGGGCGAAAACCGCTCCACGAGCTTCGGGATGCCGTTGCCCACCATGTGCTTGAACTGCTCCACCGTAAACTCCGGCCACCCATGCTGTGCGCACACCCAGTTGCCTGCATCAGCCAGGTCGTCGATGGTGTTCAGCAAAGTGCCGTCCAAATCAAATAATACCGTATGAATCATAACAATTTTACTTCCCCTAAGAACAATAACGTTATCTTTATGCCAAGGGCTCCCCTGATTGGGGGAGCTGTCGCCGATCGGCGGCTGAGAGGTTTAATTCGTTTCCATAAATCTGAAAAATTTCTCCGCATCCCGCAGCGGCACGCTCCTCACCTTGAGCTTTACCCAGCCGGGAAAGGTCAGGGTCAGGTTGGTGCGGCCCACACTGGCAGCCCAGGGGCTTTGTGCTGCGGTCAGGCAGACATCCGGGTGAAACACACAGATGCAGTGCAGGTAGAGCCCCTGCTGCCGCCGCAGGGTCATGCGGCCCTCTCGCAGCCAGAGGCCCTCCCGCCGGTAGCCGGCCGCGGCCCCGGCCAGCAGTGCCCCAAAGAAGAGCGTGGGGATGAGCAGGGTCACGGTCAGCTGGGGCAGCACTGTGGCCGAGACCAGCGTCAGCAGCAGGCAGAGGGCAAAGGGAATGCCTGCCGGTGCAAAAAAGATGAGACTGCGCTGCTCGGTGCGGGCCAGCAGGTCGGGCGGCATCCGGAACTCCGGCAGCAGCTCCCGGAACAATGCTTCCTCGCCGCTGCGGTAGACGAACAGCGGCAGCTCGGGGGAGCAGCCGCCCGCCGTTACAAAGACCGGCCAGCGTTTCATCAGCCGGGCGGCGGGGGAGATGCGGACATCTGCAAAGCTGATCTCGCTTGTCTGCACCCGGCACTCGAAGTGCTCCAGCCAGCCGCCCCTGCTGCCGATCTGGTCGGCCGTGTGCCAGACAGTGTAGTGCACGGTCTGGGCAAAGCTGCGCATCAGGCTGGCCCCCAGCAGAAAGCCAGCCGCCGCCAACAGCCACGCCGTGCCTGCAGGGAGCCACCGCGCTGCGAATCGGGCCAGAAAGCTCACCTGGATCTGGGCAAAAACGGCAGGGTTCCAGTCCGGAACATCCCGGGTCTGGCGCACGGCCAGCACAAACAGGGCCAGCGTGGAGAGGCCGTTGGCCCCCAGAAAACCCAGCGCCGCCCGCTCCCCTCCGGCGGGCCGGTGCAGGGTAGGATTTACCAGAGGCATCAGCTGATCTGCCACCGCCTCGGCATCGGCTTTGGGCAGGCAGACCGAAAGGGTGTGCTTTTGCGCCGCGCCCACCGGGTAAAGGGTCAGGCGGCTTGCCCCGGCCATCCGGTAGAGCAGGGGCCGGTCAATGGTCAATGCAGCCAGCATCTCGCCCCGCAGGGCACGATCCAGCCGGATGCCCAGCCGCCAGCGCACCAGCAGGTTGCCGTGGGCGTCCGTCTGCCAGCCGCTGACACGCAGCACCGCCCAGCGGGCGGCGCTGAGCAGGGCCGAGGGTGTGCCGCAGGAGCATATCCTCTGCGGCAACGGTGCGGCGGACCTCATCTTCCGGCTGGTCTGGGCCGTAAAGCCCCATAAGGCGCTGGTGACAGCCCCGACTTTTGCCGAGTAC
>OHOR01000664.1_pt1 | contig 13938 bp, 10 predicted proteins | sample 1569911 | NCBI WGS metagenome assembly OHOR01 (sample SAMEA3879517, study PRJEB24766) | human gut metagenome | biome: human-associated habitat; feature: feces | place: USA | collected 1985/1987
GAAGAAAAAGGAGCTTATGCTTAATGAGGTTGCAACAGGAGACACAGTTCTTACAACAAGTGGATTCTACGGAACAGTTATCGATATCGAGGACGATACTGTAATCGTTGAGTTTGGTAACAACAAGAACTGCCGTATTCCAATGCAGAAGGCAGCTATCGCTGACCTTGAGAAAGCAGAGGATTCAGCTAAATAATGCAGATTTGTAAAGCCGTCACATAAGTGGCGGTTTTCTTATTATCCGCATCTCTTGCAATAATAATAAAAAACTGTTATTATAGTATGCAGTTATTATAAGCTGCAGTTATAAATTGCATGAAAAAGTAAAATATCCCGGCATATTGAAATAACTACTTTAATGCTTTAATATAAGAATATGTATTTTTATGTAAAAGAGGTAAGAAATTATGGAATATAAAGTTGGTGTAATTTCCGGAGACGGAATCGGACCGGAGATAGTCACTGAGGCAAAAAAGGTATTGGACAAAATAGCAGACAAGTATGGACACAGCTTCAACTACACAGACATCCTTATGGGTGGCTGCTCAATTGATGCTACAGGTGTTCCTCTTACAGATGAGGCTATTGCGACTGCGCTTGATTCAGATGCGGTGCTGATGGGTTCTATCGGTGGCAACACAGCCACATCACCATGGTACAAGCTGGCCCCTGAGCTTCGTCCGGAGGCAGGACTTTTAAAGCTTAGAAAGTCACTCAATCTGTTTGCAAATCTTAGACCGGCATACCTGTACAAGGAGCTTGCTGCAGCCTGCCCGCTCCGTGATGAGATCATCGGAGATGGTTTTGACATGATCATCGTAAGAGAGCTTACAGGAGGTCTTTACTTCGGAGCCAGAGAGACAAAAGAGGTGGACGGAGTTGTTACGGCCACAGATACACTGACATACAATGAGAATGAAATCAGAAGAATCGCAAAGCGAGGCTTTGATATAGCCATGAAGAGAAGGAAAAAGGTCACATCCGTAGACAAGGCAAATGTGCTTGATTCTTCCAGATTATGGAGAAAGATCGTCGAGGAGGTCGCTAAGGATTATCCGGAGGTTACATACGAGCATATGCTTGTTGATAACTGCGCAATGCAGCTTGTGAAGGATCCTAAGCAGTTTGATGTTATCCTGGTGACAGGCTCAATCGGTATGCTTTCATCGGCAAGCCTTAACGATACAAAGTTCGGACTTTACGAGCCAAGTGGCGGATCTGCTCCTGATATCGCAGGAAAGGGCATTGCAAATCCTATCGCAACAATCCTTTCAGCAGCCATGATGCTTCGCTATTCATTTGATCTGGACAAGGAAGCACAGGCAATCGAGGATGCTGTAAAGCAGGTGCTTAAGGAGGGCTACAGGACAATCGACATCATGCCACAGCCGGGTGAGACTACAGAGGGTATCACACAGGTAGGCACAGCACAGATGGGGGATCTCATCGCAGAACGTGTGTAGCTGCATGACTTATAATAGACAGCTAACAGGTTATAGATATGCAGATTGTTGTGTATACAGTAGTAATGATGAAGTACTCAAAGAAATAGTCGGAGATAAATAAGGAGATAAAATATGATAAGTGATAACGCAAGAGCCGGAATGCAGCAGGCACCGGCAAGAAGTTTATTTAATGCTCTTGGTTTTACACCGGAGGAAATGAAAAAGCCTATGGTCGGAATCGTAAGCTCATTCAATGAGATTGTTCCGGGCCATATGAATATAGACAAAATCGTTGAGGCTGTAAAGCTTGGAGTTGCAGAGGCAGGAGGAGTACCTGTAGTATTTCCTGCAATCGCAGTCTGCGATGGTATCGCGATGGGACATGTCGGCATGAAATATTCTCTGGTTACCAGAGACCTGATTGCAGATTCCACGGAGTGTATGGCTATCGCCCATCAGTTTGATGCACTGGTTATGGTGCCAAACTGTGATAAGAACGTACCTGGACTTCTGATGGCAGCAGCAAGAATTAATGTACCTACCGTATTTGTTTCCGGTGGTCCGATGTTAGCAGGTCATGTAAAGGGACGTAAGAGAAGCTTATCTTCCATGTTTGAGGCAGTAGGTTCCTATGCAGCAGGCACAATGACAGAGGAAGAAGTAAGAGAATATGAAGAGAAAGTATGTCCGACCTGTGGTTCCTGTTCCGGTATGTATACCGCAAACTCCATGAACTGTCTGACCGAGGCACTTGGTATGGGCTTACGTGGAAACGGAACCATTCCTGCCGTATATTCCGAGCGTATCAAATTAGCAAAACATGCCGGAATGGCAGTTATGGATATGTATCGGAAAGATATCCGTCCAAGAGATATTATGACAAAGGATGCGATTTTAAATGCACTGACCGTAGATATGGCGTTAGGCTGCTCTACCAACAGTATGCTTCACCTGCCTGCAATCGCACATGAAGTAGGATTTGATTTTGATATTTCCTTTGCAAATCCAATCAGTGAGAAGACTCCGAACCTCTGCCACCTGGCACCGGCAGGCCCGACCTATATGGAAGACTTAAATGAAGCCGGCGGTGTCTATGCTGTCATGAAAGAATTAGCAGATGCAGGACTTTTACATACAGACTGTATGACCGTAACCGGTAAGACCGTAGGCGAGAATATCAAAGATGCAGTCAATAAGAATCCGGAAGTTATCCGTCCACTGGATAATCCGTACAGTAAGACCGGTGGTCTTGCCGTATTAAAGGGAAATCTTGCTCCGGACGGTGGTGTTGTAAAACGTTCCGCAGTCGTAGAAGAGATGATGGTTCATGAAGGACCGGCAAGAGTATTTGACTGTGAGGAAGATGCCATTGCTGCAATCAAAGGTGGAAAAATTGTTGCCGGTGATGTAGTCGTGATCCGTTACGAAGGACCAAAAGGCGGCCCTGGTATGCGTGAGATGTTAAATCCGACTTCTGCAATCGCAGGAATGGGACTTGGTTCATCCGTAGCATTGATTACAGACGGACGTTTCTCCGGTGCAAGCCGTGGAGCTTCCATCGGTCATGTTTCACCGGAAGCAGCCGTAGGCGGACCAATTGCGTTGGTAGAAGAAGGCGACATCATCAGGATTAACATCCCGGAAATGAAGTTAGAGCTTGCAGTATCGGATGAAGAACTGGCAGCCCGTAAAGCAAAATGGCAGCCAAGAGAACCGAAGGTAACAACCGGATATCTGGCACGTTATGCTTCCATGGTTACTTCAGGAAACCGCGGTGCAATTTTACAGATTCCAGGTACTAAGGAAGAAAAATAAGAACCGGTAATCTGTAAACATACAGCAGAAAGATAAGTTGGAAAGAGAGGAAATTTCAATGCTCTTAACAGGTGCTGAAATCGTAATAGAATGTTTGAAAGAGCAGGGCGTGGATACGGTATTTGGTTATCCGGGCGGTGCAATTTTAAATGTATATGATGAGTTATATAAACATAGTAATGAAATAAAACATATTTTAACTTCCCATGAGCAGGGAGCTTCCCATGCGGCAGACGGATATGCAAGAAGCACCGGAAAAGTTGGTGTGTGCTTTGCCACCAGCGGACCGGGTGCAACTAATCTGGTAACCGGAATCGCAACCGCATATATGGATTCTGTTCCAATGGTAGCAATTACCTGTAATGTCAATGTGCCGCTTCTTGGCAAAGACAGTTTCCAGGAAATTGATATCGCAGGAATTACCATGCCGATTACCAAGCACAACTTTATTGTAAAAGATGTCAATGATCTGGCAGATACCATCCGCCGGGCATTCCGCATTGCAAAAAAAGGAAGACCGGGTCCTGTTCTTGTGGATATTCCAAAGGATGTCACTGCAAATAAGGCAGAATATAAAGCACAGCGTATTGAACCGGTACTGCGTGTGACAGAAACCATCCGGGAGGAAGATTTAGAAGAAGCAGCAGCTTTGATTCAGAAAGCAAAAAAACCATATATCTTTGTGGGCGGCGGTGCCGTAATTTCCGACTGTTCGGATGAATTGAGAGAATTTGTGGATAAGGTGGATGCACCGGTTTGTGATACCCTGATGGGAAAAGGTGCATTTAACGGAACGGATGAACGTTATACCGGAATGCTTGGAATGCATGGAACCAAGACTTCCAATCTTGGAGTCAGCGAGTGCGATCTTCTGATTGCAGTAGGTGTCCGTTTCTCAGACCGTGTGCTTGGAAATGCTAAGAAATTTGCCCATCATGCAAAAATCTTACAGTTTGATGTGGATGCGGCAGAGATTAATAAAAATATCATGGTAACAAACAGCGTGATTGGTGATTTAAAGAAGATTCTTGCAAGAATCAATCCGATGTTATCTCCGATGGAGCATAAAGAGTGGATGGAGCACATCATGGAATACAAGAAAGAATATCCATTGAGCTATCATCCGGAAGGATTAAGCGGTCCGTTCGTAATCGAAGAAATCTATCGTCAGACCAACGGAGATGCTATCATGGTAACGGAGGTCGGACAGCATCAGATGTGGGCAGCACAGTATTATAAATACAAACAGCCGCGAACACTTCTGACATCCGGCGGACTTGGAACCATGGGTTATGGACTGGGGGCAGCAATCGGTGCGCAGATAGCAAATCCGGATAAACAGGTTATCAATATTGCCGGTGACGGATGTTTCCGTATGAATATGAATGAGATTGCAACAGCAGTCCGTCAGAAGCTTCCGTTAATCGAAGTTATCATCAATAACCATGTGCTTGGAATGGTAAGACAGTGGCAGACACTTTTTTATGAGAAGCATTATTCTGCAACTGTTTTAGACGATGGAGTAGATTTTGTAAAACTGGCGGAAGCCATGGGAGCAACGGGATATCGTGCAACCAGTCAGGCAGAATTTGTCGATATTTTGAAAAAAGCACTTGCAAGTAGTACACCAGTTGTTATAGACTGTATAATTGATAGTGATGATAAGGTGTGGCCAATGGTAGCACCGGGGGCAGCTATATCTGAGGTGTTTACCGAGGAAGATTTAAAATAATAAGCCATTACATACAGAAAGATATGTGTAAGAAGTGAGGAGGAATTAGAAAATGAGCAGAGTATATAATTTTTCTGCAGGTCCGGCAGTATTACCGGAAGAAGTTTTACAGGAAGCAGCAGATGAGATGTTAGACTACAGAGGATGTGGAATGTCCGTAATGGAGATGAGTCATCGTTCCAAAGTATATGACAACATCATCAAAGAGGCAGAAGCTGATTTAAGAGACTTAATGAATATCCCGGATAATTACAAGGTATTATTCTTACAGGGTGGAGCTTCCCAGCAGTTTGCTGCAATTCCAATGAACCTGATGAAAAATAAGAAAGCTGCATACATTGTAACTGGACAGTGGGCTAAGAAAGCTTACCAGGAAGCAAAAATGTATGGGGATGCAGTAGAAGTAGCATCTTCAGCAGATAAGACCTTCTCTTATATTCCGGATTGTTCAGATCTGGATATTCCGGAAGATGCAGATTATGTATATATCTGTGAAAACAATACAATTTATGGAACCAAGTTCAAAGAACTTCCAAATACCAAAGGACATACACTTGTTGCAGACGTATCTTCCTGCTTCTTATCAGAACCGGTTGATGTAACCAAATACGGAGTAATCTACGGCGGCGTTCAGAAGAACGTTGGACCTGCAGGTGTTGTAATCGTAATCATTCGTGAAGACTTAATTACAGATGATGTTCTTCCGGGAACACCTACCATGTTAAAATACAAGACTCAGGCAGATGCTGATTCTCTTTACAATACACCACCATGCTACGGCATATATATCTGTGGTAAAGTATTCAAATGGTTAAAGAAGATGGGCGGACTTGAAGTTATGAAACAGCGTAACGAAGAGAAAGCTAAGATTCTTTATGATTTCTTAGATCAGAGCAAGTTATTCAAAGGAACTGTAGTTCCAAAAGACCGTTCTCTTATGAACGTACCATTCGTTACCGGTGATGCTGACTTAGATGCAAAATTCGTCAAAGAAGCAACCGAAGCCGGTTTTGTAAACTTAAAGGGACACAGAACCGTTGGCGGTATGCGTGCCAGCATTTATAATGCAATGCCAAAAGAGGGTGTTGAGAAGCTGGTGGCATTTATGAAGAAGTTTGAGGAGGAGAACGCATAATGTTTAACTATACATGCTTAAATCCAATCGCTGGTGTAGGCTTAGACCTTTTGTCAGATGAATATAACAAAGTAGATGATATCAAAGATGCACAGGCAGTCCTGGTAAGAAGTGCAGCAATGCATGATATGGAACTTCCAAAGACTTTAGAAGTTGTTGCAAGAGCAGGTGCAGGTGTAAATAATATCCCATTGGATAAATGTGCAGAAGCAGGTATCGTAGTATTCAATACACCGGGTGCAAACGCCAATGGTGTAAAGGAACTGGTATTTGCAGGAATGTTATTGGCAGCCCGTGACGTAGTCGGTGGAATCGAATGGGTAAAAGGCGAGGAAGGCAATGCAGATGTTGCAAAACTTGCTGAGAAACAGAAGAAGAACTTTGCCGGAAGCGAAATTGCAGGAAAGAAGCTTGGCGTTATCGGACTTGGTGCCATCGGTGTTAAAGTAGCAAATGCTGCAACACATCTTGGAATGGAAGTATACGGATATGACCCATACATTTCTGTAAATGCTGCATGGAGCTTATCACGCAATGTAAATCATGTAAATGCTGTAGAAGAAATTTACAAGAACTGTGATTATATCACAATTCATGTTCCGCTTTTAGATTCTACCAAGAAAATGATTAATGCAGAAGCAATTGCAATGATGAAACCTACCACTGTAGTATTGAACTTTGCAAGAGACTTACTGGTTGATGAAGAGGCAATGGTAGCAGCATTAGAGGAAGGAAAGATTGCAAAATATGTCAGCGACTTCCCAAATCCAACCACAGTTGGAAAGAAAGGCTGTATCGTAACTCCTCATATTGGAGCTTCTACCGAAGAATCCGAAGATAACTGTGCAGTAATGGCAGTAAAAGAGATTCGTGATTTCTTAGAGAATGGAAATATTACACATTCTGTAAACTATCCGGACTGCAATATGGGCGAGTGCAAGAGTGCAGGAAGACTGTTACTGTTACACCGTAACGTAAAGGGAATGATCAGCAGCTATACTTCTATTTTAGGAGATGCAAATATCAACATTTCTGATATGACCAATAAGAGCCGTGGCGATTATGCATGTACACTGCTTGATGTAGATGCACCTGTTACCAAAGAAGTAGAAGAGAAACTTCAGACCTTAGATGGTGTATTAAAGGTTCGTATTGTAAAATAATAAATGCAGGTGAGAAAAAGATAATATATGGACTGCCCGGTTACGCCGCGACAGTCCATTTCTCTTACGCAGGAAACTCACAAAGCGTGTTTTTCGCATTACGCAGGAAGGAGAAAACAATGGCAGATATCAGACCATTTTTATGTATCAGACCAAGAGAGGATGAGGCGGCAGAGATTGCAGCACTTCCGTATGATGTATATAACAGAGAAGAAGCAAAGAAAGCGGTAGAAGGACATGACAAAAGCTTTCTTCGCATTGACCGTGCCGAGACACAGTTTGATGATTCCGTAGACACTTATGCACCGGAGGTATATAAGAAAGCCCATGAGATGCTCTGGGATATGGTGGCAGAAGGTGATTTCGTAAAAGAAGAGAAACCGTGCTATTATATTTACGAACTGACCATGGACGGAAGGGTGCAGACCGGTATTACAGCCTGTGCTTCGATTGATGATTATCAGAATCAGGTCATTAAAAAACATGAGAATACCAGAGCAGATAAAGAGCAGGACAGAATCAACCATGTAAATATCTGTGATGCACAGACCGGACCGATTTTCTTAGCATACCGTTCCAATGATGTCATCAATGCAGTGGTAGAGAAGGTAAAGAAGACAGCACCTCTTTATGATTTTGTGGCAGAGGATGGAATCGGACATCGTGTATACAGAATTGCAGAGGCAGAAGATATTGCGGCTATCGAGGAAGCATTTGCAAAGATAAAAGAAATCTATATCGCAGACGGTCATCACCGTGCAGCATCCGCGGTAAAGGTAGGACTGATGCGGAGAGCAGAGCATCCGGATTATGACGGAACTGAGGAATTTAACTATTTCTTATCCGTATTATTCCCGGATGACCAGCTTATGATTATGGATTATAACCGTGTAGTAAAAGACTTAAATGGAATGACAGAAGAGGAATTCCTTGGAAAGATGAACGACCTGTTTGAAGTGGGCACGCCACAGAAGGAAGCGGTTCATCCAACGGAAAAAGGAAGTTTCAGCATGTACCTTGGGGATAACTGGTATGCCTGCCGGATGAAAGAAGCGGATTTAAGCAGTGACCCGGTAGATGGGCTGGACGTATCAATTTTACAGAATGTGTTACTGCATCCGGTACTTGGCATTGAAGACCCGAAGACCGATAAGCGGATTGATTTCGTAGGTGGAATCCGTGGACTGGAGGAATTGGAGCGCAGAGTACATAGTGACTGTAAAGTGGCATTTGCCATGTATCCGACCAGCATCGGAGAGCTGTTTGCAGTAGCAGATGCCGGAAGACTGATGCCGCCGAAATCCACCTGGTTTGAGCCAAAACTTCGCAGTGGATTATTTGTTCATGCACTTTCATAATAACTTTCATAAATAACTGGAGGATATTAAAATGGGATTTTATCTGACCGCATTAGAAGCCAGCACAGAGGGCATTACAGCGGAAGAAGTCAGCGATACTATTGAACAGATGAAGAAACCGGGCGTGGTACGTACTTACCTGGAGGGGCTGGTGCCGGATTTACTGGCGTTTCTCTTTCAGGTGGTGATTGCCTGCGTGGTATATGCCATTGGCGTAAAGTTAATCAAACTTTTCCGGAAACTCGTCCGGAAATGGCTGGATAAAAAGGATGCTGACAAGGGTGTAAAACAGTTTATGGATGCACTGGTCAAGTGCATTGGATATTTCTTCTTGATTGTAATCATTCTTTCGCTCTTTGGAATTGCAACCACATCTGTAATGGCAATTGCAGGTTCTGCAGGACTGACGGTAGGCCTGGCACTGCAGGGAAGCTTATCCAACTTTGCCGGCGGCGTATTAATACTGATGTTAAAACCGTTTAAAGTGGGGGATTATATTGTAGAAGACAGCCATGGCAACGAAGGAACGGTAACAGAGATTTCGATTTTCTACACCAAGTTAAAGAGTGTTGACAATAAGATTATCGTAATTCCAAATGGAATCTTAGCCAACAGCAGCCTTACCAATGTAACCTACAGTGAGAAACGCAGGATTGACCTGGAAGTAGGGGTGTCCTATTCGGCGGATTTAAAGAAGACGAAGGCTGTGATAGAGCAGTTGCTTCTTTCCGAAGAACGCCGGCTTAAGGACGAGGCGGTGCAGGTCTTTGTATCGGAATTGGGAGACAGCAGTGTTACAATTGGTGCAAGAGTATGGGTGCCGACTGATTTATACTGGGATATCCGCTGGGCACTGACTGAGGAGATGAAAAATGCCCTGGATGAAAATGGAATCGAAATTCCATTCCCACAGCTTGATGTCAATGTAAAGAATCCGGTATAAAATCGGGCAAAAAAGTGAAAAAGTTTGACAAATATTGGAAAATATGCTACTGTTAGCCATGTAGTCGTGCACAATTTTGTGCAACTTTTTAGATTTATTGTGTATTAGGAGGAAAAAGAAATGCAGGGAACTGTAAAATGGTTTAACGCAAAGAAGGGTTATGGATTTATCTCAGATGCAGAAGGAAATGATGTATTCGTTCATTTCTCCGCATTAAATATGGATGGATTCAAAGAGCTTAAAGATGGAGAAGCAGTTGAATTTGAGGTAGTAGAAGGAGAAAAAGGACCTCAGGCAGCTAACGTAGTTCGCTTAGGTTAATTCGTATAGAGTTGAATATGAAATAAGCGCAGAGCAGGAAGATGGATATCCGTCTTCCTGTTTTTAGGTTTATCAGGTGTAAATGTAAAAAAAATGTGTTATACTGATAAAGACTGTGAGTCAGATTATGAGAACATGGAGGATAAAACATTTGAATTTAGCAGCGTTAACAGCATATGAATTAATCAAAGAAGAAAATCTGACAGACATCCATGCAAAGGGATATCTGCTTCGACATAAAAAGAGTGGAGCTAAAATCAGCCTTATTTCCAATGATGATGAAAATAAGGTCTTTTATATTGGATTCCGTACTCCGGTAGAGGACAGCACCGGCGTACCACATATCATTGAGCATACGGTATTGTGCGGTTCGGACAAGTTCCCGGTGAAGGACCCGTTTGTGGAACTGGTGAAGGGTTCTTTAAATACATTCTTAAATGCCATGACTTACCCGGACAAGACCGTTTATCCGGTGGCAAGCTGCAATGATAAAGATTTTGCTAATCTGATGGATGTATACTTAGACGCTGTGTTCCATCCGAATATCTATAAGAAAGAAGAAATCTTCAAACAGGAAGGCTGGCACTATGAATTAGAGGATAGAGATGCACCGGTTACCATCAATGGAGTGGTATACAATGAGATGAAGGGCGCATTTTCTTCTCCGGAGGGTGTCTTAGACCGTGTAGTATTAAATTCCCTGTTCCCGGATACCACATACAGCAATGAGTCCGGCGGTGACCCGGAAGTAATTCCGGAGCTTACTTATGAGCAGTACCTTGATTTTCACCGGAAATTCTATCATCCATGTAATTCTTATATTTACCTTTATGGAAATATGGATATGGACGAAAAACTGGAATTTCTCGATAAAGAATATTTAAGCCATTATGATAAAATCGAAGTAGATTCCGCAATTCAGCTGCAGGCTCCTTTTGAAAAGCCGGTAACCATCAGCAAGCCATATTCCATTGCATCTTCCGAAAGCTTAGAGGATAATGCATATCTTTCCTATAATGTGGCAATCGGAACGAATCTTGAGAGTGAACTGACTCTGGCATTTGATGTCTTGGATTATGCACTATTAAGTGCACCGGGAGCACCGTTGAAGCAGGCACTTATTGAAGCAGGAATCGGAAAAGATATCATGGGCGGATTTGATAACAGCACCTTACAGCCAATTTTTTCTGTGGTGGCAAAGAATGCTAATAAAGAAGACGAAGAGAAGTTTGTAGGAATTATCGAGGATACTTTAAAGAAAATCGTCAAAGACGGTCTCAATAGAAAATCCCTGTTAGCAGGAATCAACAGTGAAGAATTCAAATTCCGTGAAGCAGATTACGGTAATTTCCCGAAGGGATTAATTTATGGATTATCCTGTATGGACAGCTGGCTTTATGATGATGACGAACCATTCTTATATCTTAAAATATTAGACGTATTTGCAGCATTAAAGGAAAAGATTGAAACAGGATATTTTGAAGAACTGATTCAGAAATATCTTTTGGATAACAGCCATAAATCCTATGTATCCATTGAACCGGAAAAAGGCTTAAATGCCAGGCTGGAAAAAGAATTAGAAGAGAAACTGGCAGCTTATAAGAAAGACTTATCAGAAGAAGAGATAGATAAGTTAGTAGAGGAGACAAAGCATTTAAAACAGTATCAGGAAGAGCCGTCACCAAAGGAAGACCTGATGAAGATTCCGATGTTAAAACGGCAGGACATGAAGCGTGAAGCACAGCCGCTGGTATATGAAAAGGTAAGCTGCAATGGCATCGAAACCATTCATACCAACATTTATTCCAATGGCATTCATTATCTGAATCTGATGTTTGATATCAGTGATATTACAGAAGAAGAACTGCCATACCTTGGGGTGTTAAAAGCTGTACTTGGTTATATGGATACAGAGCATTATAATTATGCAGACTTAGCAAATGAGATTAATCTTATGACCGGCGGTATCTCTTCCCAGATTAATATTTATGCGGATACTAAGAAAAAAGACAGTTTCCATGCAAAATACGAAGTACGTTCCAAGATTCTTTATCAGAATCTGGAAGAGGGGCTTAGACTTCTTTCTGAGATTCTGATGGGCACACAGATTACAGATGAAAAACGTCTCTATGAGATTTTAGCGCGTATCAAATCGAGACTGCAGATGTCCTTAAGCTCTGCCGGACATTCCGTATCTGCCATGCGGGCAATGTCTTATTTCTCACCGGTAGCCCGATTCAATGACCTGGTTGGCGGAATTGCACTGTACCGGACGATTGCAGAATTAGAAGAACATTTTGAAGAAAAGAAGCAGTTCTTAATGGATAAATTAAGAAGCCTTACAGAGAAAATATTTGTAAAGAACAGACTGTTGATTTCCCTGACGGCAGACGCAGAAGGATATCAGCTGTTAGAAGAAAAATTCCCGCAGTTCTTAACTGTTTTACCGGATGGAGAGAAAGAGGGAGAAGCAGTTGCCTTCCATTGTGAGAGAAAGAATGAAGGCTTCTTAGATGCATCCAAAGTACAGTATGTATCCAGAGCCGGAAATTATTTATCGAAAGGATATTCCTATACCGGAGCACTTCGTATCTTAAAAGTAATTTTAAGCTATGATTACCTTTGGATTAATGTCCGGGTAAAGGGTGGTGCATATGGCTGCATGAGCGGATTTATGCGGAACGGAGATGCATATTTCACTTCTTACCGTGACCCGAACCTTAAGAGCACCAATGAGATTTACGAAGGTATCCCGGCATATTTAAGAACTTTTGATGCAGATGAACGTGATATGACAAAATATATCATCGGAACAGTAAGTGATATGGATACCCCGTTGAATCCGGCTGCCAAGGGCATGCGTTCCGTAAGTGCTTATCTTACCAATATTTCTTATGAGGAATTACAGCGTGAGAGAAATGAAGTTTTAGATGCACAGCCGGAAAATATCAAAAATCTCGCAGTGCTTATTGAAGCAGTACTCGCACAGGATGCCTTGTGTGTCATCGGTGCAGAGGAAAATGTAGAAGCAGAAAAAGATATGTTCTTAGAAGTAAAGAATCTTTATTAAAAGCTGTGGGTAATAGTCCCGCAGCATACATAAGAAGGAGTAAGTATGACGGAAAATTTTAAATCAGGCTTTGTAACACTGATTGGACGGCCGAATGTAGGAAAGTCCACCTTGATGAATCATCTGATTGGACAGAAGATTGCAATTACATCCAATAAACCGCAGACTACCAGAAACCGTATCCAGACTATTTATACGGATGAAAACAGAGGACAGATTATTTTTGTGGATACACCTGGTATCCATAAGGCAAAGAATAAGCTGGGCGAATTTATGGTAAATGTGGCAGAACACACATTAAATGAAGTGGATGTCATTTTATGGCTGGTGGAACCGAGTGATTTTATCGGCGCAGGAGAGCAGCATATTATTGAAAAGTTAAAAACTGTAAAGACACCGGTTATTCTGGTTATCAATAAATTAGATACCTTGGATAACAAGGATAAAATGCTGGAGTACATTGACACTTATCGTAAAGTTTATGACTTTGCGGAAATTGTACCGGCATCTGCACTGCGGGGAGAAAATACGGATGTTATCATTGATTTGATTTTTAAATATCTGCCGTATGGTCCGATGTTCTATGATGAGGATACCATTACTGACCAGCCGGAGCGTCAGATTGTGGCCGAACTGATCCGTGAAAAAGCACTGCACTGCTTGCAGGAAGAGATTCCGCACGGTATCGCAGTTGCCATCGACAGTATGAAAGTCAGAAATAAAGTGATGCACATCGATGCAACAATTATCTGTGAGCGCAATTCACACAAGGGGATAATTATTGGTAAAAAAGGAAGTATGTTGAAAAAGATCGGAAGTACTGCACGTTATGAGATCGAGAAAATGCTGGATCAGCAGGTCAATCTCAAGCTCTGGGTCAAAGTAAAGAAAGACTGGAGAGACAGTGATTTCCTGATCAAGAACTTCGGATACCGAGAAGACGAGTAAAAAATGTC
>OHOR01000666.1_pt1 | contig 13915 bp, 16 predicted proteins | sample 1569911 | NCBI WGS metagenome assembly OHOR01 (sample SAMEA3879517, study PRJEB24766) | human gut metagenome | biome: human-associated habitat; feature: feces | place: USA | collected 1985/1987
GGGCTTAGAGAAAGCACTGGCATCTGATTTTGACATGTATATCTTAGACCTGATGCTTCCGGGCATGGACGGCTTCGAAATCTGCAAACGTATTCGTGAAGTAAAGAATACACCGATTCTTATGGTATCTGCCAAGAAGGATGATATTGACAAGATTCGCGGACTGGGACTGGGTGCGGATGATTATATCACAAAACCATTCTCCCCAAGCGAGCTGGTAGCAAGAGTAAAGGCACACCTTGCCCGTTATGAAAGACTGATTGGCAGCAATGTGCAGGAAAATGATATTATTGAGATTCGTGGAATCAAGATTGATAAGACAGCCCGCCGCGTCTGGGTAAATGGCGAGGAAAAGGCATTTACCACAAAGGAATTTGATTTACTGGTATTCTTAGCGCAGAATCCGAATCATGTATTTACCAAGGAAGAACTGTTTAAAGAAATCTGGGATATGGAATCCGTTGGTGATATCGCAACCGTAACGGTACATATCAAAAAGATTCGTGAGAAAATTGAAATGGATACCGCAAAGCCTCAGTATATCGAGACAATCTGGGGGGTAGGATACAGATTTAAATTATAGAATGTGTAGCCCCAGATTGTCTATAGATGCGCATGCGCGCGTCAGCCAGCAAAGCTGTCTGAGCTGGGGGGTAGGTTACAGATTTAAATTATAAATGGTCTGGTAGCAGCTAATCCGGTGGCATTGTTATTTGCTTTACTTATTGCGGCAGCTATTATTGTTGACTTTGTATGTATTAAAATTTATGTAAAAACAAATTCAGCTTTATTTTTACAATTAGAAAATGCACAGGAGATGCAGGAAAAAGTATATGTATAAGATTGCAGAACATATTTTATATGAGGATGACAAGCTGCTTGTCTGTGTAAAACCGGCAGGGATTGCAGTGCAGACGAAGCGTATGGGCGAGCAGGATATGGAGAGCCTGCTTCGGAATTATCTTGCTGCAAAAGGAGAGACTCCCTTTATTGGAATCATCCATCGCTTAGACCAGCCGGTGGAAGGCGTAATGGTCTTTGGAAAGACCAAAGAAGCCACAGCAGAGCTGAACCGGCAGATGCAGAAAAACGGTTTTGGAAAATATTATCTGACAGTGGTATATGGAAAAGCAGAACCGAAAGAAGGACAGCTTATTGACTTTCTTAAGAAGGATGGTAGAAGTAATACTTCTTCTGTCGTAAAACAGGGAACCGCAGATGCAAAGCGGGCGGCGTTAACCTATCGGGTGCTGGAATGTAGTACGCTTGATGATAAAGATGATAGAGATGGCAGAGATGGTAAAGCTGCTTCAGGAGCGGGTACAGCGGATGGAACATCGGAAAAAACTGAAGCTGCGGAAGAAATCAGTCTTCTTGAAGTAAAATTAGAAACCGGGCGGCATCACCAGATTCGTGTGCAGATGTCGCATCATGGCTGGCCATTGGTGGGAGATAGAAAGTATGGAAGGAAGAATGAAAGTCTGCCGGGAATGAGGTCGATTCCACTGGCACTTTGTTCTTATCGGCTGGAATTTCTGCATCCCACAAGCAAAAAGAAGATGCAGTTTCAGATAACACCGAAAGGTCAGGCATTTCATTTATTTTCAGATTTATAATACATAAAAAAGTCCGGTATGCCACATACTGATGGTATGACTGGGAAAACAAGACAACTTATAAAAAAGATTATATATTTAGCAGGGATTACAGTTGCAGTATATTTGGGAATGCGTTTCGCACTGCCGATTGTAATTCCTTTTTTACTGGCAATCCTTATTGCAAGAATATTATGTAAACCAGTAGCTTTTCTGTCAGAGAAAACAAAGCTTCCCAAAGGAATTGTAAGTACGGCTGCAGTGCTGTTGCTGCTGGCAGTGATTTTTCTGCCGATGGGCTATCTTGTATACAAGGGAATCTGCGAACTTGTATCACTGATAACGAATTATCCGGCATTATTTGGAAAAGCAGATACACTCTGGTGCAGTTGTTGTGAGCGGGTTGCGGAAATCACCGGCATGAAAACAGAGAAAATGGTGCAGTGGGGAAAAAACTGTGCGGCATATGTCAGCAGTCAGGCAGAAACGAAGCTGATTCCGGCAATGATGAATGGCTCGCTGGCATCTTTGCGGGGACTGGCAGCATTCTTTGGCATCTGCATTGTAACTGTTGTGGCGGCAGTACTGATACTCTGTGATTATAATAATCTGGTGCAGCGTTGGAGAAAAAGCAGCTTTTATTTCTGGGGCGGACGGATATTTCAAAATATGTGTCATGCCGGTGGAACATATCTTAAGGCACAGCTTATTATATTGGCATTAATCAGTGGCGTATGTATAGTAGGTCTGTTCCTTACCGGAAATTCTTATGCCATTCTGGTGGGAGTGCTGATTGGCATGAGTGATGCACTGCCTTTTATTGGCACGGGACTTGTCTTTATTCCATGGCTGATTATCGATTTATTTCGTGGAAAGTATTTTGCGGCAGTGATATATGGTATACTGTTTATATTGAGTACCTTTATCCGGGAATTTATGGAGCCAAGGCTTATGGGAAGAGGGCTGGGCGTGCATCCGCTGGCGGTTATTATCAGTATTTATGCAGGTCTGAAAATATATGGAACAGCCGGTGTTATTTTAGGTCCGCTTTCCGGATTTTTAATCTGGGAAATTTATCGCAGTATCTGTGGAAGAGAGGAAAAAGAGATAACATGAAAATTGTGTGCATTTATGGACAGAATCATAAGGGTTCCACCTATCATATTGCAAAAATCCCATGGGATTAGGTCAGATTCACCAGCGGTGAAATTATGACGTATTCCCATGGGATTTTTAAAAGTTACGTAGTTATTTGTTGCTTCTTCTCCAGATATGCATTTTCTCTGCATCTGCGATTAATTCATCACGGAAGTCCGGATGTGCGACAGAGATAATTGCTTCACATTTCTGCCAGGTAGAAAGTCCCTTTAAGTTGACTTTACCATATTCTGTTACCAGATAGTGGATGTTGGCACGGGTATCGGTTACGATAGATCCTGGATCTAAGGTAGGAAGGATACGGGATTTTAACTGACCATCTCTGGTTGTAAAGGTAGAAGAACAGCAGATGAAGCTCTTACCACCATTAGAAAGGTATGCACCCAGAACAAAGTCTAACTGTCCGCCGGCACCACTGATGTGTTTGATTCCAGCAGACTCTGCATTTACCTGACCGAAGAGGTCTACATTTACTGCATTGTTAATGGAAATAAAGTTATCCAGTGCGGAAATGGAACGGATATCATTGGTATAGCTTACCGGAGCACTCATAAGTTCCGGGTTTTCATCTAAGTAGTCATACATTTTCTGAGTTCCTGCACCGAAACCATAGGTCTGACGGAAACGGTCGATGTTTTTCTTGGAACCGTTGATTTTTCCTGCTCTTGCAATATCAACGAATGCATCAACGTACATTTCGGTATGTACACCTAAATCTTTCAAATCAGATTCTGCAATCATGGAACCAACAGCATTTGGCATTCCACCGATACCAAGCTGGAGACATGCACCATTTGGAATCTCATCTACGATTAATTTTGCAACTGCCTGATCGATTTCAGTGGCAGCTCCGCCGCCGCCTAATTCACCGATAGCCGGGTTCTCGCCTTCTACGATGAAATCAACATCGGAAATATGGATGCTGTTTTCAAATCCGCCTAAGCAGCGAGGCATATTTTTATTTACTTCAACGATAACTTTCTTGGAAGTCTCGCAAACTGCCATCATATGAGAAGCGTTTGGACCAAAGTTGAAATATCCATGTTTGTCCATTGGAGCAACCTGGAACATTGCTACATCATCCGGAGTAGCGGAGTCACGATAGTATCTTGGAAGCTCGGAATAACGGATTGGAGCGTAGTAAGAAAAACCACGGTTGATATATTTACGCTCGATTCCGGACATATGCCAGGAGTTCCAGGTAAAGTGTTCGCCGGCATCTTCACGTTCGAAGACAGCTAACGGTTTTAACAGAATACCACCTCTTAAGTTGACATCCTTTAATTCATCCGTACGTTTTGCAAGGGCTTTATCCAGTGCATCCGGAGTTCCGGTACACCATCCATAATCTACCCAGTCACCGGATTTGATGACTTTGACAGCCTCATCTGCGGAGACTAATTTTTGTTTATATTCCTGTGTGTAATCCATGAAAAACCTCCTGTATATTTTGTCTGTTAAATTATTATCATAGTACCACTTCGTACATGATTATTCAAGTCGAAGGGACTAAGAATTATCGTCTGGGAGCTGCCATTGTCTGGCTGCATTTCTATATTCTTCCGCCTGGGCTGCATTTCCGGATTTTTCATAGCAGTCAGCCAGTCCGTTCAGCGGAATATTTCCACTGGTATGGACATCAAGAATGCTGGCAGTTTCAAAGGCAGCGTTGTAGTACCACACGGCTGCTTCATCATAATCTTCTGCGTCAAAAAAATAATTTCCCAATTCGCAGCAGATTTCTGCACAAGGGGTAGTAATCATATCCTTCAGTGCCAGCTTGAAAAATTCATTGACATTTCCGGTAATCCGGTAGCAGCGGCTTAAGATACAGCCGGCTTCCTTGCGGGCATCCCCAGAAGCGGTTTCATCCTGCAGGGTAGCAAGAAATACTTTTGCGGCGGCAATGAAATCTTCTTTTTCGCCGGTCATGAGGAGCTCTTTGGCATACATCCGGTGCAATTTTTCGGAAAGGCGTCTGTCCCGGTCAAATGCCAGTAAGAAGCCTTTGAAATCACGGCTGCTGTGCAGGGACTGCGGAAGATGCGTAATAGCAATATCACTGTCAAAGACAACCGGGTCTAAGCGCACCGTTTCGTGAATCGGGTCAATCCAGGTAAAGGTACGGAGTCTCCGGTAGAGCTTCGGACGGTATTCTTCTTTAAAGTTAAGCACCGTATTAAATTCATTTTTGGTCACATATTTCATCTGTACAATTTCGACCTCCGGAACCATGGCTTCTTTTAAAAGCCGGAACTGTTCCCGGTTCTCATCATCTAAGACTTCATCTGCATCTGCGGTATAAATGTATTCCATGGAAGCTTTGGAAAAAGCAAAATTTCTGGCATCTGCAAAGTCATCCTTCCAGATATAGTCATAGATTTTATCGGTATAGCGGGCAGCAATTTCCCTGGTGCGGTCGCAAGAGCCGGTATCCACGATAATGATTTCATCCATCAGACCGGCGAGTGAATCCAGACAGCGGGAGAGAACCTGCTCCTCGTTTTTTACAATCATGCAAAGGCTTATTGTTATCATCAAATTATCTCCTTTCGCAAGCACCTATACAAACATATTTATTATCGCATATTTCAGGGAAAAAGTATATCAGTAGGGACAGAATTTATTTGACAGAGCCGGCACTGGTGTCTATGATGAAATGAGACAAGAATGAGAAGAAAAGCGAAAGCTTGAGAAAAGGATGAAAGCAATGGAAACAAAAGAAAAATTCATGCAGAAAACCATAGTAGTCTGGCTGGGAGCGCTGGTGTGCTGCCTGTTGTGGGGCAGTGCATTTCCGTGCATTAAAATCGGCTATCAGATGATGCACATTGCATCGGATGAGGTGGCGTCCCAGATTCTGTATGCTGGCTATCGGTTTACGCTGGCGGGAATTTTAACAATATTATTGGGAAGTATTGGAAGCAGACGGTTTCTGCGTCCGACAAAGGGCTCCATTGGAAAAGTTTTTAAATTAAGCAGTCTGCAGACTGTGGGACAGTACCTGCTTTTCTATATCGGACTGGCGCACACCTCCGGGGTAAAAGCATCCATCATCGAAGCGTTAAATGTATTCGTGGCAATTCTGGTAGCAAGTCTTTTATTCCATCAGGAAAAATTATCGGCGCGGAAAATAGCAGGCTGTATCATTGGATTTGCAGGCGTGGCACTGGTAAATATGGGAAGCAGCGGATTTGATTTTCATATGAGCGTGACCGGAGAAGGATTTATTTTCCTGTCAACGGTAGCGTATGCATTTTCTTCCGTGTTGTTAAAGTGGTATTCCAAATCCGAAAATCCTGTCATGCTGAGTGGATACCAGTTCCTGGTGGGTGGAATTATTATGGCATTGTGCGGCTTTGCAGCAGGTGGACGGGTGAGCGGATTTACGGCGTCATCCTTTGGACTGCTGTTTTACATGGCATGCATTTCTGCTGTTGCATACACGCTGTGGGGCATTTTATTAAAATATAATCCGATTTCCCGTGTAGCGGTATTTGGATTTATGAACCCGGTGTTTGGTGTGATTCTTTCCGCATGGCTTCTGGGAGAAAAAGAGCAGGCAGCAGGCATCAAAAGTGTGATTGCCCTGATACTGGTATGCATTGGTATATTTATGGTAAATTATAAGAAAGAGGTTATGAAGGAGGACTAACATGAGTGCAGTTGTAACATTGAAAAAAGGCGAAGGAAGAATGGTAAAATCCGGTGGCATGTGGATTTTCGATAATGAAATAGAAAGCGTCATGGGAACATTTGAAAACGGAGATCTGGTGCTGGTACACGATTTTGACGGATATCCGATGGGCATTGGATTTATCAACCGCAATTCCAAAATCCGGGTGCGCCTTTTCAGCAGAAAAGAAGATACAGTTATTGATGAAGCATTTTTCCGGACACGATTGCAGCAGGCATGGGAATACCGGAAAAAGACGGTAGACACCTCATCCTGTCGCGTGGTATTTGGAGAGGCAGATTTCCTGCCGGGACTGGTTATTGATAAGTTTTCGGATGTGCTGGTAGTGCAGTCCTTAGCACTTGGCATCGACCGTTACAAAGAGCTTATTGTAAAGCTTTTAAAGGAAATTTTGGCAGAGGATGGCATTACAATCCGCGGCGTATATGAGCGGAGTGATGCAAAAGTCCGCAAACAGGAAGGAATGGAGCTTAAGAAGGGCTTTATCGGAGAAGCATTTGATACCAATGTGGAAATTGTAGAAAATGGTGTGCATTATATCGTAGATGTAAAGGATGGTCAGAAGACCGGATTTTTCTTAGACCAGAAATACAACCGTCTTGCCATTCAGAAATTATGTGAGGATGCAAGAGTGTTAGACGGCTTTACCCATACCGGCTCCTTTGCATTAAATGCTGGAATTGCCGGAGCAAAAGAAGTCACCGGAGTGGATGCTTCGGAACTTGCCGTACATCAGGCAGAAGAAAATGCAGCATTGAACGGTCTTTCCGGCACGGTAAAATTCCTGTGCAGGGATGTCTTTGAACTGCTGCCGGAATTAGAGGAAGCAGGCGAAAAGTATGATGTGGTAATCTTAGACCCACCGGCATTTACCAAGTCCAGAAATTCTGTTAAAAATGCCATCAAGGGCTATCGTGAGATTAACCTTCGTGCCATGAAGCTTGTGAAAAATGGCGGATTTCTTGCAACCTGCTCCTGCTCCCATTTTATGACGTATGAGTTGTTTACCAAGACAATCGGACAGGCAGCTCACAGCGTCCACAAGCGTCTGCGTCAGGTGGAATTCCGCACCCAGGCACCGGATCATCCGATTCTCTGGGCGGCAGACGAATCCTATTATCTGAAGTTCTATGTGTTCCAGGTTGTGGATGAGATGTAAAAATTTTTGAAAGTGGCAGGCCTAAGTGGATTGCCACTTTTTTGTGTGCAAAAACACGTTGATTCATATGGAAAAATGTAATATAATACATTAAAAGACGCGATGATATTTTAAAGAAGGGAGAGAGCACACACATGAAGCGTAAAATAACTGCTAAATTATATGAATGGAAAAATATGAAAAAAGGCAGAATGCCGTTACTTATTTATGGTGCAAGACAAGTTGGAAAAACGTTTGAAATGCGTGAATTTGGAGCATTATATTATAAAAATACAGTCTATGTAAATTTTGAAACGGACGAAAGAATTGGGAAGTATTTTGATACAGATATTCATGCAGATTATATCATCGCCATATTAGAAAAATATTATCAGGTAAAGATTGTACCGGAAAATACGCTCATTATTTTTGACGAGATACAGATGTGTGAAAGAGCATTAACTTCTTTAAAATATTTTTCAGAAGAGACACCGGAATACCATGTAATAGCTGCCGGAAGTCTGCTGGGTGTAGCAGTCAACCGTGAAAAATATTCATTTCCGGTAGGAAAAGTTCAGATGGTTACCATGTACCCGATGGATTTGGAAGAGGTATTGTTGGCTAAGGGAAAGCAGATGCTTTCGGATACCATACGGGAACATTATGAAAATAATCAGCCGTTAGATGAGATATTGCACGAGGAAGCTTTGCAGGAATTTTATCATTATTGCATCGTGGGAGGAATGCCGGCAGCAGTAAAGGCAGACCTTGCAAAAGACAGTCCATTGGAGCAGACGGAAATTCGTCAGATGCTGTTAAATTCTTATATTGCAGACATGACAAAATATGCAAATCAGACGGACACCGTGCGTATTTTTGAAGCGTATGATTCCCTGCCGGCACAGTTGGCAAAAGATGCAAAAAAATTTCAATACAAGCTGATAAAATCAGGAGCACGGGCATCTCAATATGGAGATGCAATTGATTGGCTGATTCGAGCTGGAATTGTGAATAAATGCATGAAGTGCAGTCAGGGATTTTATCCGGTTGCGGCATATCAGGATGTAAGTGCATTCAAATTATATTACAGTGATATGGGTATTATGTCTGCAAGAATAGGAATGACGTTGGAAGCATTACAAAGCATGGAAACAGAGCATTTTCGTGGCATACTGACAGAAAACTATGTTGCAATTGCTTTGAAAACAAATGGTTATGATCTTCATTATTGGGAGTCTGATAATACGGCGGAAGTGGATTTCCTGATACAAAAAGAAAGTCACGTTATTCCGGTAGAGTGTAAGGCTGGTAACCATGTAAAAGCCAAAAGCATGATGGTTTATATGGAAAAATATAATCCTTCGTATGCAATCCGGATTTCAACAAGAAATTTTGGGATGGCAAAAGGAATAAAATCAGTTCCGCTATATAGTGTATTTTGCATCTAAAGTTTTAGTTGCCTTATCGTACAGCAACAGTAAGTTGCTTTTCTGAAACTGAATTTACCGGTATGATATGGATAAAGGAGGTAGCAACGATGGAGACAAAAAATATTATTCTGGAACTTCGTACACAAAGAGGAATGTCCCAGAATGAGCTGACGGAACATATACCTATAACGATATGGATGAATTAATCGACATATGCGTTAAAAACATGGTAAGCGATGATTTTACAGAGGAGCAGGCGCGCGCATATATGAAAGAAATGCTCCCAAAGTTAGATTATTGGAAAAGATATGATGAACTTAGCGACAATGGAGAGTTTGAGGAGTTTAAGAAACAGCTAATAAAGGAAATAAATGAACTTCACATAGACGGGCTTCCTAAGGTTGAAAAATTAAATGCACTGGTAGGAAAATGGCGAAAATCCGGAATTACTTCTTTACAAAAAGAGATGATTGCAGTTTGATTGCAAAAATTAAATAGTGTGAAGTGTTGAAGGAACGTCGGTACAGCCTGTATCGGCGTTTTGTATATCCGTAAGAAACTGCCAGTGGCAGGCTCAGCAGGTGTCATTATTTCGCATTTTATTTTATTTCATTTATGAAAATTTAGGTATGAAAATATTTCTGCAATAACCATAGAAAAAGGCTGCTAAATGCGTTAAACTAAAAAATAGTATAGTATTTGAAAAATAAGGAACGGTACAGGAAATGAGAAAGTCAGAAGAGAACAATAAATTTAGAAAAAAGGAAAATGCAAAAAAGCAGTATGGTTCGAAATCGGAACGTCCGGAAAAACACATCTGCCCACCGGGAGAATGTGATCTTGCAAAAAAATGTGGCGGCTGCCAGTATCAGGGAATGGATTATGAAAAGCAGCTCAACAAGAAACATCGGGAAGTAAAAGAGCTTTTAGGCAGCTTTGGAAAAGTGGAGCCGGTTATTGGGATGCAGGAGCCATTTCATTATCGGAACAAGGTCAATGCTACGTTTCAGCGGCTGAAAAATGGAACAGTGATTTCCGGAGCATATCAGCAGGGAACACATTCGGTGGTAAAGATTGATGAATGTCAGATTGAGGATAAGATGGCGGACAGCATCATTTATGATATTCGTGGAATGCTTCGCTCCTTTAAAATAAAAGTATATGACGAGGACAGCGGATATGGATTACTGCGCCATGTTCTGGTAAGAAGAGGTTTCCGTACCGGCGAAGTTATGGTTGTTCTGGTGCTGGCATCCCCAATTCTGCCGTCAAAAAATAATTTTGTAAAAGCACTTCGTGAAAAGCATCCGGAGGTTACAACGGTGGTGGTAAATGTAAATGACCGGCGCACCAGCGTTGTCTTAGGGGAGCGGAATATTACTATTTATGGAAAAGGATTTATTGAGGACGAGCTGTGCGGACTTCGTTTCCGCATTTCTCCATCCTCATTCTACCAGATAAATCCGGTGCAGACAGAAATCCTTTATGGCAAAGCTATCGAGTTTGCCGGATTGACCGGAAAAGAAAAGGTAATCGACGCGTATTGCGGCATTGGTACCATTGGCATGGCAGCAGCAGGAAAAGCCGGCTCTGTCATTGGCGTGGAAGTGAATCGTGATGCGGTACGTGATGCCATTACCAATGCGAAGCGCAATAACATGAAAAATATCACATTTTACAATGAGGACGCCGGAGAATTCATGGTCAAGATGGCAGCACAGGGCGAAACTGCCGATGTGGTATTCATGGATCCGCCTCGTGCCGGAAGTGATGAGGCTTTCCTATCTTCACTGCTACGGCTTTCTCCAAAGCGTGTGGTCTATATTTCCTGCAATCCAGTCACCCAGGCACGGGACCTGAAGTATCTTATAAGCCACGGCTACCGGGTGGAGCGGTGCCAGCCGGTGGATATGTTCCCGTGGACGTATCATATAGAAAATATTGTGGCATTGGTGCAGAAAATTCGATAATGACAGTATATATTGCAGATTTCTGCGTGCTGTGGAGATACGAGTGATTTGTTGGCTCAGTATTTGCTGGATAAGGATATCAAAGCAGATTATGTTTGCGGAACGTATTGGGGAAAAACAGATGAGAATGGAAAAGTCGCTTTATGATTAAATACGTCTGGACATGGGCGTGAATTATAATAAGTCCAAGAAAGAGAACCCAGAGGTGAAACAGTGTCCACAGGAGAAGGTGGAGTATATTAAGGATGCGTTGAGGTATTTTAAATTGATTTAGTAAAATTGATGGTATGCCACGGCACTCTTTGAATGCTTCGCCAAAAAGCCAGTAAAATCAAGGCCTGGAAGGCATAGGCGGTTGAAAAGTAACCCGAAAATAACTCACGGTATTTTGTGCAGAAATTACATGTAAATATAGATGATGCTTGGGACGCAACATGATAGATGAGCTGTAAGATTTGGGAAAGATAAATCTTGTAGCTTTTTTGCAAACAAATTGAAGAGAAAAGAAGTGTTAAAATGTAAAAAATATTTTGTAATATTATTGATTGTACATATTTATTTTATCATTTACGAAAGTAGCTCCGCTTGATATGGAAGCATATAAAGAGTGGATCCAAAGGTTATGATGAATGGCCAATTTCTGAAGAGATGCTGTCTGCTGGTAGAATTAAAAAGAAAAAACTAATGGAACAGCTGAAAGATACAGGTCTTACCTTGGGACAGCCCAAAGTATTGGATTACCTGAAAGAACACGATGGTGCCAGTCAGAAAGAGATTGCAGCAGGATGCCTCATCGAGGCAGGATCTTTAACGTCCATTTTGAACCGTATGGAAGAAAAAGACCTGATCGAAAGAAAAATGCTCAATGGAAACCGTCGTACTTTTCATATTTTTATGACAGAATCCGGAAAAAAATCAGAAGCTTGTGGAGGAGACTTTTAAGAAAATAGAAAAAACTGCATTAAATGGTATTTCTGAAGAAGAGCAGAAGCAGTTTATGGATATTTTTTGCCGGATCTATCGAAATCTCGCAGATATGAAATGATCCGGCGATAAAAAATATGAAATGAGGAGGAAATAAAAAAATGGAGACACTAAAACGATATTTAATATTTCTGGTGGGATTGTTTGTAAACTCTCTGGGAGTCAGCCTGAATACAGATTTGGGAGAAAAATTTATTGAGAACTGCATCCGCAGTGCTATGAAACTGTAAAAATATAGAAAGCCTTATAATATTTGTTGTAAATGATATAGACCCTTAAGGAACAGTCAATCTAAGCGACTGGGGATGGCAGATTGATCCAAAAGTACGTCGTTATATTCGGAATAGAATGAATACAACAAAAAAGTGCAGGAATATAAAGATATGGAATTAAGATTATTGCGCTATTTTTTAACAGTAGCAAAAGAACAGAGCTTTACAAAAGCAGCAGAACAATTGCATATTACCCAGCCAACGCTATCCAGACAAATGGCGGCATTTGAAGAGGAGCTTGGAGTAACATTATTTATTCGAAGCGGGAAGAAAATTTCGCTTACTGATGAGGGAATTTTATTAAAAAGGCGTGCCCTGGAGATCATTAATCTTGAGGAAAGGACGCTTGAGGAACTGAAAGGAAAAGAAGAGGTTGTAGAGGGCACGATAACCATTGGATGCGGTGAATTTGCAGCAGTGGAGACATTGGCGAAGATATGTAAAACATATAAAGAAAAATATCCGCTGGTTCAGATTGTATTGCATACTGCAACAGCAGATGCAGTGTATGAGATGATGAACAAAGGACTTGTAGATATTGCATTATTCATGGAGCCGGTGGACACCGAAGGGCTGGATTATATCCGGATCACAGATTGCGATCACTGGTGTGTCGGAATGCGGCCGGATGATCCGCTGGCAGAAAAAGAGTTTATAAAAAAAGAAGATCTTATTGGAAAGCCATTGATCCTGCCGGAAAGAATGAACGTTCAAAGTGAACTTGCCAACTGGTTTGGGAAAGACTTTTCAAAATTACAGATTGCTTTTACGAGTAATCTTGGAACGAATGCCGGAGTTATGGCGGCAAATGGACTGGGGTATCCAATTTCAATTGAGGGTGCTGCAAAGTATTGGCGAGAGGATATTCTTGTACAGCGAAGAATTTCTCCTGAAATCACGACCAGTACGGTGATTGCCTGGCGACGGAATATCCCATATTCTTTGGCAGTCCGTAAAATGATCGAGGAGATTAATGCTTTTCAGGCATAAAACAAAATTCAATATAAGCATTAGACATAATGAAGCGATAGAGCTTAAAATAGATGTGTAAGATGAATGTAAATCTTATACATCTATTTTTTTTGTGAAAAATACGTATAGAAAGGGGCTTTTTATTATGAGTAAAAAATTAGTGGCATTTTTCAGTGCAAGCGGAACAACAAAAAAAGTAGCACAGATGATCGCAGAGGAAGTAAAAGCGGATTTGTTTGAGATTGAGCCGAAAGTTCCATATACAAAGCCTGATCTTGACTGGATGAATAAAAAATCCAGAAGCAGTGTGGAAATGAGTGATAAAAAATATAGACCGGCGATTATGAAAAAAGAGATGGATATGAGTTCTTATGACGAGATCCTTCTGGGATTCCCAATCTGGTGGTATGTTGCGCCGACAATCATCAATACATTTTTAGAAGCTTACGATTTCAGTGGTAAAAAGATTGTGCTTTTTGCAACATCCGGAGGAAGTGGATTTGGAAACACTGTGAAAGAATTGCAGTCATCTGCACCAGATGCAGTTATTACAGAAGGCAGACTGTTAAATCGTGGAACAAAACAGGAAATCAATGAATGGGTAAACTCTTTATAAACAACAGTATTATGGAGGTATACAGAAAATGGGAAAAATAATACAGACAGCAGGAAGAAATGCACTTGGTGAATTTGCACCGG
>OHOR01000669.1_pt1 | contig 13878 bp, 16 predicted proteins | sample 1569911 | NCBI WGS metagenome assembly OHOR01 (sample SAMEA3879517, study PRJEB24766) | human gut metagenome | biome: human-associated habitat; feature: feces | place: USA | collected 1985/1987
AAACATTCAGGGCGCTTTGGAAGAACTCTACGACCTTTGCGATCCTGATTATATGGTAGATATGCTCGTAAATTACAGTGAGGAGTTCGATGATATTTCTCCTGCGCTTCTGGCAAAGTCGTTTCAGAAAAATGCCGAGATGATTAGCGAGTATCGAGTATTGTCCTCTGCTGGTGAGGGTATCGACTATCAGGGAAAGGCACTTCTGAACAGCAGAGCCGTGCGTATTCTGTCCTATGTAGAAGATATGAGCGGCAATGAAAAAGTTCGCACGATTCAGAGCAAGGAGCTGTGGTTAGCAGAAGATATGACATTCTATGTGGTGTCCTGTATGTCCACGATTACGATGGACAAGGAAGAAGCCATTTGTCTTAACGAACACCGCAGCGTAGTTACTACGGTGGAATGCGAGGACGATATTTTCTTCGACATGGGTTCCCTGATTTGCGAACTGGACGATATTTGTTTGTTCGAGCTTTTAGCCGATGTGGATGCGACTATTTATGAACTGTAACAGGTTCATGGATGGTCGCTTTTCTTATTTCCAAAGAAACGGAGGTATCGAAACTTGAAAGAATACGATGTGAAGATTACCGAAACCTTGGAGAAAACGGTTACGGTGCAAGCAGAATCTCACGATGCGGCAGAGGAACAGGTAAGAGCCGCTTATTACAATTCGGAGTACATTCTGGACTCCGAAAACTTTACCGGTGTAGCGTTCGGCACGACCGAGGAACGGGGGGTTCAGAAAGAACAGGCAGATACCATGAATGTGTTGCTGGTAAAGCCGTTCATGTATCCGCAGGCTGTGCAGATCGGCTGTGAGCTGGAGGATTTGCAGAAAGCCGTAGGTGGCGATATTGAGGCAACTTATCCGTTCAATGAGCCGGTTGCACTGGTGATGCACGACGAAGGTAAACTCGTAGGCAAAGACCTGAACCGTGCGCTGCGTGATGATGACGGCGATATTTATGACATTATCGCCGGTGATTTCCTGGTTGTTGGATTGGGCGAGGATGATTTTTGTTCTCTGTCCCCGGAACTGATGAAGCAGTTTGAGGAACACTTTCATCAGCCTGAGACTTTTGTACGCATGGGGCGCAGCATTATGGCGCTTCCCCTGCCGGATGACATGGTGAAGAAAGAAGATGCACCTGTCAAAGCTGATTCGGTTCCTCACAAAAGTAACCCTGACCGAGATGTTCTGTAAGGAGGTTCTTATGCAAAGAAATTCGACGATTGGAGAGCTGATGGAGCGAAAGCGGATTCAGGATGGTGCCAAGGAGTACCAGGGACATACCTATATGGACTTGGCACGATTTGATGAAGCCACCAAGCACATGATTATTTTTGATGTGCTGACCGATGAATCGCCTGTCGGTTGGAAAGGCGAAAGAAATCGCCTGTATTTGAGCGATGTGGGTTATCAGAAGGCTCTGGATAACCAGAAAGCTGGCAATATCAAGATTATCAGCCATGCCGCAGTTGCCAAGGGCAATCTGTATTACGACCACAGAGATATGGCACGATAATCTGTTCACTCTACTGCTTGCAGGAGGTGATGAATCATGCAGGAAGAAGTTGAAAACAGGACAGTAAACCTGGCGATCAGCACAACCAAGCTGACAGGGCGCACTATCATTGCCGGTATCCGCAAGTATTTGCAGCACCGGGAAAAAGTGAAGATGAAAAAGGCACGAGACCCTGCCGTTCATGGAAAGCAATCCGTGAAACAGCTTCTGGGACAGAATCAGGGTGCTACGAATGTTGAGATCGACAAAGAGAGTATCCGTGATTTTGAAAAGCTCGCCAAGAAGTACGGCGTAGACTTTGCCGTAAGAAAAGATAAGTCCGTTGATCCTCCCCGGTTTCTTGTCTTTGTCCGTTCCAAAGATGCAGATGCTTTGGATGCAATCTGTAAGGAACATCAGGCAAGAGCATTAACCAAGAATGAAAAACCGAGCGTTCTGGCGCAGCTGAAGAAGTTCAAAGAAATTGTCGCAGCGATTCCGAAGAAGGTTCGAGAGAAGAAACAGGAGCGTGATCTGTGATGGATAAGAGAAAAATTAAAAAGCTCCTGATTCTGAATTTACCGTATTTTCTGGTAGGGTTGTTCGCTACGAATTTAGGAGAAGCATGGAGATTGGCTGAGGGTGCAGATTCATCTGCGAAAATCCTCAGCTTTTTTCATACCCTTCCGATAGCCCTGAACAATCCGCTGCCCAGCTTTCACCCGTTGGATTTGCTGATTGGTATTCTCTGCGGCGCAGGACTTCGGCTGGCTGTCTATCTAAAAGGCAAAAACGCAAAGAAGTACCGGCACAATGTTGAGTACGGTTCTGCTCGTTGGGGAACGGCAAAAGATATTGAGCCGTTTATGGCACCAAAGTTCGAGGACAATGTGATCCTGACAAAAACGGAGCGGCTGATGATGAGCAATCGCCCGCCTGACCCCAAGAATGCCCGGAATAAAAACGTGCTGGTGGTGGGCGGCTCCGGCAGCGGCAAGACCCGGTTTTGGCTCAAGCCCAACCTTTTACAATGTCACAGTTCCTATGTGGTCACCGATCCCAAAGGAACTATCGTGCTTGAATGTGGCAACGCAATGTTGAAGAACGGCTACAAGGTCAGGATTCTGAACACCATCAACTTCAAAAAGTCCATGCACTACAACCCGTTCAGCTATGTCCACAGCGAAAAGGACATTCTGAAACTGGTCACGACCCTGATGACCAACACCAAGGGCGAAGGGTCCGGTGGGGACCCATTTTGGGAGAAAAGCGAACGTCTTTTGCTCACTGCCCTGATCGCCTATCTGCATTATGAAGCCCCGGTGGAGGAGCAGAATTTTGCAACACTGTTGGAAATGCTCAACACCATGCAGGTGCTGGAGGACGATGAAGAATACCAGAACCCGGTGGACTTGCTGTTTGAGGAACTGGCAAAAAAGAAGCCCAACAGCTTTGCCGGGCGGCAGTACAAACTTTACAAGCTGGCTGCCGGTGTTACATAATACAGACAGAATTTTAATACAGCTTGATTCAACCCGAATCGAGCTACATTAAAAGGCTATCTGGCAAAATTTTACGAAAGGATGTGATAGTTGTGGCAAGGAAATCCGAACGCTATCCTGCGCTCTACGAACGCCTGAGCCACGATGACGAGCTTCAGGGCGAATCGAACTCAATCTCCAACCAGAAGCGAATACTGGAGGACTACGCCGAACAGCACGGTTTTACCAACTGCATCCACTTCACGGATGATGGTATCTCTGGTACGCAATTCGACCGACCCGGATTTCAGAAGATGATTACCGAAGTCAAAGCCGATCGAATCTCTGTCGTTATCATAAAGGATATGAGCCGTTTTGGTCGTGACTATCTGCAAGTCGGCACCTATATGGAAGTGCTGCGGAAGCACGATACCCGGCTGATTGCTCTGAACGACAGCGTGGATACTCTCAAAGGGGACGATGAGTTTACTCCGTTCCGAAATATCATGAACGAGTGGTACGCCCGTGACACCAGCAAGAAAATTCGTTCGGCGTTTCAGGCAAAGAACCTTGCCGGGAAGCATACCAGCAGTTCTGTGCCCTACGGATACCTGAAATCCGAGCAGGACAAGAACCAGTGGGTCATCGACCCGGTGGCGGCTCCTATCGTTCAGCGCATCTACCGCATGACGATGGAAGGCAAAGGCCCTTATCAAATCGCAGCGATCCTTTCAGCCGAACACATTGAAATCCCTGCTTACTACCACCAAAAGCTGGGTATCGGCTTATGGCAGACGCGGGAAATCAGAGACCCCTACAAATGGGGTAGTTCCACAATTGTCCACATCCTGACCAATCCCTGCTACTTGGGGCACACCTGCAATTTCAAGACACGGAAGCATTTTAAGGACAAGAAAAGTCATTATGTTGACCAAGACCAGTGGACGATTATCGAAAACACCCAAGAGCCTATTATCGATCAGGAGACTTACGACAACGTGCAGCGGATTCGCGCTGGCGTCCGCCGCTATCCTGATGGCTGGGGCGAAGCCCATCCCCTCGGCGGACTGCTGTACTGCGCAGACTGCGGAAGCCCGATGTATGTCAACCGTACTGGAAATGGAAAACGTGTTGCAAACTTTTCCTGTTCTGGCTATGGAAAAATCCCTGTTGGCAGCAAATGCTCCAGCGGACACCGGGTAAACGCTGATTCTGTGATGGCACTGATTCAGGAAACGCTGCGGGAAATCGTTCGATTTTCTAAAGAGGACGAAGAAGAATTCGTCCGTATCGTAAAGGCCGAAGCGGAAAACCAGCAGTCCAGCGAGATCAAAGGTCAAAAGACACGCCTTGCAGCTTGTAAAAAGCGACTGGATGAGTTGGAAACGCTAATCTGCAAAATCTATGAGGACAACGCCCTCGGAAAGCTCCCTGACAAGCGGTATCAGATTCTGGATGCCCAGTACGCCAAGGAGCAGGAAAGCCTTGAAGCGGAAGCTACTTCCCTGCAAAAAGCAGTAGACGAATACGAAAGCGGCCAGAAATCCGCCGATAAATTCATCGCACTGGTCAAGAAATATCAGAATTTTGAAAAACTGGACACCGTGATGTTGAACGAATTTATCTACAAGATTTTTGTGCATGAGCGAGATTACAAAGGAGTTGCAAATTCTCCGCAGACCATTGAAATCTACTTCAATTTCATCGGAAAGTTTGGTACACAAGAAGTCAATCAGCCGACCGAAGAAGAACGTGCTGAAATTGCCGAAAAAGAGCGTCTGCGTAAAAAGCGGCATGAAGCCTACCTTCGCCGTAAGGCCAATGGATGGCAGGATGCCTACTACCAGAAGCACAAAGCCGCTAAAAAAGCGGCTATGGATGCCAAGAAAGAAGCAATCCGCACCGAAGACCGGGCGAAAGGTGTTTACTATCTGCCAAATCAGAAAGGAGAATCCGCATGAACGAACTGAAGAAATCTATCCATGACAACGCCAACGGTCTGGACTACACCCTTGTCAACGACCACTATCTGCCGAATCTGAACGCAGCAACCCCGGCAGAGCAGCACCCCACCGGGCGGTGGGGCCGCTTACATAAAATGTATCTGAAGGAGCAGCGTCCCATCCAGTATAATCAACTGCTCCTGTCCGGTGAGTTGGGCGGCTATCTTGCCAAGCTGGACAAGCAAGCCGAGGAACAGCTTGCATTGACCGTCCGGCAGATGCAGGAAGCTGAGGGCGTAACCGAAGCACTGAAAGCCGCCGATCAACTGGAATGGGTGCGCCGAATGAACAGCATCCGCAACTGTGCCGAGGAAATCATCAAGTCTGAGCTGATTTTTGTATAAGGAGGTGTCCACGATGGCTGTGCTGAAATGGATGCTGAAACTTGCCCTTTTTCCGCTGCTTCTGCTGCTGATTCTGGCGCAGTGGGTGGGCATCTTCCTCACGACCTTCTCCACGATCCTGACGAATCTGCTGGCGGGACTGTTCTTTTTCGTGGCGCTTGCAAGCTGGGTCATGAAGCTGGCAGACGGCGGCGAAGTCCTGAAAATGCTGATTACCGCATTTGTGGTTTTCGTCCTGCCTTACATAGCGATAGCTGCTATCGCCAAAATCTCCTTTTTCGCTGATGAACTCCGGGATTTTCTCCAATCCTGAGTTCAAGACCGCCCTGCACAACGCACGGCGGTCTTTTTTGTTACATCGGGTCTGCACAGGGCAGGCCCTTTTTTAATACGGAGGTACAAGCCTATGAAACTGACGTTTGAAGAAAAGAAGCTGCTCTTCACCTATGGCTGCGCCGATCTGGAACTGACCCGCAAGCGGCTGTACGAGATTGCCGGGCTGACGGTTGACCCCGACCAGAACAAGCTGGTGCTTGACTTCTGCCGGAAGCTGGAGGACGAAACGCTGGCAGACTGGTACGACCAGATGTTCTACTTTGTCCGTGCTGAGATGGAGTGCTACACCAACATGCTGCTCCTGATGCAGGACATCGAGGAGGACGAGGACTGGGGCCCGACCATCTTTGACGAATCCGAGGAGGAAGAACTGATTGACGATGTTTAAGCTGGAAACCATGATCTACGCCAGCGAGGACGGGACAAGCAGCGTATTTACGCTGAATCCCGCCTTGCAGAAGCAGCTTGATGCCCTTGCATCGCAGCACCCGAAGGTGTGCCAGAGAAATGCAAGGGGCGAAGCCGGTGGGGTGACGTATCAGGTTAGGGGCGCTGCGCTGGCTATCCAGCCTGTGCGGGCATCCTGAAAGCGATAACCGATCTACTATGGTAGAATAAAGAGCAACGGGCAAAGCGTCAGGAGGGATGCTTTGCCCGTTTTATATAGAACGATGAAAATCACTTTTAGCAGAAAGGGGCGAATTTATTGGGGAATTTATATGGCTATATCCGGGTCAGCACCCGTGACCAGAACGAGGACCGGCAGTTGATCGCACTGCGGGAACTGAAAATCCCGGAGAAAAACATTTTTATGGACAAGCAGTCTGGCAAGGACTTCAACCGTCCGCAATATAAGCGGTTGGTGCGGAAATTGAAAAAAGACGATCTGCTCTATATCAAGAGCATCGACCGTCTTGGACGAAACTACGCTGAAATTTTAGAACAGTGGCGGCTGCTCACACAAACAAAAGGCGCTGACATCGTGGTGCTGGATATGCCGCTGCTGGATACCCGGCGCGGCAAAGACCTGATGGGCACTTTCCTGAGTGACATCGTGCTGCAGGTGCTCTCCTTTGTGGCGGAGAACGAGCGCACCAACATCCGGCAGCGGCAGGCAGAGGGCATTGCAGCGGCAAAGGCTCGCGGTGTGAAGTTTGGCCGACCGCCCCGGCCGCTTCCAGACAACTTCTATGAGGTGCATAAAGCATGGAGAGATAAGAAATTGACCCTTAAAGAAGCTGCGGAAACCTGCGATTTACCCGTAGGTACGTTCTATGGGAAATCTATCCAAGCAAAATTTTGAAAGGTGTACTTTTTAAAACGATGATATATTTTCGTTGAAACTTCCAATTTCTCTTGAATTAAAGCGAGATTTGTGGCATAATGCCTTATAAAGAGTGAGCTTTGCAAAATTTTGAAAAGTACACCTTTTAAATTCAAAGAACACTTCGAAGCAACCGCTAACCCAAAAGTGAGTATGCTATTTTCAGCTATAATATTAAGTTCCACTACTGTAATTATAGGATGTCTTGTCGTGTTAATTACCGAATCTTTGTACAACTTGCTCTACAACCTTCCATCCGCTCCACCTGAAATGGGTGGCTTGCTTGGGCAATCAAAAAACACAATTAATACCATTTTTGTTGATTCAGGAAAAATATCTTTTAGGAAATCTTGCCAGTATGTTCCCAATGAATTGCTTTTGAATCAAACAATATCGGACTGGGACGCTCAAGGAATTATTTTTAAAGGAATATTTCACACCCATAAAGAGGGGCACGGATGTCAATGCTTGTCATCTGCGGATATTGTCTATATTCGATCAATTATGAATGCTTATGTGAAAAAGTTGTATTTTCCGATTGTTATTCCTCATACTGGAGTTTTCCCTTATCTCGCAGTTTATGATCAATTATCCGGACTTTCTATTACGCCCGAAGAATTGAATCTGACACTTTAATACAATAAAAAGGAGAAAAACATTATGGACAAAAACAATATAACCTCTGTGAAAATTCCTGCGGGTGCCTTTTGCGGACACAACTGTTCTGACGGATGTATCTATTGGAACCCTTATGACCGTGATAGTAATGGCCGCCAGTACTGTTCGCATTATGATACTTACTACTATCCGAGAGAGCGCCAAGGATGTCTTAGTTATGAAGACTAATTGCTTCGATTGCACGGAGGGCGTACCCCATGATGTGGCATTTCTATGAGATTCCGTACATTCCCGATTTAGAGCTAGTTAAATATCAATCTCTTGGTGAACAAGGTATAGATGGTATTCTTGAGCGACATAATCGTTTTTTACGTCAATGGCAAAGGAATACTGTTCTAATCCATACAACCCTACATTTTTTCCTTAGCTATACTCATGAACGTCCAAAAGGGCGTCGTCTGCAAATTTTCTTGGCATTTTCTTCCGATCAGACTGTAAACTTTGAATCAATAGATGCGCTTATGCAAGCAAGTCCTTTAGCTGACTACTATAAGATTGCTCCTATTGAAGATGTTCCTGTTTGCTTGCGGAAATCATTTACAAATATTCTTCTAGTCAAAAAACAAGAACAAACACGTCTTTCCACAGGAGATACGCTATTTACAGTCGAAGGCTGGAAATCCAATCCCAAGTCACGTCTTTATGAAATGGAAAAAACCGCAGAGGCTCTTAATGAGGATATGGTTTATCATATTTCAATCTATGGAAGTGACACCTATAAAACTGCACAGCAGGCCTTACAAAAGCCTATCGCAATTCTACGTGAGAAAGCATTGGGCCGTAGTGGGCAAATCACCCTCGCCGATAACAAAAATCGTCCGCGAGATGTCTCAGCCGAAGAAACCCTACGGATATACGAAGAGTTTTTATCAGATGTTGCCAAATCGCCTTGTTTTTTTGCCAACATTTTACTTTACGCAAACCAAAAAAGTAGTGCGCATTTTTTGATGGATGCTGTCTGCGGAGAAGCTATCAAAGAAGGAACTTGTGAAATTCAGGAAATTCCCAGTACGGCCACACCGTTGGAATTGCAGGAAGTAAATCAGCCTTACTGCAATCTTCTACCACCCTCTTTAGCATTCTGGCCAACCGCTTATACACTTGATGAACTTTCTTCTTTCTTTCGGCTTCCAATACTATTTGATGGCGAGAATATCGAAATAAAGAAGGAAACTGCTCCGAAGTTGGAGCAAACTGGCATTTACCTTGGACAAACCAACAATGGGTTGAGCGCTTTTATCGATGCATCATCCTTCAAAAAACACGCTTTCATATGTGGTGTTCCCGGCTCTGGTAAAACTAACACCATGCTGCATCTCGCTAATAGCCTATGGCATCATAAAAAGCTAATCAAGGATGATACCGATAATTTGTCGGTCACTTTTAAAGAAGAAAGTGATCCTATTCCTTTTTTGGTTTTGGAACCCGCCAAGCGTGAATATCGAGAACTTTCTAGGTATGATATTCCAGAGTTAATTATTCTTTCTCCTTCAGCTAGTACAAAATTTCCTATGAGGTTGAATCCCTTCGAATTCCCGAAAGGACTCACACTTTCAGAACATATCTCTAAACTGTGTCAGGTTTTTGAGGGTGCTTTTCCGATTGCTCCACCAGCTCCTTTTATATTGGATAAAGCTATCGAAGGTATTTATCGAGCACATGGTTGGAATACCAATGATATTAACACCGGGGAAAAAGAATATCCGACCATGTCGGAATTATATGATCGCTTTCAAAAAGAACTTAGCCAAACAACTTATGACAGCGAAATTCAAGGTAATATTCAATCTGTTCTGGAAATGCGTATTGGCAGTCTCCTACGTCGGGAAATGAAGGACATTTTTGATGTAAAACACTCTACATTCTCTCCAGAGGAATGGCTAAAGCACCCTGTCATTGTAGAACTCGAATCGTTAGGAGAAGGTCCTGCCAACTTTGTTACGTTGTTATTATGTACCCTCATTCGAGAAACTTTGAAAGCCTCTCCTCGTGCAGATGAAGAAAAGGTTGTCCGGCATATCATTTTTATCGAAGAAGCCCATAACCTTATCGCTCCTGAAGCACAAGTAGCATCTGGTCAAGATTCAAATCCTAAAATTGCCGCTACAGCATATATCGTTAAAATGTTAGCAGAGGTTCGTGCTTTACGCGAAGGTATTATCATCGCAGACCAGCTTCCTACTGCTATGGCACCTGAAGTTATTAAAAATACTAATATCAAGCTGATTCATAGACTTACCTCTATAGATGATCGACAACTGATTGGCAGCACAATGTCTGCTAGTGGCATTCAACTAGAACATGTTGCAGTTTATCGTCCGGGTGAGGCCCTAATGTCTTATGAAGGACTTCAGCGACCATTTGAACTCAGAATTCAAGAGCAAAAAGGTCATGGTTCTGAAACGCCCAATGACGACGAACTATATGATATTATGCTTCACAAGCCAGCATTTTTTCAGTTGGCGCAAAAAGAAGAAAATCTAAAGCTAGAAACTCTAAAAGAAAATGTTAAATCACTAAAGAAAAAGGAGGTTGAAGCTCTTTGTGCACTCTCCGAATATGACTCATCCGTACATACATCCACTCAAATCACAGATTTCTATTGGCACATGGAAAATATTTACACCTCGATTGTAATACTTCGTTCACAATACCGAAGAGACTGTCAGGCGATAAATGAACTTTTCATTTCAGCCGAAAGAAAAGCGATGTTGGATGAATTGATTCGCAGTATAGGAGAATCTCTCCAACAAAAAATCAAAAATAACGTTGTTTTTCTTGATTCGAATGGCCAATTAGAATGAGGTATTATTATGGCTGAAAATTTTAGTATTGAGCATTCCAGAACGAAAATCACTGAGGTAAAGAAAACTATTGAAGATAAAAAACAAAAGCTGGACGAGTTAAAGCAACAAAAAAAGAGTCTTATGGATGCCGGGCTTGCGTTGGATTCTTCAAATTTAGATTCAGCTGTTCAAGCTACCCTTATGGAAAGCATTAACGATTCTCTGCGTGATGTTGAGAACAAAGCTTATGACGTTTCGAAGGATGCAAATCAGAATCTACAGAGCCTTGAACAAATCCGGCAAAATGTTGACGATGAAATCACAGATAGTCAAAAGGCGAAGAAGAAACTCGACCAAACCAAGAAGCTGTTAGACACATTAGGTGTTGGAAAATCATTAGAGAAAGGAGTAAACAAGCTGGATGACCACTTACAGGAAGCAACCGGCTTAAAAGGTGAAGTCATTTCAGCTATGCAGGATTTGGAAAAAGTCTACCGTCAGTTAGATCAAATTTAAAATGGGAGGAATTATTTATGGGCTTACTCGGATCTCTTTTTTCGGCAGCCGCCGATATCGCAAAGGAAACTATCACAGAAACAATGAATCAAAATGAAACCGAAAAATTCATTAAGATAATGATGGAGCGCGATGCTCAAAACGCTGAAGCAAATGAAAAACTCTATCAAGACTGGCTCACGCATGAAAGAAGCAACTATTTTGCGGCTAAAAAGAATACTATCATTCATGATGCCTTTGATGTTCTGATGGATTCTTTTGAGGATACCGGAAAATTTGATTTTTCTGCTGTGGATAGTTTGAGCGATGAACTGAAGAACAGCGATAGCTATAAGCAGGAGGCAGCTGATGTTGTTAATCTATGCTGCGAAGCTCTAGTTAAACTGCATCAAAAGTGTTGTATTTCCATTCGATTTGTTATGCAGACAATTCACAATTTACAGCGCTTCGCCGATATTGTCCCTAGCATTCGAGGCTTGGATCGTCATTATGATGCTTTCTTCCCTGTTGACAATGCCGATTGCAGTTTTTTGACAGATTTCGACAGCATTGCGGAAGGATTAGAAGCTGCCAAAAATGATTCTGATAATTATCTCGCGATGGTTGGAAGCAACAGTCCGTTGTCAAGGCTTGCAGCTTTGAAAGATATTTTGAAATCGGAAGACTATGTTGCTACTGTTTCCAATTTACTTTTTGCCGATCAAGAGGTTGCTCCTTATGCAGGTATGAAAAAAATGATTCTCTGTCTCTCTATGGAGGAAACAGACGAAGCTACCGCTCTTCTTTTGGATACATATTGTACGGTTATTATGAATTATTTACGGCTTTCAACAGCTAAAGAAAAAGTCGGAAAAGATAATCCTTTTATTTCTGCATCAACAGAGCAAATCCTGCCAATCGATCTTTTGATTGCTCAATCTATTAAATCTTCGAAATCTGGTAGCCCGCAGGAAGTTGATACCAATCTCGATGAGTTCCTTGAATATTATCCTCTGATTTGTACATCTAGCTGGGAAGATCAGCTTTTCATACTTCAGAAAGTTTTTGCTTACCTCAAAATGTATTCTCAGGAGAGAAAGGTTCTTGAATTTTTAGTCAAAAACAATATTCCTCGTACTGAGCAAATTGATCGTCGGTTAAACTTTTTGAAAAATCTTAATCAAAATGACATTAGTAATGCGGCCAACAGCATAGAGGAATTTAGCATTCAGACAAGTGATAATGAAATTGCATATGATTATCGATTTATTTCTTGGACAGTTTCGGAAATAAACTCCTATATGAACCTTTTAACTAGCGAGGACAAAACACTCGATCTTCCTATGGTTGTTGCTGAATGGAACAAGAAAATTCCTCAAAAAAATATTCGCTGGAGTACAGATGCTATGCAAGTTTACCTTGATAAGTATCTCCATGAAAATTTTGGTGATCTGTATACAACCAAAATTAAAAACTGCGGTGCAGTACTCTCAAATGAAGTAGAGTACGAGCCTTCCGTCTATATTGAAGCAACCGACAGCGCTAAATATCCGTGGCTTTCGTTTGTTGTTACTGGTGAACAGCTTACCATGACACAAGTTTCCTTCGCTATTTATGCGTTGTATCTGCCTACGAAAGACTCCCAATGCACTCAGGCGGTTGATACAATCGAACAGAATCAGAAATACCAAAATCGACTGATTACTTTAAAACAAGCTCAGAATCCTAAAATCAAGAATTATATTGAGTCCATCAATGAAATTCTGATTTCTGGTCTTGAAGCATGGCTAAATAACAACAATACTTCTAGCATGTATGATTAAGGAGAAAAAGTATGGAAGACATCAATACCTTAACTCAAAAAGCCAATTCAGGTGACGCTGTTGCCATGCGTAAGCTGGGTTATGAATACCTGATTGGAAAAAACATTCAAAAAGACGAAAAAAAGGCATTTCAACTTTTCCGTGCAGCTGTTTGGGAAGGCGATTTGAATGCGACAATATACTGTGGCTATTGCTGTAAAACTGGTGCCGGTCTTGAAAAGCCTAACATCGTCGCAGCCGCACGATACTACGAGTATGGTGCACGTGCAGGAGTTGCCGCAGCGCAATATGAACTTGCCAGAATCTATATTGATAAAGAGATGGGGGATGCTTGCTTTATTGGCGGTGCTAATCCGTATATTGGTTGTGAGCGTTGGCTAAAAAAGGCGGCTGAACAAAACTATATCTATGCAGAAGAACTCCTTGCAGATAAATACTATGAAGGTGCCTATATTGTTAAGGATGTCAAAGCTGCAATTTACTGGTACGAAAAAGCTGCAAATCAGGGTAGTGTCTATGCAATGTATCAAGCAGGCTACGTCTACTACACTGTGCCAATTGACTATAATAAAGCTGGACAGTGGTTCTCTCTTGCAGCGGAAAAAGGCAATAAGGATGCTGAAGATGTATTGCGCAACCATCTAAGGTACAACCGTTTTACTAAGAAATGGGATGCTATTCGCTAATCGTATAAATCTTTTTATATAGCTCAAGAACCAGCGTATCTGTGAGATTCCAAAGCTCATAGATGCGCTGCTCCTTTTTTAAATCATTAGAGGAGCGTGATGCCATTGACCCAACCAAAAAACAGCCTATCCTACCTCCGCAGCGAAAAATCCAAAGCCGAACAAAAGCTGCGCTCTTGTCAGCACCGGGAGAAAATCCTTGAACGTCAGATGTCAAAGCTGAACCGGAGAGAGCGTGTGCATCGCCTTTGCACCCGTGCTGGAATGCTTTCTGGTCTGTCCGGGAGAACTGGCCGACGATCAGGTGATTCATTTCACTGGCTATGATGTAAAGAACATTCTGACCTATCACGGCATCCCACTGGATCAGCACGTCTTTTACAGCGGAACACTGCCGGAGTATAAGATGCT
>OHOR01000670.1_pt1 | contig 13874 bp, 8 predicted proteins | sample 1569911 | NCBI WGS metagenome assembly OHOR01 (sample SAMEA3879517, study PRJEB24766) | human gut metagenome | biome: human-associated habitat; feature: feces | place: USA | collected 1985/1987
CCGCAAAGAAACGAATTCTATCTGGAAATTCCTATGAATGAGCGCTTTTTATTATATCAGAGATCTAACTTGACTTTGGGGTTCTCTTACGAAGAGATTCCCATTTTTTATTATACCTAAATATGCAAGAAACACCTTTCTGCAAGCCTATTATACAATAACTCATCACTGCAACAAACCTATTTTCCCTATTATGTTTCTTTTTGCAAGAGAGAAGTAAAAATGACAGACATACACAATGCCTTAGAATAAAAAAACGGACTGTACAGTCTTTCTTTTCTGTACAGTCCGCTTAAATTATATACAATGTAGAGAGATAACGCTTATTCTTCGTCAGCAAACATCGGGTCCCATGCCGGAAGACGGATTGGTTTCTGTTTTAAAATATCCAGCACCTTGGCAGGAACATATTTCTTTTCTGCCACCACACGGAACATATATTCATCAAACCATTTATCTGTCATGATAAGGTGTCCTCTGTATCCACTGGCACTGCCCCAACTGTTTTCCACCATCCATTTTTTCGGCTTTCCCGCTTTATCCAAGTCCACCGCCATCAAGGTCATGGCATGGCTGCTGCCACTGGAGAAAGTTTGGATACGTTGTTTCTTGTCCATGCCGAAAGTAGTTCCCATCAATGATTCGTAATCATAATTATCAGGGTCCAGCAAGCCACGTTTACTATCAAGGAACTTGCCTACATCACAAGAAAAATACATCATGGTACTGTCCTTGATGGAAGCTATGGCTATTTCTTTAATATCCTCTATCGGCAAGTTTACATAAGTCCAATTCTTGCCATCATAACGGTGACGGTCAAAATCTATTTCATAACATTTATAAAACTCGCGGCTGGGATCATTCATCAGCATTACATAGTTATTGGTCAAATCATTTCCCAAAAACTCTTTATAGAAAGACACCGGAGTATATTCTTTCGCTTCCCCACCCTTCAGACTCCATGTAAAGGTGGAAACAGGTTCGCCAAGGGTCAGCACCAGCATACGATAAACCGTTCCCAGCATTTCTGTCTTTTTCTTTTCCAGTTCGGCCGGCTTCGCTCCGGTAGCGGCGGCTTCGCGTAGTTGTAAACCAAATTCCTTCAGTTTCAGTCCTATCAGACTACTCATCTTTCCGGTATTCTCACTGCTGAAAGTTTCCACCATTGCACTCTTGGGGACCAGTCCGTATTTCTCTATAATATCCGAGACTCCTGTGAATTGTCCCCCATCGCTTAAGGGATGCTTGAACAGCCATTCCACCATTTTATCGTCCATGGGCTTTCCACTGGTATCAATGATTCCCTGTAAGAATAAGTTTGCTTTTTCTAATTGGTCGTAGAAAAAGCAGTAGTTCTGTGAGAACTCCATCTCATCCAGTCCGTATTTGGCAATCATCTGGCTGCGGAGTACGTTCAGTCCGGTAAAAAGCCAGCAACGACCGGAAGATTGTTGGTCGGTTATTCCCTTGGATAGCACCTTGTGTGAAAACTCCGTATCAAAATCGGCACGGTTCTCCTGGTTCAATGCCAACGTGTTGATACTTGTTCCGCCTAAGGCGTTACGGATGGCTTTGTCGGCAGGGGTTGCCTTATAACTTTGTTTGATTTGATTCAGCATTTCACCTGAAATGCCTCCCTGTTGTGCCTGGGCTGTCAATGCAGCCGCAAACAGAAGAGCGAATGTGATGTGTTTCTTCATATTATTGTAAAAATATAAAATGATTTATTAGGGTGGGTAAATGTACAAGTTATTTTTGAACCCTGCTAATCTTTCACGTGAAAGATATATAATCATCAGAACCTATCATTATTATGACAGGCCCGGCTGTTCTGCTTTTTTCTTTATCTTATATCCCAGTATAGCAATTGTGATACTCATCAAGGGACTGATAATGTTAAAGAATGCGTAAGGCAGATACACAATGGTGGGAACACTAAGGATAGTGGCCTGTGTCATACCGCATGTATTCCAGGGTATCAATGGCGAAGTGACTGTAACAGAATCTTCCGTCGTGCGGCTCAGCAGTTTGCTTTCATAACCGTTTGCACTATAGATGTCTTTAAACATATTACCCGTCAGGATAATGGATATATATTGATCTGCTGTAGCAAGATTCAGGAACAAGCCCGATGCAACTGTGGATGACACCATTCCTACCCGCTTTTTCGTAAAACGTACAAAGACAGAAGTGATACTGCCGAGCATTCCTCCGGCTGTCATCGCCCCTCCGAAACACATGGCGCAGATAATCAGCCAGATGGTATTCATCATACCCGCCATTCCGCGAGTGGATATCAGTTCGTTTATTTCCGCATTACCGGTTTCCAATTGGGTTCCACCATAAAGCATTCCCATTCCTCCTTTGAACAAGGCGGCAATCCCTTCGACTCCTTGTCCGGCGATTTCGCATAATAGTCCGGGCTGGAAAATCAAGGCAAAGACGGTAGCCAGAGCCGTAGAAACAAATAGAGTGATGATGGAAGGCACTTTACGTGCAATCAGTATCGCTGTGACAACGGGGACAATCATCAACCACCATGAAATATGGAACTTATCACTCAATATACGGGTGTATTCGGCGATATGACCGGTATCAGTGGCTTCATGTGACAATCCGGCTATGGTAAAGATTATCAAAGTGATGACAAGTGATGGAACGGTGGTAATCATCAAGTAACGGATGTGAGTGAACAGCGGTGTATCCGTTACGGACGATGCCAGAATGGTGGTATCCGAAAGCGGAGAAACTTTATCACCGAAATAGGCTCCGGAGATAATCGCACCTGCAATCCAACCTTCACTGAAACCTTGCGCCTTCCCTATTCCCATCAATGCGATGCCGATAGTGGCGATGGTAGTCCATGAGCTGCCTGTCATGACAGATACTACCGCACAAATAATGCAAGTGGATACCAGGAAAAAATGAGGATGAATAACCTGTATGCCATAATATATTAATGTAGGGACTACACCGCTGACCATCCATGCTCCGGACAAAGCTCCGATGATCAGCAAGATAATAAGTGCGGTACTTACCCCGGCTATATTATTGGTGACAGCCAGTTCGAAGTCCTTCCACGGACGACGGAATCCCGCCATACCTATCAGCACACAAACTGCTGTAGCCACTAGCAGACAGACTTGGCTGCCACCGGACAAGGCATCACTTCCAAATGTACGGATAGTGACAAACAATAATAAAATAAGTACGAATACGGGTAAAAGGGATACTAACGGTGAAGGGATTTTGTTATCTTTCATTCTTTTTTTATTCAATTTTTATTCAAAATGTAAATAGAACTATCAATTTGGTTTTCAGCGTGCAAAGTTCGGAATATTTTTTGAGTTCTAAAAGTCAATCGGCGGTATTTAAAGACTTTTTTTGTATTTGCAGGTAAACCTTTTTGCAAGGGGGGGCGTTATTAGTTCAAATTATAACCTAAAACTTAACAAATATGAATGAATTAGTTGGTGGCTTAGGCTACGCTGTAAAAAATTGGTGGATGTCCCTGTTGCTGGGCTTGCTCTACATTGCGGTAGCACTATGCTTATTGTTCGCTCCTGTGAGCAGTTATGTGGCACTGAGTGTCATCTTCAGTATCTCGATTCTGGTCAGTGGCATTCTGGAAGTTTTTTTTGCTGCCGGAAACAAAAAAACAATCAGTAGTTGGGGATGGTATCTTGCCGGAGGTATTATTGATTTGCTGATAGGTATTTATCTGGTATTCTATCCGTTGGTCAGCATGGAACTGATTCCGTTTATTGTTGCTTTCTGGCTGATGTTCAGAGGGTTTACATTGTGTGGCTATTCCACAGATTTGAAACGCTATGGCACAAAGGACTGGGGGTGGTATCTGGTGTTTGGCATTCTGGCTATTCTTTGCTCTATGGCTATCATCTGGCAACCTGGACTTGGTGCTGTTACCGTGCTCTATATGCTGTCCATCACTTTCCTTATTATCGGATGTTTCCGTGTCATTTTCTCCTTCGAGTTGAAAAGATTGCATAAAAACAAGTAAAAAAAATCGTTTATTTTGGGCTACGTCATACGTTATTCGTATTTTTGTTAGCCCAAAATAAACAATGATTTCTAGTAAGAGTCTTAAATACACTGTGCGTATTCTGCTAGGTACACTGATTGGTGTCTACCTGGGAATAATTGTGCTGCTGAACATACCGTATGTTCAGGGCAAATTATCTGTTTTTGTAACTAAGGAATTAAAAAACATACTGAATACGGAGGTTTCTGTAGGACGGATTGATATGGGTTTGCTGAACCGTATCATTGTGGAAGATGTCCTTTTGCATGACCGGAAGAACCAGGAGATGCTGAAAGTAGCCCGCTTATCGGCAAAATTCGACCTTCTGCCTTTATTGAACGGTAAAGTCACCATCAGCAGTGTCCAGCTTTTTGGATTTACGGTCAATTTGAATCGGGAAACTCCGGAATCTGCCCCTAATTTCCAGTTTGTGTTAGACGCTTTCGCGTCCAAAGATACGGTTAAAACAAAATCTAATTTGGATTTACGAATTAATTCCGTGCTGATAAGGCGTGGCAGAGTGACATACGATATATTATCGGAACCGGAAACTCCCGGAAAGTTCAATGCCCATCATCTATCGGTGAAGAATCTCGCTGCAACGCTTTCACTGAAGGCATTGCGCAGCGACTCGTTGAATGCCGCCATCCGGCGGGTCAGCTTTGACGAACAATGTGGTTTTTCATTGCAGAAGTTCGCCATGAAAGTTACAGCCAACAATAAACGTTTGGATATTAAGGATTTTGGTGTGGAGCTTTCAAATACTGCTTTAAAGATAGACAGTCTGACCTTGAAGTATGACAGCCTGCCCGAATTGCCCCAAATGACAGAAAATGTAAGATATGACGGCTCTTTGAAGGCTTCCGTTATACTGAAAGATTTGGCTCCTTTTGTGCCTGCCTTGTCACGCTTTGAAGAACCGTTGGATCTAAATCTGGTTTTCTCCGGTCACGGCAAACATTTGGACTGCCCCACCCTGCGGCTGACTAACCACCACGGATTGATGATTGCAGGGGAAGCTGCCTTAAGTAACTGGGATGCAGGCATGGATATGTACATTTACGGCAAACTGGGTAACTTGACCATGACAAAAGAGGGCATAAACGTTCTGATGACGAACCTGACGGGAAAGGTTCCTCCCATTTTGCAACGTTTGGACTATATTCGTTTTAACGGGGAAGCGGCGGGCTATCTGCATGATCTCACACTGACAGGCTTGTTCCATACAGGGGCAGGCATGGTGAAAACGGACGTGATGATGAGCATTGATGAACAAAGTATGAGCAGAACCTATTCGGGTAGTGTGGCGAGTGCAGACTTGGATTTGGGAAAATTACTTAATCAGGAAAAGAAATTCGGCAAGGTGGATTTCAATGTGGAACTGAAAGGTTTCAACTATAAGAACCGATATCCGGAATCATACATCAAAGGAATCATATCTTCCTTTGAATATAGTCAATATCAATATGAAAATATCATGTTGGATGGCGTATATAAGGACGGAGGCTTTAACGGGCGCTTATCCATGGACGACGCAAACGGTTCTGTCCAGATAGACGGTAATTTCAATGTTGCCAAAACAATCCCTGACTTTAACCTGAAGGCATCCGTAAAGAACCTGCGCCCTCACGACCTCCATCTGTCGGACAAATATGAGAATGCCAGTATTTCACTGGGCCTCACTGCTGATTTCACCGGCAAATCCATTGACGACATGAACGGGCGCATTTCATTGGACAGCCTGCAATTAAACGCTCCCGATGAAGGAGGGTGTTTTCTTGACAATCTGACTATTACAGCCGGACAGGTAAGCGGTGAAAAAGAGTTGCGCATAAATTCATCCTTCATGACAGCGGTGATACGAGGTGACTATTCCTACCACACCATTCCGGCCAGCGTGGTAAAGACGGTACAACGCTATATTCCGTCCTTACTGACTATAAAGGATAATATGCCTGAGCCTCACAATAACTTCCAGTTTGATATCTGCCTGGAAAATACCGAAGTGCTATCCAAATTATTTCAGATTCCATTGGAATTATACCTGCCGGCATCTTTAAAAGGATATTTTAACGACGGCGAGGAAAAGTTGCACGTAGAAGGACATTTTCCGGAATTCAGATACAATGGAACACGTTATGATTCGGGCGTTTTATTTTGTGAGAATCCTTCCGACCGGTTCAAATGTTCACTGCGAGGCGGTATGCTGATGAAAAGTGGTGCAATGCTTAACTTCTCGGTGGAAGCCAATGCCAAAAACGATCATTTGGAAACAACAATTAACTGGGGGAACAATACTGATGTGACTTACGGTGGTAAATTTGCCGCCGATACCCGTTTCTTCAAAACGGAAGGTCCCCACCCTATTCTTCAGGCAGATATAAACATACAGCCCACAAAAGTAGTGCTGAATGATACGGTATGGAACATTCATCCCTCGCATATCGCCATAGATTCGGGACGCGTATTCATTGACAATTTCCTGTTTGAACATGAGGACCAGTATTTAAGGATAGATGGTAAACTGACCAAGAAGGAAAGTGATTCCTGCCGGGTGGATTTGAGAAATATCAAGCTGGACTATGTACTGGATATTGTGCAGTTTGACGATGTAGAGTTCGGCGGACTTGTAACCGGAAAGGTTCATCTGAAAAGTGTCATGAAGAACCCGGTGATGCGGACCCGTCTGAATGTGCACAAATTCTGTCTGAACCGTTCTTTATTAGGAGAAGCCGACATTGCAGGTGTATGGGATAAGGAATTGGGCGGAGTACGACTGGATGCCCAAATAGCTGAAAAAGGAATTTCCTCCACTCATGTGACAGGGTATGTCTCTCCCAAGTTAAAAGGTCTTGATCTGTCGATTCGGGCAGATAGTACCAATCTGGGATTCTTACAACCTTTTATAGAAGGAATTTTCAGTGAAATAAATGGCCGTGTCAACGGAAATGTCCGTTTATATGGCGATTTCAAGCATTTGGATCTGGAAGGTGAAGTGAGGGCCAAAATGGATGCTAAAATTGATGTGTTGAACACCTATTTCCAAATCCGGGATGACTCCATACATATATCTTCGGGCAGTCTGGATTTCAGGAATGTAAAAGTCTATGACCGTGAGGGACATGACGGACTGGTAAATGGTTATCTGCATCACACAAAGCTGAAAAATCTGATGTACCATTTCAATATACGAGGCAACAACCTGTTGATGTACAATACCTACGAAGCCGGGAATATGCCTTTTTACGGAAAAGTATATGGTACAGGAAATGTGGTACTGGATGGTGGAAATAATGCGATGACAGTGGACGCTTCACTGACCACAGGCAACAATACCAGCTTCACTTATATAACCGGAGTAACCACGGAAGCAGCGAGCAATCAGTTTATCACTTTTGTAGACAAAACCCCCAAGCGCATTCACGATAATGTGGAAACCAATCTTTACCACCACTCTAATGTGCGTAAGACTAAAGAGGACGACGGACCTCCTATGGATCTCCGCATCAACATGTTGATAGAAGCAACTCCCAGCGCTACCATGAAAATTATCATGGATCCTGTAGCGGGAGATAATATTACAGCAACCGGAAATGGAAACCTGCAAGTGAATTTTTTCAATAAAGGTGATTTCCGTATGTTCGGTAGCTATGTCATAGATCAAGGTATGTATAAACTAAGCATGCAGGAAGTAATACGCAAGGACTTTACCTTGAAATCAGGTGGCACGGTGACTTTCTCAGGTGACCCTTATCAGGCGAATCTTGATTTACAGGCGGTATACACGGTTAATTCTGCTTCTTTAAGTGATTTGGTAGTAGATCCCTCGCGCAACCAAGGTACGGTGAAGGTAAACTGTCTGATGAATCTGACTGGAAATTTATCCAATCCGGATATTAAATTCGATTTGGAACTGCCCACTGTAAGCGAGGAAGACCGGGAATTGGTACGTAGTGCTACCAGTACGGAAGAACAAATGAATACACAGATTATTTATTTGCTGGGAATTGGTAAGTTCTACACCTATGATTATGCCAATAATGACCAATCCTCTAATGCGACCAGTTCTTTAGCCTTCAGTACACTTTCCGGTCAGCTGAACAATATGTTGTCCCAATGGATGGGCAATAAAAACTGGAACATAGGCGCCAACCTGAGTACCGGTGAAAAAGGTTGGACAGATGTGGAAGCAGAAGCTATGTTGTCCGGCAGGTTATTGAATAACAGGCTGATGATAAATGGAAACTTCGGCTATAAGGAGAATGTGATGGCAAATAGCAACTTCGTAGGAGACTTTGAAGCGATATGGTTATTGACAAAAAACGGAGATTTCCGTTTGAGAGGGTATAATCAGACCAATGACCGCTATTTTACTAAATCTACCCTGACCACTCAAGGAGTAGGTCTCATGTATAAAAAAGATTTCAATACTTGGGATGAACTGTTCCGCTGGTTCTTATGGAAAAGACGGAAAAGCTCGTTACAAAAACGAAGCGATGACTAATTAACCTATAAAGTTTATTTCATATCTTTGCAAGACAAATTTAAAAATATGAATATGTCCTATTTACCCGCCGAATGGCATAAACAAAGTTTGATTCAACTAACGTGGCCCCATAAAGACACAGACTGGGCATACATGTTGGACGAAGTGAATGACTGTTTTCTTAAGATAGCTTATGAGGTTTTGAAACGTCAGAGTTTGTTGATTGTGGCTCCAGACCCCGATTCCATAAGAGATAGTATAGATAATTATGGAGCTGATATCCAAAAACTAGTCACATCAAAAATCAACACAAATGATACTTGGGCACGCGATCATGCTTTTATCACCCTGTTGAAAGAAGACGCTACTCCCCTGCTGCTGGATTTCTGTTTTAATGGCTGGGGAATGAAGTTTGCCGCAAATTATGATAACCAGATTAATAACGAACTGTATTTTCACCATCCTGTTCTGAAAGGTGAATATGTTTTCTGCCGGAATTTTATTTTAGAAGGAGGTTCCATAGAAAGTGATGGGAAAGGAAGCCTGCTGACTACAGAGCAATGTTTGCTGGCTAAAAACAGAAATGAAATGAACCGACAGGAAGTGGAGGATTTTCTAAAAGAAACATTTAACTTAAAACAGGTTCTATGGTTGAAACACGGTTATCTGGCAGGTGATGATACAGACAGCCATGTGGACACATTGGCACGTTTCTGTCCGGATGATACCATTGTGTATGTAAAGTGCACCAATGAAAAAGATGAACACTATAAGGAACTGGCAATGATGGAAGAAGAACTAAAAGCGTTCCGTACTTTGGACGGCAAACCATACCGTCTGCTTCCGCTACCTATGGCAAGTGCTGTTTATGATGAGGAACATCATCGCTTGCCGGCAACTTATGCCAATTTTCTGATAATGAATGAAGCTGTGCTTTATCCTACTTATGCTGATTCTGTGAATGATATGCGCGCCAAAGAAGTATTGGCTGAAGCATTTCCCGGAAGAGAGATAGTAGGTATTGACTGCACTGCTTTAATAAAGCAACATGGCTCGCTGCATTGCGTCACCATGCAATATCCCGAAGGTGTATATTAATAAATATATGTATGAAAAGAACGATTAAAGTAGGAATTATCCAACAGACATGCACTAATGATATCCGTCACAATTTGAGCAAACTGCACCACAATATAGAACAGGTGGCGGCAGCAGGTGCACAGCTGGTTGTATTGCAGGAGTTGCACAACACCCCTTACTTCTGTCAGACAGAAGATACGGATATGTTTGATTTGGCAGAACCGGTTCCCGGTCCTTCTACCGGCTTCTACAGTGAGTTGGCTGCCGGATACGGTATTGTACTGGTTACTTCGTTATTCGAGAAGCGTGCTCCGGGGCTATATCACAATACAGCCGTCGTTTTTGACAAAGATGGCAGTATAGCAGGGAAATACCGCAAAATGCATATTCCCGATGATCCCGCCTATTATGAGAAATTTTATTTTACTCCCGGTGACCTGGGATTTGAACCTATTCAGACATCACTGGGAAAACTAGGTGTACAAGTCTGCTGGGACCAATGGTATCCCGAAGGTGCACGGCTGATGGCACTGAAAGGTGCTGAAATTCTTATATACCCTACAGCTATAGGTTGGGAAAGCACAGACACTCAAGAAGAGAAAATCCGTCAACTAGGTGCATGGGTAACCGTGCAGCGTGGACATGCCGTGGCAAACGGTCTGCCGGTTATCGCCGTGAACCGTGTAGGACATGAGCCCGATCCTTCCGGTCAGACTAATGGTATCCAATTTTGGGGTAATAGCTTCGTGGCAGGTCCTCAAGGAGAAATACTGGCACAAGCCAACAATATGGATGAAGAAAATATGGTAGTGGAACTGGATATGACCCGTAGTGAGAATGTTCGTCGCTGGTGGCCTTTCCTCCGTGACCGGCGTATTGATGAGTTTGAAAATCTAACCCGACGCTTTATAGATTAAATACAAACGTTATCGTTATATAAATTCACATATTCGTTAAACAATTCATGGTTAAGGCTGTTTTAGTTATCAGAATATTCAAAAGATATTATTGATTTACTAAACAGCTTAATTATGAAAAAAGTATTATTTTTAGCCGCATTGTTACTTGTTTGCTTCAGCGGAGTGACAAATGCACAAACCAGAAAACAAAGAGAAGACGCTAAACGCGAAGCATGGAAGAAAGAACGTCAGGAAAAGAAAGCCTTGGAAGCTCAGCAGGACTCTGTATCCTACGTCCAAGCAATTAATGCTTTAAAAAACGGTTCTTTTGTATTAGAAGCTGATAACGTTGTATTCCGTAATGGAATAATGCGTTTTGTTTCCTCTAACACGAATTATGTGGAAGTAAACGATGGGCAAGGTATTATTCAGACCGCCTTTACTAATTTTGTGTATAACTGGAGCCCGAACGGCTTAGGAGGTGTCACGGTTCAGGGAAATGTGAACGGAATAAGTATGCGCCAGGATAAAGACGGTAATGTGTACTATAATTATGGAATTAATGGGATTGCCGTTTCGGCCACCGTTTCCATTGTACTGACTGGCGGAACCAATCAGGCCAGTGTTACTATAAATCCAAATTTCTCAGGCAATACGCTGACAATGAACGGATATCTGGTTCCCTATAACGAAAGTAGTGTATTCCAAGGAACAACATGGTAATTCATTAAGAAGATATGAGAAAAAGGAATGGGCATTTTCACTACCCATTCCTTTTTATTTATTATTATAGCATTGGAAATGTTTCTTGTCTGCTCATAACATTAACCGAGGTTGTGATTCCAATTCCAATAAAAACCTTTTAGCGGACAGTCCGCCTCCATATCCTGTCAGCGAGTGGTCACTACCGATCACACGATGGCAAGGTGCAAAGATTGATATGGAATTTGCACCATTAGCATTGGCTACCGCACGAACTGCTTGGGGCATCCCGATATGCCTGGCCATTTCACCATAAGACATTGTCCTGCCAAACGGTATCTTTAACAGTTCATTCCATACTGTTTTCTGAAAATCCGTGCCCACAAAAAGAAGCGGCACACTAAATTCTTTGCGTTGTCCTGCAAAATACTCGTTGAGTTGCTCTATTGATTCTTCGATTATTTCTGACGTACTTATTTCAAATTCGGCACACAATACCCGCTTCAACCGTTGATTCACACGATCGCAGTGTTTTTCCACCTGCCAGTCACACAGGCAGAGTTTTCCGCCAAATGAACCGAGCAGCAACACTCCGCAGGGTGATTCATAACTCTTTATCTTGATCGTATTTTTCTCTTTCATACACTTTTTATATGCTTCCTTCATATGTTTATAAGCTGTTTCAGCTTATCGGACTACTTTAAACCAAAAAGACAAAGCGTAGCGAATTAGCTGAAACAGCATTCACTACGCTTTGTTCGGATCGTCCCGTTATCGGCCTTTTATACAATATCCTATATAAAAAGCGGAAAAAACTTACTTATCCTCTTTTATATCAACGACCAGATTCAACTCATCCAATTGTGATTGATCCAAAGCAGCGGGAGCATCCAACATCACATCACGTCCACTATTATTTTTAGGGAATGCTATACAGTCACGGATACTATCAAGTCCTGCAAACAAAGAAACCCAGCGATCAAGACCGTATGCCAAACCACCATGAGGAGGTGCTCCGTATTTGAATGCATTCATCAGGAAGCCGAATTGTTCTTGTGCTCTTTCCGGAGTAAAGCCCAAAATTTCAAACATCTTGGCTTGTAATTGTGAATCATGGATACGAATTGAACCACCTCCTACTTCTACACCGTTTACTACCATATCGTAAGCATCGGCACGAACAGCAGCCGGATCTGTATCCAACAAAGGAATATCTTCTTCTTTCGGATGAGTGAACGGATGGTGCATGGCCATCAGACGGCCTTCTTCTTCACTCCACTCAAACATCGGAAAATCAACGACCCACAGACAAGCAAATTTATTCTTATCACGCAGTCCCAGCTGACGTCCCACTTCCAGACGAAGTTCGCATAACTGCTTGCGGGTCTTCATAGCATCAGGACCACTCAGAATCAGGATCAAGTCACCCGGCTTGGCACTGAAAGCTTCCTTCATCTGCTGAAGTACTTCCTGTGAATAGAATTTGTCTACACTGGATTTTACATTGCCATCAGCTTCCACACGGGCGTAAACCATACCTTTCGCACCGATCTGAGGTTTCTTGACAAATTCTGTTAATTGGTCTAACTGTTTACGGGTATAACTTGCAGCGCCTTCCGCACAGATACCACCAATATATGCCGCATCATCAAAAACAGAGAAGCCATGACCTTTCATGATATCCATCAATTCCACAAACTTCATGCCGAAACGGCGCACAAACAGAAAGATGATGACGCTTGCAGTTGTCATGGCAAAATCACAGATCAGTGTACCACGGATTACCCCGAAAGCGTATCCGGCACCAATTTCAAAAGGACCACCGGGAATTACCGCAAGGAGTACCTGCAGGATGTTCATTCCAATAAAACCAAGGACTCCCCATATTCCTTTGTCATTGACCCAGACACGGAATTGTTTGGGATCCGATACAAAATGAACCAGGGGACGCCCGATAAAATATCCGATCAGGATTACAAAAACAATGGTAATGATAGCCAGTATCCGTTTGATTTGTTTTGTCTTTTTCTCGTTGTGATTATCCAAGTCGAACACCTCCTATTTTAAGTTCATTCTAACCGTAACTATAGGCTTTTGGTGAAAACTTGTCAATTCTTATCGGAAAATCATTTGCTTTTACCGGTAAAATTCTTATAATAGAAAAATGGAGGGAAAATTATGTTATTTTATCTTGCTCCGATGGAGGGAATTACGGGATATATTGTGCGCAATGCTTATGCACATTATTTTCCATATATAGATAAATATTTTACACCGTTTATCTCACCTAATAAGTCAGAGAATTTTCTTGCAAGAGAAATAAGAGACATAGACCGCGGGCATAATAAGGATACATATACGGTTGCACAGGTCATGACTAATGAAGCTAAGGATTTTATATGGACAGCAAAAATGCTTTATGAAAAATACGGCTACAGCGAGATTAATCTTAATGCCGGCTGTCCGTCAGGCACAGTTGTTTCAAAGGATAAAGGCTCCGGAATGCTTCGCGACACAGAAAAACTCGACCGTTTTCTTGATGAGGTGTTTGAGGATGCATTTATAAGAGAGAATATTAAGGTTTCGGTCAAGACACGAATCGGTGTTGAAGATGATGACAGTTTTCCACAGATAATGGAGGTGTATAATTCTTATCCTCTTGAGG
>OHOR01000673.1_pt1 | contig 13804 bp, 12 predicted proteins | sample 1569911 | NCBI WGS metagenome assembly OHOR01 (sample SAMEA3879517, study PRJEB24766) | human gut metagenome | biome: human-associated habitat; feature: feces | place: USA | collected 1985/1987
ATATCCTCTTGATGTAGCTCTATCAATAATAGTTTTCATACTTGTCCTTTCTTTGTTTAAAAGTTATTGATATGTATATAACAAAAATAGACTCTGAAAAGTTTTCATGCTGATTGTCAAGGGAAGGAGAGAATGTTTTTATAGGGGGACACTGTTTATCATTATAAATAATAAGAGGATACCCGAAAAGGATATCCTCTTATCTTAAGAGCGGAAGACGGGGCTCAAACCCGCGACCCTCAGCTTGGAAGGCTAATGTCCTTTAATCCTGCGGATTAAAGGCAACCAACTGAGCTACTTCCGTTTATAATAGCTATCTTTAGAATCTGATTCTATTTAGAAACTATTGGTTGATGTCTTGGTTGACTTTTAAGGTCAAGTACCAAGAATGGTTCATAATAAATAAGTTAATAATCTCTTTGCAGTATTGCAACTGCGCCACAAAATTAGTAAATATCATGTTGTTATGCAATGATTCTTTCTTATAGTTTTGCTTTGGACTATCAGTTTTTTACCTATTTAATGATATAGTATATAATAGTATAGTGTAGCTTTCTCCCTACTGAAAAAACATTTATATATTGTATTGTCATTGCATAATATCGTATAGGTATAGAAAACTGCAATAGGTATATAAAGCTATATCTTCTCAAAAATCTACCTGCTGAAAAATCTACTCTTATTGTTTTGTGTTCTCCACATCTATAAATATGCTTGTGAAACACATAGTTTTGTAGTTAATAAGATGTTTGTTTAGAACTGAAAAAAGCCAACTTATCCGTAATTGGATAGGCTGGCTTTTTGCGTTAGTTATGGTTTCAAATGACTATTCCCATGTGAAAGTATAAATTGTGGTTTCCGTCCTTGTTTCATCAATGTCTAAGCGTTTGTAGGTAGATACCTCAGTACAGCTTTCCACATATCCGTCTTTATCAAATGTATAGGTATATTGTTCTGTGATTTCGTAGATTTCCTCTTTGCTATATGCTTTGTCCGGAAGTTGGTTGCATCGCATTCCTACCAATTCGGGATGTGCCTCCAATAACGGACGCAAATCATCTACATTCCATACCATTATCGGAAGATAGCCTTTACAGGTTTTTCCGCTATAAGACAATTCGTAAATATCTTCATCGCTAAAGTTCCATGTCATTTTAGTTAACTTCTCATCTTGCCATGTGAAAACAGTGTACTCATTCTCATTATATTGCAATTTTATTAACTGTTTGTTTGCATTGTAAGTAAATGTCGCATTTTCCAAGTCTCCTCCATCGCTGTCAGAAGTATGTGTTATCAATCCATCTTCTAATGTATATGTTATTGCATCCCTATTCCCGCTTTCGATGATTTTGTTTGCTCCCCAAGTAATAGTATATTCTCTACCATAATCTGAATCTCTACGGTTGGCAGACAATAACTTGCCTTTGCTGTCGTAAGAATATTCAGTAATGACTGATTCCCCATCCTCTTCTGTCATTCTTAGTTCAACAAGTAGCTTTTGGTTGGTGATTACACCGTCATCATTCTTGGCAGGTTCTTCATCGTCACTACTGCAAGAAGCAAAGCTCACGCATACGGCTAATAAAGCCATTCCAATTAATCTAAATGTTTTCATTTCGTTTGATTTTAAAATAATTATTCTGATTGTACTAATTCAAATTTTCTGTCTTTTAGTTGGTAGATATGCCTGATAGCGTTGTTCCAACCATTAGAGCCGCAAACAGTAATGGTCTTGTTCTCTGAATCAAACTTGCATTGTCCGTTTTCCAACTCTGTAAATGGTGCTTCTGTTTTCTGTATAAAGTAACCGTATGGGCTGACATCGTACACATCATAAGCATTGGAATCCCTTGAACCACTTTTATAGCGGTTGATAATGAACTCCTCTTCTCCGTCAAAATCAACATCAGAAAAGAAGAAAGGAGAATCATCCGAAAGGTATTCTTCGCTCTCTAATTTAGCCGTATAGTCTAACTCTATAACTGTGTTGTTCGGATATGTGTTACCTTTATCATACAGAATCTTATCAGTCCATTTCTCCGCAAAATAGTAATATTGCACTCCTTGTTTCTCTAAACAGAATAGAGCATTACCTACCTCACCATATTGCAACCACATAACCTTTACTGTATATCCGTTTATAGGCTGTTTGTATTTTATGTATATATGTGGCTGATTAAAGCACTCAAATTCTTGCGGAACAGATGTCTTGTCTGTTTTGCAAGCCGCTAAACTAAGTAGCCCAATAATGATAAATAGCAATCTTCTCATTATCTTTCATTCATAATATCAACAATCTGCCTAAAAACATCACCTGCCATCAGTCCACCGCTTGCAGGTAATTCTGTCTTATTAATGGTAACGATAACACTGTATTTCGGATTATCGGCAGGGAAGTAACCGCAAAATTCTACCGCATATTCACCGTTCGGAAGTTGAATTGTTCCCGTTGCTCCAGCTACTTTAACTTTATCTGATTGGGCAGGTTTAGCTAATCCATTAGAAACAGAGTATTCCAATGTTTCTTTTATGGCAGTCTTACTTTTAGCTATGTAATTAAAGAAAGTCAAGTTCTGTAATGGAGTAGTGGGTATGCCATATCCTAAAGAGTTATAAACCAAACTTGTATCTTTTACTTGATAACTGTATTTTGCAAGTGCTTCCGCAAAGGCTCGTTCATTATCAAATGCCTTTCTTGCCGCTTTGTAATTAGCGATATTGGATGCAAGTCCGAAACCTTGCTCCACTGTGATTTTTCCATATCCACCTCTATGCCAATTATGGTCGCACAATGTATCTTTTCCAATGACTAAAACCCCATCTGCAACGTCTATTGTATCGGATAGTTTGACTGCCTTTGTTTCTAATGCCGCCAAAAGTGAAGCGGTACGCACCAATCCCGATTCTTGCAGGATAGAATCAGAACCAACAGAAGCCTTAATTTCTCCCGTCTGCACTTCCATTACAATAACTTGCCCTGTTGTAGCATCAAGTTCGGATAGCTTGTTTTGCAGGATGGAATCAACTTTCACCTGCAAGGTGCTGTCTATGGTAGAAACTTGTTCTGTTTTTTGTTTGGCGCAAGCTATGAATGTAGCTATGCTGATTAAAAGGATAATTAAATTTCTCATTGCCTATCATTCTTGTCTATTTACGGCATTAATACGTTCTTGAATGCTCGTATCATCTAAAATTTCTTTTAGACGTTCTGCCTTGATTCCGTAGTTAAATCCTTGCGTAGTACTTATCCCTGCAAAATTTACAGCTACCAATTCTCCGTATTGATTAACAACTGGGCTACCACTTGAACCTTGTAGAGCAGGTATTGAGTACATTATCTTAATGCTATCAGTGTTTTGGCTGATATTTCCTTGGGTTATTTGCGCCTTTATCCCTTCATTAGTTAGGGCTAAATTGGGACCTCTATTAAAACCAATCATATATAATTTAAGTTCTTCATTACTCTTACTATTATTCGTTTCATTTGGTAATTTGAAAACATATCTATCATTATAATTTTCATCAGAATAACCAAACGCATAGGATGTAATCTTAAATGGTGCTATTATTCCTAAATCGAAATTCGGAACATCTTTTATAACAGTGACCTTACCAAAATCTTTGTTTGATGATATTTTGCTTCCGTTCAAAGCAACTCCTATTTGTGCATCAATATGGATTTTATAATTTTCCTCAAAATCTTTATCTTGTAACTCTTTCAACAACTCTTCGGAAATGTCTCGTTGAAGTTTGATATATTCATCACATTCATTGAAGAACTCTCTTTCTAAGTTGGATAAACTCTCGTTATTGGATAATTTCTCAATACAGTAAGATTTAAGTTCTATATTTGCTTCTAAGAGCTTTGTGTGTTTTTCTATTTCGTTAATAAGATATGCCTTAATAGAATTGTATAGCTGTATGGTGTCTGCTTTAGGATTAATGACATGGCTATTGGTTACTATAGTTTGTTTGTTATTCAAGAAAAAACCAGTTCCATATATTGTATTACTATAGTTTTTCTTTATGCTGTCATGCGTCTGGTAATCATATTTGTGGCAAGTGTATCTATCTCTTGTAGTTAGTATATAAGAAGAATTGTATTTCTCGTTAGAAACCTCATAGTTATATATGTTCTGAACAAGCACTACTCCCGAAGACATTTTCTCATATAGTTGTTCTTGCGTATAACTTTCCTTTTGTGATGTACACGCTGCTATATTTAATGCAATGAAACAAAATAAGATATATTTCATGTTACTTGCTTGATAATAAATTATTCATATAAATGTGGCGCAGCTGGATATAGCATTACACTTGTGCCTTTCTATTTATAATATGATTGTAGTAATGAATATCCGTTTATGGGCGTTCTCTGTTTTAGACAATAGCTATGTTCCGCTAAAAACAATATATGGTCTGAATTTTCAAATTCATATATTCTTTTTCCATTTTCACTTTCAAGAAAAGCTGATTTATTGCTGATTTTCAAATTTATAAAATGTATGCCATTTTGTTCCCATGCAGTAACATTAAGTGCTTTGATAATATCATGCTGTCTTTTCTCACAATCATACTCACCATGAAAAAAAGCGAAATAGTCTTTGGTTCGTGGGTTGAAGTTCCATCCGTTTCCATTCGGATATTTAAGTTCTAATTGGTTAGGATATGCTTCATTAAATTCAGACCAATATAAACTATTCATTACTTCAAAGTCTGCTTTCTTAATTCGGTTAAAGCAAAAGTCTTCATCTTCTCCAAGTATGTACTTATCCATAATGCTTGCCATGTGTATTTCAAAAAAATAGTCCATCAGCAAACTGTCACTAACGCTTGCATAATTCTCTGAATGGAAAACAAGACCACATTTATTCTCAAATTCTATCACATATTTGCTCGTTGCTAAAAGTCCCGAACATTCATAGAGTTTCATTCTTATTAGTTGTTGTCCTGTTCTTTGGCTAAGCCAATCAAAAGTCCAAGAATCAACTAATTTTCTGTTCTCTTTAAACATAATTACGAATCATTTATGCTCTCTAATTCCCAAAAGAGACAGATAAAAAATAAGGTGTGGGAACTATATTTGCTTTATCCTATAATCAGGCTCTCGCATTGCCCTTGGCATGGATAAAACAATAGCAACCCACACCAATTTTGACAATATCTAAAGCCTTATAGAATATAAGGTAGGTATATATCCAAGTGTGGGTGCTACTGCTATCATCTTCACTCCATTTCAAATTTTGCGAGAATTTGTCAGTAGAAGATAATTTCAATAACACCTTTCGTTAAATATGTCCTTCCAACTCCCTATCTCATTAGTTCATTGGAATTGGTGCAAAGATAATGAAAGGTTCTAAATTAATAAGCATGAAGTGTGGATTAATAGTAATTATTGTGTTACTAAACAGGGTATTAATGGAGTATTTAAGCAGAATTGCATCTGAACTCTCCAAATCCATGTGGGTATCAAATTCACTTCTCCCCATATAAGAACTAAATTCAGAACATTCTTACCAACCTTGAATGACTAACTTTAGGTCAGTATATTGTTGGATATTTAAAAGGTGCTACCTGTGGCTTAACTAATAAGAGCTGAGATAGTTATAAACTCTGTAAACTTATGGAATTGACTTACTTCTATAAGGCTGAAATGCCAAACTGCCAAGATTGGACTTTAGATGTGTCTAAGCTCAATATTTCATTGATTTGGGGCAGAACTATTCAGACCACTATAAAGATGTATCTTAATAATCCTGTCCCAATTCATTAGAAGCTCAAACAGTCATAAGTCTGTAAGATTTCTTCCTGCCTTAATCCCAAGTATCTTTTAGTAATGGCAACAGAACTATGGTTGAACAGTTCCATCAGCTTTACTAATGCCAACTCTGCGTTATCACTGTTCATGTTATAGACCTGCCTGCCAAAAGTCTTTCTAAGTGAATGGCAGCTAAAGTTCTTAATCTTTAACCTGTACTTCTTCTTCACCTCTTTAAGAATAATGTTAATTCGTTGGACTGTGAAGATAGTGCCTTTCTGACTTACTAAGATTGGCGCATTGATTCCAATAGGATTTATATGCTCGTAGCACTCTTTAATATGCTGCTGTAATTGTGGGTTCAATCTGATAGTTCTTACTTTGCCTGTTTTCTTCTCAATTACTGTAAACTCGTCAGTACCTAATATCTGCTTCCATCTTAGAGATAGAATATCAGATATTCTTAATCCTGTGAAGCATCCCAAACTAATAAGGAGTGAGATTTTATAATTCTCGTCTTTGGCTAACTTCCTTATGAGGTTCATTGCATCAGACCATATAAGATAGTCTGCCGTTGTGCTTGAATATTTAAGTGACATAATGTTCTGTTTTATAAGTTAATGAATAGAAGTGAATATTAATTTTGAGTTGGATTTACTAACTCATTGATTACTAAAGGAACATTCACTAATAATGAAAGTGAATATGATAAGAACACCCAACTTAAAAATTGAGTGCCCTTTACCTTATTATAATTCTCCCTCGTCAGCAAAGCTGTAATATCCTGCATCTGTTAATATGAGATGGTCTAAAACTGTAATTCTCATTAGTCTTGCAGCTTCTTTGACCTGCTTAGTAATCTCCATATCCTGCCTACTTGGTTTCAGATTACCACTTGGATGATTATGCGCAAGGATAATGGCTACTGAATTGGTGAGCAATGCGGCTTGTAGAATCACTCTTATATCAGCACAAGTTTCAGTAATTCCACCCTCTGAAATGAGCGTGTAACCTAAGACTTGCTTGGCTTGGTTTAAGAACAAGACTTTGAAGTATTCTTTGTAACAGATAGTTCCCTCTCTATATGTTGAAAGTAAGACTTCATAAGCATCCTCCGAACTATATATTTTATTCCGGCTTTTTGATGTGGATTTGTAAGTGAGTTCCACTTCTCCAACAGTATAATCTATATCCATAATTCTAAGTTTTAATAGGTTGGCAGATATAAAGAAAGGACAACTAACTGAATAGCTGCCCTTTCCTCTCTCAATCAATAAGCCCATTTAATCAATGAACCACTTATATCTCTCGTCACCATGCAAAGCCGCATTGATTCCTGTTGCCATTTCAGTAGCATTCAAAGAACGGTCTAAGAATGAATCAATATAGCTTGACTTGTTAGCTCCTGTAAGCAAGTTATAGAACTTCCACATATTAAGCTCACTTCCAAAGCTGCCAAAATTATCATCGTGAATGTATGCTTTGGTTACACTGTTAATCTGTGTATCAGTGAGCAACATTCTTGGCAGTGCCTTTTGATAGCCTGTTGGCAGGCATTGGTAAAGTCGCATCCTGCCTATAATCTGTGCAAATTGGTGTTCACTCATGGAAGTATTGCCCAACTGCTGCATCAGATAAAGATGTTTGGCTGGATTGTAGTTATTGAACAGTTCCAATGCTGCACGATAGAGTTCTGTTGTATTGCTTACTCTTAAATCGTCCTTGTAGCCATCTGTAAAGATGCACATATTGCAACAGATTTGATTCTTGAAGCCAATCGCAAGACGGAACAACTCTGGAACTTTTTTGCTGTATAAGTTCATCTGATTATAAGCCCTCACACCTACGATAGAAAGATTGAGCTTGTTTTCTCCAACTGTTTCATAGATGGTTGGAACATCAATGCTGAAAGCTGCTCTCTCATAATAGATGGTCTTGTCAGATTCCAACAGTTGGTTGGCAGGTTTGTGGATGGCTGCTGGGATGCGACCTTTGATAATATGGCTTACTCTTATATCTGCCTGTTCCACTTTCTCACCACTAAAAAATGATTGGGCTGCATCCTGTATGGTTTCCACAAATGCGGCATGGTTAATGGTCAGTTCATTGTCTTTGGAGAACACAGGAGTAATGCACTCATGTTTCAGATGATGCAAGGTTGCTTCCTGTGTATTGGCTTCAATGAAATGTTTGGCTGGTCTTACAGGTTCGTCCACAATAATTGTAGCTTCTTCTGCATATTCACCCAAATTCATTCTCTCACGGTTCTGTGCCATAGCTGGCATGATAACTAAATTTCTCATAATGATAAATTGTTTAAATGATTATTGATTGATTTAACTCTGAAATTGGTAAAGTCCATATCATTTTGGATTGCTCCGTTATGATTTGAACTTCACTACAATTCGCTGAATTACATTTAAGTGATATTACAATTAGACTATATTACCATTATGTCTGTATTGTGTATCGCTTTAAGAAGTCCATGAATGATGTGAGGTGAATAGTAAAATTTATAATGGTTGAAGGGGTGGGTGGCTGTCTATCAATTCTTATTTTCCTTTTACTTGGTGAGAGGGGGGCTAAAATAGTGGTATGGTATCTCGTACAACATTTTTGGGATTGGGGTTATAAAATCCACTTTTTGCCTTAAATGTTGTACCCAACCTTAGAAATCCAACTTTAAATGCTTCTAAATTCATAATAAGATAGATTTGGGATTATTCGTACCATCTATTAATATATTAGTAAACAGTACGAAAAATCCTGCTTGCCTGTTATTATGGCTTGAAGCCTATCTTAAACACGTTTTTTGAGTTGATGGGATTCCACTCCTTACGTTGTTTGGCTATATCATTGTTTAATAGTAGTTCCTTTGGAGTAAGTTCTATCCCTTTAGGTAAATATTTCAATAGACCAGCACCATATAAATCCAGATTGTAACTTTCTATATTTTTCTTACCCATTCCTAATTTGTCAGCCAATTTATTAGAAGAAAGCAATATCTTGTTATCTTCTGCTATCAATAGGAGCTTGATATAATAGCCTTTCACTTTAATATCCAAATTCACTTTCATAAAGAGGTAGGACAGTGTTATAAAGTTGGGGCGGTCTATTGGTGGGATGCAGTAAAGACTTCTCATTGTAAATTCAATAAGAGGGTGGTTGATGTCTTCCCTGTATCTCTTTCTGACCAACACTGCTTCTATATCTTTATTGAAATTCTTTAGTGCAGTTTCTTCCTCTCCAGTCCGTTTGGCTAAATCCTTAATTCTCCATCTGACCTTATAATAGTCATTTCTATATAAAGACAGACAGAAGAACCTGTACAAATTGGGTGGATTGAGTTTATCCACTATTGATTTATTAATGGTGGCATAGTCCTGCCTAATGTTACTTGTCCTGCTTTGTAGGTGTCTTTGAGGTATCTTCATATTCATTAGTAGCTGATTGAACATTATTGGTAAACACTAAATCTTTCTTCTCTCGTTCCATCTTATAATAGTGGGCAGTCCCAAAGTATATCTTGGCTTCCTTTCTGTTGTGGAACTTTTTCCCTGTTGGTAAATGAATAATCATATCAGTTTAAATATTAATGAGTTAATAAGCCAACTTCTGCAATGATATATAATAGGTAGTAACTTTTCCATTTTTCTTTCTCCTTGTCTTTAGATAGTTATTAAGATTAGCCCACAATCCAATATGGACTTTGTTATCTTTCACTCCCTGTCTAAGAGCCTTAGCCCTTATTTGCTCATAAGTAAATTCTTCCATTTTAGATATTCTGAATAGTTTGTAGTCCGTCAATTTATGTGGTGGAATTATCTGTCTGTACTACTATAAAGATAGTAATTCCACAAGTGGGGAACTAATGATAAGACCACACATTTAAGAATCAAACTTTAGACTATTCAGAATGTCTAAGAACTATATTGGAGAATGGGGTTACTTCTTTCTTAGCAACCCAAAAGGCGTTCCAATTATATCTTCTGCTTCTTCAACTTCTGCATAAGGTATATCTTCAGTAGCTTCATCTGTCATTTCTTCTTTGGTACTTGACGGCTGCATAACAATAGTGGTCTTATTTACCTGTTTAGCGTTATGTCTTTCTTTAATCTCCTTAAATTGTGATATAACCAGATTTTCGTCCAAATTACTATTAGAATTGAACATGGCAGTTTTATCATTAGCAGTTATTGATTGGAATATCTTGTATGCTTCATCAACGCTGGAAGTTGTAATTTTAATGTTATTGAACTCAGTAATTAAGTATCTCTTGGCTATATCCGCATCTTTAAACCCTTTATCCTTGCAAATTTTGATGAACTTGTTTCCTACTTCCATGTTATGTGCAGGGATGATTGGCTTCTTGGTCTTCTTGCCTTTCTCCTTTTTACCAGAACATAACAATGAGAAGTCGCTCTTGGATATGGCATTATTGCTGCCACAGAAGATAAGGTTTAATGTTGATATGGAATAACCGTTGGGATTGCTCTCACTTTTTATAAGTTCATTATATCGTTTTAAGAACTCATTCTCTGGATTGATGTTGGCTGCACCACGCACATAGTCTGGAGTACCCCATTCTTTCTTGGTGATATTAATATCATTTATGTACTCAGCGATAGTTTCATCCTGCAACTCTACAATAATGGCTGGTACTACTATTTCATTTTGTTTGTTATCCCTTGCCCATTCATTATAAAGGCTTGCAGCGACAGTTCTGTGCTGTCCGTCCACGACAAGGAAGTAGTTGGCTGCTTCTGATGGGGCAATCTCTTTACCGTTAATGTCAACTAAAACAATATCTCCTGTTTTGATTGCTTCCTCAGCTTTGATTACCTGCACCATTTCAGCCTTTCTGTAACCCTTGACTTTCATTATGGCTAAAATCTTCTCTACATTATTTAGGTTGATAGTTCTATTAATGCCTTGTGCGAACGCTACATTTCTTACTTCATTATTAGCTACAACCTTAACATCTAAATAAATCTTCTTCATTGTTCTTTAAATTTTAATTGTTAATAATGTTCTGTGTAACCGTCAAACCTATGCGCACTTGGCTTTTTGATTACGCTGCAAAGGTCGGAACTTTGGAGAAGATTAAGAGAGAGTAAAATTTAAGGGGATTTGCTTCTCTCTTAACTTGTCTGCCTTGCAAGTCCTGTTCCTTTGATGCTGCAAAGATGGAAAGAAGTCATGAGGATTAGAGAGAGTAAAATTTAAGGGAGATGTTACTCTCCCTTAAATGAATATGCTCTTAATAGATTCTATTTTTGACATTTGTCAATTTGCTCTTATTACTTAGATAGCCTTTTAATGTGCGCTCATCCAGATTAAACTCCTCATTTGGGGAGATTCCTGTCAGATAGATAAGCCTTGATATTAGGAATGTAACATTGTAGGAAACTTCATTGCTCCTGCTTCTTCGTTTTTGTGTTGTCATGATTCCATTAGGGAATGGCTGTAACATGGACTTGAACAGCAGGGTGAAATAGCGTATTTGGCTACTATTGGATTCTGTATTGTTTGTTTCTTTTAAGGGTACTTCGCACATTGCTATCATATCTTCCAATTCCATATCGCAGAATGATTGGAAGCTCTTTTCACATAAGGACAACAAGTAACCAATGGTATTGGGATGCTGTATAGTCTGCACTTCTTTACCATTTATTTGAATGGATAATGTGATGTCTTTACTGAATTGTATTTGGTCTGTCAGTGGATTCTCTCCAACTGCCTTATATTGAGATAACAGTCTGATAAAACTATTCAGTTCACCTATGGGTGACGGGGCAAGTTCTTGGGCATTGAAACATTGCCCTTGTGTGTAATCCCAAATAAAGAGGAGAAGAAACCAAAACTTGTCTGAATCTATTTCCAAACCTGCAAGGGTTGGTTGTATCTCTTTGTTCTTCTTATATTCTTCATAGGTTAGTGGCATTTTAATAAGCCTGTTATTGTATCGTTCCTTAAAGGTGGGTAAGGCTTCACTTCCCTCCAATGCTCCTCCCTTGACTTTTTTAGGCAGGGCAGGGTGTATCAGCATGGCAAGTTCCCAAACATAATCTAATAGTGTATCTTCCTCCTTTGCGTCAGTAATAGGGTAAACTGCATCTATATTGGTAAATTTGTCTATTGGGTTCATTACTTATAATCTATTTGGTTCAACAACTATATAGGTGATTTATTGGTTCTCATAATAATGTCTGTTCTCTGGAGTATTAAACATCTTTACAAAATCTGTAATAGAATATTCCTTAGTAAGAGTTTCCAATGAAAATTCTAAAGACGTAGGGGCTTTCATTGTCATTATGCAGCCCAATCGTTTCTTTGTATCAACCCAAACACTCTGTGAGGGATAGAATATCGTATAGTATTGATAGCCTTTTGACTTGTAGCCAATGTAAACCTCCTGTCCTGTCTTGAAAGTTACCACAACCAAAGAATATGCAGAATCTTCACCATATATAATCATGTGGTCAATAACCTTGTGAATCAATTCGTAACGTTCCATATCATCAGTAATGCTATCTACAAGAACTTTCTCGTTGGACAATGAATTGATAGCCTTAATCTTGTCCTCACAGGACAGGATAAGTTTGTTCAGTCTGTCTTTCTCATATTGGTATTTCTTTGATTCTTTATCTAAAGACGCTGCTTCTCTTATCTTGTTGATATATAAGTCAGGCATATTGGGCATTTCACGCTTGATGTCAATCGCTGCATTTACTATGGCATTGGCTTGTGCTGTCAAATCGTTCAACTTTTCTTCTATGCCCATGAGCAGCTTCTTGTGGGCTTCAATCTCCTGCCTTAACGGTTCTTCCTGCTCTTGGGCTTTGCCTGTGGCTAATTCCTGTGAGAACAGCAGCTTTACCAACTCCCAAACAATCTTCTCTATCCTTGTAGCTTTGATAGCCTTACTGAAACAGTCTGGCTTGTTCTTGGATTTCTTGTGCTTGTCATGGCAGACGTATAAATCCCTGCCACCCTCATAGGTATATTTAATCTTACAGTAAGGACAATAAATCAGCCCTCTTAGTAATTGGAAGTGTTTGACACCTGTGCTCTTGCTTCTGAATGCCCTCCCTTTCATCTTCTCCCTTGACAGGTCATATAATTCTGCTGAAACAATGGCAGGGGTGTTGACAATGGCGACATCAATAGGTCTCTTATATCTCTTGCCTTTCTTGGGTTCAGTACCTTTAAGCATATATTCAGCTTTACCCTTATAGACAGGATTAGACAGCATGGTATTGATTGTTCCCATAGTCCATATTTTGGTCTTGCTCCTTGTTGGTATGTTCTCTGCATTCAGAATGAGGGCTATCCTCGCACTTGAATAACCGTTGGCAGAGAGTTCTATAACCCGTCTGACAGTCTTGGCTTCTTCCTCATTTATGCTTAGCTTCTTCGTTTCTGTGCTGTAATCATAGCCATAGGGAGCTTTGTATGTGTAGCTGTTCCCCTCATTGATTATCTTGTTTCTCTTGGAGGATATGCTTCTTGACTTAAGGGTAGCCACTTCCTGCTCTGCAATCATGGCGATTATGCCAATGATGAATTTGGTGTTCCTGTCTTCCTCTCCTTTCTCGTCCAATGTCCTAAGATTCTCTTTCTTGGCATAAACGCATATTCCTTTCTTTGTGAAATATTCAATCTGCTGCTGGAGATAGAGAGACCTCCTGCTAAGTCTTGACAATTCCCAAACCAAGACTATATCAATATCGTCTTTTGTCAGTTCCTTTAACTTGGCAAACTCTGGTCTGTCATCATTAAAACCGCTTTCCTTTTCTTCAAAGACATGGGTTATCTCTATGCCCATATATTGGGCATATTCCTTTAATTCGTTGGTCTGCCTCTTGTAATCTTGGTCTAAGGTAGAAACACGTGAATAAATTGCACCTCTCATATTCTTGATTATTAAGTTGGTGCAAAGATAGCAATAATAGTTGTACCTGCAAATGTGTTGTCACTACATTTGTTCCATATCACAAATATTAGAATTATGCAAGATATAACAAACGGACGTTGCGGTTGGTG
>OHOR01000677.1_pt1 | contig 13773 bp, 11 predicted proteins | sample 1569911 | NCBI WGS metagenome assembly OHOR01 (sample SAMEA3879517, study PRJEB24766) | human gut metagenome | biome: human-associated habitat; feature: feces | place: USA | collected 1985/1987
ATGCAGAAAACTGGTGAGATATTCCATGATCGATTTATAGTATTGGATTATGGAATATCTAAATATGCCCCGGTGATTGCCGCACTGTTGAAAAATCCGACTTTGATTTTACCACGATAGAGGGGAGTACAGATATGATTTATTGTGAAAAAGTCTCAGAATTGTTTGGATTATCAGGTGATGAAATAGCGCAAAGAATGGAAAATTTCTATAATGATAATTCGGATGCGGAGAAAAAGTCCTGGAGAGCTTCTTTACCTAAATTGATAGAAGTTATACAATCAGCAGGGTTGGGAAATCTGTATATTGCAACAGAGTATGAGCTGCCAGCAGGTGGAAGAATAGATGCAGCTCTTATTGGTGATGATGATAATGGAAAACATCGAGTTCTTGTGATTGAACTTAAACAGTGGAGTCGAGATGGAATAGAGTATTATGCAAACAAGGGATTTCCAGCAATAAAGGTAAACGCAACAAATCCATATCTCTCGCGACATCCAGTAAATCAAACTAAAGAGTACACAGATGCATTGATTGGAAATCATAGTAATGTTGTTAATGGACAGTTAAGTGTTTCTGGATGCCAGTATTTGCATGAGTTTGAACTTGGTGAAAAGAATTTTTTCATTCAGGATAGGTATTCAGATATTGATATTTCTATGATGTTTGTAAAGGGAGAGGAAAAAGTATTTGCTGATTATTTAAAGTCTGTTTTTTCTCCATTTACGGATAATGAATTGGCTAGAAACTTGTTTATTGAGGGGGATTATGTTACTACGGAAATGGATATGGAGATAATAAATAGAATTACTGAATCTCCTGATAATATACCATTATGGCACGACCAATCAAAAATACTTGATTATATCATGCCGTTACTTAAACAACAGGCAGAGGGTAAACTGAGAACAAAGCATATGATTGTTATTGCTGGTGCAGCCGGAACGGGAAAGACAATTGTTGGATTTCGGATTTTAGCGGAGTATTGGCGACTGCATCCTAACGCCAATAACAACTACAAGTGTAAGTACACATTGCCAAGGAGCCGTACAATCAAACAGGTACTTGATGGGTTATGCAATGACCAGGCAGGTATACGAGCAGTGTTTTTAGATTCTATTAGGGGACAGTATGATTTATTGGTAATTGATGAGGCACACAGAATAACTAAATTTAATAATTCGATTAGTTCTGCCCAGATTGTAATTGTTCTTCAAGATGACAGGCAGCGGGTGAGAGGTAATGAAATTGGTACAAAGGATAATTTCAAAACTTTTGCGAGGAGAAATGGTTATACATTTACTGCATTTTCATTAGAGTATCAAAAGCGATCTGGATTAGGAAGCTATGTCGATAGATTAGATAGACTACTTTATGGGAAAGAATATCTAAATGATGTTGGATTAGGGATTGAAGTTACTGTGTGTGACAATATTCAGGATATGGAGTTATGGATGAACAATTGTCATAATACAACAACAAGTATAAAATATTATGCTTCTTATTGCTGGGAGTGGAAAAGTAAAAAGAAACCTACAGAAATAGATATTAAAATACCCAAAATTAATCCAGTATTTCAAAAGCAATGGAATCCGATGTATAATCAGTATGATTGGTATTTGGATTCAATTGATAAAGTTGGGTGTATTTATACGGCACAGGGGTTGGGATTTGATTATGTTGGATTTATTTGGTGGGATGATCTTGTATGGAGAACAGATCATTGGGAGGGTCATATTGATAAGGTTACCCGATACGATGAGCAATTGAGGGATTCTATTACCAATAACACAAATGCTCAGGAGTTATTGTTGAACATTTATCGAGTAATGCTTACGAGAGCAAAAAAAGGTTTGTGCATATGGTTTGAAGATGCAGAAACAAAAAAACATTTCAAAGAGGTGTGTCTGTTGGAGGAATAGCGATGGAAAGATTAGAAGAATTATCGGCACGAATAAAGAAATTTAATGAAGACAGGGATTGGGATCAGTTCCATACACCATCTAATTTGGCAAAGTCTATTTCGATTGAAGCAGGTGAATTGCTGGAATGTTTCCAATGGAATGATACTAATTATAATATGGATAATGTTCTTGAGGAACTTGCAGATGTAACAAATTATTGCCTGCAGATGGCGCAGGTTCTTGGTGTTGATATCATTGATGTAGTGAATAAGAAAATGGATATTACAGAAAAGAAATATCCTGTTGAAAAAGCCAAAGGAGTTTCGACAAAATACGATAAGTTATAAGGAGAGGTACGAATGGCAAAATACTCTATAGTAGAGTTGGCAGTCAGCAATGGTAATTTGGTTGGTGTTGACCAATTAAGCAATAATCAAAAGAGAGCATTAGAATTTAATAATGCTATTTATATATACAGAGGAACAAGGTCAAAGAAAGTATATATTGGTCAGACTATGCACTTTATTGAACGCCATAAGCAGCATTACAATGGAATGGAAGAAAAGTTTAGTACTGCTGATTTTAATAAAGTAATAGTAATCTTTTCGGTGTATTTTAATCGTTCTGCCATGGATGATGTGGAGAGCCAGCTGATCACATATTTTATGGCCGATAACTCAAAGAAGGCTGGAACAGTATCATTTGATCATGATGATGTAATTAATAGAACTGGTGGTAACAGTGTAAATGAATATGTTGGCAGAGAAAATGTTGCTTCAGATGTGATTCTTCCGTTATGGGAGAAAGAGTTATGGCCAAGAAGCTGGGTGAGTTCATCTACACTTGAGGAATTAAGGACAAAAGAGTTGGTGAAATATAGTCCTATCAAGCAATTGACGCCTGAACAGGGACAACTGATAACAGAAATCATTCATAATCCGGACAGGAATTATGTGATCAACGGGGATGCCGGGACTGGAAAGACTGTATTATTAACACATCTTGTTGCCAGTATACTTAAAGAAAGACCGGAGGCAAAGGTAGGTGTTGTTGTACAGCCAAACTGGGAGAAGACAGGAGAAAATATCTTTAAAATATATGGAATGAATAGCAGATATCTTTCTGTTACTACTGCGACAAAGATCATTACCGGGAATGAAAGATATGATGTCATTATTGTAGATGAGGCGCATAAGCTTTCCAGAAAGTATGGAAAGCAGCATCCTTCATTTGGACAGGTATATAAAATTCCGGGCTTTGAGGATTGCAATTCTCATCTTGAAATACTTCAGAAGATGGGAAAGCAGATCATTCTCATGTATGATGTATTGCAGGCTATCAGACCTGCAAACATTACAAGAGAGATGTTTCAGCAGCTAACGGCCGGTTATGAGAAAAAGTTTTTACATACGCAGTTTAGAATTCAGGCACCGAAAGGAAAAAGTTATACTTCTGATGATTATGTAAATGGTATCAAGTATCTGCTTTATAAAGATACAGGGCTGCTTGCTTCTGACTTAACTAATTATAATCCGGATTTTAACAGAGATGTTTTCAGGGACAAATCCGAAGATGCTTATTTTGGATATTTTACAGGAAAACCTATGCATCAGCTGATTGATTGGATCGAGGAAGATAGAAACTTCCATGCGGAACATATTAACAGAGTACTGTCCGGAATGTTTTGTTGTTCTACGGCTGATAAATGGAGTAGTACACATGGCAAAGATCCATCAATCACACATTTCCATGAGGATGGCTTGAATAGAAGATGGAACTCTACGCAGGAGAACTGGATTAATATTGGCGATGAAGATGCCGAGGATCAGATAGGTTCGGTATTTGCTGTGCAGGGAATCGACTTAAATAAGGTTGGGGTTATGATAGGACCTGATATAAGAGTGAATGAAGATGGAAAACTTGAGGCAGTTCCAGATAACCATAATAATACAAATAATAAGTTTTCTGTTGAAGAAATGACAGATCCGATGAATCAATTTGAATTTACGCTATACATTTTAAATCAGTATTATGTCCTGTTAACACGGGGGATTGATGGAATTCGCCTTGGTTTTTGGGACGGAAACGATTCTTTTAGAAAGTATATGGAAGATACTTTGGATATAGGAGCATGAATAGTATGAGAATTTTATTAGGCACAACAAATCCTTCAAAAGTGAAACGATTTTCGGATCTGTTAAAAGGATATGATGTAGAGTTTGTTACTCTAAAGGATCTTGCAATTACAGATGAACCTGAAGAAAATGGAACAACACCGGAAGAAAATGCGATTGCAAAAGCAAAGTTTTATGGACAGTATTTTGAGGTTGTGATCTGCAATGATTCAGGACTCTATTTTGAAGAGCTGGCATTGGATGATGTGCGCCAGCCGGGATTAAATGTCAGAACTCCAATGCAGATGGACAGATTGTCAGATGAAGAGATGATTGATTACTATTCAAAACTTATTACAGGGCTTGGAGGTAAAGTCACAGCATATTACCTAGATGGAATTGCAGTTTATAATCACGGAGTAATTTCATCGTTTATGGACAATATGGCAGCTCAAAAAAACGGATCATTCTATATGATTGATAAAGCTTCATCAAAAAGATTTGAAGGATGGCCGCTTGATTCGCTGTCAATGAATAAAGAAACCGGCAAGTATTTTGTTGATGGAAGTATGGAAGAGAGTAAAGAAAATATCATTAAAGATGAATATGAAAAAGAGATTGTAGATTTTTTGACGAAGTCTTTGCATATTGCATGAAGTTGACAAGTCCATCCATTCATGTATATAATACAAAAGATGTAAATATCAGAGGAAAACAAATATACTAGGAAAGGAGAGCAGACTATGCGCTGGAAAACAACGAATCTTCACCTGCAAAAAGGCAACAAATTAGCTGTTTACAGGGATAGTGCGCTCTTTTTCAGGTAAACAGTTTCTAAAATCAAGAATGTAAATATGAAAAAAACACTATCTCCTGTTCAAAAATATTGGAAAGATATTATTTTGAAAAGGAGATTTTTTTATGCGTAATTTTAATATAAAAAGACAGATCAATAAATTGTATACACTTACTACGGTAAGTTATTTTCGGATTGCGGGAGCATCGTGGGTGGCGCTTCTTGCACTCAGAGGGTTTTCATTGTTACAGATTGGAATACTGGAGAGTATTTTTCATATCGCAAGCAGTTGTTTTGAGATTCCATCAGGTGTTGTGGCAGATGTTTTTGGAAGGAAAAGGACACTGGCTCTTTCGAAGCTGGTCAGTGTGCTGTCTTGTCTGGCTATGATCTTATCCGACAATTTTGGAACGGTGGCATTTGCAATTGCATTCAGTGCGATCAGTTACAATCTGGAATCGGGAACAATAGAAGCTTTGGCGTATGACAGTTTAAAGTCGGTAAAGCAGGAAGAAAAATATAACCAATATGCTTCCACGGAAATGATGTTATATCGGATCACGAGTTCCACAGCAACGCTTTGTGCAGGGGTTGCATTGTGGCTGGGGTACAAAAAGGCATATGCGATTGATATTTTCTTTGGGATGATTGCACTTGGAATTGTATGCAGTTTAAGAGAAATTTCCGGTTTCACTGGTGCTGACGATAAATTGATAAATTCACAGACGGATGAGCATAACAAAGAGCAGATGAGTGAAGAAAAGCAGGAACGGATGAATGAAGAGGAAACTGATCAGAAAAACATTCAGAACATCCGCATTTCAGAGAGTCTTCAAAACGTCATCACAGAGAGCTGGCATTTCATGAAAAACAATCGAAAAGCCAGAAGCATTATGATCGTAAATGCATTGATCGGTGCAGTGTCAACACTTATCCTGTTTTTCCTGCAGGCAAAGCTGCCACTGGCGGGATTGAACGAGGCACTGCTTGGCCCGGCTCTTTTTGTCATGGGACTTGGAGCTGCACTCGGCGCCAAAGTGGTGGGATATTTTCCAAATTGGAAATACAAAAAGTATGTTATTTTAAGCGGAATCGGTGTATTGTCTGCATTTGGAATGACGTTTTCCGGCAATCCATATCTGATGATTCTTGGTGGCTTTGCTGGTTCTTTTGCGGATGATTTCCTGGAAGTCAGCACAGACATCCTGTTAAATGATATGATTCCATCGGAGCAGAGAGCTACGCTTATTTCGGTGAATTCCTTTACGTTTTCGTTGGTAATGATCGTGATGTCCACGTTGATGGGAAGCATTATGTAGTATATTTTACAGGGCTTGCGCGCTTGCAGATTTTCTGTGGGGTGGAAGCCCTGTTTTTTTAAAAAATTATTACATTGATTCTATGGTAGGCAGCAACTAAAAAGTGTGCCCAAAATATAATTGACATAGGATCAGTAATGTTTTTCATGCATCAATGTTAATTAGGTGTGCAAATGACGGAAAAATGCATCTGCATGAAAAAAGAAATGGGCAACTCTCTCAGCTAAAAGCTTACCAGACAAAAAACCCATTTCTTATTTTAATATAGCATTTATGCTTTTACAATACAAGACTGCAAATTAAGCAGCATTACTTCTATAATGTACGTTATCAATATGGAAAAGAGGAATGGAAATGATAAAAGGGTATTCGCACAAGCCTATGGGAACTGTTGCATTAGGAACTCACTTGGGTAATTTTTCAAAAGAAGATTCTTTGAAATATGTAGAAGCAATAAAGTATGCAGTTCGAAATGGGATATACTCTATTGATGGAGCTATAAATTATAGAGGAATGTGTTCAGAACGGGATGAAGGAGTTGCATTAGCTGAATTAATGAATTCTGGCATTATTACCAGAGAAGAGGTATTTATATCATCTAAGGCAGGATTATTATATGGAGATATTTCAGCAAAGCTTCCACCAATGAAATACTTGTCGGAAAAACTGGAAAATAAAGGAATATCAATAGAAGATTTTTCAGAATATGAAGGTTTATTCCAGACTCTCAATCCTGCTTTTTATGAAATAGCTCTTAATAAGTCATTGGAAAATTTAGGTCTTGAAATGATAGATGTTTATTATATTCATATTCCCGAGATAACAAAATTAAAGTTAACGGAAGACGAATTCTATGAGAAAATGGAAATGCTTATAAGATGGTATGAGACAAAGTGTTTTGAAGGAAAGATTAGATATTATGGCATAGCATTTGAATTTATGGTAGAAGAACCTTTCGAAAATAAGTGGCATATTGAGATTGAAAGAATAAAGAATATAGCAAGAAAAGTGTCCGGAGAAAAGAATCATTTTAAATATATTTTGTTTGAATATAATATCATGCGTGATTGGGCTGACACAGTGAAATCCCAGATGATAGATGGTGTGAAGATGACGATGATAGAAGCTTGCAAGGCATTGGAATTAGAGACTGTTGCCAGCATGCCATTTGCTATGGGAGATGGATTTAAGAAATATGCACTTAGTGATATGTTAGATTTTGTGTCGAAAAAGATGAATCACGTTATTGTTGGAAGCAAGAATCCGAAACATATCGAGGAGATACTGAGGTGTTGGAAAGGCAACCTTAGTGAATGCTCTGGTAGACAAAGGTTTAGTGGTACGGATCTGGTCGAGATTGCAAAGTGCAACAATGTCAGCAAGCGTACCATTTACAGATACAAAGCGTATTATGAGGAAATGAAGGAAGCAGAAAGCGAAAAATAGAACAGCTTACAGAAACATGTGACAGAATATCAGGAGGCGGGAGAAAATTTTATGGCGTCCAGCATGATTCATCTTGCAATCATACAATGCATAATAGTTAAAACAGAATTTAATAATTCGGACAGGCTGCGTCTGGGTGTGATCCTTCCAGACGGGGCTGTCAGTGGAAACAGTCATCTTAAGAAAATGATCTGTGAACAGACAAGAGTGACCTATGACCTTGAATTTTACAGGGAAAAATACGGGAAACAAATGAAGACAGATGAACTGTATCTAGGATATTATCTTCATCTGATTCAGGACATATTTTATAGAAGATATGTATATTCTGAGCATCACTTTAACTCATCCATTCCAGAGAATGTTGAAAGGCTGCATCAGGATTATGAAAATACAAATTGGTTTGTAGCGAAGCAGTATGGATTGGATAAGAATATGCTCCGGACGCAGACACTGGCAGGTGAGCCGATTATGGAATTAGCAGATTTTCGTGAGCAGGAACTGGTAAGGGAAGTACGTGAACAATTTTACCCAATGGAAGAAAAAAGCAGCTTTTTTCTGACCAGAGAGATGATCCGGGAATTTATCGACAGGGCGACGGAAATCTGTCTGCATGAACTGAATCAGCTTGCGCAGGGAAAAGCCGGACTTGACAGTTTTGAGTGGAGCTGGATAAAACAAGGATAGAAATAAAGATTTAAGAATACTGGCAGGAGGCACAGATGACCAAGGTAGACAAGTTACTGATCGAGGGAAAGGTGAAGGAAGCCATTGAAATAATGTGCGACCTTCCGGAATATGAGAAAGAACGAGAACAATATATTGACTTATTTGAAAACGAGCATTATCGGCAATATGAAGTGGATGGAATACTGAATGAGATACTGCTTGCATATCAGCAATATTTCAGAGACGTGTTTTATTGCAATAGTGATGAAGAAATTGCCGCAGACAAACTGATAAGAAAGCTGTGCCAGACTTTTTCTATATCGGAAAAAGAGAAAGACGCACTGGAAGATAGATTGCAGGAACTTTTTGAACAGAAAGGCTACCATGCACTTTTTGGAAAAACGCAAGGGTATTTTGGACCATACATCTGGAAAGATACGGTTCCGACGTCTTATCAAATAGAATTGCCGGAAGGCGTAGAGCAGTATACGGTAAATATTTTAAAAGGTTTTGTATTTCGGAGCTGGATGGATTATCTGACCTTTGGAAAATACGGAACTGGCGGCTGGGCATCTGAGGACGGAACGATTCAATGCATCGAGAGTGCCTATGATTTTGAGAGTGAGAAATTTACCGTTTCACTTTTAAAGCATGAAGCACAGCACGCAAAAGACCTGAAGGAATATTCAGACATTACTCCGGCGGAACTGGAATACAGGGCAAAATTAGTGGAACTGTATTATTCAAGTGACTGGGAATTATTAGGGAAATTTCTGAAAACGGCAGATGCAGACAAGGTGAATGACAGTCATGCAATGGCTTCCATGCGTATTAAAGAAGAATTTTCTGATGGAACATATGAGGATTTGGAAAAAATCAAAGAGAGAGCGCTTGAACTATTTAAAATCAATACGAGGGAACTAAGACATGGCAGCAAATAAAGTATTCATTGTGGAGGATGATACTGTCATTGCCAGGGCAGTGGCGGCACATCTTACAACATGGCAGATGCAGGTACAGTGTGCCGGCAATTTTGAAAAAATAACAGAAGAAGTGGAAGATTTTCAACCGGACATTATTATCATGGATATCAAACTTCCGTATTATAATGGATTTTACTGGTGTGCGGAAATCCGTAAAACATCCAAAGTACCGATCGTTTTCTTATCTTCTGCGGACGATAACATGAATATTGTGATGGCAATGAACATGGGCGGGGACGATTTTATCGCAAAACCATTTGACTTACAGGTGCTGACCGCAAAATTACAGGCTGTACTTCGAAGAAGCTATGGAAGCAAACTCACAAGCCACTCGATCGAATGTGGAGAAGTTGTACTGAATCTGAATGATACTTCTGTCGCAGTCCGTGGAGAGAAGATCGACCTCACAAAAAATGAATTTCTGATCTTAAAGACGTTAATGGAAAAACAGGGAAAAGTGGTAAGCCGCGAAGAAATCATGGAACGTCTCTGGGGCAATGATGAATTTGTGGATGATAATACGCTGACGGTCAACATCACAAGGATACGGAAAAAGCTGGAAGCCGCTGGAGTGGATGATTTCATCACAACAAAGCGTGGGCTTGGATATCTGGTTGAAGTATAAAAATACAGGAGTTAGATGATGAACCATAATATGCAGATGCAAAAAGAAACAGGAAAAATTTTACATAGAAAATTTTTGTCAGAAAATATAGGCTTATTATTGATGGCTCCTGTTTTCCTGCTCCTAATGTTTATAGTATCCAATTTATATCAGCTTCCGGCAGAATATGTCTTTTATCTAACAAGCATATTTCTGATACTCTGGGTGACCACTTTGTGTATGCAGTACCGGGGATTCCGGAAGAGAACAGAGCAATATGAAAAAGAAAGCAAGGAAAAGCAGGAAAGTAATTCAAAAGAGAGCAGACAATGGGAAGAATTACAGGAAAAGCAGGACTTTTTTGCATTGTGGGCACATCAGATCAAGACACCGATCGCAGCTTTGAATCTTCTTTTGCAGGGAGAAAAGCAGGATGCGGCAGTATGCCGACAGGAATTATTTAAAATAGAGAGTTACGTGGAGATGGCATTGAATTATCTCCGCTTTGAAGAGATGAGCAATGATCTTGTGCTTGAGCGTAATTCACTGGAACAATTAGTCCGGCAGGTAGTAAAAAAATATGCAGCAATTTTTATCTACAATCATATTTCCATTCAGCTGGAACATTTGGATTATACAGTGCTTACAGATGAGAAATGGTTTTGTTTTGTGTTGGAACAGATTTTATCGAATGCGTTAAAATACACAAAGCAGGGAAGTGTGAAAATTTCGGCGGAAGAATCTGCAAATGGTTTGAAAGTGTCTGTGAAGGACACAGGCATCGGCATTCGGAGTGAGGATATGCCGAGGATTTTTGAAAAAGGTTTTACCGGATATAACGGCAGGATGGATAAGAAGGCGAGCGGTCTTGGACTTTGGATTTCTGTGGCTTCGAAAGAGGGAGAGGGAACGACTGTGATGATTACTCTTCAGTGCGAAAAAGTGCAGCAGGGAGATCTTGTGAATATGTAGATCTTGAAAAGAGTAACATACTTTTCTTACAAAAATGTAAGATTATGACAAGGAAATGTAAGCCAAAGAAAGGGCACTACATTTCCTTTTTTGCTATGATAGTCTTACAAACAAGGAGGAAAATATATGTCAATCTTAGAAGTCAATCATATCAAAAAAGTATATAAAACACGTATGGGCGGGGACGAAGTCACCGCATTAAGAGATGTGCATTTCAGTGTGGAGCCGGGAGAATTTGTGGCGATCATGGGAGAATCCGGAAGTGGTAAGACAACGCTTCTGAATATCCTTGCAAGCCTTGATACACCGACCGCCGGAAAAGTGTTAGTGGATGGAAAAGATTTCACCACATTAAAGGACAATGAGCGCGCGATTTTCAGAAGAAGCAATCTCGGCTTCATCTTTCAGGATTTTAATCTCTTGGATAATTTTTCTATCGAAGATAATATCAAGCTTCCGCTGGTGCTGGCAGGAGAAGATTATAAGAAAATGGATGCAAAAGTACAAAAGGCTGCCGGACAGCTTGGAATTGTAGAGCTTTTGAAGAAATATCCTTATGAAGTGTCCGGCGGGCAGAAACAGAGAACTGCGATCGCAAGGGCTTTGATCACAAATCCAAGGATCCTTCTGGCAGATGAACCGACCGGGGCATTAGATTCCAAGGCGGCGACCAACCTGTTAAAGCAGCTCCGTGAGATTAACCAGACAGGTCAGACGATTCTTATGGTAACACACAGCAATGTGGCGGCAAGCTATGCCGACCGTGTCATGTTCATTAAGGATGGTGAAGTATTCCATCAGATTTACCGAGGTGATATGACAAGAAGTGCACTGTTAGATAAAATCTGTGACGCAGTGACCGTTCTGATGAGAGGAGGAGAGGACAGTGAATCATAAGCTTCTGACAAAATTTGTGTTCAGTGGAATGCAGAAAAATAAAAAGACACTGATCCCATATCTGCTTGCAGGAACGATGACTGTCATGATTTATTATATTTTGCAGTCACTTGCGCATTGCCCATACATTTATAAAGATGGAGTGGAAGCGTTTTATGGTGCACAGATTATCTCGATTTTACTGGAAATCAGCGGTCAGATCGTAGCAGTCTTTGCGGCAGTTTTTCTTTTTTATACAAATCAGTTTATGATAAGGGCGAGAAAAAAGGAGATGGGGCTTTATGGAGTTCTTGGAATGTCCAAAAAGAATATTACATATATTTTAGCTGCGGAGAGCATGATTCATGCTTTGACCAGCATTATTACAGGAATTATGATGGGAACTTTTCTGAACAAATTAATGCTTCTCATTCTCTATAAGATTATCAATCAGCCACCTGTAAACGGACTGTTTTTCTCAGTGGAAGCACTGAAAAGTACATTGGTTTTATTTGTTATCCTTTTTGCAGTCAGTCTGATTTATAATGTGGCTTCCATCCGGGTTGGAAAACCGATCGCACTGCTGCAGAGTGACAGAACAGGGGAAAAAGAACCGAAAGTGAAAGTTCCTATATTTATTCTTGGAATTATAACACTGACTGCGGGATATAAGCTGGCACTGTCTGCGAAGTCAATCGGGGGTGCGGTCAACATATTATTTGTCAGCATTCTGCTTGTTGTGATCGCAACCTATTGTCTTTTTACAGCCGGAAGTATTTTTATCCTGAAGTGCATGAAAAAGAATCCGAAGTTTTACTATAAAACAAAGAATTTTATCAGTGTATCGAATCTGATGTTCCGGATGAAACATAATGCAGCAGGACTGGCGTCCATCTGTGTACTTTCTACAGGTGTGATCCTGTTGCTGACCTGTGGCTTTTCACTGATGATGCTCATCGGAAAAAATATAGATGACAGATATCCGACAGATATTAAAGTGGCAGAAACTGTGTCAGAGGCAGGAAAAGGCATGGATGATTTCGTTACTATGAATAAAGCGTTGCAGCAGGATGGGATTGTGACTACCGACCAGATTTATAGACAGTACCGGAATATCATGGTCACGGAAAAAGATGGAAAACAAAAGATTGCAGACCCGGATACATTCGACAGTGACATAGCCTCCGATATCGTTACGTATCTGTTGTCTGCTGCTGATTATAACGAATATGCCGATATGAATCTGACACTTAAGGATGACGAAATACTCATCTACAGTTCAGGAAAAGAATGGAAAAAAGGTGATAACCTGAATTTTATGGGAAAAGAGTATACAGTAGCAGGAGAGGCAGAGTATTCTGCAATCCGCTATATCATTGATTCGACCATGTCAATTTTCGAACGTGAAATTCTTGTCTTTCCGGATGATGAGCAGATCTGTGACCTGATGACGGAAGCCTGGCAGAGAGTGAATCCGGATGAGTATGAAGTTTTCATCGGATACCAGTTAGAAAAAGCTCTGACAGAAGAACAGATGGAAACGGTCAGAGCTTTGATGGAACTGGGGGGATTAAACCGTGAAGCAATTCGTTTTAAATCAGAGGAGATGAGCGCTTTTTATAGTATCTATGGTGGAATCTTTTTTGTAGGAATGTTTCTGGCAGCACTCTTTCTCATGGCAACGGTTATGATCATTTACTACAAACAGATGTCGGAAGGGTACGAAGACCAGAAGCGATTCCAGATCCTTTCCAATGTCGGTCTGACTGAAAAAGAAGCAAAAGAATCCATCCGGACGCAGGTTATGTTATTATTTTACCTTCCGGTCGCAGCAGCGATTATGCATATGATCGTGGCAAGCAGCGTGGTCAGACTGTTTTTACGGATGATACTGATCGTGGATACCTTTACCTTTAACATGGCGATCGCAATCGTGAGCATGATCTTCCTTGTGATCTATACGATTGTATACAAGATTACTTCGAGAGAATACTACAAGATCGTGAATAGGAAAGATTAAATTTGCCCTATTGACAGCACAATGCAAGTGTGATACATTAGGGAACAAAGTTAATACGCTAAACTGGTGA
>OHOR01000685.1_pt1 | contig 13668 bp, 9 predicted proteins | sample 1569911 | NCBI WGS metagenome assembly OHOR01 (sample SAMEA3879517, study PRJEB24766) | human gut metagenome | biome: human-associated habitat; feature: feces | place: USA | collected 1985/1987
ACCGGCTGGATAACCGGCGCATCTTCTGCAGCAATGCCCGGTCTACCTCCGCGTCTCCATATCGGATGTCCTCATAACAGCGCGTCAGCTCCGTCACATCCGCGAGCGACTGTTCATTTAATTCCGTCTCAATCTCCCGCCCGGTTTTCGACTGTTCCAGTGCAATATCGTAGCGATAGCGTTCAATGCAGTCCTTGTAGCATCGTCTTGCCCGCTGTCTGCGTGATAAAAACCGTCGTTTTTCATCTGCATGCGTCCGCTGTTCCTCTTTCTTCTTTTTTACTACAACCAGTTCCACCTGATCGGTCGAGATATTACGCCTTGCCATCAGGAACCGGACAAACCGGACCAGCACTTTATACGCGATAAACAGTCCCAGACAGATCAATCCGACATAGAGCACCGGCTCCAGTGTCTGTCCGACGGAACGAATACCCGACGGCACATCGCCATCATCAAACTGCTGGTGTTCACTTGTCTCTGCCTCTCCACCACGGAACCAGAAACTTATATAGTGATAGAAAAGTCCGATCACCATCGCGATCACACGAACCACTGCCAGTATCGCCTGCCCGATCAGCGCGATCACTCTGCGGAAATCAAACACTTCGCCAAGCACGAGTCCAATCGTCAGACAGAGAATGATTGCACCGACCATGATCGTATTTACAGACAGTATCTGCCGGATCGGGATTCCCGATACATGGCTGGTCGCGTCCAGATAATTTTCCATTCCATCCGTGTACACCAGCGCCAGATACAGAAAAAGCAGAATCAATGCTGTCACATAAGCATAGATCCGAAGTCCCTGCACACCGAGATGCCCACTCACAAGGTACACGATCAGGCACAGCAAAAAGGATGGCCACGGAAGTTCATCCATCTGCTTCCTTTTATTTTTCCATGTGCTTTTTACAGATGCCGAGAACAGATAACAAGGAATCAGGAAATAAAACCACTGAGTCTCCATCGATACCGGCAGCAAAAGCATCGGCAGCCGCAACGCCACATGCCCGACAAACAACCACAAATAATGCTGTGCCTTCTCCCTCAGAATATACGAATACACAAACATTGCACCCGTGATTGGAAGCAGAAAGTAATGTACATCCTGTTTCAAAAGCACAACTTCAAAAAAGGCAAAGCACAGACTGCAGCAAAGCCATTCATATAGAAGGTGCAAAAGCTTCGTGACCTGTAACAGTTTAGATTTCATTCCACTTCACCTCCACGCCCTGCATATAGCCACGCCATCCAGTCTTATCCTGAATGTCATAATACGGAACTACCATGTGCAGCTCCGGGTGCTTTTTATGCATATAATCAAGCTTCAAAAGCAGATCTTCTTTGTAATAAGGAGAAATAATCACATACGTTATCGGCTCTTCCATCTGCTGTATCTCGGTATCTACCATCTGCATAAATGCATCGATTCCTGCATTTTCTTTGATGCGTGCCAGATATTTGTCGATCGTTTCACCATGCTCCATCGACATGCCGGCTTCCACCCGCTCACACGCACCAGTCATGCAGTCAATCCCATTTGATACAAGTTCCACCGATACCTTATGTTGCAGAAAATACTCAGCGATCGTTCCCGCCATACGGATACTCATCTCCTGCAGATATTCCGTCTTTACCATGATATTCGTCTCCAGATTGAGCAGAATCCGCACGCGCTGTTCCGAAGTATAACCATACATATTTACCATGAGTTTTGACGCTTTCGCAGTTGCCTTCCAGTTGATCTTCCCGTAAGTATCTCCATAGGTGTATTCCCGGATTCCACGAAACGTATACGGATCCTCCATCTGATTTCGTCTCGTCTCCAACTCACCGAGCAAATGGGAACAGAACATCGAAAGCTCCGGGGATGCGACCCGCTTCGGCAGCACATACAGCCATGCGTCGGATTTCCGGCTATATGCGAAATTCGTTGTCATAAAGAAATCCCGCGCCGTCATATTCAGACTCGGTATGCCATACAGTCCCCGCTTTCCAGTCTGAAACGGCAGCCGCCGCGTGATCTTCCGGTAGCCAAGCACAGAGAACACATCGTTTCGATAATAGCTGTCGGTCACGACTGTATTTTCTGTATCTGCAAACCGAAACGAACGATCGGTCGAGAATTTGACATGAAAGACAGGCAAAGGCAAAAACTTTCCATTGTAGATAACCTCTGTCAGGGCACTTGCATCCCCTTCCCTCACGCATGTATCCTCAAATGAAATTGTCACATCGAGATTCCGGTTCCACCATTTCGCGTACAGACGTTTCTGTACAATATAAACCAGACTCGCAATCACAAGTGCAACAATCAGATTCACTGCTTCCAATCCTCCACTGGCACTTCAACCGTTGCTACGATCTCCTTCATCCGTTCGTTGTTATCCTTTGTACTTCCATACGTCAGAAGCCGATGTGCCAGCACGCATGGGGCAAGCAGCTTCACATCATCTGGTATCACATATGTTCTTCCCTGCATTGCCGCATAGCATTGTGATGCACGCACAAGCGCTAACATCGCACGTGTACTGACCTCTGTCATGATGCCCTGATTTTTTCCGGTTTCCTCCACAATCTGGACGATGTACTCCCGGATACACGGATGTACAGTTACCGTTCTTGCAGCTTCTCGCATCTGTGCAATCTGCTCCGCCGTGCAGACCGGTTTCAGAGAAAGAAGCGGATGTTCCCCCATAAAAGTCTCCATCACGTGCAGCTTCGCCTGCGTATCCAGCTGTCCCATTGAAAGCTTCATCATGAAACGATCCACTTGTGCTTCCGGAAGTGGATAGGTTCCGGTTGTCTCGATCGGGTTCTCCGTTGCAACTACCAAAAAAGGCTCCGCAAGCGGCAATGTTTCTCCATCGATCGTCGGCAAGCAGAACATTTGTAAATACCGGTCCCTTTACCAGATGAAACTCCCCATCCTTCTGACTGTACACATTCAATCCCGTGATATCGCTCGGCATCAGATCCGGCGTAAACTGCACACGTTTCTGCTCCACATCCAGCAGTCGTGCAAATGTCTTGGCAAGCGTCGTCTTTCCACTTCCCGGGCGATCCTCCAACAGCACATGTCCGCCTGCAAGCAGCGCGACTAACAGCTTCTCAACAACCGCTTCTCCGGCAATCACAACTTTCGATGCTTCTGCGATCACATTCTGTGTTATTTTCTGCACCTCTGTAACTTCCATAATTCCTCCTGTTTTCTATGTATTTCTAACTTATTTCTGCGTATATTCCATATATAGATTTATTCTAGCATAATCTTTGAAAAATGGAAATTTTTTTACACGTTTTAAGCAATCTATGATATAGTTGATTTATCATATTTTGGGAGGTTTCCTATGAATTGTAAAGCATGCGGACATGCATTAAATCAATACGGCATCTGTCCCATCTGCGGCTGGCAGGACCCATCATATGGACAGCAATCGTCCTACAATGGGCAGCAAATACCATACCAGCAACCATACGGCGGGCAACAGATGTACAACCAACAACCTTACAACGGGCAGCAAATGTACAATCAGCAGCAATCTTACAACGGACAGCAGATGTACAGCGGGCAGCCTTACAACGGGCAGCAGATGTACAACGGACAGCAAATGTACAGCGGGCAGCAGCCACAAGGTTCCGTTCCACCAACACCAGCACCGAAAAAAAAGAAAAAATGGCCGCTCTTTGCCGGCATTGGCGGATGTGTTGTTGTTCTGGCAATCGGAATTGCACTGATCGTAACCAAACGTCCAATCAAGGATCTGACAAACGACGATTCCCATACAACAACGGAACAGTCTACCATGTCTCCTACAACGGAAGCTTCCGTGACCGAGCATCCACAACAGGCGGAAGCAGGCACAAAAACCGTTATGATCTATATGGTTGGTTCCGATCTGGAAAGCCAGTATCAGGCAGCTTCCACGGATATTGAAGAAATGCTTGATTCCGGCTATGATGAATCAAAAATGAATGTCTTGATCTACACTGGCGGCTGTTCCAACTGGCATAACCGTGACATCCCAGAGGACGCCAACTCTATTTTGAAGATTGAGAATGGATCGTTGACAGAGCTTACTTCCAAGGATGCTTCCAACATGGGCGATCCGTCAAACCTAACCGAATTCTTAAATTACGGTTACATGAACTATCCGGCAGAACAATACGACCTGATCTTATGGAATCACGGTGGCGGCGCGTTCTTCGGATATGGATTTGACGAGACAACCAATGACAGTCTGACCTTGGATGAGCTTGATCAGGCGTTTGCAGACTCTCCATTCCACGATGGAAACAAGCTGGAGTTTATCGGATTTGACGCCTGTCTGATGGCGAACATCGAGACTGCGCATACGTTAAGTCCTTATGCTAATTACATGGTTGCCTCTCAGGAATCCGAGCCGGGCAGCGGATGGTCCTACTCCTTCCTTGCCGACATCGAGACACTCCAAAGCGGCAAAGACATCGGACAGAAAATCGTGGACAGCTACATGCAGGATACAACAGATTACATGAACAGCATGCCATTTTCCTATGCGACAATCTGCTTATCTGTATTGGATCTGAGTCAGGTCGAAACATGTGAGATGGCATTAAATGATTTGTTTGCTTCTGTCAATAAAGATTTCAACGAAAGCACCTACCCGCAGTTTTCTTCTATGCGTAAGAATTCAAAGGAAATTGCAGCAGCCTACTCCTATACAGAAGGTTCCTATGATGTCATCGATCTTGGCGATTATGCATTACATATGAAATCCATCTATCCGGCAGAATCCGGCGCCCTCTCGAACGCATTGAACAAACTGATCGTATATTCCGATGCTAATGAGTCAAAGATCAACGGCGTATCAATCTATCATCCGTATTACACGAAGCAATATGCTTCTTCGTTGATACCGATGTACACAACCTTTGATTTTGCAGAAAATTATACAAGCTACATTTCCCGGTTCGCTGGTATGCTGACCGACACCAACGCATTTGCAGTAACATGGAATCCAGAAGATCTCGTTCCAACGATGAACGATGATTCCACATTCTCGGTTACATTAAATGCTGAACAATCTTCTGCTTTACAGAATGCATATTTTGTAATTGCCAAGAAGGATCAGGAAAAGGACGGCATGTACGATCTGGTTGCATTAAGCTCTGCCATCTCAAACGATGGAACCGGAAAACTGACGGCTGACTTCGACGGACAGATTACCTACATGCAAAATGATACAACAAAAGAGAACTACGAACTGATGTATACCGTACAGGAAAAGACAGATACATACACCCGCTATCTGATCTCCAGTATCCTCTACAATGACGATATTGAAGGCGATGACAGTATGTATGCCTATTTCGTCTTAGAGGTATCCAACGAACATCCGGAAGGTCAGATTCTGGGAGCTTATCCGATTGACAATTATATCAACACTGAAGGAAATGAGATCTTCCCAGAGCGTTACGAGATCGATATCAACGACTACCAGAATGTCGCGTTCGGATATTTCTCTCACCGCTTCACCTCAAATGAAGACCTGACAAACTTCAACGATGCAGACTGGGCAGACCTGACGATCAATTACAGCTCGTTCCCAATCTCCGAAGGCTTCACGCCGATACGGGATGCATTGCTTGCCGGAGAAGAATATTATGGTATGTTCATCTTCGAAGATATGCAGGGAAACAGACATTGCTCAAGTCTGGTACAGATTCAGTAAATAACTCATTACAAAAAATGCGTCAGCTTAACGCTGGCGCATTTTTTCATATCCACTCCGGCTGCCACTGCCGGCAGTCTCCTGATCGTATTTATCTTTCAACCGGTCGATATCAGACTTCACTCCACGCACATCGAAATGTGGCAGTTCAAACTTATATCCATTGTCTGCTAAAAAACGATGTGCAACCGAAAACGTAATATCATCGAAGTTCGTCATAAACCGATGGTTGATCTCTCTGACACAACTCTCCACACTCCCGTATTTTCCCGGATCAATCTCCGAGAACACCTGATAGAACGTATCGAGGCAGATGCTTCTCTGACTCTCAAAGTCCGATGTGACATTCTGCACTGGAAACGCATGCAGATATGCTCGTAACCATGCCGAATCCCCACGATACCACTGTGAGATGGTATCATACTTTTGATCCATGTCTAAAATCTCCCGTTCCCAACAGTTTGACATATACGATGCATCGACGATCCGGTTAATCTCCTCATCGGTCAGATACAGATCATATTTCTGATTAAATTTCTGAATAATCTTTCTTCGCTTTGGTACAGCCTTTGTAAGTCCAGTCACCGTCATTCCCGCTTTTGCATCCGACTGGCTGTAATGCTGGGTATAATAATCATAATCGTTCTGCTTCTGTCTGGCTTTTCCCTTAGCTGATTTTGATATCAGCCATGCTATAAGCCAGAACGGAGCACCGACAACAGCTATGATCAACGATACCAGTAACAGTACGCCAAAACTGGAACTAAAGCTTGACAAGCCACTGAATATAAAGAGTAAAAAGACGATCAAACCAAATTTGTCGTGCAGTTTACTGTATATCTTCGGGTTGTTTCTGCCATACATTCCATACCAAATGAAGAATATAAATACAAGTGGCATGTTACTCCTTTACCTACTCATCCCTCTTACCGGCTTACGCTGGTAAAAACGGATTACTCTCATCCCTCTTACCAGCTTACGCTGGTAAGAAAGGTCTTCGTAAAAAAATGCTGGCAAGCCGCATTTTTTTACTCATCCCAGTTATGATACACGTCCTGGACGTCGTCATCCTCATCGAGCATGTCAAGGATGCGGTTCATCTTCTTGATATCATCCTCAGATGTAAGCTCTACGTAGTTCTGTGGAATCATTGTAACGTCTGCCTCAGCCATCGGGATATTCTCTTTCTCAAGGGCCTCACGAACGGCTGTGAACTCATCCGGAGCAGTTAAGATTTCGAAGCTGTCCTCTTCCTCGTTGAAGTCTTCTGCACCTGCGTCAAGTGCAATCATCATCAGATCATCTGCGTCCATATCGCAGTCCTCTTTCGCGATGATAATCTGTCCCTTCTCATCAAACATATAAGATACACAACCAGTCGTTCCGACATTTCCGCCACCCTTTGTGAATGCATTTCTTACATTGGATGCTGTACGGTTCTTGTTATCGGTAAGCGCATTTACGATAATTGCTGTTCCACTTGGGCCATAGCCTTCATATGTAATTGTTACATAGTTTACGGAATTTGCATCACCGGCTGCCTTCTTGATACCACGATCAATCGTGTCGTTTGGCATGTTATTTGCTTTTGCCTTTGCAATGACATCACGCAACTTGCTATTGTTCGCTGGATCTGGTCCGCCTTCCTTTACGGCAACTGCGATCTCACGACCAATGATCGTAAATACTTTTCCCTTTGCAGCGTCGTTTTTCTCTTTCTTGTGCTTAATGTTCGCAAATTTTGAATGTCCTGACATTGTTTGTTACTCCTCTTCCTTTAGTTTCGTGATTTTAACAGTAATAATCCTGTTATCTTCTATTTTTACCGGGATAAATTCATACCCCTGATATTCTATCTTAAAGGATTCACCCTCTTCTGGCAACCGTCCATGCTCATAGAGCAGGAAACCGTTTACCGTCTCAAAATCCTCATCCGGGAATTCGATTCCAAGTAAATCCTCCAGATCTTCTAACGTTGCTCCGCCGTCAACCAGATATTCGTCCTCCGACTGCTTCTGGATCTCTTCCGGCTGTTCCTCATCGTGCTCATCCAATATATTTCCGACGATCTCTTCTAAGATGTCCTCCATCGTGACAATGCCTTCCGTTTGACCATATTCGTCCACCACGACTGCCATATGGATCTTCTCCCGCTGCATCCGCTGCAAAAGCTCGGATACATCCTTCGTCGGATGTGTGACAATTGCTTTGTCAACCATTCCCGCAACCGGTGTTTTCGGATCCTTCATATAGACCGCAATCAGATCTTTGATATGTACAAGTCCGATGATATTATCCAGATCCTCCTCATAAACCGGGTATCTGGAAAAATTATTTTCTACTGCAAGCTGCAATGCCTGCTCCACGGTCTGGGTGTTCTCCACAGCAACAATCTTCTGCCGTGGTGTCATGATATCCTTCGCTTCTTTGTCTCCGAACTCAAAGATGTTGTTGATAAGCTCCATCTCGCCTTCTTCGATCAAGCCCTGTTCATGCCCTTCCTCGACCATGGAAAGAATCTCTTCTTCTACTTTGTCTTCGTCCACCTTCTTCGAAAAAAACTTTCGAAAACCACTGGGTCCGCTTTGTGACATAGTTGTTATTTCTCCTTTTATAATTCTAAGCTGATGCGCAGCGCCTCGTTCACGCGGCGAATGATCGTATTGTCCAGATGACAGACTTTTTCTTTCAGTCTCTGTTTGTCGATCGTGCGCACCTGTTCTAACAGTATAACAGAATCTTTGGCAATATCGCAATACCTTGAATCAAGTTCTACATGCGTTGGAAGCTTCGCCTTGTGCATCTGCGACGTGATCGCCGCAATGATCACAGTGGAACTGTATTTGTTTCCCGCTTCATTTTGAATAATAAGTACCGGACGAACGCCGCCCTGTTCAGATCCTACGACCGGGCGCAGGTCTGCATAATAAATATCTCCACGTCTGATAATCAATGCCTTCACACTCCTATTGTTGTTCAAACTATTACAAGTATTTCCAACAATTCTTCTGTGTATGCAATCAATTAGAACTATATTATCAAACGGTGTATCCTATTCTTCTGCTTCCTTCGCAATAATCTGCTCGATGCTTCGTACAATATCTCCGGCGATCATGCTGTACTGTCCCTTTTCTTCTGCGGCCGCCTGACCTGCCATGCCATGCATGCAGACACCAAGCTTTGTCGCCTCAAACCGATCCATGCCCTGTGCCAGAAGTCCGGCAATAATTCCAGTCAGCACATCACCAGATCCGCCTGTTGCCATGCCATTTGTACCTGTTATATTAATATATGCCTGAAGTCCGCCATCGGACACCACCGTGCGCGCATCTTTTAATGCAACGACCACATTATGGCGCTTGGCAAACTCTCTTGCAAGATCGTATTTATTCGCCTTAATATCCGTCACCGACTGATTCGTAAGTCTTGACATCTCCATCAAATGTGGCGTCAGAATGAGCTTCGAATGCATCGTCTCAAACAGATCCATATGCTCGGATAACACATTGATTCCATCGGCATCTAAGACAACCGTGCCATCAAAGCTACGAAGTACCTTGTCAACCAGATACTGCGCTGCTTCCCCGGTTCCAAGTCCCGGTCCTAACACAAGCACATCTGCCCAGCCCATGACCGTCTTCATCGCACTGCGCATCGTGTCGATATCATCTTCTTTGTATGTCGTAAGCAATGCTTCCGGGAGTCTCGACTGGATAATCTCGCGATTCTCCTCTACAGTGCACACACGCACCAGCCCACAGCCCATACGGTAAGCAGCCTCTGCGGAAAACAGTGCCGCTCCTGCCATATTTTTGCTGCCTGCGATGATTCCGACCTTGCCATAAGTTCCCTTGTGGGAATCCCTTTTTCTATGTGGGAGCAATTCCTCTACATCCTTTGGATCATAGGTGTATAACCGTGGCTCTACAAAATCAATCGCCTGCTTCGGGAATCCGATATCGACCACAGATACCTCTCCTGCGTACTCATATCCCATACCCATGAGAAGTCCGAGCTTCATCAGCCCGAATGTCACAGTCGCATCCGCATGGAACGCCGTACCGAGCAGGAACCCGGTTGTCGCATCGATTCCGGATGGTACATCGATAGCTAACTTATAACCATCCATATCATTTAATGCTTTAATTACTTCTGCCTGTCTGCCCATTACGGCACGTGACAGACCAACACCGAAGATGCCGTCGATAATCACATCATATCCGGCGTTCACAAGCTCATCCACAAACTTCATATTCAGCTTCTTGGCGATTGCATACTGCGCATCGAAACCAGTGCTGGCTGACTTCAATCCATCTACCCAGTATATCTCGACATCGTATCCTTCCATCATAAGGATTCTTCCGGCTGCAATTCCATCTCCGCCGTTATTTCCACTCTCGACTACGATCAGCACATGCGCGCCTGCCGGAAACCGTTCCTTGACATGCTCCGCGATCCGGAGTGCCGCACGCTCCATCAGTACGAGCTGTGGAATTCCTATTACATTGGTTGTAAATTCATCAATTCTGAACACTTCCTGTCCAGTTGCAATGTATCTCATTTCTTCGTCCCCCGAATGACTAAGTATATAGGCATTTTACCCCAAATGCCGTATAAATACAATATCTGGTTTAACTATAACTTTTGTCGATTTTCGCCTTGACATTTTTCCAGAACTAAGATACCTTTGAAGTACCTATGAAAGAAACGAAGGGAGGAAGGAATCATGGTATTTATCGAAGGCGTCGGCTATGTGAACGACAGCAGTGCTGTTGCAACGCCGAATCGTACCCAGTCCGTATCGGAAACAACACCGAATTTTGTTGGTATGCTTCGCACGGAAACGGATAAATTGAATCAGGCATCTGTCACAACGAACCTTGATTCCATCTTCAAGGAAGCCGCTAACAAATATGGTGTATCCGAACGGCTCTTAAAAGCAATCGCCTATACAGAATCTGGTTTTCAGGCAAATGCGACCTCCTCTTCCGGAGCCATGGGGATCATGCAGCTCATGCCAAGCACGGCAAGCGCGTATGGCGTATCCGATCCTTACGATGCTTACCAGAATATCATGGGCGGTGCAGCCGTGCTGAAGGATCTTCTGAATATGTTCCAGGGAAATCAGTCGCTTGCAATCGCAGGCTATAATGCCGGATGTGGCAATGTAAAAAAATATGGTGGCGTACCACCATTTACTGAGACACAGAATTATGTTGCCAAGGTCACAAGCCTGATGCAGACCGGTGTATCGGTTCCTGCAAATACAGTCACAGTAAATCCTTCTGCAAATACCTCTTCCAATACCGGAACGGCTACAAGCGAAAATTTCAATACTTCAAATGAAGCAACTGTTTCTTCCGAAACAGCAAAAAAAAATGCGGAAATCCTCGCAGAGATCAAAGAGATCATCTCTGCCATTTCCACACTCACAACGAACCAAAGCACGTATTCAAATACATCCATGCAGAGTGGTCTTTCCGCATTAAACGGAACATCCGCTTCCGATTTCAGTGCAGGCAGCCTGCTTTCCTCCTATGGGAATCCGATCTCTACGATTCTGTCATCCTTACAGAATGTAGATACAACGGACACGGACAGCCTGCAGAAAGTTCTATCCTACGCAGAGTACCAGTTACTCACCAGCCACTACACAAACATGGTTGATATCATCTCCGTACTCGGAAGTACAAGCCTAAGCTCTGAAAGTGATTCGGACGACTCTCTCTCACATTTGTTCGAACTCGCGACACAGCAGAATATGCGTAAAGTCATAAACGTCATGGGAAATTCTACTTCCCTTCTATAAAATACAAAGAGTTGGTTGTCCGTTCATATTCTACGCAGACGCGCTCCCGCTCGGTTCAGCACGTAGCGGTACTAAATTCGCGCTTCGCACTCATTAAGTGCCGACGTGCTTCAACGGTCTGCTTTAGAATATGAACGGACAACCAACTCTTTTTACACTTTACAGGGAAACAAATCCCCCTTATCTTATTCTATTCTGTTATCTCTGTTCATCTTTTAATTTTCTTAAAACTAATACACTTACTCCTGCGCACAGGAATGTGGAACCGTACAATATCAGCCATGAACGAACCGTTCTTGCCTTGGAACGTACATACATCTTGTTCTCTTCCGTCTCGGCCGGTTCATACTCTGCCTCAATCGTCTGCGGCTCCGATGTGTATTCCTCGAAGGTCTGCGGATTGTTTGCAAGTGCAGAATAGGTTTCTACTGCATCCTGCAATTCATTGATTTTTTCATCGTAGGCTTCCTGCATCTCTGCAATCGCATCGTTACAGGTGGCAACCAGATCGTCAAACTGTTCCTCAACCTGTTCGCTCTCTTCCTGTCCCGGTGGATCTAGCGAATTCAGGTCACAGGTGCTTCCGATGGATTCCATCGCCCAACGGGAATACGTCAGATACGAAAGCTTGTCTGTCACACCATTTAACTCAAACAGGATACCGGAGAAGATCAACTGCACGATCAACACAAACGGTGCAATCGCCATTGCCCGGTCCGCACTCTTCGTAATAGAAGAAAGCAGCAATCCCATACCTGCCGCTGCATAGATCGTAAGGAAGATCAATACGATTATTTCTACTGTCGCATTGGAGAAGATCACACCCTTACAGTCCGGTGCACCCTTGATCAACACGAATGTCAAAACAAGTATCACTGCCTGAATCAGGGATATCACACCCTGTACAATATATTTCGACAGCATGTAGATTGGAAGCTTCAGATTACCCATATATTCTCGTTTCAGAATGACACGTTCCTTGTTGACCTCCTGAATCGTGTTCAGAAGTCCCATCCAGATACCGCCACTCATCAACGTAAATAAGATCGACTGTGTCTCCGTGAACAACTCATAAATACCGGAACGTGCAACCAACGTTAACAGCAATCCAATGATCAACGGCTGTCCGAAGATCAGCGCCAATCGCTGTACATCATTCATGATCAGGGTCGTATATCTTCGTACCAGAATGCCTAACTGTGCAAATCCACTCACCGTTCTCGGTTTGATTGCCTCTCCGTTTGACTCACGCACCTGTCCGCTTACCGCATTGATACCGGACATCTTAAACTGCGTCTCCCAGCCCTTTGAATCAGCCGTGATAATATCATAGACCTTTACGAGATTGTCTGTATGGAAGAAATCTTTAATTCCTGCCGGACTACCACAATAACAAAGCCGTCCGCCATATCCCATGATGATAACTTTATCACACAGGTCAAGGTTGTTGATCGTATGGGTTACCATGACAATCGTCTTTTCCTGCTCTTTTGACAGCTTGGATAATGTCCGCATCAGATGTTCTTCTGTTCCCGGATCAAGTCCGGATGTCGGCTCGTCCAAGAAGAAAAGTCCCGGATTCGCCAGAAGCTCTACCGCAATGCTAGCACGCTTTTTCTGTCCACCGGACAGACGGCGGATATAAGTATCCTTATGCTCCGAAAGTTCTACCATACGAAGCACTTCTTCGATCCGCTCCTCAATTTCCTGATTGCTTGTATCCTGCGGCATCTTCATTTTCGCCGTATAATAAAGCATCTTCTTAAGCGTGATATTCTCATAGATGATATCCTGCTGTGGTACAAATCCAATGATATTTTTGAGCGTCTGGAAATTCTCATGCAGATCTGTGCCATTGCAATATACATGCCCGGTCACCTTGGAATCAAAGCCACTCATCGCAGTCATCAGAGTTGTCTTTCCAGCGCCGGAACCACCGATGATTGCAACAAATTCATTTGCCCCGATACTCAGGCTGACTTTATCCAGAATCGTTTTTTTGCCACCCTTCGCTGGCACTTCCTTGTTTAAGTCGTGTACCTCTAATGCAATACCTTCCGGGTTCACCTTGTAATACAGGACATTTCCATCATAGATAAATGTTGTATTCAGGATGGTAAAGATATCTTTGTTTGACAGACA